>Ga0172379_10010249_pt1 | contig 11384 bp, 7 predicted proteins | sample GrowelOW334metaG_FD_119756 | JGI IMG/M metagenome (GOLD analysis project Ga0172379, IMG submission 119756) | Groundwater microbial communities from an aquifer near a municipal landfill in Southern Ontario, Canada - Groundwater well OW334 metaG | ecosystem: Environmental > Aquatic > Deep... | reverse complement strand
GTAACGGCGCACGACCTTTCGTTTGAGCGCTATCCGGAGATGTTTTCGTGGAAGAGAAGGGTGTGGCATACGCTGGTGAATTTTCGCGATTTATGTCATCGGGCACATCATATTTTTGCCGTTTCCGAATCCACCAAGACGGATGTGATGAGCATCTACGGCATTCCCGAGAAGAAAGTGTCAGCGATGCTTTCTGGCGTTTCAAGCAAATTCACCGTGATGAATCGAAACAGTCAGGAGCTTTTGGTAGTGAAGGAAAAGTACGGATTGCCGTACAAATTTATCTTGTATTTGGGGACGATCGAGCCGAGAAAAAATATCGTGGCGCTCATATGCGCGTATAATCGACTGCAAGAAACTGATAATGAAGAACTTCACAAATACGCGTTGGTTATCGCTGGTGTTTCCGGTTGGAAATGCGCCGAAATCTTCAATGAGATAGAAACATCACCATTTTGTGAGCATATTATTGTGACGGATTTTGTAGACGATGATGATAAGCCGGCTTTATATAATCTTGCGAGTTTGTTTGTGTACCCGTCATTTTTTGAGGGATTCGGTTTGCCTCCCGCGGAGGCGATGCGTTGCGGTGTTCCGGTCATTGTGTCATTTACCTCGTCTTTTCCGGAAGTCGTCGGGGATGCCGGTATCATGATTGATCCGTATCAGCCGGAAGATATTTTTCAGGCGATGCAAGAAGTGCTGTTGCACAAAAAGCTTCACGACACGCTGAGTAAAAGGGGATTGGAACGAGCTAAAGAACTCAACTGGCAAAAAGCCGCGCAAGATGTCTCCCGACATTTTCGGGGGTAAAAAAGGTCTGTGATATACTGAATATATGGAAAAGGAACAAGCGAAGTATCGCATTGAAAAATTGCGGGAGGAGATTGATCGGCATCGGCATGCCTATCATGTTTTGGATATGCCGACGCTTTCGGATGAGGCTTATGACTCTTTGTTTGAGGAATTGGAGACTCTGGAGGAGCAGTATCCGGAATGTGTTTCACCTGAGAGTCCAACACAGCGTGTGGGCGCAATGCCTCTTGAGAAGTTTGTGAAAGTGCGACACGAGGTGGCGCAATGGTCGTATGGAGATGTGTTTGATTTTGAAGGACTGCGGAAATGGGAGGAAAAAATTGTGAAGATGCTTGAGAAAGACCACGCCGTCGCTGAAGCTATAGCGGGCAAAGATGGTGTGATAGGCGTTCTTGAGTATGATTGCGAATTGAAAATAGATGGTTTGAAAATAATCCTGACGTATGAGAACGGTGTGTTGATTGCGGGCGCAACACGAGGAGACGGTGTGATCGGCGAGGATGTGACGCAAAATATCAAGACGATTCAGAGTGTGCCGTTGAAATTGACGCAACCGATCGATATGATCGTGGGTGGCGAGGCGTGGCTTTCTACCAAAGAGCTTGCGCGACTCAATGCGGAGCGTGCAGAAAAAGGTGAGGCGCTTTTGGCAAACACTCGCAATGCTGCAGCAGGATCGATTCGTCAGCTTGACTCGCGCGTCATAGCGAAGCGAAAGTTGAGTTCGTTTATCTATGCTATTGAAAAAATAGAGGGCGTTGAATTGCCCAAGAAACAAACGCAAGAATTGGAGTTATTGAAAGAACTGGGGTTTAAAATCAATACAGAATATCGGGTGTGTAAAAATCTTGCGGAAGTGCAGAAATTTTATGAGGAATGGACGAAGAAGCGTTATGAAACTGACTATGAATTGGACGGCGTTGTTATAAAAGTAAATGACCTTTATTGGCAACAAGTGTTGGGTTATACTGGCAAGGCGCCACGATGGGCTATCGCGTATAAGTTTCCGGCGCAACAGGTAACGACCGTTGTGGAGGATATTGTGGTGCAGGTGGGGCGAACGGGGGCGCTTACTCCTGTGGCGCATCTGCGTCCCGTGCGTGTGGCGGGATCGACCGTGAGTCGGGCGACGCTTCACAATGAAGATGAAATCAAACGATTGGATATCCGTATTGGGGATACAGTGGTGATTCAGAAAGCGGGTGATGTTATCCCTGAAGTGGTCGAGGTGATGAAGAATTTTCGGACTGGTTCGGAACGTGAATTCACAATGCCTCAGCAATGCCCCGTGTGCCAGCATCCTGTGCGACGCGAGGTAATTGGAAGCAAATCCGAAGAAAGTGCGGCGCATTACTGCACTAATCCGAATTGTTTCGCGGCGGAGAGAGAAAAGCTGATTCATTTTGTGAGTCGCAAGGGTTTCGATATCGTGGGTATGGGAGAAAAGATGGTGGAGCAAGCGATTACCGAAGGGCTGATCGCAAATTTTGCGGATGTGTTCGAGTTGACTATCGGGGACTTGGAACCGCTGGAACGTTTTGCGGAAAAATCGGCGGAAAAATTGGTGCGTTCGATTGAAAAGAGTAAAACCATTCCTTTTGAAAAGTTTTTGTTCGCCTTGGGTATCCGACATATCGGTGAAGAAACAGCGGTTTTGATCGCCGAACATCTTGATGATATACGAGAAAACACACCTATCAAGACACTTTCTGATGTTGCAATATATTTCCCAACGGTTTCCGAGGAACGATGGATGTCCATCAAGGGTATTGGTGAAAAGGTGGCGAAGAGCTTGCGAGAATGGTTTGCTGATGGGAATAATCGTGAAATATTGATGCGTTTGCAGACGCTTGGAGTAAAGCTTGTGTTTCAGGAAGCGAAGTTGGCGGATACGCAAATACTTCAAGGCAAGACCTTTGTGCTGACAGGGGAGCTTGCAGGCTTTACAAGGGACGAAGCAAAAGCTATGATAAAGAAGTATGGAGGAGTGGTTTCTTCTTCCGTAAGCGCTAAGACCTCGTACGTCGTCGTGGGGGATAGTCCTGGAAGTAAGCATAAAAAAGCGCTTGAACTCGGTGTTGCTGTCTTGATGGAAGATGAATTTAAGAATCTAATAAAAAATAAATATGAATAAAATTGGCGCAGGCATTATCGCATTTGTTGCTGCGTGGATGATTATTCCAGTGATTGCTGGACTTTTCCTTGGCGCGCTGCGATTAGTAGAAATGATTTTGCAAGGACAATTCAATTGGACCGTATTATTTGTGTTGAGTGTTGGGGTAGGAATTATCGGAGGTATTTATGGAGGCATAAAAATATGGTTTCGATTGAGTGGAAATGAGACTCAAAAAGGGAGTGGTAGTTTTGTATGGTGGGTGGTTGCAGGAGTCTGTGTTTTGGCTGTTATTAGATTTCTTTTTTAATTTTTTTCAGTATGTTAACGAAAGAAGAAGTGAAACACATCGCCCTTTTGGCGCGTATCGGAATCAAGGATGATGAAGTGGAAAAATACCAAGAGACCCTTTCAGGTGTTTTGGATTTTTTTAAGGAACTCGAAACAGCGGATACAAGCAGTGTTGAAGTGCCAAGGCAAATTATCGGTCGCGAGAACGGTATGCGAGGCGACCATCTTCGTGAAAATCCTTCGTATCAAAAAGAATTGATTATGAATAATGTTCCGGAGACGAAAGATGGCTATGTAAAAGTAAAGTCTGTATTTTAAGTATTTCCAGTAAAAAAGTAATTTTTCACAGCCGAGTCGACCCGCCCGCATCGATACGCGAAGCGTTTCGGGCAGGGTACGCCAATGGCTTTTGAAAAAAATCTTTTTCATTGGAAATACGCAATCAATATGATCAAAGCATTACACAACAAATTGGTAAACGGTGAAATCACTTCTGTCGCATTGACAGAGGAATATTTTTCTCGTATTGAAAGTCAGGACACGGAAATCGGAGCCTATCTCACGTTAATGAAAGAAAGTGCTTTGGAGCAGGCTCGAGTCGTGGATGTAAAAATTGCGAATGGCGAAATCATTGGTATGCTTGAGGGTATTCCTTGTGCTATCAAAGACAATATCTGCGTCGAAGGTGTGCGTGCCACTGCCGGATCGAAAATTTTGGACAATTATATCGCTCCGTATGATGCAACCGTGATCAAGAAACTCAAAGAAGCGGGTGTGGTGATGATTGGTAAAACCAATATGGATGAATTCGCTATGGGTTCTTCGACCGAAAATAGTGCGTACAAAATCACCAGAAATCCGGTGGACACGACGCGTGTTCCAGGCGGATCATCGGGCGGATCGGCTGCTGCAGTTGCTTCCGATGAAGCGGTGTTTGCTTTGGGTACGGATACAGGCGGATCAATTCGTCAGCCGGCAGCTTTTTGCGGATTGGTCGGACTCAAACCAACATACGGGCGTGTGTCTCGTTATGGCGCGATGGCGATGGGCTCAAGTCTTGATCAGATCGGACCTTTGGCAAAAACAGTCGAGGATGTCGCACTTATACTTTCGTGCATTGCGGGTGAGGACCCAATGGATGCCACGACCGCCGATGGCGCACACAAACCGTATGAAAGTTTTTTGACGGGCGATATCAAAGGATTGAAAATCGGCATTCCGAAAGAATATTTTTCGGATGCGCTTGACGTTCGTGTGAAAAAAATTGCGGAAGAGGCGATCGAGAAATTCAAGAAACTTGGTGCCGAAATCATACCCGCTTCTTTACCAAACAGTCAGTATGCCCTTCCGGCTTACTATATCGCGATGCCCGCCGAAGTAAGTTCCAATCTTGCGCGATTTGACGGTGTGAAATATGGCTTGCGTGTCAATGATAATGCGGATTCCTTTGCGAAAACAAACAATCTTTTGGAAACATACCTCGACACGCGTCGCTTCGGATTCGGTGAAGAAGTCAAACGACGTATCATGCTCGGGACATACATTCTCAGTGCCGGCTATTACGATGCCTACTATATCAAAGCGCAAAAAGTGCGTACGCTTTTGAGACAGGATTTTGAAAAAGTGTTCGAACAAGTCGATCTGATTTTTTCACCGACCACCCCGGAACCGGCGTTCAAAATCGGAGAAAAAACACAAGATCCGCTCACGATGTATCTGGGCGATATCTATACGATTACCGCCAACCTTGTGGGAGTCCCCGCGCTTTCATTTCCGATTGGGACGATACAAGAAGACGGCAAAGATTTACCGTTTGGCGGTCATCTGATGGCGAAATGGTTTGATGAAGAAACGATTCTTCGTGTCGCCGATGCGTTTGAAAAAGGGGACGAATAATTTTGTAAGTTGTACGTTATAAGTATGGACATTTTCACTCTTATTCAAACCGGTTTCGAAGCTTTTATACATTCGTATTTTTTTGGAGCGCTCAAGATATTTTTAGGTATATATTCTTTTGTTTTGTTTATCGATATTCTTTTGATTCTTTCTTTGCGCAATAAAACGGAAATGCTTAAGGAGGGCAACGTATTATTTCAAAATATTCATCTTTCGATATTGCGGTCATCTTTGAAAAAGCGCTGGCTCAAAATCGAGAGTCGTTTGCAGAGCGGTAATATTTCGGAGTACAAGGTGGCGATTCTGGAAGCGGATAACAGTGTGGACGAGGCATTGACGGATAGCGGATACAAAGGCACCGATATGACGCAAAAGATCGAGCAATTGCGACTGGTGCATGTAGAAGATGCCATCGCGCTTGATGAAGTTCATCAGATTCGCAACCGTATCGTCTTCGAGCAGGACTTCCATCTCGATCTCGACCAAACTAAAAAAATCCTTGAAACCTACAGAACCTACCTCAAAAAACTGGATTACTTGGAGTAGGAATGGAAAATTTAAAAACCCGCAACCATCTCTGTGTTTGCGGGTTTTTTTATCTATTTTATTGAGCTTTAAAAGGTAGGATTTTGACAAAATTCCCAGGGCGATCATCGATGTAAAGGGCATAGGTGAGATTGTCCGTCTGATCGTAGTATTGGTCAAAGCGTATAACATTGGGTTTGAGACCGGCAACTGCGCCCTGCACCATTTTGGTAGTGCGGCTTTGGCGTCCGGAAGAGACCACGACATAGTCGATGCCTTTCGTTTTGAGATTGTTGTAGTTGAAACTGCTGTAACAATTACCGACAAAAAATGTGCACACACCGCTTTTATCCGTCCAAATCGTGATGTTTGTGGCATCTGGAAGCTGATTGAGCGCATTGGCGGCTTCATAACTTCCATCACCCATATCTTTGACATTGGTGTGGTATGTTTTCGGCAGGAGTATTGAATTGTAACCGCTGTATAAAGGAGCGGAATCTATCAGCGGTAATGTCATGATAATAAGCAAAGCGAATGCGCTGATATCGGACGTGATGTGAGCAGATATTTTTTTGCGAAGTGTTTCAAATGCGATAGAGAGAGGAATACTCGCCAAGATGAACGCGATGGGAAATATCATGATTTGGTAGCGGGAAATGGTTGCGACATGATTGACGGCTGATCCGAGATAGTAGATCAGTATGAAGAGAATCAGATAGAGTCCCGATCGATAACTATAGGAGGTTGATGTGGAATGCCGGATGAGAAATACTGAAAAAAAGATGAGAGAGAGAAATGTTATTGCATGAATGCTGAAAACGAGCGGATAGAAATTTCCAAGGAAAACGCCCGTGAATCCGACATCGGTATAGGATGTTTTCGGCGATGAGAGAATTTCTTCAAAATCGTACCAATGCATTCCTGAAAGCGTATTGGCGCAGACAAAGAGTACGGAGAGGAGGAAAATGGCTGTGATAGCTGTGATGAGCCAGTGTTTTTTATCGGCTATGGTATCAAGAAGGGCTTTGGTAATTCTGTTTTTCATCGTCCATTGATCGATGAGAATGAAAGAAATGATACCGATAAATAATGGCCACGTGCCACTAAAAGCTTGACTGAGCAAGGTGGCATCCAGGAGACGAGTCGGTCTCACCCATACGGCAGGATAGATGATGTAAAACACGGCGAGGGCGACAAAAGTGAGAACGAAATAATCAAGAAACGCTGTTTTGATATAGGCGATGAAATCGATTGAATTTCGAGTCTTTCTTTCCATCAGGATGTATTCCAGAAAAATAAGGCCGAAGAAAAAAATAAAGAGAATGTTGGCGACGTATTTGGTAAGAAGCGCTAGTCCGAGAAATATTCCGGACCAATACAGGTAGGTGAAAAATCGTCGTTTCAAAAAAATAAAGTAACTGACCAGCGAAAGCGATGAAAAAATCCAGAGTAGAGAATCAGGGTTGATGATGCGCGACATTCCTAACAACACAGGCGATGTTCCGATGAGAATGGTTGAGATGAGCGCTTTGCGTTCGCCAAATAGGCGTTCGAGAAAAAAATAAAGCACAGGAAGCATGAACACCGTAAAAAGAAGAATCGGGAATCGCAACGCGAAATTAAGTTTTTGGATATCGTTTTTCGGGTGGGATGTGCCACCATTTTCCCATTTGATCGACTTGTAATCCATAGGTGTTTCGAAAAGCAATCCCGTACCGGATATAATAGAAACGGTTACGCCCGGCTTGTCGCTTACTCGCGTGCCATTCCAATCGCGGTCGGCGATATTGTTCCAGTATTTGCTGATACGTCCGCCGAATGTCCACAGTGCCTCGTCGACAGCCGCATATTGAGCGATGCGGTAGGTTCCAAAACCGAGGTTGATAAAGATGAGGAGTATAAGAATTGCCAGGGTTGATTTTTTTTGTCGCATAAACCAAACTTTGTCTGTGCTACGAGTTGTTTCTAATGAGTCATGTTTCGGATGCGTCATCGTGTGTCGAAGGCTGACGAGGAAAAGTCCCGCAATTATGACGTAGAGTCCGGTGGCAACTTGAAAAACATAATGAAAATGTTTGGATTGAACAAGGGCGAACGCCAATAAAACAAAGGAAGGAAAGACGACGAGAAGCTTTTTGACAAGCCAGTCTTTCCATGGGAATCCAGTAGCGTAAAAAAGAAGCGTTCCGGAGACGCAGACAGCAAGAGCGAAATAGAGAAAGTAAAAAAGATGCGTGTCAGTGCTGATTATCAGGAATTTAAGAGACTTGACTTCTCTGGCTATAAAGAACAGTGTATTGAGTCCGAGCGCTATTGACAAAATGGCGAGTATCTTGTTCTCCGTCGTTTGGAATATTTTTTCCATAGTGATTGCTTATGTTGCGAAAAGTGTTTATAATAAAGTCATTATGATACTTGTATTCTATTCTAAAAACCTAAAAAAAGAAAGTGAAGACTATTTTTCAAGGGCGTAAAGGTATATTGACCGCATTGGCGCTTATTGTGGTGCTGGGCGCTTTTTTGAGATTGTATCATCTTTCCGATTGGCTTCATTTCGAATTGGATCAGGCGCGTGACGCCAAAGTGATCACTTCTGCCATAGAAGGGGGTATTGGCAATTTGCCACTACTTGGTCCTCGCGCCGGAGGGACATTCTTGCGTCTCGGACCGGGATTTTATTATGTGGAATATATCGGCGCACTGATATTTGGCAATACACCGGGGGGATTGACGGTGCCGATCGCTTTGTTATCGATCGCATCGATTGCCGTGTTGTATGTTCTGATGCGTCGGTATTTCGAGACGAAACTCTCACTTGCTCTCGCACTGCTTTTTTCGGTATCGGTATTTTTTGTTTTATATGGACGATTTGCGTGGAATCCCAACCCGTTACCATTCTTTTTGCTGTGTGGTTTTTATGCCCTGTTGAAAGCGGTCGATACGGATGAACCTTATCGGGAGCGATGGTTTGTAGCATCAGCCTTATTGCTTTCATTTGCAACACAGCTTCATTTTTTAGCATTTGTAGCATTGCCGTTTATTGTAGTGGTTTTTTTGAGTATCAAGCGAGTGCGGTTTTCGTGGCGGGCTTGGGTGATGGCAATGTGTACGGTATTGTTGCTTTATGTGCCGATGATTTTGAATGAAGTCATTACCGGTGGAGCTAATAGCCAGGAGTTTTTGGCGGCGGTGCAGGGGAAATCAAATAAATCACAACACACTATCGCGGAACAATTTATCCGCAACACAACCAATCAAGCTGAGGGCTATTGGGTCATACTTTCCGGATACGAAGATTCTTCTATGGGGCAGTTTGTTAGCACGGGATTGATTGATTTTGAACTTACCTGCAATGATAACTGTCATAAGCATCTCATCGCCTCATTGACGGCGTTGATGATTTTCATAGGTGGCACGATACTTTTGATATGGAATACTTGGAAGGAAACTGACGTGAGAAAAAAAGATTTTCTTATCTTGGCGATTGCATGGTTTGGTTCTTGCTTCGTTCTTTTCACACCATTATCGTATGATTTTTCACCACGATTTTTTCTTTTGACGGCACCATTCCCGTTTTTATTTATCGGTCTCATAGTTGATTTCCTCAAGAAACATTGCACACAGCATGCTTGGATTTCCTCTGTATTATGGGTACTGTTGTCCACGCTTGTTTTTTCGAATCTTTTTTATGTATCACATCGGTTTGATGCGTTGCGACGCGCCTCATCCGAGTATTTCGAAATAGCGCCTGATAGGATACTGAAAGAGAAGACGCGGGTAACTCTGGAACAGCAAGAACGCGTGTTGGATTATATGCAAAGTTTCCAAAAGGAGAACGGTTACCCGATATATATGTTCAGCGAACCGGAACATCGTCGAGCACTCAAATATCTTATGGAACGTCGCGGAATGCAAAACGATGTCGTCGGTTTTAGCGGGGGCGTGTATTCGCAGGGAAATCACTTTCTTGTCTTCAGAACAGGATCAAATCACACGAAAACATTGAACAAAAAATATACGGATGTATATACCGTGATAGAGAAGGTGGAATTCGGCACATTGACCATCATCCGTTTGCAACCGAAAACGGAAATGATTACCGGAGAAAGGCAGATTTTTGAAGAGAAGGCTCAGAGCACCGCGTCAGCTCCCGGAGTTCCCGAGCGCTATACCTGGAGCGAATGGTGGAATCACCAGTCAGGATCAGCAGATGATGAAGCGACTGATGATATGTCAGTGAGCGATAGTAGCGAATAATAAATTGTGGGTAGAGAGTAACATTATTAATTTTAAAGAAAACAAGACTCGATGACCTTCCGTGTTACCTGAAAATATCCCTCACTCGACACAATCAATGGATATTTTCAGAACACGGAAAGTCCTCTCAAACAAATTGTTTTCTTAAAATTAACAACATTACTCTAAACTCTAAAATAATTCTATGACAAATTTCTTCAAAGATTGGAAAAAAGTTTTGATAGTCATTGTTTTGTTAGGATCTTTTTTGAGATTCTTCAATCTCGGTGAAACATCTTTCGTCGCGGATGAATTTTTGGATATCAATGCCTCATACGGATATTTCAAGACAGGGGAGTGGCAGGCGTGGGATTTTGATTTTGAGCGCCCTGATACGGTCGAAAACTCTAATATTGCTCGCGATGAACGTGCCTTTGCATATAAATGGCAAGTCGCGCAACTTTTTCATTTCTTGCCACCAACAGAAGCAGTTGCTCGATCGATCAGCGCGCTTTGGGGACTGGTAACACTGCTGTTAGTGTTTCAGATGACGTCATACTTTACCAAACGCAAAGAAATCGGCTTGATCGCAGCATTTCTCTATGCTATCAGTATATCAGCTCTCGTAATGGACAGACGCTTGCGAATGTATGCGATGTTTGTACCGGTATTCCTTTCTTTTTCGTGGATGACGTTTTTATTTCTTGAAAAAAAGTATGTCGGGAAAATGCCTGGGTGCAAATTCGTAGCTGATCGCTTCGGATTTAATTTGATGTATGCGGTTCCTGCTACAGCGTTGGGGGTATTGAGTTTGCACTTACATCTACTGACTTTTAACATCGTTTTTATGGTGCTGGTGTATGCTCTTGTTGTAGCGGGTCTGGATGTGCGCGCACGAGGGTGGCACTGGAATAAATATCTGTTTATTGTCGCAGTTTTTATAGCAGGACTTATCGGATTATCCCTTTTTGCTTCAAATACGTTTGCGCTTTTGGTAAGTTCTTTTTCCTTTCCCGACAATCATTATGGCTATTTTGACATTGTGTTGAAAGACTATAGTCATATACTTTTAGCGAGTATCTTTTTTATCGCCGGTGTATGGTATATGTTGCGAAAAGAAAAGTATACCAAAGAAGGTTTATGGCTTACTGTTTCATTTTTGACACCGTTGTTGATGGCAGTTTTTATGTGGCGCAGGAATGTCGGTGAACAGTATATTTCTTTCGCACAGCCATTCAAACTCATGGTGATAGCGATAGGAATATACGCCGTTGCTAAGTTCTTCCAGCAACATATGCCACAATTTGGCAAAAAATCATTTGTCACGCCGTTGATAGTGAGTCTTCTTATCCTGCCGAATTACGGGTATTTTTTCGAAAGCGATAATACCTATCATCAAACATCGCAATCGGATAGTCCGCAGTATAAAAAGATATTTGGTTATGTAGTAAAAAACCGCGTGGCAGAAGAGGTTATTATTACGCGCGATCTACGGAGCTACTACTTG
>Ga0172379_10010248_pt1 | contig 11385 bp, 15 predicted proteins | sample GrowelOW334metaG_FD_119756 | JGI IMG/M metagenome (GOLD analysis project Ga0172379, IMG submission 119756) | Groundwater microbial communities from an aquifer near a municipal landfill in Southern Ontario, Canada - Groundwater well OW334 metaG | ecosystem: Environmental > Aquatic > Deep... | reverse complement strand
TTGGGGCATGAATTCGTTGATAAAAAAAAAGTAATTTCCACTCAATTACCTAGGTATAAACTTACTTTTGAAAGAACACGATCAATTCAAGGAAAACTTGATTACAGAGGGGTTTCGGGTTGTCCTGAAGCGCTATGGCAATTACAGCTTTTTGACAGAAACAAATACGTTGGAAGAATTGGATTCAATTTCCATACTGAAGGCAAAAAAAATATTGTTACAATTGCGAATGTTCAGGGAGCAAGCGGGCAAAAATTTGGCCAGGAAGAATTCAGAAGAATAATGGGCACAAATTTTGGCGAATACTTGATAACCCAATTACAGGAAACACTCGGGCCCGAATTTGAGTACAGGGGAGCAATCCAAAATACAACAAATCAAGCCCAATATAGAATGTCATTTAGAAAGGCCAAACCCTCAAAAATAAAGGTTTATTCAAATGAAATCAGAACGATGGTTGAAGACAGAAGAAAACCTGTTAAAGAATAAAATGCGCTAAAATCCTAATTTAGATTCTTATTAAAATATTAGCTTTTAAAAATATTTTATTAATTGCCAAAATGTAGTTTTTGCGGAGGTGGCAGAGCGGTCTAATGCGCACGCTTGGAAAGCGTGTTCCTTCACTGGAGCCCGAGTTCAAATCCCGGCCTCCGCGTAAACAAAAGTCCAAATCCTATAATCATTTTAAAAATAGTTTTGCCCTGAAATTTTTATGATTCCAAGGTTTACTTTGAAAAGACAATTAAAAAAAGCAATTTTCAAGGCGGCGAAACGTTTTCGGAATTGGCAAGTAGAAAGAGCCAAAAAAGAAAGGAAAGTAAATGTATTTACTTCAACAATGTCAGAATATGGGCTGCGTTTTAGAAGAAATTTTGTTTCGTCATTGGATAAACCTGTTTTTAAGGGAGGAAATGGCAGAAATTATTCTGTTAATATTCATCCCCATGATGCTATTCACGAAGCAGAGTATTTGCTTGATGTTTTGGCAAGCACCATGTTCCAAAAAACAACAAAACCTGTCAGTCAGCGCGTAGGCTGGTTGGGAATCGGTTTTGAAAGAAATGCTGTTATAATTGAAGTAATGCAAACTTGCAGGCATAACTCCATTAATCGTCCGCTCTTAAATGAATTTAGGAGATTGTCCAAGAAACCAGTTCTTAATTATTTATTGGAGCAAGCAGAAGAAAATGCGCGAAAAAATGGTTTTAAGCAAATAAAAATTAGGGTTCCGGAAACTTTGTATTATTATGAACATTTGGATATGTCCCACGCCGTAACAAATGAAGAAGGGGTCAGGTTAGCAATGCGCCGGTTATATCAAAAAACTGCCCGGGAAGAAGGTTACAAACGAAAAGGAATTTTTTATGTTAAAGATTTAGTGTAAGTTTTTTTGTCATCTTTTGTAAATCACAGGGCTTGTTCCTTTTTTGATTTCTTTTGTCCTCCGCGTTGAAATATCAAATAATTTATTTAGCGGTTTTCCATAGTGCTTGGAAATATTGCTTATAGCTCTCTGCCACGGCCTTATTTTTTATCATAAATGCTGTAGGGTTCTCTATCCAGAGTGCGATAATGACTTTGTCTTTATAAATATTTATTGCTGCGGGGGTTGTTTGATCCAAATATTTTACTGTGGTTAGCGGCAAACTTTCCTCATCCTTCCCCGTAGTTTCTCTAACATCTGCATTAAAAATTATTTTTGTTTTAATTTTTTTTAGTGCTTTCTTTTTATTGAATTGCCTGAAAAAGTTTTGGGTCCATTCTAGCGGTAAACCACCTCTTGCCCCAAAAACATAATATTCATCTCCGTCGTCGAGACTTTTTAATATGTCATTAAATGCTGATTTTATCCCTTTATCCCCTTCAAATATTGAAGCCTCTAATTTTCTAGGTTGATGCTTTTGCATTGCTTCAAGTGTTGGAATAATTTCCTTAATTGCGTTTTCCTGTTGTAATAGTGCTTGTTTTTTTGAATGAACCAACTCTAACAAAAAATCAGGTCTTGTAACTTCAAAATATTTTTTATTATTCTTTGTAATGAATCCAACTAATCCTTTTTTTATAAGAAAATCAAGGGCATGGTAGACAGTTGAGCTTTGAAGCCCAGTTTTTTGTATTATTGCCCCGCTAGTGTTTGAACCAATTTGTAAAAGATTTAGGTAAACTTTTACTTCAGAATCAGTTAAACCTAAATCCTCCAATTCTTTTTCCATACAGAATAAACGACCCTTAATATTTATAATACTTCACTTTGCTCTCCAATTAGTGGACAGCGCACACTAATTAACTTCCTGTAAAGAGTTACTTATAGATTATCTATGAACCAAATAATCAAATTACACGGGAAGTTTAAGATGCCCTGCAAACTATCCGATGGCACAATGGAAGAAAACTTTGTTCTTCACTTGTTTAGCTCCCCAACAGTAAATCCTTTCCTGGCTCCAGAAGAATATTTCCACGTGTTAACTCTAGGAAATATAGTGGCAAGTGATAAAGTACTAGCCCGTATTGAATCAGCCTGTACATATGCCCATTTATATGGTTCACAATTATGCGATTGTCAATATCAAAAAGATGAAGCATTATTGCGTATTTCCAAAGAAGGAAAAGGAGTTTACATTTATTGCTTAGACCAGCATGGCAGAGGAACAGGTATTGTTAACCATGTTAAAAGTTATCAAACAGAACAAGAGCTGAAACTTGATACTGTTGATGCCCACAGGCACCTTAACTTTCCTGATGATGCTCGCGATTACAAACCAATTATTCAAATCCTAAAATATTTTGGCATAAATAATGTTAGATTGATGACAAATAATCCAAACCGATTGAAAGTATTACAAGATGCTAATTTCGCAGTTGAACGAATCCCAATACAAGGTCCATTGAACAAATATAACTCTAACGAACTTAAAACAAAAAAAGAAAAACTTGGGCACTTATATAATTACAATTTTAGTTGTGAAAGCCCATCTTACAAGTAAATACTAGACTTTATGAAACAAAGAAAAATTGCTCATTAATGTATCTAAACTTGACCAAAGAAAAGAATAAAAGCAACAAACTCCAATACTTTGGTGTGAGAAAATGAAAATTAAACAAATTTTTGGTAAAGCCGTAACGAGCACACAAAGGGGTATAGAGCAAATGAAAAGGGGAGTTCGAAAGAGAAGACTTCTTAGCCTTAAGCATTCCCCTCAAAGAAGAAAAATTCTTGCAGATATTAATACTAGTAATTATTGGCACACAGTATTTTCTAAAAAAGCAGAAGAGGCTGAGAAAAGAGTAAAACTAATTGAATCAGGGTCCAATAAATATTTGGCGGAGCTTCCTTTGCGCATGCAAAGAGACCTATTAGATACTTCAAGAGTAGAATTGAGAAATACAACAATGTCCGCTCACGCACACAACATTGCAAGAATTGCTGCTATTCCGGTTGTTCGTGAATTAACATCTCAAAGAAGAGCAATCCGCCCGTTAAATCGACGAGCAGAAGCTAAAAAGAAAGCCTGATTCTTTTTATATAAGTGGCTTTAGCATTGTTTTTAAACTTTCTATTTCTTTCTATGTCAAGTTTTATGTTGGTGATAAAAAATGGATTTAGAAAGTGTGGATAAAATAGGTAAGGACAAAAATCTCAAGCTCTTTGGATATGGTTTTATTTTGTGGTTAATTCCTTTTTTGATTTCTTTCTTGTTCTTTGATATGCAAGGAAAACTAACCGCAAGTGCAGGTTTATTTAATTCAGTAATGAGTGTTGTCATAATTATTGTGATGGCAGTACTACTACTAAAGTACACGAAAAAGATTAGTGTTAATTATTTACAAGAGTCAATTAATGCAGGAATAGTGTGGTTTCTAATGTCAATCATACTGGATATTTTGATACTAGTCCCTATGGCAAAAATAGATTTAGGGATATACTTTACAGATATTGGTCTAGGGTATGTTGTAATATTAGTAGTTGCTTTCTTTGCAGGTAAACTGCTTGAAGCAAAGTCAGAACACAGCAACAAAATATTTTCACAAGCATTCTCAACAAAGAAATAGAGCTTATTTTATTCTGGCAAAGCAACTCGCTTTGTCAGGATTTATTTTTTTAACATTTTTTTTAACATTTTGGAGAAGAACTAAATGGATCATCTAAACTCTCGCACGCATCATTCTCTTCTTTTGTTTCATCTAATTCATTTTCTTCAGAATCATCGTCGTTTTCGCTTGCCTCTCTAGTACTTGGACTCTTTGCTTTTATTCCTTCTAGTAAATACTTTAACTCTGCCAGGCATTGCTCACAAATATCCTTATTTCCAATGGTTCTGCCTTTACAGCCACCATCCCCATTCACTTCGCCCACAAATGTTCCACAAAGAAAGCAATCTGACACAATCTCACAAATAACTACTCTCCCAACTCAATTAAAACCTTTTCTGTTTTAATAGTTGTAATGATTTACAAGGTGATTTGTAGTGGGATATGATTTTGGAGTTCTACTCGGAAAAATAACTAAAGAAGATGTGCTTGGGCTAAAAAATGATTTGATTATGCTATTTGATTCAGAAGTAATTGCGCGCGGACAATACTTTCAAGAGCTAAGAAAGTTTGAAGGAAACATATTTGAAACAATAAAATGGCTTTACCAACAAGAAGAGTGGCATGTGTCCGCAATAGAACAGATTCTAAACAAAGGGAATGTGCTAGTTAAAGAAAAACCCCTTAAACCCGAAAAATTTGGGGATGACGCGATGAAAATAATTAAAATTGACATTATTTTTGAAGAAAAAACTGTTTTGCAATACAAATCAGTAATGGAAAAAGCTGGCGGGGCATTAAAAGAAATACTCACTAATTTAATGGAAGAAGAGTTAGTGCATGTTGAACGATTAAAGAAATATGTTAAGGAATAATTAATTGGGTGGGCGAAATGTTTGACTTAAAAAAAGAAAATATTTTTGGATTTAAAAACAAAGAATTAAACCAAATCTTTGAATTTTCTTTATATGCAATCGCCTTAGTTTTAATCCCTGCACTAATTAGTCAGCAAATAATTGTCGGGGCTCTTGTAAATGCTTTGCTTATTAGTGCTGCCCTAAATCACTCAATCAAAAGAATTTTTGTACTGGCAGTGCTCCCAAGCTTAACAGTGTTTGGAGTAGGCGTAATATTTGGTGGATTAACGTCTTCTCTTATTCTTATGCTCCCATTTATCTGGGCAGGAAACATTTTGATATGCTTAATTACAAAAAGACTTGTCAATAACAAAGTAAATTACTTTCTTTCTACCCTCATAGGGTCAATAACCAAAACAATAATTCTTTTCTTTTGCGCATTAGTTTTGTTTGAAGTTTCTTTAGTCCCGACAGTATTCTTAACAGCTTTCGGGGTAATACAATTCTTTACAGCCGAAATAGGGGCAATAATAGTTTGGGTTGTTAGACGATTGAAGACTGCGGTTTATGTGCGTGTTTGAGATTAATGATTGTGGTGAAAACATATGGGGAAAACTACAGCACACAGGCGATTTGAAAACGCTCCTAGAAGAATTTTTTCTGATGCAACCGTTGAAAGGTTGCGTTCCATTGAAAAGGCACAAGGAAAAAGAAGACTTCCAAGGAGAGGAGCAATAGCACATATTCTTACTCGGTTGCCGCCGGGATATAAGAAAGGTGTTCGGCAACACGTAAAATTAGTTACTGCGGTTTCAACCCGAATTGCAATGCAAATAAATCAGCATGCTGGCAGACGGCTTGTTGATGTTGGGCTCGTAACAAGGCTTGCACAGGGGCATGATATTGCGAAATCAACCGATGTTGTGGACAGGATTCGTGAAGACCCACTTGTAGCAAAGGAAGTTCACATATTTGACAGCATGGGGTATCCTACTTTTGGAAAAAATTATCGACACATAAGCAGATTTGTTCAAGAAGCCCCAGATAGATGGAAAAAGATGACATTAGAACAGCAAATACTATCCTATGCTGACAATGTGTGCAGAGGAGTTCCATTTAAGACAGGCGAAAAAACTATTTATAAACATGGAGTTTATTCCCTGAAAGATTCATTGGACCTTATTAAACAAAGATTCGCAGGAAATGATAAATTTCTTGCTCAAAACAATATTGAGTTTGAAAACCTTGCACACATGGAAAGAAATTTTAGAAACAGGGGAGTGGACATTGAAGGTCTACAGAGGATAAAACTCAAAAGGAAAAGAGATATGGCGAGCAATTTGTAAATTCATGCTAGGTGAAAACTCTCATTCCTATCAAGAGCTTCAAGCGTTTTTTCAAACCTATCTTTACTACCATTCATATACAAACTCCTCCTTTTTAGATATAAAAAGAGGGGAGCACCGAACAGTTTCACTCAAATGCAGGGGAAGAGGATCGAACTCTTACAGCCACTAAGGCCTGGAACCTCAATCCAGCCGGTTTTCCATTTCCGTACCCCTGCAATTAGTATCATTAATTCCTCGCTTTGCGAGATTTGCAATTCCCCCAGGAATTGTTTTCGCCCACCTTTTGCTTGCCAAAAGGCGGTTGGTCATTTCCGTACCCCTGCAATTAGTATCATTAAAACTTTGCTTTGCAAAGTTTACACTAAATTAATTCTCTTTAGAAAAGTTTTTGAATGTGATTAAAGAAGACTTTGTCCAAGTTAATGGTATTAATTATTTTTTTAAAAAGAAAAGATTGTGAGCATTTGCTCACAACCAATTAAATAGTTTTACTTTCTCTGAAATTTTTTATTGAGAGTTTTTGCTAATTCCAAAATATCTACTGGTACAGCTAGTATTACAGTATTACTTGGGCTTGGGCCTAAACCATCAATTGTTTGAAGTGTTCTTAGTTGCATTGCCCCTTGAGTTTTAGCCATTATTTGAGCAGCTTTGGCTAAGTTAGTAGCCGCCATTGCATCTCCTTCAGATTTAATGATTGTAGCTCTTTTTTCTCTTTCAGAACTAGCTTGTCTAGACATTATTCTCTTTAGGTCCTCAGGCATATCAATATCCTGTAACTTGATTTCAGTTATTTCAAGCCCCCAGTTAGCACAAGCTTTCTCAACTATTTGTTCAATATCTTTACCAATGCTTTCTCTCTCAGACAAAACTTGATCAAGTGACATGCTTCCCGCAACATCTCTTAATGCAGTTTGAGCATACTGTGAAACAGCATATTCAAAATCTTGTATTTTAATTACAGCAGTTTTTGCATCAACCACTTTGAAATAAACAACTCCATTGATTGCAACTGGCACATTATCTTTAGTAATTACTTGTTGACGCGGAATATCAATTGTAATAATTCTCATATCAAGTTTTCTTACGGTATCAATAATTGGAATAATTACTCGTAAACCTGGTTCAAGAGTATCTTTGAATTTCCCAAGTCTAAATCTTACCCCGTTTTCCCACTGATTGACTATTCTAATTCCTGCAATCATTATGAAAAGCACAATGATTATTAGCATTGGAAAAAATCCAACTATTATTGCTATTAGTAAATCTGCTATAGCCATTAAACAACCCCCTCATGGTAAATATTTCTTGAGTATATTTGCTTTTAAAACAACTTAAAGGGTTAGAAGAGAGCCTTTATTTCTTTATGGCCCATCTCTTTTTTGGAGGAGAATCTTTATCATTAGTCACTAAGAGGATTATTTTATTCCAATCAACTACAAAGAATGAAATTACTGCAATAACCCCAATTATTTCAATCATTATTGTCCAAAGCGTTGCATTCCCTTGGAGAGTAGATTCAAGTGAGGAAAATACTTTTTGAGTAGTAAAAACAAGAAAAAGATAACTTATTGTTCTTCCAACAAAAAATCCTGCAAGTACTTCGCGCATTCTTGTTTTTGTTGCCCCAAAAGCAATAAATAAAGCATTTGATGGAAGAGGGCTAAGTGCATAAATTAAAGTAAAAACAAATTTTTCAACAGGTTTTCCTTGGAGTTTTTCATTTATTTCATTAAACTCTTCTTTTTTCTTTCTACCAGCAAAATTACTTGTTATGTACCCGGATATTTTTGCAAGTGCAAATCTACCACAAGTTGAAGCAGTAACCCCAATGAATATTAACAAGAAAATGTTTTGGGGAAAATTAATATATAGGGCTGAGAGTACTGCCCAAGTCGGAGGCATTAGAGCTGGAACCAAATTTATTATGAACACAAGCACCCATTGTCCAACCATTAAGCCAACAAAATCAAGCCAATCAAAACCGAACATTAAATCACTTAATTATTACTGTCTTTTTGGTTTATATAATTGCTGTATCGAGTTTTTTTTGAGACTTGCGAAGTATAAAAAAGGTTTTGAAACCTAAATTTAGTATGACTAAATTAGAAATCGGGCCTGGAGCAAAACCAAAAACAGGGTATGTCCACTTTGATATACGAACTAACGTGGGAGCTGATTTTGTTGGAGATGCAAAAAAACTTTCTTTTAAGAATAACGAGTTTAGTGAAGTTTACTCGAGATTTTTTTTAGAACATTTATCAAGAAAAGATGCTAAAGAGGCACTTAAAGAGATGTTTAGAGTACTTGAAAGTAAAGGTGTGATAGAAATTATTGTTCCCAATCTTGCTTATTTTTGTAAATTATTTGTTGAAGAAAAAGGACAAAAGAAAGAGTGGGCATTAAATAAGATTTATGGGTTTGAAAATTACATTCAAGATCATCATTTCTTTGGTTATGATGAAGAAACTCTTATTGCTGCACTCAGCGAGACAGGATTTATCGAAATAGAGTTAATTAAGGAAAAAGAAGAACAATATTTGCATTTGAAAGGAAAAAGACCTTAGTTTGCAATAGCTATTTGCTTTGTTTTTAAATTGTTATGATTAATTTTAATTCAGTGGTGGAGATTATGTCAAATACAAAAAAAATTAGTGTACTAACAATAATTCTTTTTGTTGCCTTAATACTCTTGTTTGGTTGTACAACCCAACAAAACAGCACAACAAATGGAAGTGGTTTAATGGTTCTTGGTACAAATAATGATAACAATAAACAGTCTACTGATTCAAACACAAATGTTTACAGTAATCTTGATCAATTTAAAAAAGTAAAAGTTGGTGACCACGTAGCCGTAAATTACGTTGGAAAATTAAAAGACGGCACAATATTTGATTCAAGCGTTGGCAGAAGCCCATTAGAATTTGATGTTGGTGCAGGACAAATGATTAAAGGGTTTGATAGCGGAGTAGTAGGAATGAAAGTTGGCGAAATAAAAACAATAGAAATTGCTCCCTCAGAGGCATATGGCGAATATGCCCCTCAAAAAGTAATTACTGTTGACAAGAATCAGTTCCCTCAATTCGACCAATTACAAGTAGGGATGCAAGTTTCTGCAAGCAACGGATTAACTGGCAAAGTAACTTCCAAAAATGATACAAGTGCAGTAATTGATTTCAATCATGAATTAGCCGGGAAAACATTGGTGTTTGAAATAACTTTAGTTTCAATCAACTAAAAGGTGTTCTTTTGGGAAAAGCATTAATTGTTTATTATTCTTTACCAGATAAAAAGAAAACTTCAAATGAAGATAAGGCGGCAACTGAGTTTGAAAAACTTTTTAATGAGAAGAATATTTCTACAACAATTATTGCTCTCTCTACAGAAAAAAAATTATCACTAGGAGATCAATTCAAAAAAGAAAAAGAACTTACAATAAATCAAAAGATTCCTGATTTAACTGAATTTGATTATGTGTTTATAGGGTCACCTGTGGTTGGTTCGCTTACTTCCGCGCCCCTTGTAAATGTTTTCATTAGGTCAATTCAAAAAGTAACACAAAACCAAGCCAAACCAATTTTCGCACTATTTGTAACAGGAATAATTTCTGGTTTTGCTTTAAAGAAAATGCAGAGTCTGCTTTCAATGAAAGGAATTAAGCCCACCCAAACTGAAGCTTTTACAAGCATGTTTGAATTTGATTCAAAGAAAATAGCTGAAATTAAAAAGTTTTTTGACAAAGTAATGAATGAAAACAAATAGTAGTGAATAATAACAATCAACATTGCTTAAACTAAATTAATTACTTAAAACAAATCGCTTTCTTAAAATCTTGGTGCTTGTTCAAATATTTCCTCTTCAAGTTCTTCTTTAGGGCTCATAGTAGTATTTTCCCTAGTTGCTGAAGCTCTTTTTTGCCGAGTTATTTCCCTAGCTCCTTCTTTAAGTTGTTCTTTTAATTTATCAATTTCTTCGCTTTCTTGAATTGCTTTTATTTGAGCATCAATAGAAATAATTTCTTTCTTTATGTTTGAAGCAATGTTTTGGAAAGTATTTTCGTCAATTTTTCTCTTCAAATAGCTTTGTTCAGAAAGTTTTAATTCATGTACCTTAAGCTGTTTTTCCTCCAAAAGCCCAAGCAGTATTTTTTTCTTGCTCGAACTAACTAATTCAATCTTTTTGATGTCTTCCGAAGGCAAATTAATTTTTTTGAAAGAATCAATTTCTGATTCAGTCTTAATTAAAGCAGTATTTTTTTCTTGTGAAATGGAGTCAAATGTTTTTTTATCAATTTTGTGTTGGAGAAATTGTTTTTCAGCCTCTTTTAATTCAATTATTGCTTTTTTTCTACCTTCTTGCAAAATATCAATCTTTCCTTTTCTGTTAAAAACAAAAAAAGCTACAAAAAGAGCTATTGCAATTAAAAAAATTGGGGCTAACAGTATAATTAATCTATATTTTTGCATTATGTCTTTAGGTATAAAAAAAATAGTGATTATGAATAATATTGCAATAATTATTATTGCAGGAGTCATAATTTTTTTATCCATGCAAAAAGTAGGGCTTTTTTAGTTAAAAATATATTGGTATGAGACTTCTAGACTTGTGAAAAAGGGTTTAATACGGGCCTGGAGGTTGTCTAACCCGCAACCCCTTTATGAAAGGTGTTGCCCTAGCAAACCAACAAGGTTTGCGTGGGCGTCCATCAAACATTGTTTGATAGCGCATTCCCAAAACTAACTACGGGCCTGGAGGGAATCGAACCCTCGACCTACTGCTTAGAAGGCAGTCGCCCTATCCACTGGGCTACAGGCCCTTAATCATAAATCTAGGGATAAAGGAGCTTTTTAAAAGTATTGGAAAGCAAAATTTGGCGCTAGTTAACTTACTAATTTTAGGAGTGCTTTTTCAAATATTGGAAAGTTTCTCTTAACCCATCCGTCATAAGGGTTTTTGGTTTCCAACCCAATTCTTTTTGAGCAAGTCTTGTGTCAAGAAGCATATCTCTTACTTCCCCCTTTATTCCTTCTATGTGCTTTGCATCTTTAGTGTATCCAGAAATTAGTTTAAGTTCATTAAATATAAAATTAACACTAACTTGTTTCTCATTTGCTAAATTAAACAATTTGTGTTCAGGTGTTTTTTCAATT
>Ga0172379_10010247_pt1 | contig 11386 bp, 11 predicted proteins | sample GrowelOW334metaG_FD_119756 | JGI IMG/M metagenome (GOLD analysis project Ga0172379, IMG submission 119756) | Groundwater microbial communities from an aquifer near a municipal landfill in Southern Ontario, Canada - Groundwater well OW334 metaG | ecosystem: Environmental > Aquatic > Deep... | reverse complement strand
GGTTATGGGGTTACTGATTTTAATTATTTGGTTTTGAATTCGAATAATGGTTTGGATAAGAACGGGTATAATTATGGAACGCAAATTGAACCAACGATAGAAAAAGATTTGAATTTTGGTTTAATGGGTTTGTATCATTTGAATGGGGATGTTGCTGATTCTAGTGTTTATGCACGAACAGGGGCTCAATGCACAAATCCGTCAGTTTCTGTTGCTGGGCTTTGGGGTACACAAGCGTATTATTTTAATGGAACAAATACTTGCTTGCGTACAGGATATAATACGATGGATCCTAATGGAGCAATATCCTTTTGGTTCAAGTCACCAGTAGTTTTGAATAGTGCCTCCTCTTCTCAAACACTGTTTGATAAAGTGGCTTCAAGCAATGACTTTGCGGTTTTTCATAATCTTGCTTCAGATGGAACAATTGGTTTTAGGAATCAAAGAAGTGGAACACAGTATAATGCGTATACAAAAACAAATGTGTTTGACTCAAACCGATGGTATCATGTTGTTGTCACTTGGGGTTCTCTTGGAACAAAGATATATCTAAATGGGGTTCTTGAGGGAATAAATTCTTTTACTGGAATTCCGTCGGGAAATACAGGGTATTATTATTTGGCGTCATATACTAATGGGTCAGGCCCTTATTTTAATGGAAGTATGGAGGATTTTGCTATTTGGAATCGTGCTCTTGATGCTAATTCAGTTAAAGAATTATTTAACAAGGGTGCTTCGCGGATTGGGGCAAAGTATCGTGGTTGTTCTGATTCAACTTGTTCAACTAATCCTGCTTGGTCGTCTTTAACTTATCCTGATTCGAATAGTAGAATTAATTTGGATGCAATTGATGGAAGTCAATACTTGCAATACGCATTGTATCCAACTCTTTACACTTTCCCTGACGGGAATATTTTCCCGCAAGCATTTGCATCCATTAGAGATGTGAATGTGGTTTATGTAAACTAATTTTGAGTAGTTTTTACTATCAAAAAGTACTCTTTAATACTTAACCATTTAATGATTTAATTATGGAAACAAATCAAATCAATTCCCACAAAAAAGCCGGTACTATTTGGGCGAGTGCAATTAAACTAGCTCAAAAGAAAGCAAAAGCAGAAACTAATTTATTTAATTTAGCTGAAGAAGTTGAAGGATTTATTGTTAGTGAAGGTGCTAAGGCAGCATTTCCAATTAACTTAAGCATTAATGAAGAAGCAGCACATTATACTCCAAAATGGAATGATATTTATTTACTAAAAGAAACTGATTTAATGAAAGTTGATATTGGGGTGGCAGTTGACGGGTACATTTGCGACGGAGCAATTACAATTAATTTAGATAATAAATTTGCTAAACAAATAGAAGCAAACGAACTTGCTCTAGAAAATGCGATTAGTGTTGCTAGTTTTGGAAAACCTGTAGAAAAGATTGGTGCAGAAATTGAACGTACTTTAAAATCAAAAGGATTTAATCCAATTTACAATCTTGGAGGACACGGCTTAGGAAAAAATAATATTCATGCAGCTCCAAGCATTCCAAACCACAAAGGGGGAAGCAGCGAAACTCTAGAAGAAGGAGCAATTGCAATTGAGCCATTTGCTTCAACTGGAGTTGGGCAAGTAAACGAAGCACAAGGAGTAGAAATATTTTCTTTAGAAAAAACATTCGGGGTAAGAAATCCAACTTCTAGAAAACTAATTGAGATAATTAAAAAGTTTGGAGAACTCCCCTTTGCTGAGCGATGGTTAAGAAAAGAAACTGAAAAATTAAACCTTGAAAGCTTCCAAGTAAGCGTTGGATTAAAGGAACTAATGAAATCTGGGTGCTTACACACTTACCCTGGATTAAAAGAAACAAAAGGCTCAATGGTTACTCAAGTTGAAAAAAGCTTACTAATCCTTGAGGACAAAACCCTTGTTTTAGGTGAATAGTCGAGGGCAGGCAATTGTTCTTGGGGAATAAAATTATTTAGTTTAATAAGGGCAAGTCTAATTATTTCCTAAATGTTAACAACCAATCCATTCCCTCTTTTTCATTAGTAAACACTTTCATTGGAAAAGGTTCCTTGGTTAACGTCATCAAAAAAGTTATTGCTCCTGCAACAAAAGGGGAAGAAGAATTTACAACTAATGCTGCTGCAGTTGTTAATCTAATTAAATCCGGACTCACAAAACGTTTCAATGCGCCTAAAGAAAGATAACTAATATTACTATAATCAATCAAAACAAGACTTGGTTTTCCGCCTGAAAAACTTTGTGCAGTTTTAATGTACTCTTCAACATCTTTATCATCAAATTCAGTGCGCTGAAAAAAAAGAATATGCGTGACTCCTATTTCATCCATCCAGAACTTGGCTAAATTAGTTACCATTGGGGCAGGCATCATTCTCACTCTGGTTTAATCGAGGTTAAAACTAATTAAAAGTGTTTCTTTTGATGCCCCCACTGGGAATCGAACCCAAGTCTATAGCTCCGCAAGCTATCATACTAATCCACTATACTATAGGGGCGCATTATGAAAAGTTACTGCTAAATGCTTTTAAAAGTCAATTGCGGATGAATGACTCAAAATCCTGGACAGATTCTCCAATACTAAGATTTAAAAAGTAAAGGTGAGGATAATTAGTTATGAACGCAAAAAGTGAGTATATTCATCTACTTTAGTTTCAAAACTTTTAGCGTTAGCACTCGGCAAAAAACCAATTTTTATAAGCTTGCCGAAGGGCTAAATATTTGTACATCAAAAGAGGTACAAAATAAATCATCTGGTCTGGATGGTGCAGCAGCTAGCATAGAAGACTGTGGATCTTCTGACCCGAGTGCAAATCTCGGTCTAGACCTTTCTAATTATTTGGGTGACTTCTAAATGGAACTACAAACCGTAAGAGGAATGAGGGACTTAATTGGTTCTGATGCTTTAATTCAAGAAACAATTGAAGGAACTTTTAGAAAAGTATTTGCATCTTATGGGTGCTTACCACTTTACACTCCTGCTGTAGAAAACTTTGACTTATTCAAAATCAAGGGTGCGGCTGGAGAAGCAATTAAAGAAGAAATATATTACTTCAAAGATAAATCAGATAGAGAACTTGCACTTAGATTTGAATTTACTGCTTCACTTGCAAGAGTAGCCGCAACAAACCAACTAAAAATGCCATTCAAACGATACCAAATCGGAGAAGTTTATAGATATGATAGACCTCAAGCAAAAAGATATCGTGCATTCTACCAAGCGGATGTAGATATTTTGGGTGTTGCAGGTCTTAGTGCAGAACTAGAAATAATGTTTTTAGTTAGAGATTGTTTTTCAAAACTTGGACTTAAACCAAAAGTAGTTTTTAATTCACGAAAGTTACTCGAAGAAGTTTTAGGAAAATATGCAAAAGGAAAAGAAGTAGAAGCAATGAGAGCACTTGATAAACTTGATAAAATGGATAAAAAAGAAGTCAAAGCAATGCTTAGTGAACAAGGAATTGATTCTGAAGTTGTTGATTTAATTGAACAAAACTCTCTAACTGCAATTGAGAATATTATTGGTGCAGAAACTGCGGGAGTAAAAGAAATAAAAGAATTTGTGACGATGTGCAAAGCAAACAATTTAGATTTTGTTGAATTTGATGCAAGATTAGCTCGAGGATTTGAATATTATACTGGAATTGTATTTGAAGTAAAATTAGATAATGGTCCTTCTGTTGGTGGAGGGGGAAGATTTGATAAATTAGTTGCACTCTATGGAGGACAACCTACTCCTGCTGTTGGAATTGGACTGGGAGTAAGTAGAATATTTGATTACTTAAAAGAAACAGGATTTAAAGTAAAAATGGAAGGAATGGTTCTTGTTGGACTTGGATTAAAAGGAAATGAATTATTTGAAACATCAAACGCACTTAGAGCGCAAGGGATATTTGTTGAACCGGACCTTGTGGGAAAAAGTGTTGGAAAAAATATTGAGTTTGCAGAAAAGAAAGGATACAGGTTTGTTGGAATAATTGGAGAAGACGAACTCAAAGCAAATTCAATTGCAATCAAAAACATTGAAACTGGAAAACAAGAAATGGTTTCACTAAAAGAACTTGACAAAATTAAACAAATGGTGATGGGGTAAAATTGAATTTGGTGGATATCGCCGATTCAAAAATTATTTTTATTCAACGGAGGTTGATGAATTATGAATGGAAAAACAAGTGAAATGCAAATTCAAATGCTACAAAGTGATTCATTAGCCCATCGACTCTAAAACTGATTCTATAGTTCAAGAACAAAATTCTCAAATAAGTATTACTTCGATTATTCCTAAAGATGCTCTTGTAATACTTCCAAAGAACTCTGGACTTACTGAATACAAAACTCAACTTGAAGCATTGCCTAATCAAAAAATGATTGTTCGCGGGGAGGATGTGGCTTTCTTTGTTGAATGCATTTCTAAAAAAGGAACTAAATGTGTTGGGCTCACTGGAGAAGATCTTTTTTGTGAATACCAACTAAAAAACCCTTCGTGCGAAACAGTTGCAATTCAAACGATCCCTTGGGTGCAAGAGGGGGCAATGTTTGGGAAACCAACACTTTGTTTACTTGGACCAATTGGGGGAGAACTCAATAACTTGGACAAAAATTCGGTTAAGCAAACAGTTGCTATTAGTTCCAAATACAAATCAATTGCAAATAAGTATTTAGCCAAATTAGAGAAGAAGGGAGTTTCTTTTGATAAAATATTCCTTACTGGTTCAGTTGAAACCGCGGCTAAAGTTGGAATCGCTACTTTTGTAATAGATATTGTCTCTTCAGGGAGAAGCGCAAGAGAAGCGGGGCTAATGGTTTATGATAAACTAATGGAATCAAATGTAGTTCTTGTGGGGGTGAGAGAATGATAATTCCGACAATTGATTTAATGAATGGAAAACTTGTTCAACTTGAGAAAGGGGAAAAGAAATTAATTGAACTTGAAAATCCTTTAGTATTTGCGGAGCAATACTCAAAATATGCAACAGTTCAATTAATTGATTTGGATAATGCCTTAGGAAAGGGGGACAATTTTGAACTTGTAAAAGAGTTATGCAAAATCGCGCCTTGCAGAGTTGGCGGGGGAGTTAGAACGGTTGACAAAGCAGTGCAACTAGTGAAAGCTGGTGCAAAAAAAGTGATAATAGGAACAAAAGCAAATAAAGAGTTCTTGATTGAACTTGCAAATGCAATTGGGAAAGAAAAAATAATTGTTGCACTTGATGCAAGAAATGGAAAAGTCACAATCGCGGGTTGGCAAACTCAAACAAATATCACTCCTGTGCAAATGGCTAAAGAACTAGATGAGTACTGTGGTGAATTTCTATACACTTGCGTGGAAAAAGAAGGATTGCTTATGGGTGCAGATTTAGAAACTGTTAAAGAACTTCAAAAAGTAACTAAAAACAAAATTTCTCTTGCAGGGGGAATTAATTCAATTGAAGAAATTAAAGAACTTGACAAACTCGGAGTGGATGCAGTAACTGGACTTGCAGTTTATGCCGGAAAGTTTAGTGCAGAGCAAGCATTTATTGAAGTGCTTGATTTTGAAAAGCAAAATAACTTAATTCCGACAATAATTCAGGAAAAAAATGGGACAGTTCTTTCGCTAGTATATTCAAGCAAAGAAAGTTTGGCAAAAACTCTGGAGACTGGAAAAGTTTGGACTTGTAGTAGAAGCAGAAAAGGAGTATTCCAAAAAGGTGCAACTAGTGGCAATGTGCAAGAGTTAGTTGAAGTGAAAACTGATTGTGATAAAGATGCTTTAGTTTTCATGGTTAAACAAAAAGGAAACCTTCCTGACGGGAGCGGAGTTGCTTGTGAAACTGGGCAATACAGTTGCTTTGGAACAGAAAAAAAGTTTGACTTGCAAGCACTTTATGATAAAGTTCTTGATAGAAAGAAAAACTCTCCTGAAGGGTCCTACACAAAGAAACTCTTTGATGATGAACTATTATTGAAGAGAAAACTCATTGAAGAATCTGCGGAAGTTATTACTGCAAAAAACAAAGAAGAACTAGTTTGGGAATGCGCAGATCTTTTATACTTCTTGTTTGTAATCATGGCAAACAACGGAGTAAGTATTAGTGAAGTAGAAAAAGAAAATCAAAGAAGAGATAACGAAAAGAAAAATACAGTTAGGACGGTGGGAGAATGAAGTTCAAATCAGTAATTTTTGACATAGATGGAGTGCTTGTAGATGTTAGTCAATCCTATAGACAAGCAATTCAAAAAACAGTGGAGGACTTTACTGGGTTCTATCCAACTCCTGAAGAAATACAAAAATACAAAGAACGCGGAGGGCTCAATAATGATTGGGATTTATCTGAAGCAATAATACTTGATAAAGGGAAGAAAGTACCAAAGCAAGAAATCATTGATAAATTCCAAGAATATTATTTGGGTAAAAACTGGGATGGATTTATTACAAAGGAAAAATTATTACTTCCTAAATCATGTATTGAAAGTTTGGCTAAGAAGTATAAATTAGGGATACTTACTGGCAGGCCAAGAGCAGAAGCAGAGTTTATTCTCAAATACTTCCAAATATTTGATTTGTTTGAAATAATTGTTGCAATGGAAGACACGGGGGACAAACCAAAACCAAATCCATTTGGTTTAAACCTTGCACTAAAAAAATTAAAAATTCCTAGTTGTTATTTTGGCGATAGTATTGATGACATGAAAGCTGCCGTAAGTGCGCAAATGACTGGAATTGGAGTAATTCCTCCAACTGTAAAAAACAATACTCTAAAAGAACGACTATATCTTGGCGGGGCAAAAACAGTAATTGATACTGTTGTTGACTCAGAGAAAGCAGTTTCTAAATTGGAGAGTGAGTTAGTATGATACTTCCAAAACAAACCGTGATTCAACTTGAAGCGTACTCTCCTCCAACTGCAGGAAGAGAAAATATGCTTCGTTTGGATTTTAATGAGAATACAATCGGGTGCTCTCCTAAAGTAATTGAAGCACTTCAAACAATTGATGGGAATAAACTCTCAGTTTATCCAGAGTATGGAAATTTTCTTTCAAAGCTTTCAAAAAATGTTGGGGTTGATTCTGATGAACTTGTACTCACGAATGGAACGGATGAAGCGATTAACCAAATAATGCAAACCTATGTTGAGAAAGGGGAAGAAGTAATAATTCCAGTTCCAACCTTTGCAATGTTCAAGTTCTACGCAACACTTGCTGGAGCAAAGATTAGAGAAGTACTATACAATTCGGATTTGAGTTTTCCATTTGAACAAGTAATGCGTGGGATTTCAAATAAAACAAAAGTAGTGGTACTCGTAAATCCTAACAATCCTACAGGAACCCCTATAGAGGAAAAACAAATTATTGAAATTGTAAAGAAAGCAAAAGCAAATGACTCCCTCGTAATGATTGACGAAGCTTACTTTGAGTTCTATGGAAAAAGTTCAATTGAGTTGATTAAAGACTTTGATAATTTACTTGTCACAAGGACTTTCTCCAAAGCCTATGGGTTAGCTGGGTTGAGATTAGGGTACATTGTTTCAGACAAAGAGATAATTGCAAATTTGAGGAAATCAATTTCTCCATATAGCGTTAACACTGTTGCACTAATTTGTGCAAGTGCTGCACTAAATGATTCAAAGTTTGTTTTGGAGTATGTAACGGAAGTTAAGAAAAACAGGCCGATTGTTTCTCAACAACTCTCAAAAATTGGAATCAAAGTATTTCCCTCCTCAGCGAATTTTGTGGTGGGGGATTTTGGTGAAAGATGTGGCGAAGTATATTCAAAACTTAAAGAACGAGGAATCCTTGTTAGGAATAGAACAAATGATCCATTACTAAAAGGATGTTTAAGGATTGGAGTGGGTACAAAAGAACAATGTGATAAAGTGATTGAAGCAGTTAAAGAAATATGGGGGGCGGGAAAATGAGAACTGCAAAAATTGAAAGAAAAACCGGTGAAACGGCAATCGCTGTCGAACTAGAAATTGATGGAAGTGGGAAAAGAAGTATTTCTACAGGGGTTGGATTTTTGGATCACATGCTTGATTTATTTGCCAAACACGGTTTGTTTGATTTGAATGTAAAATGTGTCGGGGATCTAAATATTGATTCACACCACACTATTGAAGATGTTGCCATAGTTCTTGGGCAAGCATTTGCTAAAGCAATCGGGGACAAAAAAGGAATCAAAAGGTATGGACAAAGAATACTTCCAATGGATGAAACAATGTGCATTTGTGCAGTGGATTATTCTGGAAGACCATATCTTGTAATGGATGCTAAATTTGAAACCGAGAGAGTAAATGACTTTGCCACAGAATGTGTGGAAGATTTCTTCTATAGTTTTGCAATAAATGCAGGACTCAACTTGCAATTCAAATTGTTTAATGGAAGAAATGATCACCACAAAATTGAAGCCATGTTCAAGGCATTTGCACGAGCAATGAGGGAAGCATGCGAAATAGATCCTCGCGCAAGTGGGGAAATACCATCAACAAAAGGGGTGCTGTAAAATGATTGGAATAATTGATTACGGCGCGGGAAATTTAAAGAGCGTAAAAAACGCTCTTGATTTTCTTGGGGCAAAATCAAAAATCATTTCAACACCAAAAGAGGTTGAAAGTGTGGAAGGAATAATTCTTCCAGGAGTAGGTTCATTTGGGTTCATAATGGAAAACTTGCGAAGCAAAGGACTTGATTTGGCTATTGTTGGAGCTATTTCAAAGGGCAAACCCTATTTTGGAATTTGTTTGGGACTTCAAATTTTGTTTGAAAAAAGTGAAGAAAGTGCGGGAGTGAAAGGGCTTGGAGTGTTTAAAGGGGAAGTTGTGAAATTCACAAAAGGAAAAGTTCCTCAAGTAGGGTGGAATGAAGTTAATCCAGTTCAGAAGGGATTACTTGATAATGGCTTTGCTTACTTTGTGAACTCCTATTATGTTGTTCCAAAAAAGGAAGAGATTATTTTAGGTAGAACTGATAATTATGTGAATTTTACAAGTGCAGTAGAGAAAGATAATGTTTTTGCTGTCCAATTTCACCCTGAGAAAAGTGGAGAATATGGACTTGATATTTTACGGAGGTGGGTGGATGTTGTCGAAAAGAATAATTCCTTGTCTTGATGTAAAAGATGGAAAAGTGGTAAAAGGAAAAAACTTTCTTGGTTTGGAGTATGCTGGGGATCCTGTAGAACTTGCAAAAAAATATTATCTTAGCGGAGCAGACGAAATAGTATTTCTTGATATCACTGCTTCAATTGAAAAAAGAGAAACTATGTTGAGTGTAGTTAGAGAAGTTTCAAATACCATTTTTATTCCGCTAACAGTGGGTGGCGGAATTAGAACTGTTGAGGATATTCGAAACTTGCTTAATGCTGGAGCGGACAAAGTTGCTCTTAATACAACTGCGGTTACTAATCCGGGATTAATTAAGGAAGCTTCACAAATATTTGGGAGTCAATGTATTGTTGTTGCAATTGATGCAAAAAGAAGAGGAGAATCTTGGGAAGTATTTATCCGATCTGGTAAAGAAGGAACTGGAAAAGATGTGTTACTTTGGGCGAAAGAAGTACAAGCACTTGGGGCTGGGGAAATTTTACTCACTTCAATGGATAGGGATGGTACAAAAAGAGGTTATGACCTTGAACTAACAAGATTGCTTTCTGAAACTTTGAGTATTCCAATAATAGCTTCTGGAGGGGCAGGAGAGCTAACGGACATTTCTGAAGTGTTTGTTAAAGGAAAAGCTGATGCTGCGATAATTGCGTCAATACTACATTATGGAAAATACCAAGTGAGCGAAATAAAAGGATTTATGCGTAAAAATAACATTAGTGTTAGGGTGGGAAAATGAGTACTGTAAAAGAAATACTTGAAAATGTGCGCGTGAATGGGGATAAGGCAGTACTTGAGTACAACATATTTTTTGATAAGAATAATTCTGAGAGGTTTGAATTAACTCCTGCGCAAATAAAAGAAGCGTACTTGAAAGTGGATAAAGAAACAATTGAGGCATTGAAGTACGCTGCAAAGAATATCAAAAATTTTGCGAGTGCTCAAATGAAGCAAAACAAATCGTTTAAAATGAAAACTTCTTTTGGAGTTTTAGAACAAAAAGTAATTCCTTTACAAAAAGTTGGATGTTATGTTCCTGGGGGGAATTATCCTCTCCCTTCAACTGCACTAATGACTGTTATTCCTGCAAAAGTTGCGGGTGTAAAGGAAGTAATTGTTTGTTCACCAAACATAAAACCTGTTGTGATTGTTGCTGCTAATATAGCTGGTGCGGAAAAGATATTTAACATTGGTGGAGTACAGGCAATTGGTGCTCTTGCTTATGGGACTACTCAAGTTCCACAAGTGGATAAAATTGTTGGTCCTGGAAACAAATATGTTGCAGAAGCTAAGAAAGAAGTTTATGGGACTGTTGGAATAGATTTTATTGCAGGGCCAAGCGAAGTACTTGTTGTTGCTGATGAAAGTGGGGACGCTGAATTAATTGCAGCGGATTTACTTGCACAAGCGGAACACGATACTAATGCTCGCGCAAATTTGATTACTACTTCACAAAGACTAGCTAATGCTGTTAAAGTTGAACTTGAAAAACAGCTCAAAGAGTTAAGCACTCGCGGTATTGCTTCGCAAGCAATTACAAAGAGTTCAATTACGGTAGTAAAGGATTTGGAAACTGCAATAAAAATGGCAAATGAAATTGCTCCTGAACACTTGGAACTTCAACTTAAAAATACTTCCAAAATCCTGGACCGAACAAAGCCTGGCTTTGTGGGTCCCGCAAACCAAAAGGTTTGCTTGGACAGATTTTACAATTACGGTTCCCTTTTTGTTGGAGAAAAAAGTGCAGAAAGTTTAGGGGATTATTGCTTAGGGCCAAATCACACGCTTCCCACAAGTAAATCCGCACGCTATACTGGGGGATTATCCGTTAGGGATTTTGTTAAAATTGTTACAATTCAAAATGTGGCAAAAACTGACAAAAAGCTTATTCGGGCTGCAGCTAAACTTGCTAGTGTTGAAGGCTTAATGGGGCACAAAAAGAGCGCAGAAAAAAGGCTTTAAACTCTAAAAATTCAAGTAATAAGCTTTAAATATTTCAATTCCTTATTTGTGTTAAGTATTTGGAGTGGATTAATTTGGCAGCAACTAAAAAGAGCGCGAGTGTAGTGAGTAAAGAAAAAATTGCAGTAGTAGAAACTCCTGCTTCAACAAGCGTTAATCTTTCTTCAATACAAATTGATGCTAATACTGCAAAGTTACTCTCAGCTGTATCCTATTTATTCCCACTAATCGGAGTAGTTCTATTTTTCTTATTCAAAAAAGGAGAGAATGATTTAGCTAGATTCCATTCTTTACAATCAATTTTTTTAGGATTAATCTTCTATGTAATCT
>Ga0172379_10010246_pt1 | contig 11386 bp, 12 predicted proteins | sample GrowelOW334metaG_FD_119756 | JGI IMG/M metagenome (GOLD analysis project Ga0172379, IMG submission 119756) | Groundwater microbial communities from an aquifer near a municipal landfill in Southern Ontario, Canada - Groundwater well OW334 metaG | ecosystem: Environmental > Aquatic > Deep... | reverse complement strand
GGGCCGATCGTCGGTTCGATGGCAGCCAAGACGAGCGCGGTGCTCGCCATGCCGTTCGTCGAGGCGGCATCGTCTGCCGGCGCCGGGCGGCTCTGGATTTTCCGTTGGCACGTGGTGCCGTTCCTGGCCGAGGAGCTGCTGGAGAGCTTTGCCGACCAGACCGTGGCCGTGCTGCAGCTGGTGGGCAGGCTGGGCGTGTTCACGCTGTTCGTCGGCGGCACGGTGATGACGTTTGACCCGCCGCTGCTGGATTCCGCGACCGGCGAGATCGCCGGGCTGATAGGGCTGTACCGGCTCAAGCTGCTCGGCGCCCGCTGGATGCTCGCCTGGCCGCTCGCGAGTTACCTGGTGGTGCTGGCCGGCATGCGTTCCTTCGCCTCGGGCCTGCGCGAGCGCGAGCGGCGGACGCGGCGCCTGTACGACGCCCGTTGAGCCGATTCCTGTTTTCTGTTACTATCTGACGCAACAAATCACGCAATCAGGAGCATCGCACATGAACGACAAGAAGCAGCAGCAGACCAGGTTCGAGGCCATGGTCATACCCGGTTCGCTCGATCCGACTCCGCTCGGAGCTATCGACTGGGAGAAAATCGGCTTTTCGCTGCAGGTAACGCCGTTCATGGGCGGCAGCGTCGCGGGCGAGGATGGGATCTTCGGGCCGCATGCCGTGGTCAGGACCGGCGTCCTCAGGATGCCGCCGCAGGCCTCGGCGCTGAATTACGGGCAGGCGCTCTTCGAGGGCATGAAAGCGCGCCGGGGCGTGGACGGCAAGGTGCGGCTGTTCCGCGTCGCCGACAACGCCAGGCGCATGGCATCCGGGGCCGACCGCCTGATGCTGTCGGCCCCGTCGGAAGAGCTCTACGGCAAGACCGTCGTCGACGTGGTAAAGGCCAACATGGACTACGTGCCGCCGCTGGGAAAAGGCGCGCTGTACATCAGGCCGCTGCTCGTCGGTTCGGGCATGATCCTGGCTCCCGCTCCCTGCAACGAGACGCTCTTCGTGGTGTACGTGCAGCCGGTAGGCTCGTATTTCAAGGGCCTGGCCTGTATCGATGTAAAGGTTGAAGACGAGTACCAGCGGGCCGCGGCGCGGGGTACCGGCTGGGTCAAGGCGGCCGGCAACTACGCGCCGTGCTATTACCCTACCAGGAAGGCCAAGGCCGACGGTTTCGCAGACCTCCTGTACCTGGATCATTCGGGTACTTATATAGAAGAAGTCGGCTCCGCGAACTTTGCCATGGTCAAGAACGGCACGCTATACGTTGCGGATTCGCCGTCGATACTCAAGGGCATCACGCGCGACTCGGTGATGCGCGTGGCGCGTGAAAAGCTGGGGCTCGAGGTGGTGTTCGCGCCGCTGGAACTTGACCGCGTGCTGGGGCTTGGCGCCTTCGCGGCCGCGGGTCCCGCCGACGAGGCGTTCTGCATGGGTACCGCCGCGGTCATCTCCCCGATAGGTTCACTGAACCTGAAGGGCACCAGCTATCCGTTCGGCGGCGGGGCCGTTGGCAAGGTGACCACGGCCGTCTATGACGCCATAGACGGCATCCAGACCGGCCGGCTGCCCGATGTGTATGGCTGGACGACGGTCGTGGATCAGGCATGAAGTCCACCGTAGCCATCATTCCATGCGCCGGCTATGACCGATCCGCGGTGATGGCCGCGGTCGCCGAGGCCGCTCGCGCGGCAGGCGGGCTCGAGGTGCTAGGCAAGACGGTGCTGCTCAAGCCCAACCTGCTGTGCACGGCCGAGGTGGAAAGCGCCGTGACGACGCACCCTGAAATACTCCGCGCCGCCATCCATCTGGTCAGGAGCCTCGGAGCCGCGCGCGTGCTCGTGGGCGATTCACCGGCATTCCAGTCCGGCGACGCGGTGGGCGTCAAGTGCGGGCTCAAGCCGGTAGCGCTCGAGGAAGGCGCAGAGTGGGTTGACTTTACCGAGACCGTCGAGCTGGGCGTACCCGGAGGCCAGCTGGTCAAGCGCTTCGCCCTCGCCCGCGTCGTTGCCGAGGTGGACGTCGTCATCAGCGTCTGCAGGCTCAAGAATCATTCATTCATGCATTTTACCGGGGCGGTGAAGAACCTGTTCGGGGTCATTGCAGGTCTGCAGAAGAGCGCCTTTCACCTGCGGTTCCCCGGCAAGGCCGAGTTCGGCGCGATGCTCGCCGACCTGGCGCTGGCCGTAAAGCCGCGGTACGCGATCATGGACGCCATCGTCGGCATGGAAGGCCCGGGGCCGCGCAACGGTACCCCTAAAAAGGTGGGCTACGTGCTGGCTGGCGCGAACCTGTTCGCCCTCGACTGGGTAGCGTCATCCATCGTCGGGTACGACCCGCTCGACATTCCGTACCTCAAGGCCGCCGCTTCGCATCCGGTGTACGGTTTCGATCCGGCCGGCATCGAAACTGCCGGACTGACGCTCGAGCAGGCCCGCGTCAAGGATTTCAGGCGCGTGCCCATCGTGTCGGACAGCGCTTTTCATTTCAAGGGGCCGATCCGTAGCCTGTTCAGGAACCTCGGCGTACCGCGGCCTTTTTTCTCTAAAGAGAAATGCGTACTGTGCGGCGCCTGCGTAAAGATATGCCCCGCCGATGCGCTGGTCGTTTCAGGCGGGACCGGGGGCGAGCGCAGTATCGCCATAGATTATGCAAAGTGCCTGCGCTGCTACTGCTGCCACGAGGTCTGCCCGGAGGACGCCATAGAACTGAAACGAAGGTTCTAGGCCAAACGCAGCGTCACGGTAACCCGGGTACCGCCGTCGGAGTGCCAGGACAGCCTGCCTCCCAGCTGGGTTGCGAGCGCCTCGGCCAGTTCCAGGCCGACTCCGCCTTTGCGCGGGCTTCCCGCGCCGTCATCCGCGACGGTGAGTTCAAGCCAGTGCGGCGCGACCGAGGTTCCGACGTCAAGCAGGCTCACTGACAGCGAGCCGGAAACGGCTTCCGCGAAGGCGTGCCGATAAGCGTTGTCTACCAGTTCGGCAACGATGAGGCCGACGGCGATGGTCGCGTCAGGTTCGATATCCACGCCGTCCGCATCGATGGTCCTGCTGATCCTGGCGGTCCGGAAGCCGAATGATCCGGCGATGTCTGCACAGATGTCCGCGAGGAAATGGTTCATCGCTACACGGGGTTTCTTCGGCTCGCTGAGCGCGTGATCCTGGACCATCGAGATGACGGCGAGCCTGGCGCGCATACGCTCCAGCGCCACGACCGTTTCCGCGCCGCAATCAGCTCGCGTCTGCATGGACGCCAGGCTCATCGCTAGCTGCAGATTGTTCTTGACGCGGTGGTTCATCTCGTGGACCAGCGCCTGGTTCGCCTCGAGCATCTCGGTCAGGCACTTCTCGCGCTTCGAGCCGGCGTCCACTTCTTCTTCCAGCTTGCGCGCCAGGGCCGACAGCTCGTGATTCCTCGCGTGAATTTGTTCTACCATGCCGCTGGCGTTTCTTGCGATGGACGATATCTCGTCTTTCAGTCCATCGTCCAGGGTTTCCGCGGATCCTGACGTTCCTATGCGCTCCATGGCTGACGAAAGTTTTTCCAGCCTGTGCGTGACGTTCCTGCGGAACCACGCGATGTTGAAGAGGAACGAGGCCGCTATGCCGGCAAGTATCAATGACAGCGAGACGGCGCCCGAGCAGAGGGCGAATCCCCTGACCTTCGACCTGTCGGCGGTAAACACCGCGAGGGTTCCCCCGTCGACGAAATCAAAATCAAATCTGGACAGGGCCATGGGCTTGATTATGGTGGTTATGGAACCGTTCCGCATTTCGGCTGTCTTGCCTTCCGCGAGCGCGCGGTCCGCCAGCGCCGCGAGGCGTGAATCGACGAACGATTCGTGGGTATACGAGCGGTATTGTCCCGCGCCGCCGCCGATGAGGTCTACCGCCCTGGCCAGCCGGGCCTCGCCTTCACGGTCCCCGGCGTTGAAGAGCAGCTGGAGGAGCGCCGGAAACGTGAAGCGCGGAAAGGTCCTGGGCACGGCGTTGTCGATGCGCGTCGAGACCTCGACGATGTAATCAGATCCTGCTGGACCATAATACTGGTAGCAGTTGGCCTTGGCGGTGCCGGTAGACATGGTCATGCGCTGGTCGGCGTAGCGGCCCGACCCTGCGAGCCCCTCGAGGAAATCCGTGAACGGACCGTTGAGGGCGAACATGTTGAACCCCTCGTCCGGTTCGAACGAGGTTGCGCCGATGACGCCGTCGATGCCGATGAAGTACACCTCGTCGACGCCAAGCGCAGCCGCGTCGGCCTTGAGGCGGTCCTTTCCGGCGGCCGCGGCGTCAGCCAATGCAGGGTATGAGCCGGCGTACCAGGAAAGGGCTGACCTGCCGGTTTTTCTCGTGTCGCTCTCGACGCGGTACAACAGCTGGTCCAGCATGGCAAAACGGTTTTCTGCGTCGCTGAACGCAGCGGCCGTGGCGCTCGAGATGATGCTTTCCAGCATGAGGGAACCGCTGACGATGACGCTGCCGCCCGCCAGCAAACCGCTGCCGAGCACCGCCCACATGAGTCTCGTCGCAATGTACCGGCGGAGTCTGGGAATCACGGTACCGGTCCGGTGCTGGATCGCGCCAGGAGTTTCGTCATGGTACATCGATCATCGGCTGGTTCTGGAGTTCCGATAAGGGGATGTCCAGAAGCGGGCTGTCCCGTGTTTCAGGGTCCGAATAGTGCCACCACTCGGCATCGTAGGCCTTGAACCCGGCCTGTACCATGCACGAGCGGAGCAGGTCGCGGTTGGCAAGGGCGGCCGCGTCGCCGTCCGCGTACCGGTGGGAGGCCCGTTCCGAGAATTCGTCGAAATCGCTGGGCATGGGCAGTCCGTTGCCGGCGATATCCGCCAGGGTCACGTCGACGGCCGCGCCCCTGTTGTGGATCGAGCCGCGGCTTGCCGGCGCGACGAAATCCGGGTCAGGCAGCATGTCCCACATGAGCGCCTGCACTGCCAGGGGCCGGTAGGCATCGAGGACGACGAGCCTGCAACCGTGCACGGCTGCGGCCGCGGCGGCCGCGGCGAGCCTCTTCGCCGTGGCGGCGAGCAGCCAGCCCTGGTCGCCGTCGTACAGTCGCGCCTTGAAGAAGTTGCCGGTCGTCGCGTACCGGAGGTCGATGATGACGCCGGGGCAGGCCAGGGACAGGTTTACGAGTCCGTGGGCTGGCGAGCCATCCGGCTTCATGGCATCCGGCGCCGTAGTGCGTTCCATGGGCCGGAGTATAGATTGGAACTCAGAGCCTGCGCGATACCACGAACGCCGAAACGGCATAGGTCGCCAGCGCGGTATTGACCAGCATGCCGCTCACGTCTACGGAAGTCCATGACAGCGAGAGCGCCCCGGAACGCAGCGCCGGGGTGAGCAGCGAGACGACGAGCACCAGCACCCAGAACGAGAACGCCGACGCCTTGATGTGGATGGCCGACATCCGCTCGTCCCAGGTTCGTCCGGGGCGTTTGAGCTCCAGCCATCCGATAATCGCGAAGATCAGCCAGCCTGTGCCGAGCCCCGTGGCCAGGCCCGCCGTGAATGACTGCCCCATGGCCAGCCTTCCTCCGAACAGCACGACGTTGATGAAGAGCGCCGCCATGATCAGGTTCGAGATGATGTAGCATTTCATGGTCAGCTTACGCATTGCGTTCATTCAGTCCTCCTTGGGTATGAACAGCCCTTCAACCCGCTCTCCGAGCAACGAGGCGAGTTTGAGGGCCAGGGTGAGCGACGGGTCGTACCTGCCGCCTTCGATCGAGATGATCGTCTGCCTTGATACTCCGGCCCGTTCCGCGAGCTGCCCCTGGGTCAATCCCAGAAGCGCCCTGCGTTCCTTGACGTGGTTCAGCATATCGATCCTTTTTATGTGTAAAGCTAGCTTTACATGTACCATAGCGTACGATTCGCAGGATGTCAAGCACGCTTTACATCCAGGCTGCGATGAAAACGCGGAAGATTCGTTGTACACTGGAGGTGGAAACGCAAGGAGGCAGCATGGCGAAGGCAGGTACTGCGAAGCGGAAGAAACCCGCAACGACGGTCGAGTCCGCGACCGCGGCGCTCGCCGGGGAACTGGCGGCGTTGATACCCGAGCTGGACGCGGAAGGACTGGCCTTCCTCATCGAGCAGGCGCGGGTTCACCTGTACAACATGCGCGCCGCCGAGCTCGAGCTTGCCGCCGCAGAGGCTGACCGCGCTTCCGACCGGGCCAGGAACGTCGCCGCGGCGAAGCCAGGCGCCCGGAAGGGATCCAGGGCGGCCGGGAAAACATCTGCGGACACCGGTGCCGATTTCTCCATCCAGGCCGCCAGCGACGGCTCCACGTATGACCTCGTGTACCAGGGAAAATGGAAGATGTTCACGGGCGAGGAGATGCTGTCCATGGTCCGTATCGTCTCGTCAAAGGATCCGGCGTCGCAATTGCCTGGCCGACTGTACCGCTGGCTCCTCGCCGAGCGCTCCGATGTGATCAACGACCTGGCGCTGGCCGGCCTCGCCGACCCAAGGCTCAGGAAACTGGTCGCGCTTCTGCGCACGACGTTTACCATCAAGGGAACGAGTTAGGAAACTACCTTATTCGAGCATCCCGGCTGACGCGCGCATATAGCCCGCCCGCCCGCGCCTTGGTATACTGCGGCTTCCAGGAGGAGGCCGCGATGCGTTTTTCTTGCTACGAACGGAATGGTAACGAGGGTATCGGCATTTGGCTGGGCGATGAACTCCGCGGTCTCGAATCCGGCATGCCCGGTTATCCGGGCAGCCTCGATGCGCTGCTGGCAACGGGAGCTGAGCTCCAGGCTACGGGCAAGGCGCTCTCGGCGGCTCCGGTCGTACCCCAGACGTCCATACGATTCCTGCCGCCCCTGAGGCATCCGTCGAAGATACTCTGCGTCGGCCTCAACTACCGCGCGCACAGCGTCGAGACGGGTCTCGGCGCGCCTGACTATCCGGCGGTATTCGCGCGGTTCCCGTCCAGCCTCATCGGGCACGGCAGCCCGCTCGTCAAGCCGACGGTTTCCGACCAGCTGGACTACGAGGCCGAGCTGGTCGCGGTCATCGGGCGGCGCTGCAGGGGCGTGACGGCGGCGGCCGCGCTCGAGTACGTCGCCGGATATTCGATGTTCAACGAGGCGTCGATACGCGACTACCAGCTGCGCACGTCCCAGTGGACCATAGGCAAGAATTTCGACGGCACGGGCGCTTTCGGGCCCGCTCTGGTAACCCCCGACGAATTGCCCCCCGGCGCTTCGGGCCTCGGCATCCGTACCAGGCTCAACGGTCGACTGGTGCAGGACGGCAACACGGCGGACATGGTGTTCGGCGTGGCTTCGCTCGTGTCCATGCTCAGCGAGGTGATGACGCTGGAACCCGGCGACATCATCGTGACCGGCACGCCTTCCGGCGTGGGCATGTCGCGGAAGCCGCCCCTCTACATGAAGGCCGGCGACGTCTGCGAGGTGGAGATAGACGGTATCGGGACGCTCAGGAATCCGGTGATAGCCGCTTAGTCCAGGAGGCCGCGGTAGCGGGCGTAGAAGAACAGGGTGGCCGTCATCAGCGCGTGGCCCATGTCTGCCGCGCCTATCATGTCGATGGCCTCGTGCTCGGGGACGAGCAGCACTTCTATTTCTTCGTGCGCGTCCAGGCATTGCGGCCGCTCCAGCATGCAGCCTTCGGCGACGAAGGCGTGGAAGGTGTTGGTCATGAAGGCGGGATTGGGAGACAGGATGCCGAGCGGCACTATCATTTCCGCCTTGTAGCCCGTTTCTTCAAGCAGTTCGCGGGCTACGGCGGAGGCCGGGGCCTCGCCCTCGTCGACGATACCGCCGGGAAATTCCATGGAAAGGTGTCTGGTGCCGTGGCGGAACTGTCGTATCATGACGAAGCACCGGCCTTCCGGAGTCTCGACGACCGGTATGACGCCCGCCCAGTCAGGCGCGTCGACGGAGAAGAAAACACCCTGCTTGCCGTCGGCGGATTGCCGTTCGCTCGATGATACCTTGAAGATCCTGCAATCCAGCATTTTATTCGATGAAAGTTCCAGCCACGGATACAGGGTTTTCATGAATATGAGACTAAACCCTAAGCTCGCGCGAAGCAAGCCGATTCGAGGTCGGCCAGGAACAGCGCGGCTGCGCACAGGTCCGCGGCGCCGCCCGGCGACAGGCGCCTGGTCAGGAAGGCGTCTACCATGACGGCGTACATCGCCGCGCCTGCCGCTGAGCCGGGGCCGCCCGCGTCGAGTACCGCCGCGGCTTGCCGCCGCGCCTTGACGAGCGCCTCGACGCCGCCGCGCGCGACGAGGCAGGTGTCGTCGGCATGGGCCATGGCCCCGAGCAGCACGGTGATGACGCGCTCGTCTTCCGGAGCCCGGCTGCCGCGGAGGGAGCGTGCGAGGGGGAGGGCGCCGGCGCGGATCGCCGGAAAGCCGGCCGCCGCCTCGTCGCGGGCAGAACGGAGCCCGTAGGCGCCCCTGGCGGCCTGGCCGTTGGTCGGCAGCCGTACCGGCATCCTTGTTGTCCTGTCCGGGGCAGGCGGCAGGGCGATGATGAGGCGGGCCAGCTCGGCAGCCGCGTCGCACACCGCTTCGGCGGTACCCATGCCGACGCCGGCTTGCCCCGATGCCCGTGACGTCGCGACGCGGCCCGATGCGGCGCAGAGGAGCCCGAGCGTCCAGATGGCGCCTTTATGGGTGTTGACGCCGCCGGTGGCCGCGAGCATGGCCGTTTCAGCCTCGAGGCCGAGATTGCGCAGGGATTCAGGCGTACGGGCGGTGACCATGCTGGCGAAGAAGGGCCTGAGCGCCTCGGCGGACAGCCTGAAGTGACTGATGTCCATGTCGGTATGGGCGCCGGGACCGAAGCGGTCCACGAGGCCGGGTTTTGGACCGGCTTCCGCCTCGCGGAGCAAGGCGCGGACGGCAAGGTCCGCCGTCCGCATCGCGGTCATACTGAAGCGGCCTTGTTCGACCTGCGTTTCTTGAGTGCGCTGCTGGCGAAGGGCCAGGCGATCGAGAATACCGACATGGCGATGAGCGCTACCGTGATGGTGGAGCCGTAGAAGATTTTCGGGCTGCCGTCGGAGAGCATCAGCGCCTGCCTGAAGGACGTCTCCATCGTAGAGCCAACGATTCCTCCCAGTATCAAGGGCGAGGTTGGAATCTTCGTCTTGTCCAGGAAGATGCCGATGAGGCCGAACCCGATCAGGATGAAGAAATCGATGGTGCTGTTGGTTATCGCGTAGGTGCCGATGAACGCCAGCCCGAGGATCAGCGGGTAGAGCACCTTGGCGGGAACCGCCAGAATCCGTACGAGCATGCTCGCCATGGGCATGTTGACGATGAGGAGTATGATGTTGCCGATGAACATCGACGCAATCATGCCCCAGGCAACCTCGGGCTGCTTCGTGAAGAGGAGCGGGCCGGGCTGGAGGCCGAGCATCAGGAGGGCGCCGAGCATGACCGCGGTGGTGCCTGAACCGGGTATGCCCAGGGTCATCATCGGTATGAGGGCGCCTACGCTGGACGCGTTGTTGGCCGCTTCCGGCGCCGCGAGCCCTTCGATGGCTCCCTTGCCGAACTCTTCAGGGTGCTTGGAGACGCTTTTCTCGTTGTTGTAGGCCATGAGGGCGGCCATGGTGCCGCCTGCGCCCGGCAGGGCTCCGATGAAGAATCCGAGCGGCGTGGCGCGCAGGATGGCCGGCCAGGACCTTTTCCAGTCTTCCCTGGTAAAGGTAATCTTGCCGAACTTCGTCTGCATCTTGTAGCTCGGGTCATGCACGGTCTTGAAGCTCTTGAAGACCTCGCCGAGGGCGTAGATGCCTATGATGATGATGAGGAAATCCACGCCTCCCATCAGTTCCAGGATGCCGAATGTAAAGCGGTTGACTCCCGTGAGGCCGTCGAGGCCCACCGTGGCTATCATCAAGCCGAAGGCCATGCCTATGAAGCCCTGGAGTATTTTCTCCTTGGACATCGCGGCGGTGGCGACGAGGGCGAACACCATGAGGAGCGTGTATTCAGCGGGGCCGAATTTGAGCGAGAACCGGGCCATGGGCACGGCGATGAAGACCATCGCGACGTTGGCGATCATGCCGCCTATGAACGACGCTACGGCCGACATGGCGAGGGCGGCTTCGGCGCGGCCCTTCTGGGTCATCGGGTAGCCATCGAAACAGGTCGCGATGGCCGCGCCGTCTCCGGGCGTGTTGAGGAGTATAGACGCGCGGCTGCCGCCGAACATGGCTCCGTAGTAGACGCCCGCCATGGTGATCATGGCGCCTACGGGGCCCATCTTGAAGGTGAGCGGCAGGAGTACCGCCACGCCTGTGGCCGGGCCGAGGCCGGGGAGCATGCCGATTATTGTTCCGAGGACGCCGCCGAGCGTCGTCCACATGATGTTGATGGGCGTGAGCGCGACTTCGAAGCCCAGGAGCAGCTGGGATAATGCTTCATTCATGTCGTCCTCCTTTCTAGATGTCGAGGAAAGGCATCCGCGGAAGCTGGATCCCGAGGAGTATGGAGAAGAGGACGTACACGCCGATGCTGAAGAGCACGGCTACGAGCACGGTCCGCACGACCTTGACGCGGCCATTGACAAGGAACAGCACGGCGCCGAGGTACAGGATGGTCGAGAGCACGTAGCCCAGGGGTTTAAAGACGAGGGCGTACCCGATACTCGCCAGAATTGCATAGGCAATTTCCTTGCCATGCCTCGTAAGCTTGCCGAATTTGGGCGAGTCCTTGGCATTTTTTGGCCCCTTGGCCAGCTGTTCCTTGACGACGAGGGCCAGTCCGAGCAGGGTCATCATCACGCCGAGTATTACCGGGTAGACGATGTGTCCGGTCGCGCTGCCGAACGTGGCGCGCGGCAGGGTCCAGGCGCTCCAGCCGTATGCGATGCCGATGAGCGTCGCGATAAGGCCCGTTATCATGTTCCAGGTCATAGCATTCCTCCGGGATCATCGCGATGGAGGCCGGAACCGGACTCGATAGCCAGTATCCGGCCCATCGCGGAAATGATTATTTCTTTGCCATGCCGAGTTCGGTGAGTATGTCCTTGGAGACGGCGTTCTGCGCCTCGAGGAACTTGATGAACTCGGGCTGGTCGGCGTAGTTCTGTACCCAGCCGTTGGCTTCGCAGGACTTCTTCCATTCGGGGGTCTTCACCATCTTGGCGAAGGCGTCGCGCCAGAAGGTCACGGCGTAGGCGGGCATCTCGGGCGGCCCGAAAATTCCGCGCCAGTTGAGGAAGTCTACGGGGATGCCCTGCTCGCGGACGGTCTGTACGTCCTTGCCGATGCCGAACTCGGGGCGGACCGGAGCGGTGGATGCCAGGACGCGGAGGTCGCCGGATTCAACGAGGCCGCGGACGTCGCCGAGGCCGGTGGACAGCATGTC
>Ga0172379_10010245_pt1 | contig 11386 bp, 15 predicted proteins | sample GrowelOW334metaG_FD_119756 | JGI IMG/M metagenome (GOLD analysis project Ga0172379, IMG submission 119756) | Groundwater microbial communities from an aquifer near a municipal landfill in Southern Ontario, Canada - Groundwater well OW334 metaG | ecosystem: Environmental > Aquatic > Deep... | reverse complement strand
GCGGCTTGGCAACCGAAACCAGCTGCGGTTATAGCCTGTTTGTATGTATGGTCATGAACATCCCCCGAAACAAAAACTCCTTCTATGTTTGTCTTTGAACTTTCTTTTGGTACTATATATCCCTTTTCATCCAAATCAATTAATCCTTTAAAAATCTCGCTTGAAGGATTATGGCCAATTGCAACAAATACTCCATCAGCTTTTAATTCTGATTCTGTTCCCGTCTTATTATTTTTAAGTTTTACGGCTTCAAACTTTTGATTACCTAAAACTTCAGTTACTTCACTGTTCCAAATTACATCTATATTTTTATTGGCAAAAACTTTCTCCTGCATAGCCTTACTTGCTTTAAATTCTTCTCTTCTATGGATAATTGTTACTTTTTTAGCAAATTTAGTTAAAACCAAAGCTTCTTCCATTGCAGAATCCCCTCCTCCAATTACTAATACGTACTTTTCTTTAAAAAACGGTGCATCACAAGGAGCGCATGAAGAAACCCCTCTACCTATTAGTTCTTTTTCGCCCTTAACACCTAACCATTTTGTTTCTGCTCCTGTTGCTATAATAACTGTTTTAGCTTTTATTTCTTTCTCCACTGTTTTTAAAACAAAAGGACTTACCTTAAAATCAACTGAAGTTACATTGGAAGCTACAAACTCCGCACCAAAACGAATAGCCTGAGATTTCATATTTTCCATCAGGAGAGGACCCATTATTCCTTCAGGAAATCCAGGAAAATTATCTACAACTGAAGTTAACATTAATTGACCTCCCCAAACATCGCCACCCAAAATAATAGTTGAAGCTGCACCACGAACAGAATAAATCCCCGCAGTTAAACCTGCGGGGCCCGAACCAATAATCGCAACATCCCAAATTGTTTCTTGCATTATATTAATTATACTGTTGGTGTAGTGGCATCGACTGGTGTTGGTGTTTCAGTTGCTGGTACTTCTGTAGAAACTGGTGTTTCTGTAGAAACCGGCATAACTGGTTGTTCTGCAACAGGCTCTGCTACTGGCATTGACTGGTCTGCAACTGGTACTACTGGTTGATCTGCAACAGGTGCGTTTGGATCTACTGGTTGTGCTTGTGTATTATCGTCCATTAAAATCACCCCAATTCTATTTACGGTTATAAACCGCGTTTTATTAAATCTTCAAATGATTGTCTTCCTCCAAAACCCACTTGTCTCCCCACTTCATTTCCATCTTTAAAAAGAATTGTTGTAGGGATTGACATAACTCCAAATTTTCCTGCAGTTTGTTGATTCTCGTCTACATTAATCTTTACAAGACTTATTTTATCTTTGTAACTTTCTGAAAGTTCTTCCAAGATCGGTTCTGCCATCTTGCAAGGTCCACACCAGTCTGCATAGAAGTCAACAAGTACAGGAAGCGAATTTTTTAAAACATCTGTGTCAAATGAAGAATCTGTAACTTTTGTTAATGCCATGGTAAAGACCAATATACATTTTTTGAAGTTGACAAGTCAACCCCCAACTAATTAGATCTTAATTTTATTAAGTCTTAATGAATTTAAAACAACAGATATAGAACTTGCAGCCATTGCAAACGAAGCAAGCATGGGATTTAAAAGTCCAAAAGCAGCCGCAGGTATTAGTATGACATTATAGCCAAATGCCCAAAAAAGATTTTGTTTGATAACTTTCATTGTTGCCTTACTTAAGTTAATAGCGGTTAGAATTGACTTGAAGTCCTTGTTTAATAATGTAATTCCCGCCGACTCCATTGCCACGTCTGTTCCTGTTCCCATGGCAATACCCACATCAGCGCTAGCTAAGGCAGGGGCATCGTTTATACCATCTCCCACAAATGCAACACGTGCAGTCTTTTTAATTTCTCTTACCTTATCTGCCTTGCCCTCAGGTAAAACTTCTGCCATCACATTCTTAATTCCTGCCTCTTTCGCTATTACGTTTGCAGTTCTTTGATTATCTCCAGTAACCATCCAAACTTCTATATTTTTATTTCTCAAGCGCTCAATGACATCCTTAACCCCATCCTTTAAAGTGTCTGCTACAGCTATAAAACCTAAAATTTTGTTTTCCTCTTTAAGAATCATTACGGTCTTACCTTCATCTTCTAAATTTTTAATAATATCCGATTTTTCAACCGCCTTACCAAAAAAATATTTTTTGGAGTCAACTACCCCTTCAATTCCGGATCCGACTATTGCTTTGAAATTTGTAAGTTTTTTAAGTTTTACATTTTTCTCCGTCGCATATCTTAAAATTGCTTCCCCCAATGGATGTTCTGAACCCTGTTCCAAAGATGCGGCAATTGTAAGTGTTTTATGGTCTGAGACGTTGGTTACCATAGGTATACCTTTAGTCAATGTTCCGGTCTTATCAAATATAATTGTATTAATTTTATGTGCAGTTTCAAAACTGGTTGCATCCTTAATAAGGATACCCTTTTCCGCTCCTTTTCCTGTACCCACCATTATTGCTGTTGGTGTAGCAAGTCCCATTGCACAAGGACAAGCAATAATTAAAACAGCAACCAAATTAATAAAGGTGTTAACTGGAAAACCACCATCTGACACATCAAAAACATACCAACCAACAAAGGTTAAAACTGCAAGCATTAAAACGATTGGAACAAAATAAGAAGAAACTAAGTCTGCCATTCTGGCAATCGGTGCTTTTGTACTTTGGGCAACTTTAACCATCTCAACAATCCTTGAAAGCATTGTTTCACTTCCCACCTTTGTTGCTTTAAAAATAAAACTGCCTGATTTATTTATGGTTGAACCAATTACATTTGCACCTACCTTCTTATCAACAGGGAGTGATTCACCAGTTACCATTGATTCATCAACGTAGCTTTGACCTTCCATAACGGTACCATCAACTGGAACCTTTTCTCCAGGTCTAACCCTTATTAAATCCCCCACCTTAACCTCATCCAAGGGTATATCTATTTCTACCCCACCTCTAATAACACGAGCTGTTTTTGCTTGTAGCCCTAAAAGTTTTTTAATTGCGTCAGATGTATGAGATTTTGCTTTAGCTTCTAAAAATCTACCCAATAAAATTAAGGTAATAATAACTGCGGCAGTATCAAAATACATTCCCTCCACAATCCCAAATATTGAGAGAGTTGAATAAAGGTAAGCTGCGGTTGTACCTATTACTATTAAGGTATCCATTGAAGCTGCTCTATTCTTAAGCCCTGACCATGTGGCTAAATAAAAGTCCTTTCCTGCCCAAACTAAAATAGGAGTAGTAAGGATTAAAAGAATAATAGGGTTTAAACTAAACCAGAAAAGTTCAGGAAAAGAACCAATAAATACAAAAAGAGAAAGAATGGATGAGACAATAACCCTTGTCTTTAAACTTTTAAGTTCTTTTAACTTTTCTTCTTCTTTAGAGAGTTTACTCTTCCCAACAATTGCTTTATAACCCGCATCTTTAACTGCATTTTCAAGTACTTTGTCTTTTACATCATCTTCCATTTCTATCATTGCAGATTCACTACCGTAGTTAACTGAGGCGCTTGAAACACCTGGTACCTTAGAAAGACTTCTCTCTATTAGCTTTGCGCAGGATGCACAGTGCATACCTACAATTGGAAATGATTTTTTACCCATTTTTTTTCCCAAAGAAGAACCACCAGATAAATCCAATTAGTCCAATTCCTCCCAATATTACTAATAGTTTATCTATACTCATAGTTTGCATATACTCATTTTTTCTTTAAGACCTCCATTACCTCTTTGATTGCTTCATCACTTTCTCCCCTTTTAATGGAACTTGCCACACAGGTTTTAAGATGATTTTCTAAGATTAACTCGTCAACATTTTTTAAAGCCGATTGAATAGCCAGTAACTGATGGACTATATCTATACAATATTCGTCTTTCTCTACCATTTGAATTACTTTTTCCAAATGACCCTTAGAAATTTTTAATCTGTGTACTATTTGGGGTTTTTGGTTCTTTGCTACTTGCATATTTATTTAATATAATTGATAATTGAGTTTATATCCCCCCTAGGGGGATGTCAAGAAGCAACATGAATCAAATTTTATTGGCGTTTATAGCAGGCATTACTACAGGCGGAATATCCTGTTTTGCTGTTCAAGGTGGTCTTTTGGCGGGAACTCTGGCAAATCAAAAAAGAGAAGACCAAAAAAAATCTCTTCTTATGTTCCTTTTAGCAAAGACTGTCTCTCATTTCATTTTAGGTGCTCTCTTGGGACTTTTAGGTTCAAGCTTGATAATCTCTTCAAAAACCCAAGGCATCATGCAAATAATTGCTGGTGTTTTTATATTGGCCGTTGCGACAAAATTTGCTGATATCCATCCTATCTTTAAAAGATTTACTCTAACTCCACCTAAATCATTTTTTAGAATTTTAAGGATTCAATCTAAGTCTCAAGGTTTAATAACCCCAGCCATAATTGGATTTTTAACAGTCCTAATCCCCTGTGGAATAACTCAGGCAATGATGCTTCTTTCTGTAACTTCGGGGAGTTTTCTTTACGGAGGATTAATTTTATTGGCTTTTGTCTTGGGAACTACCCCACTTTTCTTTATACTTGGTCTAGCCTCAGAAAAAGTACTCTCAGTTAAACCATTAAGAATACTTGCAGTTGTTGTTATAACCTACTTAGGACTTTTATCAATCAACACAGGTCAAACTTTAAGGGGTAGTATTCATACTTGGCAAAATTACAGAGATGTTCTTTTAAAGTCCGACTTTAAAACGAATCAAAAAGGTCAGATCTTACTAGAAGACGGAAAACAAGTTGTTACAATTGATGTCAAAAGTACTTCTTACAAAGCATCTAATAATATTTTAAAACTTGGAGTTCCTGTTAAATTAATTTTAGAATCCAACGATGTCTTCAGTTGTGCTCGAGCGTTTACTATTCCTTCCTTAAACATAAGTAAATTACTGCCATCGACAGGAACAGAAATTATAGAGTTTACACCAACAAAATTGGGAAAATTGACATTTACTTGTAGTATGGGAATGTACAGTGGCTATTTCAACGTAGTTGAATGACAAAACAAATTTACAAAATTAAAGGCATGGATTGTGATTCTTGTTCCAAGATGATTGAACTTGATTTGGAAGATGCAGGAATAACTGCAAAGTGCTCATATTCAAAATCAAGTCTTGAAATAAATCATGACCACGACAGTACAAAGGTGATTGAAATCATTAAAAAATCAGGATACAGTATTACAACCACATGAACAAATTTGGAATAATTATTATAGTTGCAACAGTTTTGATACTTGGTGGTGGAGCATATCTTTTAGCAAAACCAGCTAAACCTATTGATATTCCTCAAGGGGAAGCCAATGTATATGAATATTTTTGGGGAAATGGCTGTCCACATTGTGAAGTAGTACAAGACTTTTTAGATTCATGGGATAAAAAAGACACTATAAACTTAAAAAAATATGAAGTCTGGTACGACAAGACAAATGCAAAAATAATGGAAGCAAGGTATAACAGTTGTTCAAAAAAACCCCAAGGCCAAATGTCGGTTCCTTTTCTGATTACACCAAAGGGGGAATGTTTAGTTGGAGATGAACCAATAATTGAACTATTTAAAAGTCTTTAGAAGAAAATATTAATCCTACATCATAACCCCCAACACCAAAAGAATTAAAGCCATGATCCAAAAAGTTTTTTTATCTATACTATTTTTATAAACATAAATAGCCTCACTTAAAGAAAATCCTAATACAAGACCCTTCCCAAATAAATTTCCAGATGAAGATACTACCCAAAAAGCTAAGATTGCAAAAATTATCTGGAAATTCAAGGTATGAAAAATCAAATCTTTTCTCTCATCTTTTGTGGTATACAGGAAGACAACAGCCTCTTTGAATCTCTTCTCAGTAACCAAAGCCTTAATTCTAATTGAAGTTAGTTCAAAGGGTTTAAATACAAAACAGTAAAGTAAGTGATCCAAATTAGGTAAGACTAAACCCACAAGTCCCCCTACAAAAAGCGTCCAATAGGAAAATGAAAACAATTTATTTATTAGAGTTATAAAAGTGAAATATATTAAAAAGTAGATTAAATGATTTAAAATGTCTTTCTTCATATATCTATTATGCCATATTTTGAGAGATCAACATAACCATCTTGGGTAAATTCTATACCTTCAAATTCTAATCTTCTTTGCTGTTCTTCCATACCATTAAAGGCAAAATTCTCTGCTAACTTTCCTTCTTTATTAACCACCCTATGACACGGAACCTCACTGTTTTTGTTGGCATGAAGAGCAAATCCCACCTTTCTGGCGTCCTTTGTTCCAATCAGCTGTGCAACTTGACCATATGTCACAACCTTACCAATAGGAATTTTTTTAACAACGTTGTATACCCTTTCAAAAAAATTTGGCATTAATCTATAAAAACTTGCACAAACATCTTTCCGTATACCCCATTATCAATTACCCCAATTCCTATCTTAGTAAATTTGGGTTCCAAGATGTTTTCTCTGTGGCCTTCAGAATTCATTAATCCTGTATGGGCTGTTGTTGTTGTGGGTGCAAGAGCAAGGTTTTCTCCCGCAAAAGTATACTTAATATTATCTTTCTCTAATCTGTCACCCACATCTTCCCCCTCAGGAGAATAATGGGAAAAATAGCTTCTCTCCCACATATCCTTAGCGTGTGCCCTTGCTACAAAAACAATACCAGAATCCCAAGTCAGTTCTGGTATTGCCAATTTTCTTCTTTCTTCATTAACTTTTAAAAACATTGCTTTTTCTGCTTCCTCATCAATTTCCAGATCTAATTTATTTACATTGAGTTTTACTGATTCATTACTATTTGGTTTAACCGTTAAATAGGTTAGTGAATCGTTTATTACCCCACCAAATACCTCATTAATAGCCTTTTCAACGGTTGTTGTTTTTTCCAAAATAAGTCCACCTATTTTTGATTCAACTACATCAGTTTTAATTTGAGGTTTAATTGGAAACGAAATAAAAAATGTTAGAAAAAAAGAAATAAGTATTATCCCTTCACCCAAAGATGGTATTATTCCTAAAAATTTGTTTAATTTGTGTTTTTTAATTTTCTCCGGTAATTTATGAACAATATGCCCTAATACAAACCCCAAAAGCGATTCAATAATAACCGCCGAAAACAAAAACCCCAAAGCGTTTGAGATTGAAAGATTTAGAGAAAAATTAACTTTCAAAAATTCGGATATGTATTTATAAAATCGCAGAGATAAGACCAATGACCCAAAGAAAGCTATAAAATCGGCCAAAAGCACCCAAAAACCATGACGCCAAGCCTCAGTTGCAAAGTAAATTAAAATTAAAATTATTATTAAATCAATGTAATTTCCATTCATTTTTTAATTTTTTTAAGTTCTCCAAGTCTCCACATGAACAGGCGTCCCCTACTCTCTACATTTAAAGCATCTTTAACAAACCCACGAGCAGATTCCATTAGTCCCCTCGGAGTATTTTTAGCAAGACGCATATAAAGAGATTTATGGGGTAAATCATCTAACTCTTTTGCCAACTCATATGCATATTTTTGAAATTCACGGGAGACATATTTATCAGTATCGTCAGTTTTGAATTTAGCTACAGCGTTTTGTGTAGGCCCTACAATGTCTCCAATTTTTTGCATATTTCCTTTATTACTTTCTCCAATACAATTCTTTCGTCATTTGCAAAGTCCTGTAAAACATATTCTTCACCCAAAACCCTATTTGTTATGTCTCTATTATCAACTCCAATTCTTACATGATAGAAGTCTTTTGTGCCTAATTTATCATAAATATCATTTAACCCATTATGATCTTTGGGGCCTTTTCCAAACTGGACTTTATATTCCCCAAGTCTAATATCTAAATCATCATGAATAATATAAAGGTTTGAGGTGTCTGTGCCAGTTTTTTTTAGTTGAGATAAAACAAAACCACCAGAATCATTCATGAAGGTGTTTGTTTTAAATACTTTTACTTTTTTTGAAGAATCTGCAACCATGTATCCAGCGTTATGCCTATTGTTTTTATACTTTTCTCCTGGATTTCCAAGCCCAATAAATAATATCATACCCCATTCTACCCCAAAATTGACAATAAATAACAGTAGTAGTAAAATCCTGGCCATGCCAACAATTGAGGGTGGAAACGGGCAAGAACCTTTTGCCATTAATTATGGAGAGAATAGTGGGACGGGATTTATATATCCGTCACACCGTGATATTGTATCTTCTGGAAGAGATACTCTTGAAATAGTTGCCTCACAGCATGGGATTACTGTTGATCAAGTAATCGAACAATTAAAAAAAGGTATAAGTTTTAATTACACAAACAAACGCCCAAATTCTTAACTCTTTTATTTTAGTAGACAAAAACAAACCAGCCTCCAGATATTAAGACAATCCTAATCACATCCCACTTTAGCGATTGCTTTGAAGGCTGATTTTACAAAAAAATATTTATGCTCTCTTAACTAAAGTTCTTGCAAATTTTCCCGCAAATGGAACTTCCCACTCTTCTCCTTGCCATGCTTTATAAATACACATGAGCCAAAGAACAAAACTTACAATTCCAACCAAAGGAACAAGTATTGCTAAAACAATAGTTAGTCCCAACATCCATTGAATTGCAAAAAGTCCTACAAAAACAACTATTGATTGCATTGCATGGAATTTTACAAACGGATCCTTTTCTAAAACAAAGAAAAGTACTCCTGTTATCGGACCTAATACATAAGCCAAAGCTCCTGCTGTTTCCTTTTTAAGTCCTGTTGTTGATTTTTCTGTCATCTTTAATCACCTCTTTTCACAAACTTACTAATTAAAATATACCAGCTACTACTTTAAATGAAAAGTATCCAAAAAATAAAAAGGCGGTTGCAATTGCCACCATTCTAAAAACAGAAGGTCTAATTTTTTTATCTAATTCTGTCATGTTAAGCCAAAAAGTTAACCCAATATGAATAAACATCGCTATCGCATTTAAGATAGCCGAAATGGTCAAAAGATAAAGTGGTTGTCCAATGTTTAAAGAAAAAATAATTATTCCAAAGATGATTTGCAACCAAAGTGAAATATAATAAATCTTAGCTAGGTTTAATTTTCTTTTAGTCAAAACTATATTTTCAGCCAAGATTCTACTGGTTGCATCAAGTACTGTTAACTGTGTATTAAAAAGCATTATTCCCCCAATTATTAAAAATAATGTACCAAAAAAAGGAAACGTGCTTTGGGCAATTTTTAAGCTTTCAAATATCATAAACTCTACACCTCCCTGTGGAGTAGATAGTCTATAGACAGTTGAATAGGCAAGAAGTGATAGTAATAAAATTGAGGTAACACCTCCAAACCAAAATACCAATAAATGTTCAAGGTTTGTAACCTTCCACCAATTTTTAAAGTTTTTAATATTTTCATCTGTAATCGCAAAGTGTGAACCTTCTATTTTTATATCTTTTACTTCTCCAGACAATAAACTTGTTATCTTCCCTCCGAACTTGCCCATGCCATAACCCTTTTCTTTTACATAGAAGCTTTGTGCCAAATTTAAGTTTCCTCCTGCTCCAGCAAAAGCAAAAGCTGCTAAAAACGATGCAATTGGAAGATTTTCAGGTAGTTTCCCAAAATTAATAATCCCACTAAATAAATCAACTACATCTGATCTCTTAGTTAAATAGGCGGTTAAAATAAAAATTGCAGGAACTCCAATAATAATTAATAAAGATGATATCTTTTCAACAGTTTTATAAAGATTTTTGCCAATTGTAAGAATCAAACCAATGAATACTAATAAACAAATTCCCAACAAATTATAATTTGAAAAACCAATAACTTCCCCTAAGAGTCTTGCAGAGGTAGCTATAATTCCAGGCCAAATCCAACAAATAAAGGTTGAAAAGATAAACCAAAGAGGCAAAAGTTTGAAAAGCTTGGCAAAACCCACAAAAACACTTTCCCCCCGCGCAAGGGCATACCTTTCAATTTCCATATTAATAAAAAACTGGAAAGTAACACCCAATACCGCTCCCCAGATTAAACCCAACCCCCAATTACTGGTTAAATATGGCCAGAGGATTAATTCTCCACTTCCTAAACCTAGTCCTAAAAGTATAAACGATGGCCCAATCAAATTTCTAAATCTGGGGGCTATGGGTAAGTCCATACAAATATATTACATTATTTTTGCATTGAAGAAAGTTCCTTGAGTTCCCCCAAGGTGGTTGCATCATTTGGACCTTTATCTTCTCTGATCTTAATAAATCTTGGAAATCTTAAGGATAGGCCAAGTGAATGTTTAGTACTTTTAGAAATACTGTCAGCTGTTACCTCAACGACCAAAGAGGGGTTAGCCCAAACATCAGGAATTAAGTCTTTACCAGCGGAGCTGGCCAAGCTTTGCTTATGGGCTTCGTATTCTTTTGGTTTCACTTTTGAACTTAACTTATTAAGTTTATTTTTAATTTTAACAAGCATTTCTTCAGTTAAACCTGTACCTACTTTTGTCAAAGTTCTTATTTTTTCACCATCTTTGATTCCTACCAAGATTTTTCCCAAGCCAAACTGTGCCCTTTTACCTTTTCCTGACCAATAGCCCATTACAATGCAGTCTAGAGTGTCAGGGAGGCGTCCCGATCTACCCTCTTCTTCTTTCATTTTTACCCAATTCCAACCAGTTCTACCTGAGACATAATTTCCATTTGCCCGTTTTACCACAACTCCTTCTAAACCCATTTTTAAGTATTTGAGATGAAGCCTTTTTATTAAGTCTGGATCTTTTGTAACTATACTTTCATCAACCTTTAATAGACCACTATTAATAATTACTCTTTCTAATTTTTTACGCCTGTCAATATATGGGGTATTTATTAGACTTTCTCCATCAACTAGAAGCAAATCAAAGACCTGAAACTGAAGTGGCACTTCACCTGAAGTTTTTTCTACTTCATGTTTTCTTCTTCTTGAAATTGTCTTTTGAAAATCTAAAAACATTTCTCTTTTTGGATCAATACCAACAGCTTCTGTGTCCAAAATTATTTCATCTGCTTTAATATATTTTCCTACATCTTTTAATTCTGGGAATATATTTTCATTGAGTGAGTTTAAGTTTCTGGTAAAAATTTTAATGAAATCAACTCCCCCTCGTGACGAGGTAGATTTTTTGTAATGAATAAATATGCGAAGTCCGTCAAATTTGGGTTCTACTGCTACCTCTCCCATTTTTTTAATCATTTCAGATGTGGAGTTAAGTCTTTGGGCAAGCATTGGTACGACAGGAACCCCGACTTTAGGTTTTGTCTCCCCCAATTTATTTTCTTTGACAAGGTAGGCAACGTAACCTATATCTGGTCTAATATTATAACTTTCTTCAATTTCTTTTTGTTTTACCGTGT
>Ga0172379_10010244_pt1 | contig 11387 bp, 10 predicted proteins | sample GrowelOW334metaG_FD_119756 | JGI IMG/M metagenome (GOLD analysis project Ga0172379, IMG submission 119756) | Groundwater microbial communities from an aquifer near a municipal landfill in Southern Ontario, Canada - Groundwater well OW334 metaG | ecosystem: Environmental > Aquatic > Deep... | reverse complement strand
GGCGCCAACAGCTTCAACGCCCTCCGCACGCGCGACCACACCTACGTCGAGTACGCCACCGGGGAGCGTGAACTCTACGACCTGCGCCGCGATCCGTTCCAGCTCGACAACATCGCGAGCCGCGCCGACGCTGCGCTGGTGCGTCGCCTCTCCGTCTGGCTCAAGGCGCTCGCCACGTGCGTGGGCGCCGAGTGCCGCACCGCGGAGGACAGGCTACCGCAGTGAGACGAACTCGCGCCCTTGCGCGGTAATCGATAGAATGATCGGCGTGTCGCTGGCAGATGCTGCGCGCGGTGCCGGCCTCCGACTGCCCTTCCACAGCGAGGCCCCCTGCTGACGCTGACCCCACGACTGACCGTCGCCCACCGAGCAATGGCCGCCCTCGCGGCGCTGGTGCTCGTTGTGGGCTGCGCGAAGGACAAGGGCGCTCCGACCGTTCCTGAACTCCGGGAGACCGACGAAGTCGCAACCCTTCAGGTGCCGTCGAAGCCAGTGATGCTCGACCTGCGCACCTACGACGGCTCTAACCAGGCCGTGCATCCGGACTACGCGGCGCCGGTGGCTCCTTGGGGTCGACGATATTTCTACTTGGCGCTCACGCCGTATCCGATGGGAACGTCCACGCACGAGAACCCCTCGCTCTACGCCAGTCTCGACGGGGTCAAATGGAAGGCGGCGCCGCACGCGCCGATGCCGCTGGCGCAGCCAACGGAGGGACACCTCTCCGATCCGGATGTGGTGCACGCGCCGGTGCGGAATGAGTTGTTCCTCTATTACCGGCAGGCGGGCCAGACGGACCGCATTTTCCTCACCCGTTCCACCGATGGGGCCAGGTGGACACTGCCGCGCCCACTGTTTGACGGCCCGCGAAACGCTGTGATCTCTCCTGCCGTGGTGCGCCGGCGCACCGGTGACTGGCTCATGTGGAGCATCAACGCCGGCACGGGGTGCAAGGACAGTACGACGTCTGTTGAACTTCGCCGATCATCGGACGGCGCGGACTGGTCCGATCCGGAACCCGTGGCGCTGCCAAATCCGGCAGGACAGTTCGCCTGGCATATTGACGTCGCGTGGATTCCCTCGCGCGCCGAGTATTGGGCGCTCTTCCCGGTCAAGGCACCCGGAACCTGCGTCACGACAGCGGTCTTTCTTGCGACCAGCCCTGACGGCGTCACCTGGCGGACGTTGCCCAGTCCCGTGATGACCGCCGGCGCGATCCCGGAGTTCGCGGACGTCGTCTATCGCTCCACGTTCGCGTACGACGCGCACCGGGACGTGGTGACGCTCTGGTACTCCGGCGCGAGCCGGCGCGACGGCATCTACACATGGCGCACGGCCGCCCAGACACGCGCCCGCGCCGAGCTGTTCGCATCCGCCGCACGCGCCCTGACGACGAAGCTTCCAAGGGCCCGTCGTTCGGTGCGAACTTCCTTCAACCCGCCCTGACGGCGCCCCGTCATTTCGTCCAGAAGAGCACGGCCCCGCACCCCGATCGCGCGCGCTGGAACTGCGGCGGCACCGTCGCCTCGGTATAGATCTCGAGGGCGGCGAGCCGATCGGGTGGCACCCAGCCGTCGAGCGCATCCACGCTGAGTTCCGGGATCATGTTTCCGTCGAACCAGAGGGCGGGCTCGCACCAATTGCCGCTGATCCCGCGCATGAGGACGCGCCGGTCGCTCAACTGGTTGTTCATCTCGGCGAGTGCATTCTGATTGGCGTCCGTCTCGAGTGTGTCATAGTCGTAGCCGATGCGCATGCCGCGCAGCATGCGGAAGAGATCCGAGGTGGAGAATGCGCCGCGCCGCGCAATCTGCTGCGCGGTCAGGAACAGGCCGGCGCCGGAACGCCGGCGGTCTTCAAATCCGCTGGCGTGCCGGTCGGCAGCGCGCGCCACGATCACCTTCACCGTGTCGAGCACCGCCTTCGAGGTCGCCAGCGCCACCGTCACCGGCGTTCCACCGGTGATGACATCCACCGCGACCCGCGTCGCGCTGTAGCCGACGGCGCGCACTTCGAGCATTCGCGTGCCGGCGGGCGCCTCGGCCAACACGAACAGGCCGCGGTCGTCGGCGCGCGTGGGTGGATTGTCGCCGAGCCGCACCAGCGCGCCGGGCACCAGACGGTTCCCGCTCGCCGTCACGATCGTGCCAGTGAGCTGACCGTCACCGACGCGCGCGCGGCGCTCCGGCATCAGCGTGTCGGTCTCCGGCACGGCGGCGCCGAAGGCGACGGTTCGCGACGGCCCGACGAAGATCTGGCGGTGGACGAGTCCGCTTGCCGGGATCTGCAGGTCGAGAACATCCGTGCTGTCACCGCCGCGGCTCGCCTGCAGGAACATCATGCCGCGCGCCGGCACGTTGCAGAGAGCGAACCACCCGTTCGCCTCCGTCGTCACCGCCACGCGGCCGCGCTGGCGGTCGATGCTGCCAGGCCGGAACGAGACCTCGAGCCACTCCCCGGTCACCGTTGCACCGGCGACCGGCGCGCGGGTGTGTGCGTCGCGCAACACGCCCAGCACGACGCCGCCGGTGGGAAAGACCCGGGGCGCGCTGCAGATGGCAGAGCGCAACTGCGCCGGCGACGGCGTGGCGAGCTCAATCCGCGCGGCGCGGCCGCGCGACACGGTCACCTGGCGGAGCAGCGGCTCGACACCGAGCGAATCGAGCAGGGCATGGAAGAAGCCGATGGTATAGCGGCCGTTCGGCACGCCATCAAATGAGAAGCGGCCGAGCGAGTCGGTGATCACCGTGCGCGCGACCGTCGCCTGGCGGCTGGCATCGACGAACTGCACCCAGGCCCCCGACAGCGGGCCGCGCGCGAGGCTGTCGCGCACCACGCCACTGATGCTCCCGCCCGGAATCGCGCGCGCCGGATCTGGTGTCTGGGCGAAGGCGTCGCCTGCGACGGCCGCTACGAAGCTCAGGGAAGAGAGGAATCGTCGCCGCATGCGTTGGGAGGCCGCGTTACCTGGTCCAGATCAGGATCGTGCCGCACCCGGTCATCGCGCGCTGGTATTCAGCCGGCGTCGTGGCCTCGGTATAGACCTCGATGCCCTTCACGTACCGAAGACTCACCATCCCGTCAATATCATCGGCGTTGAGGTTCCACATGTACAGGCCGTCGATGTGCACCGACGGTTCGCACCACTCGCCAAATGCGCTGCGTACGTAGATGTGGCGAAAGCCGAAGGTGTCCCGCTCGAGGCGAACACCGGCGAGGTTTTTGAAGGCATCCGACGTGAAGATCGCCCCCCGCCGCTCGAGATCCTCGCTTGTCAGCATCTTGCCCAGCCCGCTGCGCTTTCGATCCTCAAAGCCGCTGTTGTGACGGTCCGCAGCAACTGTGGCGATGATCTTCACCGTGTCGAGCACCGACTTGAAGGTCGAAAGCGCCACTCGCACCGGCGGCATGCCGCCGACCACGTGCACCGCGCGCCGGTCGGGATAGTATCCAACGGAGCGCACCTCGAGCACGCGTGTCCCCAGCGGCGCATTCGCCAGCGTCCACGCACCGCGTTCATCGGCGCGCGCGGTGGGACCGTCGCTGAGGTGAACAATGGCGCCGGCGAGCGGGCGCTTGTCATCGGCGTTCATCACCGTGCCGCTGATGCGTCCCTCGCCGGAGCGCACGATGCGCGGCGGAAGCGCGAGCGAGTCGGGGCGGGGCGTCGAGTCACGCACCACGACGGTACGCGCCGCGCCGAGGTAGAGGTCGCGGCGCAGGAAGCCCTCAATGGGGATTGCCGCCTCGATGAGGTCGGTGCTGTCGGCGCCGCGGCTCGCCGTGAGGAACATGTTGCCGCCGGCGGGAGTGTTGCAGAGCGCGAACCAGCCGTTGGCACCCGTGGTGACAACCACCCGAGGCCGGCGGCGGTCGATGCCCTGCGTGCGGAACGAAATCTCGAGCCACTCGCCGCTGACGGTCACGCCGTCCACGGGCGCTCCGCCGCGCGCGGAGCGCACCACGCCGATGACCGCAGCGCCCGAGACCACGATGCCCGAATCACGCGGCGATCGCACACCGCAGATGAGCGCGCGCAGCGTGCCTCCCGATGGAACGGCGAGGTCGGCGCGCACCGAACGTCCGCGTCGCACCGTCAGGTCGCGGAGCGGCAGCTCCACGCCGATCGAGTCGAGGACGGCGTGAAAGAAGCCGAGCTTGTAGCGCCCTTCGGGCACGTCGTCGAAAGTGAACCGACCGAGTGAATCCGAAACAGCGGTCCGCGCCGCCCGTGCGACGCTGTCGGCGCCGGCGAGCTGCACCCACGCGCCGGCGAGCGGCGTGTGGGCAACGCTGTCGTGCACGGTGCCGCTGACGCGCATACCGGGGGTGCGTTCGGCCGTGGACTGCGCAGCGGCCGGCGGTGCAAGCAAGGCGAACACGATGGCGAGCGGAACGATCTGACGGCGCATGCGCTGGAGCCGGGTTACGGGTCTATGGAGCAACCTACGATAGCAGACGCCGCGCGCCAGCGTTCCGTTGGCTCACGTCCCCTGAGTACGACTGGGGTGAGCGGTCCGGGGCTGAGTGCCACTACTTACCACGGATTTCACGGACCGGGAACGGATGGACACGGATCAGGCCTTTGGGTGAACTACCCTCGCGGGCGGGGTCAGCTTGGCGCAGTCCATTAAGCATGACCCGTGCGATCCGTCCCCGATCCGTGTAATCCGTGGTAAGCAGTTAGAACCGTACTCCCTGCACCACACCCTGCCCCCCTCCCCCGCACCACACTCTGCTCCCCGCCCCCTGCACCCCCCTAAGTTCGCATCGGCTTCAACGCCGTCGCCCATTTGTGCAGTTCGTCAAGCATCGCCTTCGCCTTCTTCGGATATCCCTCTTCCGGCACGAACGCGCCCGCTGCGTCCATGTGCTTGGCAACCTGATGGATCGAGACGACCTCGAGCATCGCCACCACCTTGAAGGTGCTCAGCACCTGACGCGTCATCTGCACGCTGCGCAGCCCGCCCGACTCCCCGCCGTAGCTCGCGAACGCCGCGGGCTTGTACGTCCACTCCTGGTAGATGCACTGCAGCGCGTTGAGCAGCGACGCCGGCATGGAGAAGTCGTACTCCGGCAGCACAAAGACGTACGCATCGGCGCGCGTCACCGACGCGCTCCAGCGCTTCGTATGCTCGTGCTCGTATTGCGCGAGCCGCGGATGCGCCACCTCGTCGAGGATGGGCAGGTTGAAGTCGGCGAGGTCCACCAGCTCCACGGCGAACTTGCCGTGGGCGGCGGCCTGCTCCATCACCCAGCTGGCGACGGCCGGGCCTTTGCGCCCGGGACGCGTGCTGCAGATGATGACCTGAAGGACGAGCGGTTGGTTGGTCATGCTATCGCCTTGCGCACCGCCGGAGCGACCACGGTGCCGTAGAGTTCGATGGCTCGCAGCATCTGCGCGTGCGGCATCGTGCCGACGCTCAGCTGGAGCAGAAAACGATCCATCCCGAAGAGTTCGTGCTCGTACAGGATCTTGTCGATCACCTGCTGCGGGCTTCCGAGCAGGAGCGCGCCGTGTGGCGCGCGCTCCCGGTCGAAATGTGCGCGCGTGGGAGGCGGCCAGCCGCGCTCCCGTCCGATGCGTCCCATCGCGTCGGCATAGCGGGGCCAGAAGCTGTCGGCCGCCTCCTCCTCCGTGTCGACAATGAACCCGTGCGAGTTGATGCTGACGCGCGCCTTGGCCGGATCATGTCCCGCACGCGCCCAAGCGTCGCGGTAGATCTGCACGAACGGCGTGAACCGCGCCGGCTCGCCGCCGATGATTGCGATGGCGAGCGGCAGGCCAAGCGTACCGGCGCGCACCGCCGACTGCGGCGTGCCGCCAATGGCAATCCAGACCGGAAGCGGGTCTTGCAGGGGACGCGGGTAGACCGGCTGATCCTTCAGCGCGGCGCGGTGCTTTCCCGTCCACGTCACGCGTTCGTTGGCGCGCAGGGCGAGCAGCAGGTCGAGCTTCTCCGCGAACAGCGCATCGTAATCGTTGAGATCATACCCGAACAGCGGGAACGACTCGATGAACGACCCGCGCCCCGCCATGATTTCGGCGCGGCCGTTGGAGAGCAGGTCGAGCGTGCTGAACTCCTGGAAGACGCGCACCGGGTCGTCGGAACTGAGCACGGAGACGGCGCTCGACAGGCGAATGCGCTGCGTGCGCGCCGCGGCCGCCGCGAGCACCACCGCGGGCGTGGAGACAGCAAAATCAGGGCGGTGGTGCTCGCCGACGCCATACACATCGAGCCCCACCTGGTCGGCAAGCGCGATCTCCTCGAGCAGATCGTGCAGGCGCCGCGCCGCGCTTGCGCGCGCGCCGGTGGCCGGGTCGATCGTCGTTTCCGCGAAGCTATAGATGCCGAGTTCCAGAACGCCATCCATTTATCTTTGTACTGAGATATATGTCGCGACGAGGTACGAGACAAGGGGACGGAGGACGGAGGCCGACGGCCCCCCTCCCCCGGCGTCGAGCGCGTACTTTCCACATAACCATGACCGCCCCGCATCACCTCATGTATACCCAGACGCTTCGCCTCGCTGCATGAGCGCCCGCGACCGCTTCCTCGCCTTCCGTCGCGCCGCGCCGCGCGCGCCGCACCTCGAGCCGGTCACGGTGACCGCCCGCGGGCTTGAGTTCGCCGTATATCGCACACCCGAGGTCGCGGACGCCACGCCGATGCTTTGCATCAACGGCGGGATGGTCTACTCGCACATCCTGCTCTGGCCGGCACTCTCCCCGCTCGCTGCCCGACGCCAGCTCATCCTCTATGACCAGCGGGGCCGCGGCCACAGTCAGGCGCCGCCGGGCGCGCGCGCCGCGCGCATCGAGCATGACGCGCTCGACCTGCGCGCGCTGCGCGAGGCACTCCGCATCGCCCGGTGGGACGTGCTGGGCCACTCGTGGGGCGGCGCCATCGCCATGCTGGGGGCCGCTGAGGATCCGGAGGGCGTTCGCAACCTTGTACTCGTGGACGCAGTGGGGCTGACCCCCGAATGGCTCAGTGCGCTCCACGAGGTTGCCCTCTCGCGTCTCACTGGCGACGCCCGTGCACGCCTCGCCGCCTTCGACCCGACGCTGCTTCACGACCCGGAACCAGGCCGGCAAGCCGAGTACAACCGCGCGCTCTATCCCGCCTGGTTCCACGACGGAGAACTCGGCGCGATGTTCTCGCCGCCGCTGGCACGCAGCGAGACCGGAGCCGCCGTCGTTTCGCGTCTCAGGCGGGAAGGGTTCGACTGGCGCGGTGCCGCCGCCCGCATTCAGGCACGCACCCTCCTCGTGCACGGCGGATCCGACATGATCCCCGTCTCGCAGGCCGAGCGAACTGCGGCGACGATTCCCGGCGCGCAACTGCGGTTGATTCCCGAAGCCGGGCACATGCCGTTCTGGGAGCAGCCAGAGCTCTTCTTCACGATGGTCGAGGAGTTCCTCGCGTGAGCCGTACCGTGGCGGTGCTCTCGCTGCTCCTGATCGGCATGGCCGCGTTCATCGTCGTGCAGGCACGCCGTGTCCCGCCACGTCAGGTGCCGGCGGCCGCGGCGCCGACCGTCGACACGACTGCCCCGGCGCCCGAGACTACCACCGCCGCGCCCGCGCTCGTCGAGGGCGAAGCCGATCTCGTCAGCGTGCGGTCGTCGTCATCGCCGGCGCCGCGGCGCGACCTCGCCGAGATCCAGCGGCGTCTCGCCGACGGCGAGTCCGGCACATACATCCGCGAAATCCTGCTGCAGCGCGGCGACAACAACGCCCGCTGGCCGGATCGCCAGATGGAGCCGCTGCGCATCTGGATCCAGCCGCGCAGTGACCTCGCCGACTTCCATAGTTCCTATCCAGTGCGGGCGAGGGAGGCCTTCGACCGGTGGACGCGCGCCGGCGTGCCCGTGGCCTTCACGTTCGTGGTCGACTCCGCGCGCAGCGATGTCCCGGTGGTGTGGGTGGACAAGTTCGATATGCCCATCTCGGGACGCACGCGCTGGACGCGCGACCAGCACTGGTGGATCGTCGGCTCCTCCATCGAGGTGGCGCTGCACCACCAGAGCGGCACGCCGCTTGAACCCGAGGCCATCTACGTCATCACCCTGCACGAGATCGGCCACGTGCTCGGCCTCGACCACACGCAGGACGAAACCAGCATCATGGCGGCGCGAGTGCGCGTGCGGGACTTGAGCCTGTCAGACGAGCACACGGCGCAGCTGGTGTACAGTTTGCCGCCGGGGTCGGTGGTGCGCCCGTAGGCGCAGAGGACGACAGAATGCGACAGAGTCCGACAGAGTACGGCAGTCGCTGCCTCATTCTGTCGGACTCTGTCTCGCTCTGTCTCATTCTACCACTTCAGCCACACCGTCCTCGCCTTCCCTTTTCTCACCACCTTGAGCTTGAGCGAGTTCTGCTCGCTGTCGCCGATCATCCGCTGCAGCAGCCGCGCGCTCGTCACCGGGCGGTCTGCGGCCTCGACGATCACGTCGCCGCCCTTCAGCCCCGCCTTGGCGGCCATCGATTCCGGGACGACGCGCTGCACGAGCACGCCGGCGTCGGTGCCGAGGACTTCCTTGAAATCATCGGTCAGCGTGGTGAGCTGTGCGCCTGCCACGATGCTCGAGAAGCCGGAGATCGCCACGGGTGGCGGTGCGTCGAACGACCAGACGCCGGGTGCCGCCGGCACCGCCGGGGCTGCGGGAGCGGGCGTCCTGGCCGTCTTCGGCGGAGCCGGCGGACGTACCCAAGTAAACGTCTTGCCGTCCGGCGAATGCAGCGCCTGTCCACCCACACGCACCGGTGCCAGCCACAGGTCGAGATCGGTGCACTGGTCGCCGAATCCCTCGGGGCGCTTCTGCACCTGCACCGTGACGTTCTGCTCGCGGCCGTCGCGGGTGATGCGCACCGGCAGCTTGCGCCCAGGCACGAAGTACTGTGCAAGGATCACGTCGCGTCCCACCACGTTGCGTCCGTCCAGAGCGACGATGCGGTCGCCCCGGTGGATGCCGGCGCGATCGGCGGGCGAACTCGTCTCGACGGAGATGATCTCGGGCGGCTCGTCGAAGCGGTAGACCTCGGGGCCGTTCATCTCCCGCTTCACGGTTCCCGTGATGTTGAACGTGACGCCCAGATACCCGTTGGGCGCGAACTCCGATGCCTTCTGGTTGGTGCACGCCAGCTGGATCTTCGACATCAGCCGGACGTTTCGCTCGGCGAGTTGCTGCAGCTGCTCTTCGAGCGCGCGCCGGCGATCCGCATTGGCCTCCGAAGCGCCGTACTCGCGCAACGCCATGCCGATGCGATCCTCGAGAATCCGCGTCTGGGCCAGCGACCGCATGAGGCTGTCGAGCCCCTCCAGCACCACCGTCACCCTCATGGCGTCGCTGGTGTCCACGCGCACCGTCACATGCCGGCTGGCGCGCGGGGCAGGCGCCGGCGCGGTCTGCTGCGCACCCACCACACTGATCGCCGCGCCCATCAACGCGCCAGCCACCAGCGCCACCGGCGCGATCCGTCGCTTATAGGAAAGGAAACCCATCATCTCATCAAATCCTTGAATGGTGCCTCTGTTGTCTCTCTGTTTCTTCTCTGTTGTCTCTCTGTTGTTTCTCTGCGCGCAAGCGCTAGTAGCGCTCTAGTGCCTGCTTCGCTGGTAGCGCCGCTTCGTATTGCTTGAGCGTCGCCTCGCGCGCTGCCATCGCCGACAGGTAGTACTGGTTGAGCACCGGGTCCTGCGGCGCCTGATAAAGCGCCGTGCGGGTGGACGCCACGATGTTGTCGAGCGCCGTGAGCCGCGCGCGGTACGTGTTGACGTTCAGGCCGATGAAATGCGAGGACGTGTCCTGCGCTGCCAGGTAGGCGGCCGCGTCGGAGTACTGCTGCTGCGACGAGGTCAGCACCTGCATGGCCGCCTGCGGTGACGCAAAGACCGGTGCGGGCGTCGCGGCGGCCGCGGACGCCGCCTGCTGTGGCGTCGCCGGGAAGTCGAGGCCAACGCTCCACCGGCCGGCGAGTGCGCTCCCCGCCACCAGCACGAGTCCGGCGGCGATGCGCATCACCCGCTGCGTGCGATTGGCGCGCGACGGGGCCATCGGCATCGTGGAGACGATGCCTTCGGCCTTGAGCATCGCGCCCAGCGCGGCCCAGTCGTTGAGCGGCGGCCCCTCGCGGGACGTTTCGGCGAGCGCCAAGCGGACGAGCCGGCGATGCGCGGCCAGTTCGTCCGTGCACTCGGCGCACTCGGCGAGGTGCGATGCCTCATCGGGCATCGCCGTCTCGTCCACCAGTGCGGCCAGTCGTTCAGGAGAGATGTGCGACATGTGACGGTTCCTGCGAAATGGGAACATCGACCAGGTGTTTCAGCAGCGTGCGCAGCTTGGCGCGCGCCTTGAAGAGTTGCGATTTCGATCCGCCGGACGTGATGCCAAGCTCGTCCGCGATTTCCTCGTGCGTGTACCCTTCGACGTCGTGCAGCACGAAGACCGCGCGGGCGCCGGGGGAGAGCTTCTGTACCGCCTCGTCGATCGTCTGCGCCAGCAGCGAACGATCGCCGTCGTGCTCGACCGAGGCCGTGTCCTCCTCGATCGCCGTCTCCGAACTGCCGATCCGCCGCAGCGACCGCAGCGCGTTCAGCGTGCGGTTGACCGCGATTCGGTGTGCCCACGTGCCGAACTGCGAGTCGCCGCGGTAGGTCGGGAGCGCCCGGAAGATCTGGATCCAGACCTCCTGCGCCACGTCGGCCGCCTGGTCGGGATCGCCGACCAGCCGCCTCACGACGGCGTCAATACGCGGCGCGTATTGCACCCAGAGGGCACGCAGCGCCGCTTCGTCGCCATGAATGGCGCGTCGGATCGTGAGTTGATCTGCCATGAACGTTCGCTAGATGTGTCACCCCGCCGGCCCAAACGGTTGCCCCGGGGTGACTGTAGGTGAAAGTACTCGTCTTGCGTGTAGAGGGCTCGGACGCTAGTCCTTACCCTCCCGCGACTTCCTTACCGGTTCAGCCGCCCGGTTGATTCGGTGTGGAGGCCTTCGTTTCCTTCGGCCCTCCCCCATGTTCCTTTATCTCGTTGCCGCACTTGCGCTTGGCAATCCGACGGGGCGACTCCCCGAGCGGACGCCAGAGAGCGTGGGCATGGCCGCTGAGCGGCTCGAGATCATCGACCGCATCGTGCGTGAGGGGATTCGCGCCGGCGGTTATCCGGGGGCGTCCGTCGTCATCGGCCGCCAGGGAGCGGCGGTCTGGCGCAAGGGATTCGGCACGCTCGGATGGGGCCTCGACAGCCGCGCGGTGACGGCCGACAGCACCATCTACGACCTCGCCTCGCTGACCAAGGTCGTCGCGACGACCACCGCGGCGATGATCCTGTACGACGAGGGCCGCCTGCCGCTCGACAGCAAGGTGGCCGATTACCTC
>Ga0172379_10010243_pt1 | contig 11389 bp, 8 predicted proteins | sample GrowelOW334metaG_FD_119756 | JGI IMG/M metagenome (GOLD analysis project Ga0172379, IMG submission 119756) | Groundwater microbial communities from an aquifer near a municipal landfill in Southern Ontario, Canada - Groundwater well OW334 metaG | ecosystem: Environmental > Aquatic > Deep... | reverse complement strand
TTATATTTTGATTTTCATCTTATGGTGTCTGACTTTGAAGCCGACATAGTCAAACTTAATTTGCTTAAAAGATCAATGCAAATTAAAAATATATTTATTCATTACTCAGCTATTTCTGATTTTTCTGTATGGCCTCAAGAGAAAATTTTAGGTTTATCCTCGATTCCTATAGGCTTAACTCTTAACCCTGAAGATCACATTACTGATTTAACTGATCATTTCACTCTACATACGATTCCTTGTATTCAAATAATGTCCGTTACTCCTGGAGTTCAGGGAAACCCTTTTCTACCTGATACGTTGTTAAAGATTGAACAATTAAGGGTATTCGGTTATAAGTCTAAAATATTTCTTGACGGAGCGGTAAACGATAAAACGCTTCCGATAATAAATAGGTTAAAATATAAACCCGATATTCTTTGTCCGGGAAGTTTTTTAACAAAAGCGAAGGATTTGAAAAAGAATGTTGAATATTTAGAAAGTTTTAATTAACTTATGTATAAATTCGTAATTGTCCGTCATGGCTTGTCCGAATGGTCTAATCGTTTCACCGGCTGGACCGATATTGGGTTGGCTCCAAGCGGGATTGAAGAGACAAAAAAATACGGTTTGAAATTAAAAGAGCTGGGATATACTTTTGACCTTGGCTTTACTTCCTACTTAAAACGGGGGATAAAAACTTTAGAAATAGTTTTGGAGGCCATGGGTTTATCAAAAATTCCGGTCATTAAAGCCTGGCAATTAAATGAACGACATTATGGGGCTCTACAAGGATTAAATAAGCCTGAAACCGTTGCTAAGTATGGAAAAGAACAGGTTGATATTTGGCGCCGGAGCTACGACATTCCGCCTCCTCCGCTGGAAAAAGCCGATCCAAGACACCCAATCAACGACCCTGTTTACAAAAATATCGACCCTTCTTTATTACCTTCCAGTGAATGTTTAAAAGACACTTACAATCGTTCTGTCCCATATTTTCAAAAAATGATCGAGCCGGAAATAAAGGCAGGTAAAAAAATTATTCTTTCCGGCCATCATAATTCACTACGGGCGATTATTAAATATTTGGATAATATTTCCAATGAAGATATCGTCAGTTTAAACGTCCCTTATTGCATACCTTTAGTTTATGAGCTTGATGAAAATTTAAAATCAATTAAACATTATTATTTGGCACCGGATGAAGAAGTAAAGCGGGTAATTGAAGGAATCAAAAACCAAACAAAAAAATAGTATAATACCATTATGTTAAGCGGAAAGATTTACCATAATCCGTCTGTGGATTTTCTTGTTAAAAAAGTTCTCGAAAAAAAAGAAGCAATTGAGTCCGCCAGCAAAACCCTCGTTGTTTATACCGGCCAGTATACAGGCCGTTCTCCTCAAGACCGTTTTATCGTTGATACAAAAAAAGTTCATAATAAAATAAATTGGGGAAAAATTAATGTTCCTATTTCACCCGAACACTATAAAAAACTTGAAACCAAAACTAAAAATTATATAAATAATCTGCCGGAACATTTTATTGTTGATTCTTATGTTGGGGCAGACAAAAAATATCAGCTCTCCGTCAGAGTTATTTCAGAAACTGCCTATCAGGCATTGTTTGTCACATATTTATTCCGGCGGCCAAAGACGATAGATAAATTCAAGCCTGATTTGACTATCTATGCCAGCCCATCAACAAAGGCTGATCCAAAAACAGACGGCACCAATTCAGACGCTTTTATTATTTTAAACTTTGACAAAAAAACTATTTTGATCGGTACAACAAAATATGCCGGCGAAATAAAAAAATCCGTTTTTTCGTATATGAACTATCTCCTTCCCCAAAAAAATGTTTTTCCAATGCATTGTTCGGCTAATGTTGAAAAAAATACCAAGCAAACCGCTTTGTTTTTCGGACTTTCGGGAACGGGAAAAACAACGCTTTCTGCCGATCCTGACCGTTACCTGATCGGTGATGATGAGCACGGTTGGAGCAAAAACGGGATTTTTAATTTTGAAGGCGGATGCTACGCCAAATGTATTCGTATAAAAAAAGAGTCGGAGCCGCAGATCTGGTCAGCTATCCACCGGCCGGGCACCCTGACTGAAAATATTGTCGTTAATAAAGACGGCAGTTTTGATTTTGAAGATGATTCTTTTACGGAAAATACCCGGGCCGGTTATCCCTTGGAATTTATACAGAACGCAGTAAAAAACGGTCTTGGAAAACATCCGAAAGATGTGATCTTTTTAACGGCTGATGCCAGCGGAGTTTTACCTCCGGTTGCCCGCCTAACTCCAAATCAGGCAGCCTTCCACTTTTTATCGGGATACACCTCAAAATTGGCCGGGACCGAGCGGGGAATTAAAGAACCAAAACCGACTTTCTCCGCTTTTTTCGGCGCTCCTTTTATGCCGTTAAAACCGATGATATATCTATCTTTGCTGCAAAAATATTTAAAAAGGTACCGGACAAAAGTTTTCTTGGTCAATACAGGCTGGATGGCCGGACCGTACGGAACAGGATATAGAATACCGATTAAAGAAACTAGGGCAATTGTCAGCGCAATTTTATCGGGAAAATTGAATGATGTCCCCTGTCATCAGGATAGGATTTTTAATCTTTTTATTCCAAAAGAGGTTCCCGGGGTCGATAAAAATATTCTCGAACCTCAAAATTTGTGGAAAAATCCGGAGGAATATATTACTCATGCAAAAAAATTAGCTATACTTTTTACAGAAAATCTGAATAAATTTGCCGGCATCCATGAAGAAATTATAAATTCCGGTCCGAAAATATAATTTTCAATTACCAATTTACAATTTTCAATAAATTTTCATTTTGACAATTTTCAATTGAGACATTGAATCATTGTGTAATTCAATGTAAATTGAAAACTGAAAATTGAAAATTAACAAAATATTATGAAGATTTCGAAGCGTGCTCAGAATATTAACCCATCTCTTACCCTATCAATTACCGCCAAAGCCAAAGAAATGAAAAAGCAGGGGCTTGATGTTGTTTCTTTTGGCGCCGGAGAACCGGACTTTGATACGATGTCTCATATTAAGGAAGCAGCAAAAAAGGCGATTGATGAGGGCTTCACCAAATACACAGCCACTTCCGGGATCATTGAACTTAAAGAGGCCATTTGCGCCAAATTCCGCCGCGATAATTGGCTTGACTATGAACCAAAAAATATTATTGTTTCAACCGGGGCAAAACAATCATTATTCAATATGATCATGATAACCGTTGATCCGGGAGACGAAGTTATTATCCCGATTCCTTACTGGGTCAGTTATGAAGAAATGGTAAAGATAGCTGACGGTAAATGTGTTTTTTTAAAGACAAACAATTTTAAAATTAATCCCCAGGACCTGGAAAAAGCGATCACCCCAAAAACAAAAATGCTTATTTTTAATTCTCCGTCAAATCCAACCGGGGTTGTTTACGACGAAAAAGAATTAAAACACATTGCGGCTATCTGTTTGAAACACAATATTTATATATTGAGTGACGAAATTTACGAGAAATTAATTTACGGAAAAAAACATATCAGTATTGCTTCGGTCAATGAAAAAATCAAAAAATTATCTATCGTCATCAACGGTGTTTCAAAATCTTATGCAATGACCGGGTGGAGGATAGGTTATGCGGCCGCTGAAGAAGAGATTGTTAAGGCGGCAACCCGGCTTCAGGACCATTTAACATCAAGTCCATCATCAATTTCTCAAAAAGCGGCTCTTGCGGCTATTAACGGACCGGAAGACCATGTTGAAAAAATGGTTTATGAATTTAAAAAACGCCGTGATTTTATGGTTGACCGTTTAAATAGAATTGAAGGAATAATTGCTCCCCGGCCCGATGGCGCTTTTTATGTTTTTGCCAATGTTTCAAAATTTTATAGCGGACAAATTAAGGGGTCGATGGTTTTTTGCCAAAAACTGCTGGAGGATGCTTATGTAGCCGTTATCCCCGGAGTTGCCTTTGGCGATGACCGATACATCCGCTTAAGCTTTGCCACCGGCATGGATCATATTAAACGCGGGCTGGATAGATTGGAGAGGTTTTGTGAAAAGTTAAGAAAATGATCTTCTTAAGTATTTGAAATAATTAAGAGTTTTTGTTATACTGCTGGCTTAATTATATGGCTGAGCTCTTAAAGAAATTGTTCATTACGAATATTCATTTCGACAAAAGAGATAATGGCCATGATAAACTTCCTCAAAGCTTCGCAACTAAATTTCCTGGTGTAAAGATTCAAGAATATCTTGATTTTTTAACTATGACTAGTCCCGTTCGAAGGGGGGAAACTTTAAGTCCATGGATAGATCCCTTAAGAGTAAAAACGGTTATTGAAAATATGGATCAATTATTTGAAAATAATATTTATCGCGAACCTACTAATGAAACGATGCTTTTTGGCTCAACCTCAAATATCGATGCTGTTTCATACTTAAGTGAAGAAAATGCTCAAAGAAAAATAGACAGGGCTTTAGATGATGCAATTAAGGAAGGTGCTGTTTTAGGTAAAGATCGAAAAGGTGTTATTGAGGAAATTTTTAAGATAATTGATAATCCGGATGAAAAAACACTACCTTTAAAGGTAAGAACCAAGGCCGAAGTGGTTGGTTTTGTCTTAAGAATGTTTCGTGACAAAGAAGGAGGTAGAATTAAAATAGCCGACTTAGATAATGCGCCGGGATCAGCCAAGGAATTGAGAAAATGGATCGAAAATGTTTTTGAAACTGATATGATAAAAGTCGGGGGTGCTGCCGCCCAAGTCTCAGACCTTCTTGATCAAATCGGAGAGCCAGGAATCATTGTGCATTCTCAATTTGCCTCACCCGGACAGATTCAAGCATTTAATAATAATCCCCATTTTCTTTTTATTGCTCCGAGCGGTCGGATCGAAATAATAGAAAAGAAAGATGCCTCAAATGAAAATGATCCTACCAAGGTTAATCCGGTGATTGAACGTAAAGCAAATGTATCAGTGCGTTTTGAAGGCAGAATAGTTACCTCTCCAGAATCTAACCGATTTATTTTTTTAAATGATTATTATGATAAAGATGAAAAAATTGTTAAAGTCGATCCTATCTTTCTGTTTCCCGACATAGCTTTGCAGCAATTCAAAGAATTAGGTATAAAGAAATTTTTTACAACGACCCCAAATTATTTACAGAGATATGAGGATGACGCCGATTATAAAAAAAATTCAATAAGATTACGTGACCAATTCCGAATATTAAGGCAACAGGGAGTAGAAATACTATATGAATTTTCTGGTGATACTAAAAAAGATATTAGATATTTGAGGGATGTTCTAAAAGATAATATTAGCAGCTTTAGTTTAAATGATGAGGAATTAATCAAACTCGTGGAGGCAATAAAAGAACGCGATGACTTTAATATTGAAGTTATAAGAGGAAGTGATCCTATGAGTGTTTATAATAATGCTGTTGCGTTAGCTAAGTATTTAAATGTCGATAGAGTCCACGTTCATGGTCAAAATATTGATATATGTGTGCGAAAAAATGCTACAAAAGATGATATGGCAAACGAAGTTGGATCTTTGATGTATGCCAAAAAAATTGTTACGGAATGGATTCGCGGCGTGTTTTCCGCCCAAGATCCAAAAAGCGACAGGCCATCCAGAGCATTAAAGCTTGAAGGCTACATAGACTTGCTATTTTTTGCCAAAAAACTTGGGCAGGACAGTTTAATCGAAAAAGGTTATTATCAAGTTGATGATGGTTATTCCGTAGCCGTAATACCAAGTAAGTGGGTTTATAATCCCCCGGAAATTACAACCAGTTCAGGAGATGTTGTTGCCATTGTTGCCGCTATCCATGCACTTCATAAGAAATAGCATAATATTTGTAGATGCCACCAACTGTAATTCCCTTTTCTATTTTTTTTTATTATCGTAACCATCTATCGCCTGCAATATTGACCGTTCCCAATAATAGTCATGAAATAGATCTACCCCCTTAGTTATTGCTTCAATTAAATCAATGTTTTTTTGAGCAATAGAAACGATTTCTATCTTTCCATGATGATTTTTAATAAATCCACTTAAATCAGATGTATTAATAGGAACCCTGGAATTAGTAATAAATATTTTTAGCGGAATATTTTTTTCATTACAGGTTTTAATCATTATTTCTAAATTTTTATCCCAACCTCTTTGTAGCCTTCCATGACCTAAAAGAATATTAATGCTTTTAACATTTGCTTTTAATAGATGGTTCAACGTTATATCTGCCACCGTTCCAAACGTGGCGGCTTCATCATCATAAAGCAACACATTGTGTCCAGATAACAATCTTATCTCATCTTCTGTTAACGGATTTGAAGAGCTCTCAATCGTATCGCCTTTACGAAATTTTGAGAGTGACACTCCCTTCATTTTTAAAATGTCGCATATTCTTCTTGCAACCATGGTACGACCAAAATCAGGTCTGACTTCAAGCCAATCATTTGGATCAAACGCTTTTTGACTGTTCAAAAAGGCTCCGATTAATTCATTTTGTAATGATACGGGAATCAATCTCATACCATAAACTGCGGAGAAAGCTTGAGCGGCGGATGAATGGGTCTCATAAGTATAAATATTGTTAATAAATGGTGAAAGTGCCTGCATTGTAACAGCGATCGATGGGATCTTTCCGGTGTGTTTTTTTACTTTTTCTTTACCTGTAATTTCAACTGTCTTATCATCTCTTTCACCTTTTATAAAGGGAGCTATTAAATTGATTTCAACATCTTCTCCATATTCTTTATATTTATGGGCCACATGTAGAACATCTACCAAATCGTGATCATCAACGATCGAAGCAACAATGTAAACTGTTCTCACTTTCTTTCTTCCAATAATGTTCCTTCCTTGATCACCGGTATCCCCCTTATAATCCTGTCTTGATAATGTTGCTACCGGATATTTTCCTGATTTATTATCTTTCAATTTTTTTAAAAAATCTTCAGTAAAGTCTTTATTTTCACTTGTAGGATTTCGTGGAGGAATTATAACAATTTGATAATCTTCCTTCTGAAATTGTGTTCTTCCCTTAGTCATTGCTTGGTAGTCGGCGCTCGACCATTCTCTCTTAAGGGTTAGTGCTTTTTTATACACAATCTCGCCATTCCGCCCTAAAAAGGGTAGGGTATCTTTAACGAAGGCACCTAAAGGAACTTTTGTCGGACCAAGTAATTGATACCTTTTTTCATAATCAAAAAATTTTTGGGGCGTCTCCCTCATATTTAACATATTATTGAGGATAAATTATATTATATTTTTTCCTTATTTTCAACGTCCTAACAGTCTAAGTATGTCTTTGAAGTTAAGTGCCCCGTCGTTGTTAAGATCAAATGGCAGTAATGATTTAAATTTTATTTCATTATTATCTTTTTTGAAAACAAAAAATTCTTGTCTTGGTAGGTGATAGGGCTTCAGTAAAACCACTCTATATAGTTCATCAAGCGCGATATTTTGAATATCTTTTAATTCTCCCAAACCTTGTTTGACCGTCAGCTTTTTTTTCTTAAAAACCAACCTGTCATCAACATTAAAGATCTGGATTTCGTAGTCGTCTCCCCTCCCCTTTCCAAAAGGAAAAAACCCTGTTTTAAATTTCAAGGAAGGTAATGGCAATATACTTATGTTCCAATCATCGCTTTCTAAAATATTTTTGTCATTTTTTTGCAGAATAAATTTAATTTTTTTCTGCGCTAAATTTTCATTCGTTTTCAAAGTAAAATAAACCTCTTTTTCTTCAAACGGGTTAATATCTTTTAAATCCTCAAATATGTATTCTGGGTTCTCTGATTTTTCACTTTTAATTATTAATTTATAATTATTATTCTTATCCCAAACCGCTTGCCCTAGATTCTCTAATTTAATTTTAAAATTATAAGTTGATTGGACAACTAGATCTGTCGGGAACTTAAAATTTATCCAGCCTTTTTCAATTTGTTCCGGCTCTCCCTTTATTTTTAACATTGCTTGGACAGTCGAATATTGGATATAATATTCCTGTGAATTAAATTTCTTCCAGGAAAATTCAAGAAATGGTTCACCTTGATAATCAAAAACAAATGGAGTAACGGCTACTACCCGGGTATCTGGGCCCCAGATCTGATCAAAAGCTATCTGAAAATTTTCCGCAACTATTTGCTCTCCCCCCCGTTTCCATCCTGTTTCCGTAATAAATACCGGTAATTCTTTTGTTACTCCTAAATTTCGCAATAACCCCAGTTCCCATTCATAAGTTCTGACCGTTCCCCGCCCGGAAGTAAAAGGACTACCGGAAAAGCCGGGATTTGGATAAGAATGACTTGCCCAGCCATCGATATACTGAAGACTGTCTTCGTACGAAGACAGTCTTCTTAAAAACACCTCCTCATCTTCCATTCCGGGAGGCCAAGAAGGTGCCGACGCATCAAATCCCGCTAGCATAATAAAAAAATCTTTGTTTTTTTCTTTCAATCTTTTCGCAAATTCTGCCGCAATCTCAGCATAACTTTTTTCATCAACTTCCCCACCCCATTCACTTCCATGATTCGGCTCATTAAACAGAACTACATAACGATTTTTCACTACCCAATTAAGGGAGTCAAGAAAGTCAACCCATTCCTTAACATCTTTTATTTCCGGACGGCGCCAGTTTTCTCCTTCAGGCTGAGTGGCTAACCTGATAATTGGAATTAAATGATCCTGACGCATAAGATTAAATATATCCTGCCATTTATTTTTATCACGGTCGTTTTCCTGAATTATTAAAGTAACGTATCCCCAGTCTCCATTATTAGAATTAATTAATTCTTTCACCTGAGTAAATTGATCTGTGTTTGGTTGGGCCAAGGAAATGCCGAACTTGTTGTTAGGAGCAGAGGCAAAGATGGAGAGGGGGAGAGATAATAATATAAATAGAATTGATATTGTCTTTTTCATATTTGACTAATTGGTCTAATTTGACTTATTAGACTCATTTTATCTCAACAATTATCCCCGCCTTCTTAAGTAGTTCTATTCCCGCTTTATCATGATGTTCCATTTTACAAACAACCCTAATAATTCCCGCATTGGCCAGTATCTTTGCACAACTTGAGCAAGGATTAGCGGTTGAATAAAGAGTTGCCCCGCGGGTAGACGATCCATGATAGGCAGCTTGAATAATGGCATTTTGTTCCGCGTGTATGCAGACACAGCTTTCTTCGTATTCATAACCTTTTATTTCCCCATTGTCCCGCCTTCGGCAGCGTAAACAACCGCCTTCACTGCAGTTTTTAATTTTGTGAGGCGTCCCGTTATATCCTGTCGAAATAATTCTGAAATCCCTGACAATAATAGCTCCCACTTGACGTCTTGTACAATCAGCTCTCCGTTTTGCCACGTCAGACATCATCATAAAGTATTCGTCCCATGAGGGTCTTTTATCTCTTACTGTCATATCCTTTCTATTATAATATATCTCGTCATGGATAAACCAAAAAAAATCGTCAATAATTTATTTTCTCTTCTTAAAATTGCCTGGGATGAAGATAAAAAATTTCTTTTAGGTTATTTTATTACTTCATTTTTTTCCGCCCTTCTTCTTTTTATTGTCTTCTTTTTATATAAATTAATGATCGATCAGGTCTTTAAAAGTCTAGTGAATAAAGAAATTACTTTTGTCTTTCTTATTGTCGGCTCCTATCTAATGTCTGAATATTTTTCCCGTTTTTTCACAAACGTATTAAACACTCAATATTTTGAGTATATCCTCCGTTCTAAATTCCAAAATGTCCTTACCCGGCTTTTCATGCAAAAATTAGCCCATCTGGATTTTTCTAATCTGGAAAACGGTGAAGTAAGAAACCTAATAGCTAAGGTTGAAGATACGTATAGCTGGCGGTTGTTTGAAAATCTTCGAACAATTAATTATATGATTTACAGTTCCGCCTCATTGATTCTCGCTTTTTTTGTTGCCTTGCGGTTTAACCCTGTCTATTTGATTGTCTTATTTATCCTCTCAACCCCTTTATATTTTTTCCGGGCTAAATACGGAAATATTTATTGGTCTATCTATACCGAAAACTCAAAAAAAATAAATTACCTTTGGTACATGCGTTATCTTTTTACTAACTTTAATACTCTCTCTGAAATAAAAATTTATAATTTAAAAAAATTTTTCCTGGAAAAAACTAAATTACTGCAAAATGAAATAGTCGATCAATATAAAAAACCGATCTTAAAATATATTTTTTTTTCAACTTTAGCTTCATTTTTTATTCCTGTCATTATCTTTTTTTTCTTGAAAAACTTCATTAATCAGATTATCTTTAGTCAAAGATTTTCCCTTGGAGACTTTACTTTTTTTCTTAATGCGATCTTTACTTTTACCGGTCAAACATCAAGTCTTTTAGTTAATATCGGCAGTATTGTTGAAAATAACCTTTATGTTGAAGATTATTTCAAGCTTCTTAGTATAAAAAATAATGTAAAAACCAATAAAATTTCAAAAAGATTAAAAAATCTTATTCCTCGGGAAATAAGATTTGAAAATGTGTCATTTGCTTATCCGGGCAGTAAAAAATTTGTTTTAAAAAATATCAATCTGACTATAAAAACCAGTCAGGATATTGCCATCGTCGGACCAAACGGAGCCGGTAAAACAACCTTGATCAAGCTTCTTTTCCGTTTTTATGATCCCTCCTCGGGAAGGATATTGGTTGACGGTAATAATCTGAAAAATGTTGACCTTGATGACTGGTACCGGCACTTAGGAGTCCTTTTCCAGGATTTTGCTAAATATTATCTGACAGTAAAAGAAAACATTGAATTCGGAGATATAGGTAATGTTAAAAAAAAGAGCGTAAAAGAAGCATTGGCCAGCGCACAGGGTAATGACCTGCTTGATTTGCCGAAAAAAACCGACCAAATTCTTGGCCGTTGGTTTGAAGACGGGGAGGAAATTTCGGTCGGCCAATGGCAAAAATTGGCGATTGCCAGGGCCTTATACCGAAATGCCCCCATTTTGGTTCTGGATGAACCAACTTCCAACATTGATGCCCAAGCTGAGTTTAAAATATTTAATAATTTAAAAAAAACCTATCATAAAAAAACCCTGATCTTTATTTCCCACCGTTTTTCAACGGTAAGAATGGCTGATAAAATCTACGTGATTGAAGATGGACAGATTGTTGAACAGGGAAAACATGAGGATTTAGTTATACAAAAAGGCATTTACGCTAAATATTTTAATATCCAAAAACAAGGATATGAATAAGGATATTTTAAAACAACTTAGCAAACGAAGATCGTTTTCCCTTCAGGCTGACGGAGAAAGCATGCTTCCACTTCTTCATCCGATGGATCTGGTTAATTATCAAAAAATCAGTTTTTCAAAAATAAAAACC
>Ga0172379_10010242_pt1 | contig 11390 bp, 12 predicted proteins | sample GrowelOW334metaG_FD_119756 | JGI IMG/M metagenome (GOLD analysis project Ga0172379, IMG submission 119756) | Groundwater microbial communities from an aquifer near a municipal landfill in Southern Ontario, Canada - Groundwater well OW334 metaG | ecosystem: Environmental > Aquatic > Deep... | reverse complement strand
GCGTGATCTTCATGGACGCCGGCGACATCCTCTGCGAAGAACACCCCGACGTGTTTTTTGACGCCCCACCGCACGAGCGCTTGAAGACCTTCCTGCGACAAGTGCTGAAATAAGGCGCAGCCGGCCCGTTCAGGCCGGCCGCGCGAATCATTGCTGCCTCAGGCTTTAGGGCAGCGGCACCGGATGCGCCAGATACTGCGCCGATAAGGTCTGGAACTGGCCGCCATCGGTGGTGATGTCGGTCTGATTGTTCTCGCCCGTGCTGAATACCGCGCCGAGCCCGCCAATCGCCGTTAGCTGATCGGCGTGGGTCAGGAAGTAATGCGCGCGGTTGTCGCGCCAATGCTTGCTGAAGCCGCCGGCCGACGTTGCGGCCGGTACGCCCATCGGTGTTTGCCACCACAGCAGCGGCAGCCCAATGCCTTTGCCGAACGCATCAGACTGCGCCAAGTGATCCAAGAAGTTCGGATGCGTGGCGTTGCTCTCATCCCAATACCAGCCGGTGCCGGGGCGGTTGCAATACGAGGGCAGGGCTTCAAAACAGCCGGCGTCGCGATCCAGCGTCTGGATGATCACGAAGTCGGCGGTATTGGCGCCGATGCGGTTCATGAACGCGATGACGTCGCTCTGTAGCGGCGCGCCGAACGTAGACGGCGGGAAGCCAACCAAGGCCTGCGGCGCGTATTTATGCGCGATTACGATTAAGCAGCGCGCCATGCCGGTAATGTCGTTCGGCAATGCGGTGCAGTCGGGTGCGTCAGTGACAAACGCTTGCAGCCGGGTCGGATCGCCATTCGGCGCCTGCTGTTGCGCGTAGCCCCAGAAATCCGGCTCGAAATTGACCAGCGCCGGCTTGCCGTACAGCGCGAGGCGCTGGAACAGCAGCACGGCGTTGGACCAGTACGTGGTCATAAACGTGTGATCGTGCAGGCCGGACAGATTGCCGTCGCCGTTGGTCGCCATTTGATAGAACGTGAACATCGGCACCGCGCCGATGCTGTCGGCATTTGCGGCGACGATATTGACGTAGGCGCCGTCCGGACTGTTGTAGAACGGCCACGAGCCGGGTCCGAGGCCGGTTAGATAGCGGTCAAAAATGTCGGGCTTAATTCCTTGCGACAGGATCGTCGTCGCCTCGTTACTGGTGCCCAGCCCGACCAGGAACCGGTTCGGCCGACCCATGCGCGCCGCAAGCCGCGCCGCTGCCGAAAGGCCGCCAGTACCGCCACCTGTGGTTCCACCTGTTGTGCCGCCGGTGGTGGTTCCGCCCGTCGTGGTACCGCCGGTAGTTGTGCCACCAGTAGTTGTGCCACCAGTAGTTGTGCCACCGGTAGTTGTACCGCCTGTTGTAGTTCCGCCTGTTGTAGTTCCGCCGGTGGTCGTACCCCCGGTTGTTGTGCCACCAGTGGTAGTTCCGCCAGTGGTTGTCCCACCCGTTGTGCTCCCGCCGGTCGTGGTGCCGCCCGTTGTAGTCCCGCCGGTGGTGGAACCGCCCGTCGTTCCGCCGGTTGTGCCACCGCCAGCCGCGTTGTTCGACCCGCCGCCGCAGCCACTGAGCGCGAGGGTAAGGGTGATCAAAATAGAAAGACTCAATTTCATAGCCGCACCTGAGATGGCGCCCGCCGAGCGGGCAATTTGCCGCCGGCGGGTACCGGAAGGCGTGGTGCCCCCGGCCGGAATTGAACCAGCAACCTCGCCCTTAGGAGGGGCGCGCTCTATCCAGTTGAGCTACGGGGGCGCTTCCATGTCAGGTCATCATAGCAAGCGAGGCGCTGGCGAGGTATTACGGCGCCGCAATCCTTGGGGGCGGTAGTCAGCGCGATACCGGTGTTCAGCCGCATTAACGGCGTAATTCTGCCGATTAGCTGGCCCGATATTTTCCGTTTGTTTGATCGTGCGATGACTGTCGAATCAGAAAAACATCGGCCAATCAGGCCGGTTATCCAGGAGGAGCACAATGCATAAGGGAATTTCTGTAATTCAACCATGCGCTATCGCTACTGCAGTGGCGCTGGCAGGCAGTTTTTTCGTGGCACCGGTCACGGCGCTGCAGCCGAAAGCGATCAATATTCACAGCGGTAAGGGCATTCCGGCTGAGATTGCACAAAAGGGTAAAACCTATGCGAACGTCGCCGCCGCCAGCCCGTGCACCGGCGCGTTCAGCGGCGGCGGCAGTATTAATGTTAGCCAGCCGGCATTTCTGAATGATGTCCCACAAGGGCAAATTTTTTGCGATTTTCACACCTTCGCCTGGAATCAATTCATCTATTTGACGCAGATGCAGGCTGATCCGAACAACGGCGGCACGGTGACGCCGCTCTTCCTGCATCTGGCCCCGTGGTACAACGTTTTACTTCCGGACGGTTCTGCAGCACCGGGCCCGTATCCCGGGGGCAGCACAGCGCTGGAAGGCGCCGGGCTTGATCAAGGGCAGGCCGGCGACGACGATCATCTCGTCGACGTAAACGGTGCGACCGTGCTTTACGACATCCGCTTCGACCAAACGATGTACGACGCCATTGTCTCCGGCGGCCTCTATACCCAAACTGGTTTTGCCAAGGCCTGCCAGCCGAATAGCAGCGGCCAATGCGCGAACCCGCTATGGCTGCCGCCGACCACTACTACAACGCCCGCGGCGCCCGGTTCGCTCGAAATTAAAACGGCCTGGCGCGATTTCGGTACGCCAGCGGCGTGCCCCGGCACACAGTTTTATTGCAATGGTCGCTTCGGCCTAGTCGGCATGCATTTGGTGCAGAAGACGCAAACCCACGGCGAGTGGATCTGGGCGTCGTTCGAGCACGTTGCCAACGATCCCGATTGTTATCCCGGCGGCGATACGCCGATTGCTGCCGCTTCGCCTTTGGGCACGCCGTGGTCGTTCTTCAATCCCAAAGCTGCAGCGTCCGGCGTCATGCGTAGCGGCATTTGCGAAGTGACCGGCACGGCGCCGCAATGCAATGGCAACCCGAAGTCGGCGAGCAGTCAGAAAGCCAGTGTCTATTCAGCTATCAACGTATGCCGGACCGATGCCTTGCCGCCAGGGGGCGCCAACACCATCAACTGCGCGGCGGTGCCGGATGGTCCTCCGCAGCAAAACTCGAACAGCGGCGGCAATGTGGCGTGCTTGAACGCGACGCTGCGGTCGAAATTAAAGGGCGTATGGCAGAACTACAAGATGATTGGCTCACTCTGGTTGCGTGGAACCACGGGTCCAACACAGCCGTTCACGATACAAATCTTCCAGCAGTCTGAGTCCGGCGTGCCGAACGAGCAACCCGTCGGTTTCCCGAACATGGCCAACACAACGATGGAAACCTGGATGCAGTGGGGCTCTACTGGCTACGACCCGTTCGGCACGAATGCAACGCAAGCCGGGTGTTTCCTGTGCCACAACCTGCCAACAAACTTTCAGCCGGGTAGCGGTACCAATGCTGATGATTTGAGCCATTTCCCGGGCAAGTTGCCGACGGCGAAGCAAACGCAGCTCAGAAAATCACTACTGCCGGCAAGTTCAACGCGAAAAGTTAACTAGGGCCCGCTAACACGTATGCGGTCGCAGTGATCGCATAGGTGTTATTGATCCGGCCATTAAGTGCTTGAATAAAGACAGTGCAATGCCAAACCGGATGCCGCACGTCCGAGAAAGCGCGAAACGGCCGGATCAATAACAAAGCAATTTGATTTTATTATTAATTCGGCACTCACGCCGTCTCGAAAAAATGCGATCTTAAATTGCCGCGTAGCACCTCGTTCAGCTATTTTGTGGCCGAATCAATAACAAGCCCTAAGCAGCGCTGTGATGGCCGAGCTTTCGGGCTCGGTCATCCCGCAGTCTTGCTGGATCAATGCTGAATTCAGCGCAGAGCAGAAACTGTGCGCCCCGCGCACGGCGGGAAAAGTGTTAGCCCAGCGATTGCCGCTGGACTGGTGCGCCCGGCCGGAATCGAACCGGCATGCCCAAAGGGCGGGAGATTTTAAGTCTCATGCGTCTACCAATTTCGCCACGGGCGCAGCAACGACATATTAGCGGGAAAGGCGCAGCAATGCCGCGCCTTTCAACGCTTAAGCCAAGATTTATTGGCGATTACATCCCGCTTGATACGCGGCGATCAAGCGCCGCGCGTCAAATCAACGATCGCGGAAATGGGTTTCGACTTTTTCGTCTTGACCTTTGATGTCAACGCAGACGGTGGCCGTCGGCCGCGCAAGCAGGCGCGGGATGCCAATCATCTCGCCGGTCTTCGTGCAGTATCCGTATTCTTTATCGCGGATTCTGCGCAGAGACTCATCGATTTTGCGCATCAACATCGATTCCCGCTCACGCAGGCGCAGATCAAGCCAGTGCTCTTCTTCCGCCGTGGCACGATCGGCCGGATCGGCAAAGATCTCGCGTTGATGCAGGCGTTCCTTAACATCAAGTTCGCGCGCCAGCACTTCTTCGCGCATCTTGATCAGGCGCTGCCGGAAGAATTCGATTTGGACATCGTTCATGTACTCCGATTCCGGCATCGCGCGGATGTCGTCATCGGTCAGGTTCACGACGTTATTAAGCGTGGCAGCAGTAGAACGCGGCGCCGCAGCGGGGCGGTTCGGCTTTTCTGGTGACTGCTGCGACGCTGGTGTTACGTCGATGGGATCTCCGGCGCTAACGCCGGCTCCGGAATTGAGTTTTGGGTCATCACGGCGGGTATCGGTGTCACTGTTATCGATTAGGAAATCTCGGGCACTACTAAGCGCTTTTTTTTTACAGCAGCGGGCTCGGCAACGGGCTTAGAAGCGGCAGTCTTAACGGCGGTTTTGGCAGAGGCTTTAGCGCCGGCTTGGTCTGCCGTTGCTACCGCCGCTGTCGGTAGAGTTGCGGCAACTTGAGACGAGCTCGCCGAAACCTTCGTCGTTACGGGCTTCTGCGTCTCCGCCTTGGCAGTCTTCGCAGTCTTCGCGATGACTTTCTTGGCGGCAACCTTCTTTACCGCAACTTTTTTGCCAGCATGCTCCGCTTTCTGCGCCGGTCCTGGTTTCGTGTTCAGCGCCGCCTTACTGGCCGGTAGTTTTGCTGATGTCCGCACGGCAGTCTTAACTGCAGGTTGGATCACGACCTTGGATTTCGGGGCAGATTTCATCGTAGCCACCAGCATCTCCGCAAAAGCGTCATGCATTGGAGTAAATTAGGCGACCATTTAGGTTGACTAATTCGTCGCGTTATAGCATCCGCTCACTTTTGCGTCAATGAAACCCCACTCGCTTTGGCGGCCTCGCGCCTCGCTGTCAACATTGCGCGCGCGCGCCGATTTATACGCGCGGCTGCGCGAATTTTTTGCCGAGCGCGGGGTGCTCGAAGTCGAGACGCCGGTATTATCGCAGGCGGCGACTGTCGATCCAAATATCGACAGTTACGTCAGCCAGAACCACCGCTGGCTGCAGACTTCGCCGGAATTTCCGATGAAGCGCCTGCTCGCGGCCGGCAGCGGGCCGATTTACCAGATCGCGCGCGTATTCCGCTGCGACGAAGCGGGGCGCTTTCACAATCCCGAATTCAGCTTGCTCGAATGGTATCGCCCCGGTTTCGATCACCTGCAGCTGATGGACGAGATCGAGGCTTTGTTTGCGACGCTCGGCGTTGTAAATCCCGCGCCGTTCGAGCGCCTGACATATCGCGCCGCATTTCAACGCTACGCTGGTCTCGATTCGCATGCCGCGCGCCTCGAAGACTTGCAGGCGGCTTGCAGGGCGCTGCCCGGCGGCATGCCAGAACCGCCGGAGTCCGATTGGGAAGCGCAGCGGAATTTTTATCTCGACCTGCTGATGAGCGCCGTGGTTAGCCCGCGGCTTGGCGCCGAGGCGCCGGTTTTTTTGCTCGATTTCCCGGCTTCGCAGGCGGCGCTGGCGCGCGTGCGTGCTGATACGCCACCGGTTGCCGAGCGTTTCGAGCTGTTTTGGCACGGTATTGAACTGGCGAACGGCTTCCACGAACTGAGCGACGCCGGCGAGCAGCGCCGCCGCTTCGAGCACGACCGCGCGCGCCGCATCGCCGCTGGCCGTGTGGCGCCGCCTTACGATGCCCATTTGATCAGCGCGCTGCACCACGGTTTTCCGGATTGCGCCGGCGTGGCGCTCGGGCTTGACCGGCTGCTGATGCGCCTATTGGGTTTTGATAACGTCGGCGATACGCTGGCGTTTGACGATGCGCGCGCCTGAGTGCAAGCGAATTACCGCCGCTAAGCTTTGTAAATGTCCCAGGCGAAGCGGGCGATCAAGATGCTAACGATCACCACAAACAGCTTGCGGACGAAATGGCTGCCTTTGGCAATTGCCAACCGTGAGCCGATCAGCGATCCGGCGACGTTGCACACGGCCATCGGCAACGCGAAGCGAAATACGACATTGCCGCTGCTGGCGAAATAGACCAACGCGGCGAGATTGGTGATTGAATTCACCGCTTTCGCCGACGCCGACGCCGCCAGAAAGCTGAAGCCAAACAAGCCAACAAACGCGAAAATCAGAAAGCTGCCGGTGCCAGGGCCGAAAAAGCCGTCGTAGAAGCCGATGACGGCGCCGGTGGCGAGCGCAACCCAAAACTGTTGCACCGGTGACAGCTTAGGCGCATGCAGCGCGCCGAAATCCTTCTTCCACAGCGTGTAGCCGAGCAGAACAACCAGTAGCACCAGCACCATCGGCTTCAGCTGGGTATTGCTGATCAAGCTGACGGTGTGGGCGCCGAGGAACGAAAACAGCATCGCCGCAACGCCGGCTGGCAACACCGCGCGCCAGCTAATCGGCACCTTGCGCGCGTACTGCACGGTGGCGCTCAGCGTGCCCCAGATCGCGGCAAATTTATTGGTGCCGAACACCGCCGCGGGCGATAGCTGCGGCAGCAGAATTAGCAATGCCGGAATCTGGATTAAGCCGCCGCCGCCGACCACGGCATCGACAAAGCCAGCCAGAAACGCAAACGCGCACAGCGCTAGCGTCAGCGCGATCGGCAGATCGGCGAGGGCGGTGAGATCCGGCATCCGCTTGCTTACAGCAGCTTGCTAACCGCGCTTGGAATTTTATAGCGCTTGCCGGCGAACAGCTTGTTCAGCAGCAGCGTCAGCCACGGCCGGGAGCTGGAGAATTCGATGAGCTTGATGAAGCGCTCATCCTCTTCGGATTCCACCTCATAGCGCTCGATGGTCGCTGAAACCGTTTCTTGCTCGCCTTTCAGCATCGCTTGCACCGTAAAGCGACTCTTGGCGGTGTTAATCGAACAATCGACGACTTCGCCGTATTCCTTCAGCTTGTCGTTCAGGTAGGCCTTGATTGAGATCGCTAGCGCGCCATCCTTGACGCCGCGCGCCATACTTTTCAACATCGAGATTCTCCGAATTAATGATTACAAGATGTCGGACGCATACGCCGCCAGGCGCGAACGCTCGCCGCGCGCCAACGTCACATGGCCACCGTGCGGCCAGCCGCGGAAGCGGTCGACGACGTAGGTGAGGCCCGACGTGGTCTCCGACAAATACGGCGTATCGATCTGCGTGAGATTGCCAAGGCAGACAATTTTGCTGCCCGGCCCGCAGCGCGTAATCAGCGCTTTCATCTGTTTCGACGTTAAATTCTGCGCTTCGTCGATGATGATGTAGCGGTTCAGGAACGTGCGGCCGCGCATGAAATTCAACGAGCGGATTTTGATCCGCTTACTGAGCAGATCGTTGGTGGCGGCACGCTCCCAGTCGCCGGCGGCGCTGGTTTGCGTTAGCACTTCGAGGTTGTCCATCAGCGCCCCCATCCACGGCGTCATCTTCTCTTCTTCGGTGCCGGGGAGGAAGCCGATATCGTCGCCGAGCGGCACGGTGACGCGGGTCATGATGATCTCGCGGTAGCGCGGCTCGTCCAGCGTTTGCGCCAAGCCTGCGGCGAGCGCGAGCAGGGTTTTGCCGGTGCCGGCGGCGCCGAGCAGCGTAACGAAATCGACGTCCGGATCGAGCAGCAGATTCAACGCGAAATTCTGTTCACGGTTTTTCGCGTGGATGCCCCAGACCGGCGTCTTGCCGCTGCGGTAGTCGCGAATCACGCGCAGCGTGCCGCTGTCGCCGTCTAGCGACTGCACCATCAATTCCAGCCCGCGCTCGACTTCATCCGGCAGGTAGAGGAATTCGTTGATGTGCCAGTCTTTTACCTTCGGCCCGCTGACGCGGTAACAAGCGCGGCCACGGTCGTCCTGCCAGGAGTCGAGCTTTTCGCCGTGCGAGAGCCAGAAGTCGTCCGGCAACTGGGCGTAGCCGGAGTACAGCAGATCGAGATCGTCCAGAACTTGGTCGTTATGGTAATCCTCAGTGTGGACGCCGACGATTGCCGCTTTGATCCGCAGGTTGATGTCTTTCGACACCAGCGTGATCGCCCGTGCTGGATATGCGGCGTGCAAGGCCAGCGCGGTCAGCAGGATGTTGTTGTCCGGCTTGTTGCCGGGCAGCATGTCCGGCAGGGTGACGGTCGGCGGCCTGGTTTGGAAAAAGAGCCGGCCGCTGGCCGGCGCTGAATGGCCGTTGCCGTTCGCGGCTTTGGTTTGCGTCGTTGGCAGCGGCAGGCCTTTTTCGATCTGCGCGTGGTTCTGCCCGTGCATGATCTCGTCGAGGAAGCGCGTGACTTGCCGAACGTTCCGCGACACTTCGCTGGTCCCTTTCTTGGCGGCGTCGAGTTCTTCGAGCACGACCATCGGGATGTAGATGTCATGTTCCTCGAAGCGGAACAGGCAGCTCGGATCGTGCATCAGCACGTTGGTGTCGAGGACGAAGATTTTCTTTTTCATCGATTCCTGGAAAAGGCGGTCCAGCTCATGCGCCGAATGGGGCGCGCCTGCAAAGTAAGGGTGCCGAGAACTGCGTTAGAGGCTTTTCACTGCCGCCAAGACTTTCGCCGCGTGGCCGCGGGCGGAAACTTTGCGCCAATCCTGCTGTAGTTCGCCGTTGGCATCGAACAAGAACGTGCAGCGGTCGATGCCCATGTATTTTTTGCCGTACATGCTTTTTTCGACGATTGCGCCGAAGGCTTCGCACATCGTGCCGTCACCATCGGACAATAGCGTGAACGGGAAGTTGAACAGCGCGCAGAACTTATCGTGCGATACCACGCTGTCTTTCGATACGCCGACGATATCGGCGCCGGCGGCAACGAATTCCGAGTACAGCGCGGTGAATTCCTGGCCTTCGAGCGTGCAGCCGGGCGTGTTGTCGCGCGGGTAAAAATAAACGACGAGTTTTTTGCCTTTATAGCTGCTCAGGGCAACCTGCCGATTGCCGTTGGCGGGCAGGGTTAGGTCGGGGAGCGGCGCGCCGATCGTCAGGCTCATGCTGCGAATCCTTGGAAGTGTAGCGGTGGGGGTAATGCGATTTCTGCTTGACCGTCGTAAATGCGGCGGCGCGCGGATCGCTTAAGATTTAATCGGGTCGAGCATGCCGTCGGCGTTGAGGTCGTCACACAAATCCATGAACGACTCGCGCAGCGCCTGCGGATGCTGGTTCACCGGCACATGCAAAACCATTTGCACGCTGACCATGCCGGCGCCGGTGTGCGTCGACTGATATTTCTGGGTCGACATCTCAGCAATCTGCACGTCCTGGCTGTGAAAAAACTCCAGCAGGTGGACCAGCAAATCGGGCTGCTGCGGGGCGATGACGTCGGCCGCGTACGGCCGAAATTCTGGGTTCGGCTCGCGGGTGTTGCAGCGCTGAAAACGCACCTGTAATTCCAGCTTTTCAGCAATGCCCGGCAGCGCGGTTTCGAGGCGGCCGAGGGCGCTCCAATTTCCGGAAACGACAAGATTAGCGGTTAGGCGATCGCCGATCGGCGCAATTCGACAATCCTCGACTTCACCGCCGCGCTCGCGGATCGCCTTGAACAGCTCCAGCGCCAGTTGCGGACGCGGCTGGCCCAGGACGGAAATTGAAAGCAGATTTTCTGTGGCGGCCATTGAATTTGTTGGAGGAATTTCCAAATTGTAAGTGGGCTGTTTCGACCGCTGCGCGCGGCCGGCTGCGCTGCCTAGGTTTCGTTATAATCGCAGTTTATCTAATTCTGCATTCTTTCCGAATGATTAAAGGCAGTATTGTCGCCATCGTGACGCCGATGCGAGACGCGGGCACTGTCGATTTCGATGCCTTCGCTGCGCTGGTCGAGTGGCATATCCAGGAAGGCACCGATGCGATCGTTGCCGTCGGCACCACCGGCGAATCATCGACGCTCGAAGTTGACGAACACGTGCAGGTTATCCGCAAGGCGGTGGAAGTCGCCAAAGGCCGCGTGCCGATTATCGCCGGCACCGGCGCAAATTCAACGCGCGAAGCCATCGAGCTGACCCAAGCCGGCAAGAACGCCGGTGCTGAGGCCTGCTTGCTGGTGACGCCGTACTACAACAAGCCGCCGCAGGAAGGGCTTTATCGCCATTACCGCGCGATTGCCGAGGCGGTGCCGGTGCCGATTATTCTGTATAACGTGCCGGGTCGTACCGGTTGCGATATGCAGCCGGCAACGGTGAAGCGCTTGGCGGAGATCGACAACATCATCGGCGTGAAAGAAGCGAAAGGCGATCTCGCACGGGTGCGCGAGTTGCTCGATCTACGGTTGCCGAGTCGCTTTGCACTGTATTCTGGCGACGATGCAACGGCCTGCGAATCGATGTTGATGGGCTTTCACGGTGATATCTCAGTCACCGCCAACGTTGCGCCGAAGTTGATGCACGCGATGTGCGCGGCCGCAATTGCTGGCCAGCGTGCTGAAGCCGAAGCGATCGACGCGCAACTGAGGCTGCTGCACAAGAACTTGTTCGCGGAACCGAACCCGATCCCGGCCAAATGGGCGCTACAGGCCATGGGCCGCATCCCCGGCGGCATCCGCTTGCCGTTGGTCCCGCTGGACCCTGCTTTTTATGAGTTGGTGCGCAGCAGTTTGCGCGCAGCTGGAGTGTCACTATGAAGCTGATTCGCACCGTTTTGATCGTGGCCGGCATCGCAGCGCTGGCCGGCTGCTCAACGCGCGGCTATTGCACCAAGGTTCAGGCTTACGACAACGCACCGTCGATCCCGCCGATCACCGCCGTCGCTGGTTTGAGCCTGCCGACGCCGAACACCGCATTGAAAGTGCCGGAAGCGCGCGGCGAGCCGGTGACATTCGCCTTCGTCGTGCCTGACCCAAAGCACCCGGGCCGCACCAAAATTCAGTGCCTAGACGAGCCACCGCCGATCCCGGCGCCGTCGGATTCGACTAAATAAGCGCAATTCACTGAGAAAACCCGGCTTTATGGCTTCCGTTCGATTAGAATAGCCGGGCTGTTGCAAACGGAGAGATGTCCGAGCGGTTTAAGGAGCACGCCTGGAAAGCGTGTATACGGGTCAAACCGTATCGCGGGTTCG
>Ga0172379_10010241_pt1 | contig 11390 bp, 9 predicted proteins | sample GrowelOW334metaG_FD_119756 | JGI IMG/M metagenome (GOLD analysis project Ga0172379, IMG submission 119756) | Groundwater microbial communities from an aquifer near a municipal landfill in Southern Ontario, Canada - Groundwater well OW334 metaG | ecosystem: Environmental > Aquatic > Deep... | reverse complement strand
TATTCCTGGGTGGATGCCATGGAGCACTATGAATACTCCCCTGAGACGCTCGTCGGCTTCCTAAACGGCGACTCGCAGCAGTGAGACCGATGATACGCAAAAAGCCCTCGCCAGCATTTTTCTCCTTGCTCGCTATCGCCATGATCGTCTTCGCAAGCCTGAGCTCTTGCCTTACTCTGTCCGAAAGCATGGACATGCTCGCCTCGCAAGCCGTAAGCCAGGGGCTTCTCGATCGCTATCAGGCGGTGATGCTCAAAACCGCGGCCAAGGCCGCGGTTGAGGCATCGCGCGGCTTGACGCCAGAGGAAGAATATTACGTAGGAAGAGCCGTCGCCGCCACTATCATGTCGAACTATCTTCCCTACAATCGGCCCGAACTGAATGCGTACATCAACAAACTCGGCCAGGGATTGGCGCTGTATTCCTCACGGCCGGCGATCTTCATGGGCTATCATTTCATGGTGCTCGACAGCGAGGAGATCAACGCCTTCGCCTCTCCGGGCGGACATATCCTCGTGACGCGGGGATTGCTCCGCAAGGTGGGGAGCGAGGATGAACTCGCCGCCGTGCTCGCCCACGAAATTGCCCATGTGGCCTTGAAGCATGGATTGGCGTCGGTTCAGGGAGCGAGGGTTACCCAGATCGCCGCCGAATTCGCGATCGACGCGGGAAAGGCGACGGGCGGAGAGATAGCGGCTTTCACATCCTCGTTCGGCGATTCCATTTCGGAGCTCGCGAAGATCTTGATACTTTCCGGCTATTCCCAGGCATATGAATTCCAGGCGGACCTGGAAGCCAGAAGGATCATCGCGTCGGCGGGCTATGATCCAAGGGCTTTGGCCAGTCTGATTTCCCGGCTGCCGTCCCATGACGACAAGGGCGGATCGGGCTTTGCCCTAACCCATCCGGATCCCGCGTCCCGTCTCGAGGCGCTGAACGGGCAGCCGCTCGAGCCAATCAAGGGGCCAGTGGCGAGAAAAGTCTGGCCCATGCCCCGGCAAGAGAAGCCGAATGAAAGGGCAACCGATCCGGTGCTCGCTTCCTTCGTGCGCGCGGATCGCTTCACGGCGATCAAGGTGTATTTTTGAAGTTCGCGAAGAGCGGCCAAGCCGGAATTCGGCATGAGATGTCCCCGCGGCTGCGATTCGTCCTCGCCGCCTGCGCGGGGCTCCTCTTCGCTGCCATTCTTTTATTCGTGGGCGTTTCCGGGGGAATCGACAGGACATTGTACGATGCGGCGGCCCGTTGGAGCGCCGATTTCGATCGCGGGAAGGGAAGCAGCTCCGAAAGTCCGGTTGAGTTGATCTACATAGACCAATACAGTCTTGGCTGGGTTGAGAAGAATCTTGGCATCGCTTGGCCCTGGCCTCGGGAGCTGTACGGCATTATGGCGAGCTTCGGCTCGAGGGCGAAGGCTCAGGCTTTTGATATCCTTTTCAGCGAGGCGTCGAGTTTTGGCGCCGACGATGACGCGCGATGCGCCGCCGCTATGGACGCGGCGGGCAATGTCGCGCTGGCCGAGGCCATCGACGCGCGCAGCGGGGCAAGGCTTGCCCCGCTGCGCGCGTCCAAGGTCGCCTATGGGCGCGTGAATGGAGTGGCCGATGCCGACGGGGTACTCCGTCGCTACGAAGCGGGCGGCGAGGGCGGCGCGGCCTCCCTAGGCCGCGCCGCCCTCGCCGTGGGGGGCGACATGCCGGCGGCCATGCCATCGGGAAGCGTCTACCTGCGCTTTTCGGGGCCTTCGCCGAGCTTTCCGGCGAGGAACGCCGCCGAGATACTGGCCAGCGCGATGAGCCTGAGGGAAGGCAAGGCGCCACAGGTAGACCCAGGCGTTTACGCGGGCAAATACCTTCTCATTGGATTTTCCGCCCCTGGCCTCCTCGACCGGCAGGCGGTACCGACGGATCGCGCCATGCCGGGAGCGGAAATCCACGCCACCTTCATCGACAACGTGCTGAGCAGCCGGCTTTTGCGCCCCCTACCAGCGGGCTTCGAATCCATTTTACTCCTGATATTCGCCTTTTGCGCGGCCTGGGTTTCGAGCTACGCGAAAAAGCCCCTCATCCTCACTGCGGGCGCGGCCTGCTTCGCGCTGCTTCCCGCCGCGTCCGGATTCATCCTTTACCGGGCTGGCTATGTCGCGTCGGCGGGACTTGAAATGTCGGCGGGACTCGCGTCGTATACCGCGGGCATCATTCTTTCCTATGTCTCGGAAGGCCGAAACAAGGCTTTTCTGCGCCGGAGCTTTTCCCAGTACCTGGCGCCTTCGGTCATCGATGAGCTCATGCGAAATCCCGGACTTTTGCAGCTTGGCGGCCAGGAACGCGTCATCACCGTTTTTTTCTCCGATATCCAGGGCTTCACTTCCCTATCGGAATCGATGGATCCTCCCCGACTCGCCACCTTCATGAATAGGTATCTTTCGCTCATGACGGCGGAAATACTGCGGGAAGGTGGTACGGTGGACAAGTACGTGGGCGATGCCGTTGTCGCTTTCTGGAACGCCCCTCTCGCGCAGGACGATCATGCCGCACGGGCCGTGAGGGCAGCCATCAGTTGCCAAAAAGCGCTCGCCACCTCGGAAGAAGCTTTCGCGTCGATCGGTACTCCTGTTCCCGTGACGCGCATAGGGCTTCATACAGGGAAGGCGATCGTTGGCAACATGGGCTCGCCATCCCGGTTCAACTACACCGCCCTGGGGGATGTCGTCAATACGGCAAGCAGGCTCGAAAACGCCAACAAGGCCACGGGGACGACAATCCTGGTCTCGGGGGATACGGTGGCGGCCTGCGAGTCGGGAAAATCGGGGGGTTTGGAGTTCACGCGCCTCGGAGAAATCTCGGTTTATGGCAAGAAAACGCCCATCGAAGTCTGGGAGCCACGCCTGTCCGGCGAAGCGGCCAGCGGCGCTTCCGACTGGAGCGGCATCAAGGATTGCAGCTCTATTTGAGCGCCGCCAATCCGGCCAGAACGAGAAGGATCACCCCCGCGATGAAGACGGCGGCATCCCTTGGCGACAATCGCGCGGGAGTCAGCGTCCTGGCTTCCGAGTAGCCCCTCAGTTCCATCGCCCGCGCGGCGACGAGCGCTCCCTTGATGCTCATGAAAATGAAGGTCTGCAGCATGGGCAGCGTATTGGCGATCCTTTTCCGGCGGATGCCATAGGCCCTCAGCTCCGCCGCATCCCTCACTTTCCGATAATTGTCGAAGACTCTTGGCAGGAAAAGCAGGGACAAGGACAAAAGCATGCCAGGATCGGCGAGGATCGTGGTCGGCGCTCGCGCTTGCTCCGCTCGCGGCGCTTTGGCTCTTCGCGCCTTGCGCGCCGCGAGGCTCAAGTAATCGCCAAGCTCTGAGGCTTTCGTGCTCACGTAATAAACGCGGGCAAAGAAAAAAACGATGAGGAGTCTCAATCCATAGAGGGCGGAGGCGGGCATCGAGGAGAGGTCGAAAAATTGGCCCCCTCCGGGGAAGAGGCCGCGCGCTATCGCGGAAAACAGCGCGAGGTATCCGATGGCGATCGCTTGTTTTCCCATTTCTTTCAAGGGCAGCCGCAGGGTCGCCATGAGGATGATTCCCGCGGCGAGCAGGGCGAGGAGGGGCAAGAGCCCAAAGCTCATCGCCGCCGCGGAAACGCATATCAGCAGGAACCCTTTCGAAACCGCCGAAAGCCTCGCGAGCGGGCTATCCAGGGGTTCGAAAGCAAAAGGATTCACGGTCGTCGCGGCTCCTTTAAGGCGAGTCTTTCCCTGGGGAAGGTCCAGGGGAAAGAGCCTTCGTAGGGGCAGGCGAGGCCGTGAAGAGCGAACAGCTCAGGATCGGCGGCGGCGGGGTGGCCGCTGAAGCAAAGCTCCCCCCCATCCAAAATGACGAGCCTGTCCGCGAGCAAAAGGATTTTCTCCAATTCATGCGTCACGATGATGAGGGTAACCCCGCTATTCTTGAGGTCGCCGCATATTCGCACAATGTCCCGGACCGATTCCAGATCGAGATTGGCGAAAGGCTCATCGAGGATAAGGCAATCGGGCCGCATCGCGAGGACTCCCGCTATGGCCAGGCGCCGTTTCTCCCCTCCCGAAAGCGATTCCGGCCGCCGGTCGCTCGCGCTCTCGAGCTTCGCCTCAGCCAGGGCTTCATTCGTCCTTTCGCGGATATCGGCGGGGGACAATCGCAAATTGGACGGCCCGAAGGCCACATCCTCTGCCACAGTTTGGCCGAGAATTTGGGAATCGGTATCCTGGAAAACGAAGCCAACCGATGTGCGCAGCGCTTTGAGATCGCTTCGCGCGTCGATGCCCCGGAAAAAGACGGAACCTGAGCTTGGGGCGGAAATGCCGACAAGGTGCCGGGCGAGAAGCGTTTTGCCCGAACCATTTCTGCCCGCTATGACGATGAATTCTTGATCGTCGATCCGGAGGTTGATGTTTTTCAGGCCTTCGGATCCATCGCGGAATCGGTGGGACAGATGCTCGACGCGGAAAAGTTCAGACATCGTTTTCGTGTTCCATCAGGCTTTCCATCCCGGCGGACAGTTTTGGGGCGAGGAGGGACGCAAGGATAATTTTTATGATATCCCCGATGATGAAGGGATATAAGCCGGCTGCGAGGGCTCTTCCCCAGTCCGCCTCGAGCACGGCTTTTAATCGAGCGATTCCAAAAACGTAGACAATTACCATGCCTACCGCGCAGGATATGAGGTTGGGCAGGATCTTCCTCTTGCCTTTGCGGGCTATAAATCCCATCGCGACCGTGGCGGGGATATAGCCAAAAAGATAGCCGCCCGTCGGGCCCAGAAGCTTGGCCATCCCTCCACCTCCTCCCGAAAACACGGGCATGCCCAAAATCCCGAATAGCAGATAGATTGCGGTGGCAAGCAAGCCCCACCAAGGCCCGAGGAGGATGGCGGCGAGCATGATGAACATATTCTGGAGAACGATGGGAACGGGGCTCCCGGGGACGGGCAAGGCTATGAAGGCGCCGATGGAAATGAGGGCCGCGAAAAGGCAGGCAAGCACGGCGTTGGTCAGCTCGTTGGTTTTTGGATTCATCGCTCGCGAACGTACCACCGATAGAGAAATTGAGTCAAGCGAGGCGTTGTTGTGGAATTCCCCGGCTCCGTGCTAGTCTGCTCCCTGGATGAACGAGATAGAATTCCCTCTTGTCCTGGTAAGCCTTCAATCGCCGGAAGACAGCGAAGTCCTTCCCCTGGGAGCAGCCTGCGCGGCCGCCTCGCTCGTGAAGGCCGGCCTCATCGAGAAGAAACACGTTTTTCTTTTGAGCGCAAGCATCGCCTATGAACCCAAGCTCCTGCTGCGGCGCATCGCCGAGAAAAGCCCCCGCGTGGTGGGTTTCTCGCTGTATTGCTGGAATTCCAAAGTCTCAATCGACCTGGCGGCGAGGCTTCGAGCCGATTTTCCCGATCTCCTCATCATCGCCGGAGGACCGGATGCCGAATGGCTCGCCCTTGGCGGCGGCCAGGCGAAGCCTTTCGATGCCGTATTTTTGGGCGAGGCCGAAGTTGGCCTGCCCGCCTGGTTTGCCGAGACAGCCGCCAGAGTCTTCGCGTCCGGACCCCGCCCCCGCACCGCTTTCATCAGGGCTCGTCCAGCCGAAGCCGCCGCCCTCCCTTCCCCATGGCTCGAAGACATTCTCGTTCCGAAGCGAGGGGCTTCGGTGGCCTGGGAGCTGACGCGCGGCTGTCCCTTTCGCTGCGCGTACTGCTACGAAGGCAGGGGGTTCTCCGGCCTGCGGCACTTCGAGCGTGAAAGGCTGGCCGCCGAACTGGAGCTTTTCACGCGCAGCGGTGTCGGAAAGGTCTTCGTGCTCGACCCGACGTTCAACGTGCAAAGAAAGCGAGCCCTTTCTCTTCTTGATCTCTTCATGGAAAAAGGGGGAGGGATTCTCTGGAATTTCGAGATCCGGGCCGAACTCCTCGATCGCGCCCAGGCGGAAGCCTTCGCCAAAATCCCCTGCTCCCTCCAGATCGGCCTGCAGAGCGCCAGCCCCGAAGTCCTGGAAAAAATCGGCAGGGATTTAAATCGGAAGAATTTCGCGTCCAAAACGCGATTGCTCAACGATACCGGCGCGGTATTCGGCCTCGACCTCATCTATGGGCTTCCCGGGGATTCGCTTTCGGGGTTTCGGCGGAGTCTCGATTTCGCCTTGTCCTTGATGCCCAACCATCTGGATATTTTTCCTCTCGCCATCCTGCCGGGCACGCGGCTTTATGAACAGCGGGAGGAATTTGGATTCGATTGCGATTCCGAGCCTCCCTATCTTCTGCGAAGCCATCCGACATTTTCCGTCCAGGATATGGGAGAAGCCGAGAGGCTCGCGCGCGCCTGCAAGGTTTTTTATTCGGATGGCCGCGCGGTGCCTTGGTTCCTCGCCTTGCTGAAGGCGATTCGCCTCGCTCCCTCCAGCTTTCTTGGCGGCTTCGAAGCTTCGCGCGAGGGGATCGGGAAGGGGCACCACGCTATCGAAGCCCTTCAGCTCGCGTATATCGCGCGGATATACGGGGAAAAAAATCGGCTCGATCTCCTCCCCGCGGCGTTCGATCTGATTCGCTACCACGGCGCTTGGTCGAGAGCCTTCGCCGAGGGCGCAGCCTCCACGCTGCGGCTGTCTTACAGTCTGCAGAGCCTGGAAAGCCCCGAAAGTCTCGACCTTGAATATTTTTGCGCGCATAACGAAAAGCGCCCCTGCGAAATCGAGGTATACCCTACCCCAAGGGGACCAAAGGCGAGAATTTTAAAGCGTCATGCATAAATATACTTGACGGGGCATATCGATTCCTGTATCCTGCCTGTATCTATGAAGCGCAACGCCATTAATTTCAATATTCTCAATAATAATAACGGAACCGCCGCAGCGGTGCCGGAGCTGCGCGCGTAGACAACCTGGACTAGAAACCTGGGACCGGCCCCTTATGGGGCCGGTTTTTTTTTATCCGCGAGGAGGACCGAGGATGGCGAGTTATCGCATCCTCATGGGTAATGGGGCTTGATGCGGCGGCACCCCTGCCTGTGAGAAAGATAGGAAATGAAGTTTCCGCCTTAGGCGGAGAGGCTCGCGCGAAGCGAGCCGAGCCGGTCCTTGACCGGTCAAGCACCATAAAACGTAGAAAGGAATGAATATGAAGACTATCCAGAGCGCGTATGAATATGCGATTCCTCCAAAAGAGACGACCATAGGATCAGCCCTCGCCGGCTGGCAGGAAAGCCTCGCGAAGCGGGGGAAGTCCCTCGGCCAGACCCTGGACGAAAGGTATCTGCGAAAATGGCAGGATCCGCGACTGGCCGATGCCCTTGCCGTCCGCACGATGTTCGTGCTGGGCATGGAGGAGTTCCTGGCTGACAAGGGCTTGATGAACATAGACAGGGTTTCTCTCTCGCCCATCACGGATCCGCTTTGCCACGACGTCGAACATGTCCCCGTTATCCGCTATCAGGGCGTGCCGTATCGCACGACCCATTCGATGATTTACTCAAAGTTCCTCGCCTGCATCAATCCGGCGGTGAAGGGCGTATTCATCGATTCGCCCAACATACGGCTTGAATTGCCTCATGAGGAAGAGGCGAGGAAGAGGAAGTACCTCATCGATTTTTCCCAAATGGATATCGAGGCGAAGCGGAGCGCGCGGATTTCGGACGACGACTATTTCGATAGTCCGGAAAAGGTGACGAGCCTCCTCGAGCGGCAAAGGGACGAAGCCCTCGACTTTTTCGAGGATCTCATCATCCACACCGTCAGGAAGGTAAAGGCCATGTGTCCCGAGTGCCTGGCTTCCCTCGGCGTGACGCTCGAAGTGCCGGCAAAGCCCTTCCCTCGATTCTACAAGGATGAGTCCGGCGACGATGAGGGTCTCGAGGCGAGGCTGGGGGCTAAAGCGAGCACCCAATTCTTCTGGGTACTCGGGCTTCTGCGCGAAAACTATGATCTGGTCTATCCCTTCCTGAGAAGGGATGGGCAGGTCTCCGCCCCTTCCTCGATCGGGTCCAGGCAGGTCTTCAACTATGATCTCTGCGCGGCCGCTAAATATCTCGACGGTTCTTACGGCGAAGCCTTTGAAGTCCTCTCGGGCGGGCTCAGGGAGTGGTTCTACCCAGCGATCATCGCCCGATTGATGCAGAATGGCATCCTGTCGCAAGCCCCTCAATTCGATGGAAAGGGCAATATAAGCAACATTGAAGCGCTGGAAGGCTATGGCCCCTTCCTTTCGGCCGTGGCGGCCAGGACCGCCGAAGGGGAATCGCTCTTTCCCCAAACCTTCGGCGGCGGCATCGGCATCGAGCGGGCGCTCTTTGCCCTGCTTCAGGGGCCGAAAATCCGTCGCATCGACGAAATCACCTGCTTCGGCAAGAACCCCGACGTTCCCGGGCCCTTCCTGTTCTGATCGCTTCTGGCCGTTCGGCGTCGCCTAGCTCGCTCATTCCCAATCGAGCAGGCGGCGCTGTCCTTGTAGCGCCCGCAGTTCAGTGAGGTCCTGGCTCACTTCGAGGGTTCCCCGATAGATTCCCTCCGCGTCATACAAGGCGTAATACTCGATAAGGATGAAGCGGCCGCCCATCTCGATCCAGAATCTCGCCTTGTCCTTTTCCTTGTTCTTGAATGAGGCGAGGATCTTGTTCACGGTCTCGACCGATTTTTGGGGATGGCAATTCTGGACGCTGCGGCCGATAGCCGCCGGGCTTCGGGGAAAGAGGCGGCGCGGCGAATCCGAGTAATAGAGAACCTTGTCATTTTCGTCCACGATGCTGATATCGACGGGCATGGTCTTGAGCGCTATATCGAGGACTTCTTTCGGCACTTTTCCCGTCGACAGGTCCAGGAGCCCGGCGATCGACGCCGGTTGAGCCGTGGCGGAGGCGAGGCTGTTCGGGGCTTCTTTGGCCTCGATGGCTTCGGTTGGCGAGGCAGGAACTGGAGGCGTCGTCGCGAGGATAAGGCCAGCGTCATAGAGGGAGGCGGGGGTTATCCAGGCGAAACCGATCGCTTCCTCGCCCTGGCGGATTTCCGCCCATTCTCGGTCTGAGAGACGCCGAACAGCTTCCGGGATCAGAATGTGCTCTTCCATGAAGATCATTCTCCGGACCTTGCCCCCCAACCTGCGGGCCAAGCCAAGAAAACCCCTGGGTGGTCCATCGAGCGCTTCCCGCGCTTCCTTGAAGAGGGCGCGTATCTCGTCGTGTTTTCCCCACATCACCCGCGAGGGGCCGGTGAAGCCCTGCCTTTCAAGGTAGGGGAAAAGCTGGTTTTCCTTCCTTGTGTAGTGGATGATAAGCGCCGAGAGATCATCGAGCGAGGCTTTGGCCGTTTCGGCGCTCCCCAGGCCCAAGGTCCAGGCCCAAGCCGCCGCTTGCAGCCTGCCGGCCTTCTTCCAGGCCAGCTTGTTTTCCTCGAGCAGGGTATGGACGGGGTGTCCCGCCATTTCGCTCGGCTTTCCGCCCTTGGCGAGGGAACTTTCGAAAACCTGGACGTGGACTTCGCAGAGCCGTTGCACTTCCTCGACCGGCATGCCTCCGTCGATCAGTGACTGTTCCATCGCCGCCACTTCAGCGGCGCTTACGCCCTTGATCAGTTTCGCGAATTCCCGCTTCACTTCGCCGGCGGGGCTGCCTTCGTGCAGCCTGCCGATTATTTCCTTGAGCTTGATCTGTCGTTCCGGATCGATTCTCGCGTTTTCGCCCATGATCCCTCCCTTTACGCCTTAAGTATAATTCGCGAGCGGCGAGGGTGGCGGTAACGTATGTTACGAATGGGACGATCAGTCTTCCGTATCCACCGCCCGAAGCCCGAATCGCTCGTCTTCCACATTGCCGAAGGGCTCGATATGAACAATCACATCGTAAATATCGGGGAGGGACTCCTTGATGGACTCCTCGACCTTGACGGCGATGGCGTGGGCGTCGCTCACTTTCATGGCCGGCTCAACCTCGATATCCAGATCGACCACGAGCATCGAGCCGATGCGCCTCAGCCTCGCCCTATGGGGGTTCCCCGCCTCGGGCACGCGCGCGACGGCGGCGAAAATTTCCTTGTAGGGTTCCCTGTCGCTTGTGCCATCCATAAGCTCCGTATTGGCTTCAAGGAATATTTCCACGGCGTTCTTCAGTATCCAAAGCGCGACAATGGCTGCGAGTATCTTGTCCATTATGGGAATGCCGGTAAGGTAGGTAAGGCCGAGTCCGAGGAGGACCGCGGCGGACGTGACGACATCGCCGCGCATGTTCTTGCCGTTCGCGATGAGCATGGGCGAGCCGCTTTTCTTGCCGAAATAGAACTGGCTCCACGCGAGGGCGAGCTTCCCCGCGATAGAAGCGATCGTTACCCAGACCGCCATGGTCGAGGGAAGGGATTCGGCCGCTCCTCCCGATAGTATTCTGCCCACGGCGTTGAATAGAACCTGGGCTCCGGCGAAAAACACAATGAAGGAGATGACGGCCGTCGCTACCGTTTCTATTCGCCCATGGCCGTAGGGGTGTTCATTGTCTCCTGGTTTGACCGAAATTCGCGCCGCCACCAGGGTCATGGCGGCGATAAGGACATCGGTGGCCGAATCGATTCCATCGGAGAGAACGGCCAGGCTTCCCGAAATGAATCCGATGACGATTTTGGAGAAAGCAAGAACGATGTTCCCGCATAAGGCGATCCAGCTCGCCTTCTTTATCGAGGAGCTTCTGTTTTCCATGGTGTCTCCGCCTCCGCTAGAGGGATGCCAGTATTCCGTCGGCCGCCCGAAGGCCCGAGGCCCAGGCCGCGGTGATTCCCCTGCTCGTGCCGGCGCCGTCGCCAACGAGATAGAGGCCCTCGGCCGCCATGAAATGGTCATCGGCGAAGGCGGGGCGGTTCGCGTAGAGTTTTATCTCGGGGTAGTACATGATCGTGCTGGGATGCAGAAGGCCGGGAACGATGGAGTCGAGGAGCTTCATCGCGTTCCAGAGCGCGTTGAGTATCTTGGCCGGGGCGGAGAGGGCTATATCGCCTGGGGTGCAGGAGGGGAGGGTAGGCTCGAAATCGTAGAGATCCCCCGTGAACGATTCGGCGAAGGAACGCTTGCCGAGCCTGAAATCGCCCACCCTTTGCATGATGGGGCGGCCTCCGCCCAAAAGCGCCGCCTGCATTCCCAGCATCCTGGCATACGACTGGCCCGAGGCGAGAGGGGCGGTGAGAGTGACCGTTTTTAGGATCGCGAAATTCGTAAGACCGTTCTCGGGGCGGGAAGCCGACCAGGCGTGACCATTCACCGAATACCAGATCCCCGATTCCTTGTCGCCATACTTTTCCTGCACGACATAAGCCGAGCGCGAGTTCGTGCAGGAGGTGCGCGTCTTTTTCGGAAAGAGGAATTTGGGATCATAGTAATCCCGCACGATGGGGTAGCGTTC
>Ga0172379_10010240_pt1 | contig 11392 bp, 9 predicted proteins | sample GrowelOW334metaG_FD_119756 | JGI IMG/M metagenome (GOLD analysis project Ga0172379, IMG submission 119756) | Groundwater microbial communities from an aquifer near a municipal landfill in Southern Ontario, Canada - Groundwater well OW334 metaG | ecosystem: Environmental > Aquatic > Deep... | reverse complement strand
TTGTATCGGAGCTTTCGATCCCTGCGCCTCTTCCACTAAACGGACAATTTGTGCAAGCATCGTATCACTGCCGACTGCAGTCGCTCGGAATTCCAAGCTTCCCGTGGTGTTGATCGTTCCACCGATTACTTTATCTCCGCTCTTTTTTGCTACGGGAATACTTTCACCTGTCATCATAGATTCATCAATCGCTGTCTCCCCTTTTTCGATGATCCCATCAACGGGAATTTTTTCTCCCGGACGAACAAGAATGGTATCATTCTTCACAACATCGTTAATCGCAATATCTACGAATTCATTATGGCGAAACACCCGCGCATTCTTCGGCTGGATGGACATTAGTTTCTTCATCGCATCAGCAGCGCGCAGTTTCGCTCTTGCTTCAAGCATTTTTCCAAGAAGGATAAGCGTAATAATTGTTACCGCGGTATCAAAATAAACACCCCTCGCATCTACGGACGATGGAAGCCACTCAGGAAATAACACAACAATAGAACTGAAGAGATATGCAACTCCGGTTCCCACCGCCACCAGCGTATTCATATCCGCTTCAAAATGAGTGGCTAATTTCCACGCGATCTTGAAAAAACGCTTTCCTGATACAACCATAACAATGGTTGCGCCAAGGAAAAGCAGTTTATTTACTGCGTCCATTCCAAGTGGAGAAATTTCCATAAACCAATCGGTCATACCAACCATACTCAAGATCATTACAGGAAGAGCAAACAACAGGCTGATAATGAATTCTTTTTTTAATTTTGTATAATTATCCGATTGAGTTGAATTTTCTTCTTGAACGACAGTTGCTTCACTTGCAGGAAGAACCAGTTTATATCCCGCTTCTTCAACCACCCTTGCCATTTGTTCCGTCGATGCTTTTGAAGGATCGAATTTAATTGTCGCTTTTTCCGTGGCGAGATTGACTGTTGTTTTTTCTACGCCGTCAACTCGCGCCAGAACTTTTTCTACACGAGCAACGCAGCTTGCGCAAGTCATTCCTTCAACGGGTAAAGTAAGTGTTTGAATTTTTGTTTCCATAATTTTCTTTCAAAAGTCATACTGAGCAAGGCACCCCAACCATTTTTACACCCTTCGACGCGTCCTGATAAAAATACCGGAACTTGCTCAGGTCCGAAGGACTCCTTTGGAGGTGACTATCATTGCAGTGCCGCGTCGAAGTATTATAAGATTACTGCATTGAAACTACTGAATATCCTGCCTCTTCAACCGCATGCTGAAGTGATTGATTCGTTACTTTAGATTCATCAACCACTACATTGGCTTTGCCGATTTCTACAGCATTAATCGTTACTCCTTCAAGTTTCGACAACTCTTTTTTTAAAGTCATTACACAATGACCGCACGACATACCTTGAATTGCTAATTGAATAGTTTTCATACTTCCTCCATAGTTATATTTACGGTATAAATATACGAGAAACTGCTCTTAACAGGTTTACATTTTAGATAAATTAATGTACAGAATTTGAACGATCCTTATTTCACTTTATCAAGCGAAACACGGTGCATTTGATGGTGTGTTGCGGTAAGTTTTTTGAATTGACTCGGTGTGAATCCCGTAACAGATTTAAACTGGTTGGAAAGGTGCTGAACACTGCTGTAATTCAGTTCATACGCAATTTCACTCAGCGAACGGTCTGCATATTTTAAAAGTTCTTTAGCACGCTCTATTTTTTGTTTAATAATGTAATGCTCAATCGTTACATTCTCTACGGATGAAAATAATGTACTGAGCGAGTGATAATCCTTTCCAACTTTTTTTGCAATATAGTCGGAATATTTTATCTTCATCGGTTCCGCATCATGATTGTGGTGAACCAACTGAATGATCGCCGTCTTTACCGCTTCAATTATCTTTCCGTTTTTATCTTCGATCAGTTCAAAACCGTTCTTGTGAAGCATGCTCTTTATGGTGTCCATCTCGTTCGGCTTCAAAGCATCGCCGATTTCCACTTCACCAAGTTCAACATTGCGAACATCATGGCCAAGTAATTGCATCTCATCACGGACAACGCGAATGCAGCGGTCGCACACCATGTTTTTAATATAAAACTTTTGGGTTTTGACTTTTGTGGTTTGAGATTTTTTCATAGCGCTTCATGATATGCAATGGTGGAACCTACCCATGTTTTATTTTTATTGAAATCAACTCCCATCATCGCCCCTTTGCTTAAGCGGACGAGATTCTTCACCAAGATCGGTTCTTTGTCCCAGATAAACATCATTCGCACTTCTGCTTTGGAAAATCCGTCAGGCGTCTGGATCAATTCTGCATATTCAACTTTTCGCTGAAGTAGAAATTGCGACTTATATTTCAACTCATCCAACCTCCCTTTTGTGACATTGATATCAACACCGAGTCCGGCAAACGAATAAAGCGGCTTCAGCACATAGTTATGAAGATCAGACGGATATTCTTTCAAATCACTTACAAAATAACACTCCGGAACGTATTTACTTTTTAGGAATGGGAGCGTGTGTTTACTGATCCTGAAATACCAATTTGGATGTCCCACCCAATGCACATCAACCTCGTCGATGAATTTAAATTCAGAGTGAACTTTCTTTCGCTCTAACTCATCAAAGATCACACGATTATAAATTCGTTCAATCTGAATCTCTTGTCCATCTTCAATATAGAATAATTGTTTACCGTACTTCTTCACTTTGGTAAGACAGACAGTTTGAATACCAAGCATTTTTTCCATCACCGCAAAATCAATCCTCGTCTTTTGCTTTTCCGGTTCGATCTCCAGTAATACGACATTCTTCGGATCGGAATCTCCGACTATTACATCGCACAACAATTTCTCATAGGTTTCACGGACAAAGCCGTTGAACGACGCACCGTATGTCGACGGAATAGAAAAATGTTTTCGAATCGTATCGTTAAGAAACGCCTGATAGCCATAGAGTGATGGAAATCCCTGTAGTTCAATCAATTGCGGAATAAAAGTCCCATTTTTATCCTTACAAATTCCAAAATCTATTTGAAGAAATATTGGATGAGAAGTTTCGTTCGGGACAGAAAGCCCAGTAGGAATTGCTGTAGAAGCATGTTCGAGAAATTCTTTTGTTTGTAGTTGCGCTACAATCTCATTACAAGCTTCAATTAATTGTCTTTTTACATCTTTGGTTAAAAAGATCGGTGTTTCAGCAGAGCGAAAATCAGTAGGATATTTGTAGGTCGTATCGAGCTCGTGGGTAAATGCCTTATACTTTGCATTTGTATATTCCGCATTTATTTTTTTTCGTATCTCTGGGATCATTTCAGTATTGTCTCTTGCGAACTTATTTAAAGATAAATACAGCAATAAGGAGTCAATGTCTCATATATTTTTCACTTTTGTCCAACGCTATTTACTTCAATCCAATATCCATCTGGGTCTTGGAAAAATATTTGCTTAATACCATCTGCGCGGATATTGATTTTTTTTGAAGCACCTGGCCAGTCTGAATATTCAATGTTATACTTGTCAAGTCTCTTTACAAGAACATCGAAATTCGGACTCGTAAGAGCAAAATGAACTGCTTTGTTTATCGTAACTTTTTCTTTTAGGATTGAAATAAGGTGCAACTCTTTTCCCTCTCCTAAAGAGAACCAGCGAATGCCTTCAATTTTAGTTTTGTTCGTAATTTCTTGGAGGGCTAGAACTTTTTTGTAAAATTCTGATGAACGATCCACATCTTTTACAGACAAAGCCAAATGGTTAAATGTAAAATTATATGAGGCGGTATCTTGTGCCTGTATCAGCTGGATAAATAAAAAAGCAATTAATAACGATAAAGGATTTTTCATAAATAACCTGATTGAATTTGATGCTTACTCTTTTCGGTTTTCAGCTTCCCCGTGATTACTTTGGCTCATCAAATATAATTTCTCATATCCCCAAACTCCCTTTGGGGATATGAAATTGCACAAATTAAAAATTTTCAAAAATAAACTTCCCTTTTTCCATCACTTGTACATCATCCATCCAAATATCAAAATTGCGACCGACGCAGTCAATGTGAGTCGTCGAAACCCAGTTCTGTCCCGTATGATCGGCATATGGATGACCGAATGCGATATGAATACCGGGAAACTTTTCATCCTGAAGAATATGACCGATAATACTTTTTAACGCGATGTTGGTACCAATTGCAAATTCACCAACGCGGTCACTGTTTGCATCGGTATGAGTGTAATCAAGAAATTCTTTCAGCAGCTCTTTATTGGAACATTCAATATTTTTAATTCTATTCTCAACAACTTCAATAAACAATGGATGTTTTTGAATATCTCCCCATTTCTGGCAGAGATAATCTCCCACAACGCCGTCCACAACAAACAGACCGTTTGAGTTATTTGGCGAGGTGAAAATTTCTCCACCAGGAAGATTTCCCCATTTGTCCGGAGAAATAATTCCGCTCGTCTTCAGCCATTTCAAATGCGGTGAAAGCTCTGCGGTAAAATCAGTACCGGCGGCGGTTCTTGTTTTAATGATCTTTGTTTTGCGCGCCTTATCAACTAACCGCTGGCTTATTCTGTCAACTTCAAGAAAGTCCGCCCGCATCCCTTCCATCATAATCTGTTTATTGATATTTACCATATGTCCATGACGGATCTTATTTTTATTCACCACACTTGTCATTTGAATACGCGAACCAAGCTCACCTGTCTGTGTTATCGCGGCAAAAATGCTCACCTGCGATTTACCAAGATCATCAAGAATAATTTGCGGCATATCTTTTAACGGACGTTCCGCATACTCTTCCATCACAAAGACATTATATTCGGAGCCGACTTTTTCAATTTCATGAACCAACGATGCTGAAATTTCAGCACATTCTCTGTCTGTGATAATTGTTATTCGTTCGCTTGGTTGTAAGCGAAGACAATCAACAATCGCGTTACGCGCACCGCTGCTTAATTGTGGATCAAATGTTATGGTAGAAATATCGTGATTCAATTACTTCTCTCTTAAATTATTAAAAATTTAATTCCCATCGGATTGCAAAACCCCGACTCTTGTGTTGTCATTCCGGCGAAAGCCGGAATCCACATGATGGATGCCAGCGTACGCTGGCATGACAATTATTTATAATTTGTGTCGATATACTTTATTTAAATTAAAATTTATTCCAACCCCAGTGTTGTTTCTTTAATGATCAGATCAACAACTGCATTAATATCATTGGTATCCTTCCACACTTTTAACTGGCGGTCAGCTCCGGTTCCATTCTTCATAATTTCTTTAACGTACTCAACTTCTTTTCTGCTCCCCAATTCATCAATCTCATCATCAACAAACTCAAGAAGCTCATCCACCAAACTTGCAAAGGGAACTTCTTCCTGTTTCCCAAAATCAATCAGCTTACCGCTAATGCCGTACCGGGCAGCGCGCCACCGATTTTCATTCAACAGACGAGTCTTGTACATTCTAAAACCAAGATTCTGCTTATATAATTTGTACAGTTTCGCGGTAACGGCTTGCATCAATGCAGCGAGAGCGATCGTTTCATCTACACGCATTGGAATATCACACACACGCCATTCGATCGTATCAAAGAACGGATGCAATCGAATATCCCACCAAATGCGCTTTGGATTGTCGATACAGTGCGTCTTCAACAACAGTTTAATATAATCTTCATAATCCGAAAGCGATTCAAAGATATCCGGAATTCCTGTCCGCGGAAACCGTCCAAATATTTTTATCCGATATGAACGGAATCCGGTATTGCGTCCTTCCCAAAATGGAGAGTTTGTCGATAGAGCAAAAATATGCGGCAAAAAATATCGTGCTGTATTCATCACGTGAATTGCCGTTTCCCTGTCCGGTATGCCGACATGCACATGCAATCCAAAGATCAGGTTCGCGCGCGCTACTTGCTGCATATCTTCCACAATCTCCCGGTAGCGGGCATGGTCCGTAATCTTTTGCGCGTCCCACTGTGCAAACGGATGAGTCCCCGATGCGGCAATACGAAGGCCTTTTTTTTGAGCGAGCTGATCAAGGGTGCGGCGCAATTTTACCACTTCTCTGCGGGCATCCTGCACCGTTTCACAGATTTCCGTTCCGACTTCAACGACAGACTGATGCATTTCCGGTTTGATATTCTCACGAAGCAGGAACTTTCCATCTTCAAGAATCTCTTCGATGTGAGATTTCAAATCCCGCGTCACTGGGTCAACAATCTGAAATTCTTCTTCAATGCCGAGCGTGAATAGTTTCGAGTCCATATTTTTATTCTACGTTTTAAGAACTAAGAAGTCAGGAGCCAGAACCAAGAATTGCTTTTGAATAAGTGTTAATTAGTTTGTTTGATTCTTCAAACTAGAAGTTTTTTTTCTTTTGTCATTTCGAGCGAAGCCCAAAGGGGCAAGCGAGAAATCTTGTTTTTCATTTTGTAGACAAAAGCAAGATTCCTCGTCGCTACGCTCTTCGGAATGACATTGATTTTGATTTTTTCGACGACTCATTTATTTTTGCTTTCACAACATAGCTCACAATGCTTTTCCTTGCACAAACGAAGAAACGAATTTTCCCCAGCGTAAATTATTCTTCCCAGGTTGATGTGCTTTCGCTCTGCGAATGGCCATAGCTGAAACCGTTTCAACTATCCAGTCAAAATTTTCCTGACCAACGGAATTGATATCAGCATCTGGTGCGGGATTACAAAAATCGATCGCATACGGAACTCCATTGCGGATGGCGAACTCAACCGTATTAAAATCGTAGCCGAGATATTCATTCAATGCAAGAACTCCGCTCTTCACTTTATCAAGAATCTTCTGTTCAACAGGCGGACCGTTTTTAACATATCGAAGATGATGAGGATTGCGAGGTTCATACTGCATGATATGGACATCGTTGCAATCGATACAGTAACATCGGAAATATTCGGTAAACGAAATTTCTTCCTGAAGCATCATGACCAATTGACCGGTCTCATTGTATGCTTTGAAAAATTCTTTCGAGTCGTTCACTTTATAAACATTTTTCCAGCCGCCGCCGGCAAATGGTTTGAAGTAAGCAGGAAATCCTACATACGCAAAAATTGCTTCCCAGTTCATCGGGTAAGCGAGATTTCGCATCGAGCGTTCATTGGTATCGGGCGGGTGTTGATTGGAAGGAAGAATGACGGTTTTTGGAACAGCAACATTGATCTTTGTAGCTAAGCAGTTGTTGAAAAACTTTTCATCAGCGCTCCACCAAAAAGGATTATTGATAACGGCAGTTCCATTCAGGGCAGCATTTTTCAAATATGCTCTATAAAAAGGAATATCCTGCGATATTCGATCGATGATAACGGCATACTCCGATGGTTCACCCTGCATTACTTTTTCGATCAACACGGATTCAGCAATAATGCCATTCTCTTTTTTTGCGTTTACCCGTTCGATAAATGCCGGCGGGAATGTATTCTCTTGTCCGTACAAAATTCCAATTTTTTTCATAACTCCCCTTTATGAGATGAAAAATTTTGCATAATGAATATAGTAATTTATTCGAAATCGTCAAATTTGCGTTGATTGAAGGGGAATCTTTCTGTATGATTATTAAAATACATGGTGAAATAATGAAGTATAAATTTCTATTATTGCTTGGACTGCTGTTTCAAAACACATTCCCTCAGGTTACTGTTGTGGATGACAGCCTGTTTTCCCAATCGGTAAACACAACAATAAAATTCTATGCTATCCTGCCTGATGGATACTCAAAAAGATCGGAACGGTATCCTGTATTATATTTATTACACGGACTGACAGGAAATTATACCGATTGGGTACGACTCTCAAATATCGTTCGCTATGCAAAGGAATACCGGCTTATTATTATTACGCCCGAAGGAAAGGACGGCTGGTATTCAAATTCAATCAGTTCACAAAACTCAAACTATGAGGGATACATTGTGAACGATGTGATTCCAATAATTGAAAAAAAATATAGAATCTTGCAATCACGATTTAACAGAGCCATCGCCGGACTTTCGATGGGCGGTTACGGAGCAATAAAGTTCGGTTTAAAATATCCTGGGAAATTTTTCTTTGTCGCGGGAATGAGCCCTGCAATTCAATTCCCGAAAGGACTTGAAGATTCTGCCATTGTTGCTCGCCGCTCAAAAGAGTCTACCATTAATTTGAGAAGCATCTTTGGAACGACCCAAAATGACACGTGGAATGAAAATGATGTCTTTTATCTTGCAGAACACGCCGATGCAAAATCACTTCCTTATTTTTATCTCACCGTCGGTTCGCAAGACGGCATTCTTGAACTCCCCGATTTAACACATAATTTCGCAAGTGCTCTCCGTAAAAAAGGAGCCGCGTTTGAAATGCATGAAACGGCAGGAGCACACGATTGGAAATTTTGGGACAAAGAAATAGAAATTGTCCTCCAGCGAATTTTAGAAATCAGCGGAAAGAAAAGAAAATAATCATGAATACCGCTTCTCCCGTACGTTCAACCGATGCGTTACTGCGCTCAAATATCCGCTTACTTGGAACAATCCTTGGCGATGTTATCCACGAACAAGAAGGTAAAAGATTATTCGATCTTGTTGAACAGATCCGCCGGTTAACAAAAAATTTTCGAAACACTCATAATAAGAATGACGAGCAAGCATTAAAGCATATTTTTGAATCGTTGAATGTTGCAACGATGCGGAAATTGATCCGAGCATTTTCCACGTATTTTCAAATTGTGAACATTGCAGAACAGCATCACCGCATTCAACGGATGAGGGAACAAAAAAAACACGGAGCATCACATTATCCGGCAGGCTCCATCCGCCATACATTGCATCTTGCAAAGAAGAAAAAAGTCTCTGTCGCAGAAATGCGGAAATTTTTATCAACGCTCTACATCTCTCCGGTCTTCACGGCACACCCTACCGAAGCATTGCGAAGAACCGTTTTGGAAAAGCATTCAAGAATTTGGGGCGTGCTAGAACAATTTGACAGCAAAGATCTTTTGCCTGAAGAACGATCGGATCTTTTACAATCCATCAAACGCAATGTTACCAGTTTATGGCAGACCGAAGAGACACGATCGTACGACATTACTCCGCTCGATGAAGTAACAAACGGCATGTTCTATTTTTCGCAGGTCCTCCAGCAGGCCATTCCGTCATTCTATCAAGAATTTGAACGTGCCCTTGAAGAAACATATCCGACATTAGTACACGAGATTCCTTCGTTCATCCATTTTGGTTCATGGATCGGCGGAGATAGAGATGGTAATCCATTCGTTACTTCGGAAACAACGTGGGCCGCATTAAAACGACAAGCGAACACCATTATCGACATTTATATAAAAATGATCGATGATCTGTATGTTGTGCGAAGTGAGTCATCTAAAATTGTTTCTGTTAATCAGGATTTAATGGACTCGATTGAAACAGAGATCAATACTAATGAACCGTTCCCTTCTTCCATCCGAAATAAGAATGAAGTATATCGGACAAAAATTGCTATCGCCTACCGGAAATTATTGCGGTATAAAAAGAAATTAGACGGTACGCTTCCTTCGAATGAAACAACATATAATTCTTCCAAAGAATTTCTTCATGATCTTGAATTGATCAGAAAAAGTTTGGTTGATAATAAAGGCGAAGCGCTTTCAAAAGGAACACTGCAGCAATTGATTAGGAATGTTGAAACGTTCGGTTTTCATTTGGCAACATTGGATATTCGACAACATAAGAAAGTCCATACGGCTTCAATTCATGAAATTGGAATGCAGCACAGCATCAACTATTCGGGAATGTCTGACAATGATCGTTCAGATTGGTTAACAAAAACGTTGCTCAATACTGCAAAACTGAACTTGGATGAGAATGTTTTATCTGAACAGACCAAAGAAGTCTTATCGACATTCAAAACAATCCGCCGTGCATTGAATGAAATTGATGACCGTGCAATCCGTTCATATGTCATCAGCATGACTGAATCCACCACAGACGTTCTTGAGGTTCTCTTTTTGATGAAATTAACCGGACTGTTCTCATTGAAAGAAGGGTTCAGCAAGCTGAACATTGTTCCATTGTTTGAAACAATCGGGGATCTTCGCGCATCAATTTCAATTATGCAGAAATTGTATACAAATTCTGCATACACAAAACATCTCGCACTGCGGAATAATCATCAAGAAATTATGCTTGGCTATTCCGACAGCAGTAAAGATGGCGGAATTATCACTTCAACGTGGGAATTATATAAAGCCCAACGCGCTCTGGCAAAGTGTTCTTCTGATCATCATATCGATTGGATGTTCTTTCACGGACGCGGCGGAACTGTCGGTCGCGGAGGCGGACCGGAGTTTCAGGCCGTTATGGCGTTGAACGGACATTCGATTAACGGGAAGATTAAGATCACCGAGCAGGGCGAAGTGATCTCGTTGAAATATTCCCACAAAGAAATTGCCCAGCGGACCCTCGAACTAACGACATCTGCAATGCTGTTGAAATATTTTGATAAAACAAATCAATCAAAAATCAAACTCGCAAAGCATCCGCAATGGCTGACGATGATGGAAGCGATCTCCCAGGAAAGTTTTGAATCATACCGCCGTGTTGTGTACGATGACCCAAATCTTGTCCGGTATTATTTTCAGGCAACACCGCTCAAAGAGATTACCCGGATGAAGATTGGATCGCGCCCAGCGCGTCGAGTCAACACCGAACGAATTGAAGATCTCCGCGCAATTCCCTGGGTATTTGCCTGGATGCAAAGCAGACATAATCTTCCCGGCTGGCTTGGTGTGAATGTTGGTCTTGGAAAAAAGAAAACAATTTCTTTACCGGCAATGCAGACAATGTATACACACTGGGCATTTTTCAAAGCGATGATCGATAACATTCAAATGATTGTTGCGAAAGCTGATTTTGACATTGCACGAAATTATGCCGGACTGGTACAACCAACAGCTTTGGGTGAAACAATCCATTCGACATTACGTGATCTTTTTGAGCAGACAAAAAAAGGTATCATTTCTGTTTCAAAACAAAATTTCCTATTAGAGAACAATCAAATGCTTCAACGCTCCATCACATTACGAAACCCGTATGTTGATCCGATGAGCTATATGCAGGTTGAATTGTTAAAACGTTTAAGAGAAGAAAAACTATCAGAAGAATCACGAAGAGAATTAGAAGAAGTAATGTTCCTTTGCATTAATGGAATTGCTGCTGGATTAAGGAATACGGGTTAATTCTTTACGGCACTCATAGCGGATTGGGCTTTATCAATTGCCAGTGTTAGTAGCGTAATAAGAGCGGTGCGAACTTCATTTTGATTTGTATTATTACACGCAATAGAAAATAGCTCAGACTTATCAATGAGTTTCACTACCTGCTGGTAACCGACAGAATTTGGCATGTCCAA
>Ga0172379_10010239_pt1 | contig 11393 bp, 11 predicted proteins | sample GrowelOW334metaG_FD_119756 | JGI IMG/M metagenome (GOLD analysis project Ga0172379, IMG submission 119756) | Groundwater microbial communities from an aquifer near a municipal landfill in Southern Ontario, Canada - Groundwater well OW334 metaG | ecosystem: Environmental > Aquatic > Deep... | reverse complement strand
GGGTGCCCACCTAGCTGCTTCGATCATTCTTTTTATGAAAGTTTCTTTAATCAGTTCTGAAGAAAAAAATCTGGGACTAAAACGCTCTTTTAATTCATTTATTATAGGAAATTTGTTCCTTGTTTTTTTAAATTCAATTATTTTTTTTGTAGTAATATTTTTTTTCATTTTTTTATTTATCCTTACTACTTTCCACTTGCTACATACTACATGCGGTCAGGGGTTTCAATACCGAGCAACCAGAGACCATTTTTCATAGTTTGATAAAACGCTTTAACAAGTTCGAGTTGATAACTCATATACTTATTACCTTCCTCAAGTATTTTTGTATTCCCATAGAAAGTATTAAAAGCACTCGCAAGTTGTGTGAGATAAGTAGCAATATGATGTGGTTGAAGTGTATCTTGTGAATATAGAACTACTTCAGGGAATTGATAGATTAATTTTTCTAAGCCAGTAATGTCCGATGGAGGTTTTTGGTGTTTGGTGTTTGGTGTCTGGTTGAATTCTTCAGATTTTTTAAGAATCGCACTCGCTCGGACAGCGGTATATTGCAAATATGTGCCAGAATCACCAGTTATGTTCAAAATCTCTTCCCAGTTAAAAAGAATGTCCTTCAAACTATCACGCTTAAGATCATTGAATTTTAAGGCCCCGATCGCTACTATTTCTTTCGTTTCTTCATTTATTGCACCTGCTCTTTTTTCTGCCTCGATAATGATATCATCAAGCCAGATAACATTCCCTTTTCTCGTGCTCATTTTACCCTCAGGGAAACGATATAGACCGTGAGCGACATGAATCCTCTTCCCTTCTTCGAAATACCCGAGCATTTTTTCTGCTTCAATAATTTGCCTAAAATACCCAATTTGTTCAGAACCAACTTCATTTATTATTTTTATATCATTCCCATATTCACTTTTTCTCCATTTATCCGCCGCTAAATCCCGAAGCGCATATAGCGATGAACCATCTTTTTTAAGCAAAAGAAGTGGTGGAATTTTTTTATCCTCAGCAAATTCTATTATAAAAGCGCCCTCACTTTCTTTTCCCAGCTTTTGTTTTTTTACATCATCTATAACGACCTGCATTTTATCTTCATAAAAACTCTCTCCGTACGCAGTATCAAAAGGTGTTATATTTAATTTTTTATAGATTCTTTCAAACTCTTTCATCGATAATGCTATACACCTTTTCCATATATCAATTGCATCTTTATCTTTCTTCTCAAGTTTAAGAAATGCTGCTCTCGCTTCATCTTCAAGTGTCTTATCATTTTCAGCTTCATCGTGAAATCTAACATACAAATCAACTAGTAATTTTATTGGGGTATCACTTTTTTCTATCTCAGAAAGATCGCCCCATTTATTAATAGCCACTATTAATTTACCAAATTGAGTACCCCAGTCACCTAGGTGATTATCTCTTATCACATCGAATCCAGAAAATGTTAGAATTCTTGCCAATGAATCACCTATGATTGTTGAGCGTAAATGCCCAATCGTAAAAGGTTTTGCAATGTTCGGAGAAGAATATTCAACAATGACTTTTTTATTATTCCCCTTTTTATTCTTCCCCCAATTTTCTTTTTCATTTAAAATATTTTCAATACTTTCAGTAAAAAATTCTCGAGATAAATAGAAATTTATAAACCCGGGACCAGCCACTTCAATTTTTTTTATCTCAGCTAGGCCTTGCCTAGCTGAAAGTTCTGCAACAATTTTCTCTGCTAATTTTTTTGGATTAGTTTTTAAAGCTTTAGCACAAACCATCGCCACATTCGTAGAATAATCTCCATTCTTAAAATCATCCGGATGTTCAATCGAAAAAATTACATCTTCTATTTTTAGATTTTTTAAAATTTCCTGAATTAGATTTTGTATTTTGTGCTTTATTTCCATACTACTTTTTATATACTACTTACTACTTCTTCCCCGTACTTCCAAACATCCCTTCCCCCCTCGCAGATTCGCTCAACGTATCTGTTTCTTCTAATTCTGCAATAACAACTGGGTATATTATAAGCTGACTGACCTTATCCCCCTCTTCTACAGTATATGGCTCGCTAGATAGATTTACAAGGTGTGTATTGTATTCGCCTCTGTACCCAGCATCAAAAACTCCTCCCATTTGATGAAGCCCTGCTTTTGAAATACTAGATTTATCTTTGACGATTGCGGCATAACCCTCTCCAAATTCCATCGCAAAACCATGCCAAAATCTATAATGTCCCATTGGTGGAATCGTGACGGTCTCAAGCGAATACAAATCCATTCCCACGTCCCCTGGGTGGGCATACGTAGGCAATTTTGCATTTTCTTTTAATTTTTTAATTTTGATTTTCATTTATTTTTTATTTACAACTTTCTTAACTTCTTTATAAACCATTTCATGAATTTGTTCTCGAGACAAAATTTCTCCTTTTTCTGAGCAATTAATTTTTTTCCAACCCGGTTGTGTTTTGGCGAGCCACAAGGCACTTTTGATTGAATTTTTTTGATAATTTATATCCATTTCACTAACATCTTTTTTCTTCTTTAAATATTCCCTCATCATTTTACTACTATTTCTTTTTTCTAAGAGTTTTAAAACAATATTTATTGGTAAACTCAAATATATTGTAATGTCCGGCTCGGGAATGCCAAATTCTTTATATTCCATTTGATTTAACCATTTAATAAAATTGTTTCGTTTTTTTGTGTTACTTATTTTCCCACCCTGGTGAATTTGATTAGCTGAGGCATAACGGTTAGCAATTATTATATACCCTTTTTTGAGCCAATCTTCCATCTCTTTCTTTGATTGCCAACGATCCGCCGCATATAAAACTGATGCAATTTTAGGATGAACACCTATAAAATTATAATATTGTTCTGAAAGACAGTGACCAATAAATTTACCAAAAAAATTCTTGTAATATTCCGGAAAATCAACAATCTTTATCTTATACCCATCTTTCTTTAATCTCTTGGTCAAATAATCCACCTGAGTCGCCTTCCCGCTCCCATCTGTCCCATCTATAACAATTAATTTGCCTTTGTATTTTTCTTTTTTCATATTTATTTATTTTTATATACTTAATATTTCAAACCGATTCTAAATTAACCCATCCTGACCTTGAATATAAAATTTTTGAACTTTGTAATTTTCTATCATTCGAGCACTTGGAAAATACATCGGCAATGGAAGATCATCAAGGCCAAACCACTGCCATTCAACGATTTCATCTGGTTCCATCACCTTCGGTTCACCATCAAAATTATCGGAGTAAAGACCAATTGTTATGTAGTGAGCATATTCATTTTTATTATTATTTACACAATAAACTTTTACTTCATTTAGTTTAATTCCTGTTTCCTCAAAAACTTCTCGTATAGCACAATCTTCAAAAGATTCACCAAAATCAAGTTTACCCCCAGGCATAGTCCAAGTCCCTTCTCCGCGAAGAGATGAGCTTGCCTTTTCTTGATCATCGTGCCTTTTCCCTAATAGAACTTTCCCGTTTTTTATTATCATTACTCCGCAACCTCCCCTGGTTTTTTTGTTTTTAATTTCTTCATTCATAAATTATTTTCCTCTTAAAACTTTATCCATTTTCTTGGCGATATTTATCATATCTTTCTCTTTCTTTCCTCGTGTCGTTTCCGCACATGTTCCTAAACGAATTCCGGATGGATCCATCACAGAACGTGTATCACCTGGGATAGTATTCATATTCACAATGATTCCAGCCTTTTCAAGTTTGATGCTTGCCTCTTTACCAGATACACCAGTACAAATTCCATCCCCTCCAGAGGCGGGCATGCATGTATCCATCAAAATCAAATGTGAATCTGTCCCACCTGAAATAATATGCCAACCTAGTTTTTGTAATTCTTTAGCCAGCATTTTTGCATTTTTTACAACCTGTTTTGCCCACTTTTTAAAATCAGGTCTCATCGCCTCTTGAAGGGCAATCGCAACTCCGGCAATATTATTTTCGTGTGGACCACCGAAAAGTCCTGGAATCACCATCTTGTCTAATTTTTTATCAAACCCTCTCTCATCTTTCTTCACCCAAAGAATCGCCTGGCGAGGCCCACGAAGTGACTTGTGAGTAGTACTCATGACAGAGTCAGCATATGGGAATGGCGATGGATATGCTCCACCAGCGATAAGTCCTGCAAAGTGAGAAATATCTACATGAAGAATTGCTCCACAGGCATCTGCAATTTCGCGGAACTTTTTGAAATCGACAACTCTTGGATAAGCAGTGAATCCGCAAACAATAATATCTGGCTTTTCAGCAATTGCTAATTTTTTGAGTGCATCATAATCAATAACTTCTGTTTTCGCATCAAGTTCGAATTGTAATGGCTTCCAAAGTTTCCCTGTCATTGAAAGTGGATGTCCGTGTGTAAGGTGCCCACCAGAAGTAAGCTTCATACCCATAATTTTACCTCCAAGTGGGACAAGAGCTGAATAAAGAGCAAAATTGGCAGGACTCCCTGAAAGAAGCTGGACATTAACATGCCAATCCTCCTTTTTCAGCTTAAAGAGTTTTAAAGCCCTCTCCATGCAAAGATTCTCCACCTTGTCGATGATTTCATTACCACCATAGTATCTACGCCCCGGGTAACCTTCGGCATATTTGTTGGTCAATTTTGAGCCAAGGGCCTTCAAAACATCGTCTGAAACATAGTTTTCTGAAGCGATGAGATTTATGACGCTTTTCTGTCTTTTTTCTTCGGCCTTTATGAGTTTTTCTACTATTTTGTCTCGCATATAATTAGTGATTTTTTAAGTGGTAATAGATTGATTTTAGCACGTTTATAGAAAAAGATAAAAAGATAGATTATTTTGAAAAAACTTCGTCAGAGGATATAATAGATGAATGGAAAAATTAGAAAATCTTAAACATTATAAAACAGAAATAACAGGTGGGGGTAAAGTAATAATACTTGATACTGGAGCTGTTATAGGGCCAGAGTCATCTGCAATGCTTCAAGCCTTACATTCACGATCAACAGGTGGTCTCGAGAGTCATCTTAAAATTTTAGCAAGTAAGGGCCCAGAAAATTTCATGAAAAATTTTTATGTGGGTTATGGTCATAAATCTATTGGCGATTGCGGTTCTACCTCAATATTTATTGAGGGAGTATCAATGCTTGTTGCTAAGGCTATTCAAGACTGGCCATTATATTCTGGGCAAGAATCATCTACTCGCTATGTTGATTTCCAAATTCAACCATTTTTAAATCCCTTAAAAACAAAAGAAGGTGAGGAAATATTAGAAAATTGGAGAAAATTTTATATAGAATCATTAGAAAAGACAAAAGAGCATTTAAAGAGTAGATTCCCAAAAAATGAAGGCGAGTCTGACATTATTTATAATAAAGCAATTAACGCGCGAGCCTTTGATACTCTTCGTGGATTCCTACCTGCAGGAGCAACCACAAATCTCGCTTGGCACACAAACTTACGCCAAGCAGCAGATAAGATTGCAATCTTACGACATTCACCTATTCAAGAAGTTAAAGAGGTAGTTAAAGCAATAAATGAAACCCTAATTAAAGCTTATCCAAATTCTTTTAACCACGAAATATTTGAAACAACTGAAAACTATAATAAGTTTTGGATGGAATCAGATTATTATTTCCATAACCCAGATTGTCCTGACTTCGAAATGACAAATAATTCAATCAACGTAAACCTTCTAAAAAGAGACATATTAGAAAAAAGACCTTTCAAAACTGAGCTCCCTAAATATTTAGCAGAAGCTGGTACTGTTCAGTTTGAATTTCTTTTAGATTTCGGGTCATTTCGAGATTTACAAAGACATAGATCAATAATACAAAGAATGCCACTCCTCACAACTGAATTGGGGTTTGAAAATTGGTATTTAGACGAATTGCCACCTGAAATAAAATTAGAGACTGAAAAATTTTTAACGACGCAATCAGAAAAAATTAATAAATTAAAAATATCAAAAGAGGAAAAACAATACTATATTCCTATGGGGTATAAAATTTCGAATAGAATAACAGGCGGACTACCGGCCCTTGTCTACATAGCTGAATTAAGAGCAACTCAATTTGTACATCCAACATTACGTAAAAGAGCAAAACAAATGGCTGATAAGCTCTCTGAAAAATTTAGCAAATTCGGTTTGGTATTGCATATCAATAATGAAATAGACCGTTTTGATATAAAGAGAGGAGAACATGATATTGTCTTAAAGTAACAAATAAAAAATCCCCCAATCGGGGGATTTTTTATTTGTTATACTTTTTCTAAAATTACATCAATTTGTTGCTGTAATTCTTCTTTAGTACCTTCATTTACAATCGTCCAGTCAGCGCGAGCAATGGGCCCAGCTTGGTGAAGGTTAGCAATCTGAGCATAATCACGCGAGATTACATCTTCCCTATTTAAAGGACGTATAGGTCGATTAACCATGCGAGAAATACGTAATTCTGGATTAGCATAAACTGCCAATACTTTAAATGAATCCCCGAATTCTTTTTTCATTTCTAAATATTCTTCCCAACTATACAAACTTTCAATTATTACATTTCCATTTTGAAATAATTCTTTTATTTTAGGAACATTCAAGATGGCATATGCGCCCATTCCAAGTTTTGCCCTAATGCCTTCCCTCATCTTTCTTTCATTGGCCTCATTCATTTCAATATTTTCTTTCTTCATCTCATCAAAAGTAACATCCCCAAAATAAACCTTAGGCCAATTTGTCTTCCCAATTATATATTCAGTTGCTTCTGTCTTCCCTGCTCCAGGCAAGCCGACAATTGCTAAAATTATTTTATCTTTCATATCTTATTGATCTTTATACTTTACTAATTCATTTTTTAGAAGTTCATATTTGACTTTCGCTTCTTTAAAAATTTCTTTACTTCTAGCTCCTGCGTGATAATCTTTTTCTGCCACGACCCTCTTGATTCCCGCATTTATTAATAATTTCGCGCAGGTATAACATGGAGTCATCATACAATATAAAGTCGCTCCATTAGTACTAATACCCATCTTTGCTGCCTGAGCAATTGCATTTTCTTCATTATGGCTTGTTCTGATACAATGCCTTGATTGTGAGCCATCTTCATGAATAACTGTATGCATCTCATGTCCTATATCGTCACAACTTTTACACCCTGCGGGAGCTCCAACATAACCCGTCGAAATAATATGTTTATCTTTTACAAGAACAGCGCCAGTTCTTCCTCTATCGCAAGTCGCCCGAGAACCAACTGAGTGCACAATCTCCATAAAATATTCATCCCAAGAAGGACGCTTGTAAGTGCTACTTTGCTTTTCTACTTTATTCACTTTTTTTGTTTTTGTAGTTTTCATCCCAAACAAAGTTGTTCTGATTACAGAACTAACATAAATTAATTAATAATTTCAAAATATATTCTTTTCCTTCTAAAAAAACTTGTTCTCCTAAATTACATTTATTACTTTGTACGGGACAAGTACTTCTTATTATAAACTCTTAATATATTATTGACCATCCGAGGCAGCATCAAGAACCAAATATACAGTTTTGTAAACTCCATTTGACAAAATCTTCATACTTATCGTATCTCCAACTTTTTTATTTCTGATCATATAGAGAAAGCTTTGATTTTCGTCTATTTTTACTCCATCAATTTCAAGAATAATATCATTTTCTACAATACCAGCTTTATCTGCCGGAGATCCTGGGATAACAGCTACCTCGCTAGTTGTTTTACCTCTTTGAACTAAAATTCCATAATCAACGGCAAGATTATTTTTCTTTTTTAATTCATCGTTAACAGTGATATATCTCACTCCTACATAAGGGCGAACTATTTTACCTGTTTTTTTTACTGATTCAATTGCATTTTTGACACTATTTATTGGCAATGAAAATCCAATACTCGATGATCCCTGAGCGACGGCCACATTTATACCGACAACCTCCCCTTTCAAATTTAGAAGTGGTCCGCCAGAATTACCAGGATTTATCGCCGCATCAGTCTGAATAACTTTGTCTAAATATTCTTGTTGTCCCGAACTATCATTCGCTGTAATTGATCTCGAGAGGTCAGAAATAACCCCCGCCGAAACAGTATTTTGAAATTCTCCGAGTGCGTTACCTATTGCCACGACGCTTTGCCCAACTTCTAGTGTGTCTGAATTTGCCAAATTAAGATATGGTAATCCCGTTGCAGTAATTTTGATTAGAGCCACATCGAGGACAGGATCTTTCGCCAAAATAGTGGCTATATATTCTTTACCATTATTCAATAAAACTTTGTATTCAGTAGCAGTGCCAGAAACAACATGGCGATTTGTAACAATTAAACCATCTGAAGTAATAAGAAATCCTGACCCACTACCTATTTGTTTTTTCTCTGTCCCATCTTGAGTGTATATTGGTGTCTGAATAAAAAAACCAGGAATAAGACTCCCCCACGAATCAGTAGCACTTTCTTCTTTGTATGATATTTTATATTTAGGAACTTCTTTATATCCAATGATAGAAACCACTGCCGGCCTTGCTTTTTTAACAGCAGTAATAACAGTATCTTCATCTTTTTTGATAATCTGATCTATTAATTTGGGTTTCTCTTCCTCTTTAAAAGTAACAGTATTTTCTTTTTTATTTAAAATTTCTGATTTTTCTAAATAATTTTCTACAATATAATTTGAAACATCATCACGATAAAACCATAAAAGCCCAAAACTAATCACAAATAAAACTATAAAAGTAACTAAACTTGTAACTACAATTTTTACAGTGTTTAATCTAAAAAATTTTACTAAATTATTTTTGTATATATTAAAAATATTTTTCATTATATTTATATATAAAATTATCTAATAATAAAAAAACCTAAAATCATCGCCACAAAATTAAGTATTGTATGTGAAATTGAAATCAAAACTAAATTCTTATATTGATAATACATCCAAGCAAAACCAATACCGGCAATAAATGTCATCGGGAGAACAAAAGTCGCATTCAAATAAATAACGTGCATCAAAGCAAACACTCCAGCATTCAAGGCAATAATAAATATTGGACTTCTAAAAGCTCGACGAAGCATATCCATCAGAATCCCACGGAAAACAATCTCCTGAAGAACACTAAGCGGTATAAATAAAAGTAAGAACTTTAAATTACTCCACCATTTCAAAAATGGCTGATGAGGAACAATATGTGCAAGCCAAATAAGGAATAAGACTCCCCCGACAGTAAAAATCGTATAAGGAATAATATCTTTCATATAATTTTTTATTATCCCCATGTCAGCAAACGTCCATTTGGCGTGCTTCACAATTCCATAAAGAAGTAGAGCAACAATAAAAAGCAACAAAGCCCTTAACTCATCTGGAATTACTCCGAAATATATAAGTAGTGTTGGAATTACAAACAAATATAATATTTGAATCCACACTAATTCTCTTTCTTTTTTTGTCTCTTCTATCATGGCCCTATTATACTAAAAAAAAGGAAAAATTACTCGTACCTAAGTGCATCAATAGGGTTCAAATTTGAGGCTCGACGAGCTGGATAATATCCAAAAATGATTCCAATTAATGCTGAAACACCAAAGGCAAGTAATACGGAAGAAATAGAAACCTGGGCTTGTAAAATATCAAAATATGACACCCCAAATGATATCAGCCACCCTAGTATTACCCCAGCTACTCCTCCAATAAACGTCAGGGCAACGGCTTCAGCTAGAAATTGTTTGTTTATATCTCTTCTCTTGGCCCCAATTGCTTTTCGAAGTCCTATTTCACGAGTACGCTCCGTAACAGTTGTAAGCATCATATTCATTATTCCAATTCCTCCAACAAGAAGAGAAATTCCAGCGACAGCCGCCAAAAGAGCTGTAAAGGTGCTCGCTACACTCGAAGCGGTCTCTATAATATCAGCTTGATTTAAAGTATTAAAATCTACTTTCGTAGAATCAGTAATTTTATGCCTCTCCATAAGTAAAGAAGTTACATCTTCTTGTACTTGAGCTGATGCTTCAGAATTTATAGTCGATATATCTATTTGACTTAAATATTTATTACCTGATAAATATCTTTGAGCAGTTGTGTATGGAATATAAACTGCGTCATCATTATTACTGAAACCCGAACCACCTTTTGCTTTAGCTACACCAATAATTTTATATTCAGCTCCTGATATTCGAATTTTTTTACCGACAACATCTGTGACCCCTTCCCCAAATAAATCATCACGAGTCGTTGCCCCCAATATCGCAACTTTTGAACTACTCGTAATTTGCTTATCCGACAAAAATGTTCCTTCATCCATAATTACATTCCGAACGAATGAGTATGAGGGATCTGTCCCAATGATACTTGTATTTGTATTTGTACCAGTCGCTACAACTTGTTGGCGAGATGTAACTTCACGCACAACAGCAGTAATATTCAAAATCTCTGTTGAAATAGCATCGGCATCAGCAAGTGTTAAAGTTTGAGCACCACCACGAGAAGCAGATGGGCCACCGAAAGAACGCTGAGCCCCTGGCATAACCATAATAAGATTGGCCCCAATTGATTCAATACTTTCTGAAATAGAGTTTTGAGCACCTTGACCTATCGCCGTCATTGCAATAACCGAAGCAATACCAATAATAATTCCAAGCATTGTTAGACCCGTTCTTGCCTTATTGGCGCGAAGAGCTGAAAAAGTTTCTTTTAATACATCTGTGTTTTTAATCATAAATTTTTATAAAGATACTATTCTTTTTTTGTGAGCAATAGGATTTTCACTAAGTTTTCCATCTCTAATAAATAATATTCTATCGGCATGTTCAGCAACTTCCTGCTCGTGAGTTATTATTATTATCGTACGACCATGTTCCTTGTTTAATTTTTCAAATGTTGCTAAAACTATATCACCGGTTTTAGTGTCTAAATTCCCAGTCGGCTCATCAGCCAAAATTATTGATGGATTATTTACTAATGCTCGAGCGATAGCCACACGTTGTATTTGCCCACCTGAAAGTTGATTTGATAAATGTTCAAAATGTGTCTCGTCAAATCCTGCTTGAGAAAGTGCCTCTATGGCTCTTTTTTTTCTTTCATTTTCTTCAACTCCATCATACACAAGCGGTAACATAACATTCTTTAAAACTGTTGTGCGAGGAAGTAAATTAAATGATTGAAAAACAAATCCAATGTTATCCTTTCTTATATCAGCAAGTTCATCATCTGACAATTTTGAAACATCTCTACCGTCAAGAAAATATGTCCCGCTGGTTGGGCTATCTAATGCTCCTAAAATATGCATCAATGTGGATTTACCTGAACCTGATGGACCCATTATCGCTATAAATTCACCTTTTTTAATTGTGAAATTAACATCACTCAAAGCAAAGAATGGCAGAGCTCCCGAATTGTAT
>Ga0172379_10010238_pt1 | contig 11393 bp, 7 predicted proteins | sample GrowelOW334metaG_FD_119756 | JGI IMG/M metagenome (GOLD analysis project Ga0172379, IMG submission 119756) | Groundwater microbial communities from an aquifer near a municipal landfill in Southern Ontario, Canada - Groundwater well OW334 metaG | ecosystem: Environmental > Aquatic > Deep... | reverse complement strand
GTCTTGCGTTATCGCGAGCCGATTTATCGCACGCTTAGGGAATTGGCGTTGTCTTATTTCCATGAATATTTTACGGATGATGGTAAAAAAACCTTGCGTAGTTATTCGCGGCCGGTTAATTTGGCGCGATTTGATAAACGAGGCTGGATGACGTCGGCTAAAGATGTTTGGTACGTGCCTCGTTATTTGGATCGGGTAAAACATTATCCGCTGGTCACGCGGACTCAAATAAAGCATTTGCGGTTAGCGGATAAGGTAGAGCGGCGGGCTGGTCAGTTACTCCAGTGGCCGCGGTAGATTGTCATCACGTTTAAAAATAAAAACTATTCTCTTATTCGTACGAATAAGAGAATAGTTTTGGTTGATTACGACAACAAGATTAAAGCAATAGTAGCCAGAAGGCGGTGAAAACCAGCGCCTGAATCATAATACCTTTAGGCCAGGACAGTTCGTGTCCGGGCAGATTGTGCAGTTTGCCGTGCCAGTGAATAAAGCGTTTAAGTAGGGGAGCTTGGGTGATTAAGTAAAAGCCATTAAGAGCGTCGGGCAATAGTGAGCCGATAACGGCCGCTATGGCGGCGCTTAGGTTAATGACAGGAGTAGTCCAATTATAAATTAATAAGAATATAACCATTATGACGCCGTCTAAAAAGGCTGCTCCCAGCAGGCGCCGCCTGATGCGGGCGCGGGTGAAAGTGGCTTCGGCTAGGAATTCATCCCCATGGGGGATAAAGTCCAATACGAAGTGCGATAGCAGCCCGGCTATAAAGGCCACTAAGGGGTTGGGGATGACTCGAGCCAGGGCCAAGCCGGCCGCGGCGTGAACTGATAGATACATATACTTATAGCATAGAACAAACTCGGTTTAGCACCAAGCTTTAAGATATTTGGTTCCCCGGAGGCCAAGAGATGCTATACTAAAGATTGATTATTTATGCAGTCCGAGCTTTTGATTATTTTTGGGGTGGTGATCGTTGGGTTCTTAATAGCCGATTTAGGTTATTTTAACCGCCAAGCCCACAAGATAGGCTTTCAAACAGCGGCCCTGCAATCCATTTTTTGGGTGGCCGTGGCCGTGGCTTTTGCCTTTTTAGTTTTCTTGTACATGGGGCGGGAGGCGGCCACTGAATTCATGAGCGCCTACATTACGGAAAAAATGTTGTCGGTAGACAATTTATTTGTCTTCCTGCTGCTTTTTAGTTTTTTTAAACTGGATGAAAAATATCACCACCGGGTATTGTTTTGGGGTATTTTGGGTGCTGTGATATTTAGAGGGTTGTTCATCGGCGCCGGCAGTTATTTGGTCAGCCAGTTTTATTGGGTGCTTTACATCTTTGGCCTAATATTGATAATTACCGGCTTTAAACTATTACGCGAGAAAAGAGAAGAACATATAAATTTTCACGATAATAAGGTTTTCAAGTTGGCTCATAAATATTTAGCCTTTTCACCCCACGAGCATGGTGGAAAGTTCATAGTTAAGGAAAATGGTAAAATTTATTTCACTCTACTATTCATGATTCTACTGTTAATAGAGACTACCGATATTGTGTTTGCGGTGGATTCCATCCCAGCGGCCTTTGCTATTTCACAGAATCCCTTTATTATTTTTACCTCCAATATTTTTGCCGTCATGGGTTTGCGAGCCATGTTCTTTTTGATTGAGAACATATTGCACCGTTTTCACCATCTACAAAAAGGCTTGTCGTTCATTTTGATATTCATCGGCGCCAAGATGTTATTAGGTATTTTTGACTTACATATTTCTTCCCTGGTTTCTTTTGGCGTGATTATGGCCGCTCTAGGCTTGTCGCTGCTGCTATCGGTAATTTTCCCTAAGAAGATATAGTACCTTGAGACTTGCCAAATTTAAGGTTTTGCCTTATTCTGACAAGGCTTAATTGACGACGCGGGGTGGAGAAGTGGCATCTCGCCTGGCTCATAACCAGGAGATCGTGGGTTCAAATCCCACCCCCGCAACCAAATTATCTTTGAAGTAGTGGGATTTGAAGGGCGCGAGAAAGCCACGCGCTGCGGGGCTGAGTGTAGCGCCCAGGCTCCGAGTCGGAGCGAGGGGAAATCCCACCCCCGCAACCAAGATTTTTCCGTGGCCCGTTCTCGCGGGCCACTTATCAGATACGGCAGGGTAGCTCAGTTGGTTAGAGCGAGGGACTCATAAGCCCTAGGTCGTGGGTTCGATCCCCACCCCTGCTACCACAAATAAAGCACCCAAAAAATTGGGTGCTTTATTTGTTGAAATATATATATGGTGCCGGAGGAGGGACTCGAACCCTCATGAGTTTCCTCGCACGATTTTGAGTCGTGTGCGTATACCAATTCCGCCACTCCGGCCTGTATTTTTAAACTCGGCTAAGAGCCTCGCGCTAAAGGCTGTGCCAGATTGTCGGCCCGGGCAGCAAAGGGCTGCCCGTTGAAAGCTGCCTTAGCTCGCTTTCAACCCACTCCGGCACGAAAAGTTGTTAATTAATGAGCACATCTCATAATAGATTTAGTTAAGTAAATTGTCAAAGGGGCCAAGCCCACGTATACTGAATAGGTATTATGGGCTTGATTATTGCTTTAGTTAATCAAAAAGGAGGAGTGGGTAAAACCACCACCTCGGTTAATTTGGCGGCTTATTTAGCCCAAGCCGGACAAAAGGTTTTGTTAGTGGATATTGATCCTCAAGCCAATGCTTCGGCCGGTGTGGGCGTGCGTTTAGAAGCCACCGACAAGCACATTTATCATTCTTTGTTAGAACCTAAATTAGTAACTGACATAATCAAGCCCACTAAGATAGATCGTTTGTGGGTAGCGCCTACCCAGGGCGATTTAGCCGGCGCTTCGGTGGAACTGGTGAATCTAGAGGCTCGTGAGTTCAGGCTGCAGCAGGCTTTAGAATTGTTACGTCATGATTACGATATTATTATTATTGATTGTCCGCCCAGTTTGGGATTGTTGACTATTAACGGCTTGGTGGCGGCTGACCAGGTATTGATTCCACTTCAGCCCGAATATTACGCCTTGGAAGGTTTGGGGCAATTGCTTAACACTATCAATCTTATCCAAACGCACCTTAAGCCTAGTTTGGGGATTTTGGGCGCTTTGGTTACAATGTATGATGCCCGTAACCGTTTAGCTGGGGCGGTGGTGGAAGAATTAAAAACCCATTTTCCTAACAAGTTATTGCAAACCATGATACCGCGCAACGTGCGCTTGGCCGAGGCGCCCAGCTATGGCCAGCCGATTAGTCTTTATGATCCGCATTCCCGCGGCGCCCAGGCTTATGAGGCTTTGGCCAATGAAATTTTAACTTTGATTACACCCAATGTCAGCTAAATCATTCCAACTCGGCCGCGGTTTAAGCTCGCTCATACCGTCCAAATCAGCTCCCCTTGAGCCGGCTAATTATTGGGGCGGTGCTGGCAATCCAGACACACCCCAGTCGATGGGTGAACGAGTGCAACAAGTACCCTTGGAACAAATCAAACCGAATCCGCAGCAACCGCGGCAGCATTTTGACCATGCGGCTCTAGAGGATTTGATAGCCTCCATTAAAATACACGGCATTGTGCAGCCTTTGATAGTAAGCCTGCGGCCGGAAGGCGGCTATTATCTGATAGCCGGCGAGCGGCGTCTGCGAGCCGCCGAAGTGGCTGGATTAAAAACGGCGCCGGTTATAGTGCGAGCCGCCCAGCAGCAAGAGCAGCTGGAATTGGCTTTGATAGAAAATATTCAGCGCCAGGATTTGAATCCCATGGAGGAGGCGGCGGGTTATTTAAAATTGCAAGACGAATTTGGCCTTAAACAGGAAGACATTGCTCATCGCGTGGGTCGTTCGCGTCCGCAGGTGGCCAACATGTTGCGTCTATTCCAGTTGCCGGTGGAGATACAGCAGGCCTTACGCGACGGTAAGATTACTCTAGGCCACGCTAAGGTTATTTTGAGCCTGGATAAGCCCCTTGAGCAGCAAAAGTTTTTCAAACAAATAATGGCTCAGGGATTATCCGTGCATTTGGCTGAATTACAAAGCCAAAGAGTGAGAGTGCGTACCCATGAGAGACGGGTAATAACTCAGCCGCCGGAGGTGCGCGGTTTGGAACAGGAATTGCAGCGTACTTTAGGCACCAAAGTTAAGGTACGCAGTCGAGGCAAACAGGGTATAGTGGAAATAGTATTTTATTCCCTGGAAGAACTAGCCGGCTTAGTGAAGAAAATAGCCGGTAAATAGGTAAATTTAGCGGTTAAGAATAATTCCGTCCTCAAAGGGGCGGAATTATTCGGTTTTGCGTTTGAAGAATTTAAGCAGGCCGCTGCGCTTGCGTTTGACGTAGCCTTTGATGTGAGTTTTGGCTACGTTGGTTTTGACGAATTCCAGCCAATCTTCGCTCGGTCCGGCCCGGTTTTTATCCACGATGATTTCCACCAGATCGCCGCTGACCAATTTGGTATCCAAAGTGGCCAACTTTTCGTTGATGCGGGCGCCGGAACAGCGATCACCGATATCGGAGTGAATGTGATAAGCAAAATCCACCGGCGTGGCGCTTTCCGGCAGGTCGATAACATCGCCTTTGGGCGTAAAAACAAAAATCCGGTTTTGAAAAATATCAATCTTTAAAGCCTGTAGGTATTGAGTATTATCCTTAATATCTCTTTGCCATTCCAACAGCTCTTTAATCCACTTCAGTTGGTCGGGCGGCAATTGTATCTCGGTGGGCCGTCCGTTTTCTTTAAAGCGCCAGTGGGCGGCGATACCGTACTCGGCGTGCTCGTGCATTTCTTTGTCGCGGATTTGGAACTCCACAATACGTCCTTCGTCGCAAAAGACGGTGGTGTGAAGCGAGCGGTAGCCATTGGGTTTGGGCTGGGCGATATAGTCTTTAATGCGTCCCGGTAGTGGTTTGAAACGGGCGTGAATCAACCCCAGAGCGTTATAGCAGGCCGCTACATCTTTGACTATGACGCGTATAGCTACCAAATCATAAACTTTGGCAATATCCATATCCTTACGCAGTAGTTTGCGATATAGGCTGTAATAATGTTTAGCGCGGCCATGAATGGAAATAGCTTCTAAGCCATTGGCTTTGAATAGTTCTTGTAATTTATTAATTATAGTATTGACGTTTGCCAGTTGTTCATCCAAGCGCGTTTTGGCTAGTTTGACCACCCAGGCGTATTCTTCCGGGTAAACGTAGCGGAAAGCCAAATCTTCTAGCTTGCCTTTCAATTCTCCGATACCCAAACGGTTGGCGATGGGGGCGTAGATCTCCAAAGTTTCCCGGGCGATGCGCTGCTGTTTGACCGGCGGCAGGGAAGACAGGGTGCTGAGATTATGCAAACGGTCGGCCAGTTTAATAAGAATAACCCGCACGTCCTCGGCCATGGCCACGAACATTTTGCGCAGATTTTCCGCGTAGCGTTCCAGGCCGCGGTATTTTAGTTTGCCTAGTTTGGTAATGCCGCGCACCAGCGTAGCCACTTCGGCGCCGAAGTTTTTTTCTATCTCTTCTATGGTCACGCTAGTATCCTCAGGTACGTCGTGCAGCAAGCCGGCTATGATAGTGTTCAAATCCAGACGCATCTGGGCCAAGGTTAAAGCCGTAGCCAAGGAATGTTCAATGTAATCCGTGCCGTCCAGACGTTTTTGTCCGGCGTGAGCCTTAGCCGCGAAGTCATAAGCCAGATCTAGCATGGTTAGATCGGCTTCTTTATTATGGCTTAATACCAGCTGTTTTAGCTCGTCAAAAGTCGGCATAAATAGCACGCTCTAGCCTAACATGAGGCATGGGTTTTTTCAAGCCGGCTTGTCCCGCCTACCGGCAGGCAGGCGGGAGGAATAAAAAGCCGCGCCGGACTAATCCAGCGCGGCTAAATGATGCAACTTAGGTAGATTTACGCCGTCGTTTAGGCCGCTTGGGTTTGCCCTCGCGGTCTTTCAGTAAGGCCAAAGCTTGTTCCAGGGTTACAGTTTCCGGCGCGGTGCCGCGGGGGACGGTGGCGTTGGTGGAGCCGTCGGTAACATAGGGGCCATAGCGGCCGTCCATCAAATTTATTTTAACTTTGGTGGCCGGATGCTCACCCAGTTCTTTGAGCGGTGTGGCTGTGCGGCGGCCGCGGCCCTTTTTTTCCTGTTTCAAAAGTTCAACTGCCTGTTCCAGTGTGATGGAGATAGGGGATTTATCGCCTGGAATACTGCGCGTGTCAGAACCGCATTTTATATAAGGCCCAAATCGTCCATTGGCGGCCACGATAAGCTCGTGATTTTCCGGATGTTGGCCTAAGGCGCGCGGCAGCGATAAAAGTTGCAAAGCTTCGTCCAAAGTGATGGCGGTTGGCGACATGGTTTTGAGCAGTGAAGCCATCTTGGGTTTGGGAGCTTCTTGGTCGTCGGATTTTTCACCCAATTGAACATAAGGCCCGAACCGCCCAACTTTGAAATAAACTGCTTGGCCGGTGGCGGGGTCAGTACCCAAAGGTTCTTCTTGACGTTTACCCTGAGCTAAAAGTTCCAAGGCTCGGGTTAGAGTGAGCTCATCCGGCGATAAGGCGTCGGGTAGGCTAACGGTTTGCTCGCCAAGCTTGATAAATGGTCCGTAGCGGCCGATGCGCACCTCAAGCGGCGTGCCGTTGTGCTCACCAATAGTAACGCCGCTGGTGAGACGTGGGTCGATGGTGTCTTTCACGTGTTCCAGGGTGGTTTTTAAGCCAGGCCGTCCGTCACCAAAATAGAAATCATGTAAATAAGTTTTGTCATCACCCTCACCGCGGGCTATGGCATCCAGTGAGTCTTCCATTTGCGAGCTGAAGTCGTAGTCGACCAAGGATGATAAATACGTTTCCAGCAAATTAGTGACAGCAAAGGCGGTAAAAGTGGGGATGAGAGTAGTGCCGCGTTTAACCACGTAGTCGCGCCGCTCAATGGTATCGATAATGGAGGCGTAAGTGGAAGGCCGACCAATGCCACGGCGTTCCAGTTCCTTAACTAAAGCAGCTTCAGTTAAGCGTTGGGGCGGCTCAGTGGTGTGGCCCTTAGGCGTAAGCTCTTTGACGTTCAGTTTATCGCCTTGGTTTACAGTTGGCAGCAAGGTTTCCTGTTCAGCTAATTCGGCTTCTGGATCATCGGAGCCTTCCACGTAAGCTCGGCGGTAGCCTTGGTGAATATAGGTTTTACCCGTGGCCTGGAATTCAGCCGGGCCCAAGGTAATTATCAGGTTAAGTCGTTGGCCGGAGGCGTCGGTCATTTGTGAAGCTATGGTTCGTTTCCAAATCAATTCGTACAAGCGGTATGAATCTTCGGCCACCTCGGCTTTCACTTTGTCGAGAGGTTGAAAACTGGCGCCAGCCGGTCGGATAGCCTCGTGGGCTTCTTGAGCGTTTTTGGAAACCGTGGAGAATTGTCGGGGGGCGGAGGGCAGGTAGTCGCGGCCGTATTGTTCTTCTATCCAGCCCCTGGCAGCTGAAATGGCTTGTTGTGACAACAAAGTGGAATCAGTACGCATGTAGGTGATGTAACCTTGCTCATACAAACCCTGGGCCAGTTGCATGGTGCGTTTGGCTGAGTAACGAAGCTTACGGTTGGCTTCCTGCTGAAGAGTTGAGGTAGTAAAAGGAGCGTAGGGTTTTTCAATAAAAGGTTTGGCGGTTATGTCAGACACCACCGCTGTTTGTTTTATCAGTTCATTGGCCAGCTGCCGGGCCTCGTCTTCTTGCAGCCAGCGGGCGGTTTTACTTTTTAATTTGCCGGTCGAAGGATCAAAATCTTTACTTGAGGCTATAGGTTGATCGTTTATCCGAGTCAACTCGGCACTGAAACTTTCTTCGGCTGGAGTGGCTAAGGTAGCCAGAATATCCCAGTATGAAGCCGAGCGGAAGGCTAAGCGCTCGCGTTCGCGTTCCACTAAAATTCTGACAGCCACGCTTTGCACGCGTCCGGCTGATAGGCCGGGTTTAATCTTGCGCCATAAAATGGGCGAGACTTCATAGCCGTAAAGCCTGTCCAGAATACGCCTGGCCTCCTGGGCCTTTACCATTCTTTCATCAATGGCCCGCGGGTTGGCCAAAGCCTCAGCGATGGCTTCAGCCGTAATTTCATGGAAAGCGATACGTTTCACTTTGTCCGCCGGAGGTTTCAAAAGTTCGCGCAGGTGCCAGGAAATAGCCTCACCCTCGCGATCTTCATCAGTCGCGAAGTAGATAGTGGTGGCAGTTTTAGCTTTAGCCTTAAGCTCGGCGATAACAGGCTTGGCCTTGCTGGGTATTACGTAGTCAGGTGCGAAATCATTATCGACGTCAACTCCCAGTTTTGACTTGGGCAAATCGCGAACATGACCAAAGGAAGAGGTGACGGTATAATCAGTGCCCAAAAAACGGCTAATAGTTTTAGCTTTGGTGGGCGACTCGACAATAACTAAATTTTTAGACATGAACAATCAGCTAAGGCCTTGGCAATTAACAGCTTTGTTTATAGCACAAGGCTTAAACCTCTGGCAAATCGCCAGAGTTAGTTAAGGGACGTGAAGTTAGTCCAGCCTGATGTATTGTTGGTTGCCTATATTGCGCACGTGACCGCTCAGTTCCAATAGGCTAAGGCCAGCTGTGATATCAGCTACTTTGAGGCCAGCCTCACGCACGATATCGTCCAGCGCCTTTGGCTCTTTGGTTAAGTAAGACAGTATTTTAGCTTGGTCGGCGGGCGGCGGTTCTAGGGCTCGCCGCGGTAAGTTGGCCAAGCCCAGCACGTTAAGCACATCGGAGGCGGTGGTCACCAAATGAGCACCCAGTTTTATTAGTTCATTAGTACCTTGCGAGACGGGACTTAAAATACTGCCAGGCACGGCAAAAATTTCTCGGTTAGCCTCCAAGGCTGATCGGGCGGTGATGAGTGAGCCTGAACCCGGCGCCGCCTCAATAACCAGGGTAGCGGCCGACAAGCCGGCGATAATTCGATTGCGAAAAGGAAAATTTTGTTTTAGCGGCGCCGTGCCGGGCGGAAATTCACTTATGATGGCGCCGCCCTTATGAACAATATCTTGAGCTAGTGATTTATTGGCTGTGGGATAAATTTGGTCTAGGCCCGAAGCCAAGATAGCCAAAGTTAAACCGCCGGCCGACAAGGTCGTGCGGTGGGCCACAGTGTCTATACCGTAAGCCAAGCCGGATACAATAGTCAGTCCGGCCCGGGCCAATGGCTCCACCAGTTGCGCCGTGACGTTGGTACCGTAGCTGGTGGCTCGTCTGGTGCCTACTACGGCCAAGCAGGTTGCTTGCCAGGCAGCTAAATCGCCGCGGTAAAATAACAAGGCCGGTGGATCGTAAATTTGGCGCAATAATTTGGGGTAAGCGGGATCATCAATAGTTATCACTTTTAACCCCAAGTCGTTTATTTCCTGCCAGCTGTTAGCTAAGTCGGTTTGGCGGCAGTGCTCTCGGACGACTTGGGCAGTAGCGGCGTCCAGACCGGCGTTTTTGAGTTGGCTCAAACTAGCCGACCAAACTTCAGCCAGCGATTTGAATTGACCGCGCAACAAAGCCAGCCGCGTGGGTCCCAGTTTGAGGCAGCGGCTTAATCCTACCCAATAAATTAATTCATCAGTTGGCATTATGGAGTCCTCCGGCGCCATAATTTTGGCTTAAGCTAGTTTACAGTCATACTAGGCCCAAGACGTTAGACTGTCTATTGGTCTAAAAATTATTTTCCCAGTTGTTCCAAGCTGGTTTTGAGCCAAGGTATCCAAGCGCCGGCGGCTAAGGGGTGTTCGGCCTGCCAGACCGATTCCACTTTGTGCCAACTTTGATCAAAATCAACCAATCGCTGAGTAATTTCTTCCGTGGGCGCTTCCAAGAAACGCAAGTTGAAACGTCCCCAGGCGCCGCGAGACTGACAAGAAACTTCGCTCAGCCTGGCTTTTTCCGCCAGCAGCTTTATGGTCAGTAGAGTCAGCAGATTCTTAAGTTGTCTGTCGGCCAGCTCATTACCCAAAGGCCGACCGATAATTTCGGCCGCCGTGGGTTCAAGTTCAGCCGGCTCGCGAATGGCTGCCAAACGTTGATAAATTTGAATACGGTTGGTCTCAGCCGGAATCAATTCGGATAATAGTCGGCCTTCTAAGGGTAGTCTTAGCAACACTTCAGGGATGGTGGAAAATGGTTCACCGGTTTTAAGCTCTTCAATTGCCTGCGCCAGCAGCTGGCCGTAGAGGTGCAAGCCGACGGCTGATACTTGGCCATGTTGTTCTCGTCCCAAAATAGCCCCCGCGCCCCTTAGTTCCAAATCTTTAAGTGCCAGCGTTAAGCCCTGGCCAAGTTCATTGGCCTGGGCCAAAGCTTCCAGCCTTTTATTGGCGGCGGCGGTCGGCTTATGGCTCAGTAAAAAGTAGGCGTAGGCCTGGGCCAGGCCTCGTCCCACGCGGCCGCGTAGCTGGTAAAGATCGGCTAAGCCAAAATGTTCCGCTCCTTCCACCAATAAAGTGTTGACATTGGGTAAATCAAGACCGTTTTCAATTATAGTGGTGGCCAATAGGATATTGATTTCACCCTCATCAAAACGATGCATGGTGGCGCTGACTATTTGGGGCGACAACCGACCGTGAACTATGGCCCGGCTAGCCTCCGGCACCAGTCGCTGCAGGCGTGCCTCCACGGCCGGTAGATCACTAATGTGCGGTACCAGATAATACACCTGGCCCTGACGAGCCAGTTCTTTTTTAATGGCCTGCTCGATGGTAGCGTCGTTAAGTTCGCAGAATTCAGTTGTCACCGCCCGCCGCCCAGCCGGCGGTGTGGTAATAATCGATAAATCCCTTAGACTTGAAACCGATAGATTCAAGGTGCGGGGGATGGGCGTAGCCGATAAGGCCAACACGTGCAGAGCGGGTTTGAGAGCTTTTAACTCTTCTTTTTGCTTAACCCCAAAGCGTTGTTCTTCGTCGATTACCAACAAGCCTAAATTATTAAAGTGGACGTCGCGGGCCAGCAGACGATGCGTGCCGATTATTACGTCCAGCTGGCCATCGGCCAAGGCTTTTAGTTGTTGTTTAATGGCGGCTGCGGGCACGGCTCGGGAAACCAAACCGACTTTGACGCCTAAGTTAGTCAACCGATCACTAAAGGTGTCAAAATGCTGTTGCGCCAGAATGGTGGTGGGGGCCAGTATGGCTATTTGGTAATGATTTAACACGCCTCGCCAAGCTGCCCGCACCGCCAGTTCGGTTTTACCAAAACCGACATCGCCGCAAACCAGTCGATCCATGGGCTTGGCCTGATCCAGGTCACTCGATATTTCAGCCCAAGCTTTCAACTGATCGGAAGTCAGCGGCCAGGGAAAGCTTTTAGCCAAGACCGCTTCTTCCGGTGCTTGTTGCCAGGGCATCAACTGGCTGCCGGCTCGCCGGGCG
>Ga0172379_10010237_pt1 | contig 11394 bp, 10 predicted proteins | sample GrowelOW334metaG_FD_119756 | JGI IMG/M metagenome (GOLD analysis project Ga0172379, IMG submission 119756) | Groundwater microbial communities from an aquifer near a municipal landfill in Southern Ontario, Canada - Groundwater well OW334 metaG | ecosystem: Environmental > Aquatic > Deep... | reverse complement strand
CTTGGGGTAAATATTCTCAAACCGATATAAGTATTGCCAAAGCAAGTAAAATTTTAGACAAAGATCATTATGGCATCAAAGACGTTAAAGAAAGAATTTTAGAATATTTAGCTGTTTTAAATTTAAAAAGTAAAAACAAAAAGAAAGGTGAAGAAGTTTCTCAAACTGCCAATATTTTATGTTTCATCGGCCCTCCAGGTGTCGGTAAAACTTCTCTTGGAAAATCAATCGCTAAAGCTATGGGTAAAAGTTTTATCCGTGCCTCTCTTGGTGGAATTCGTGACGAGGCAGAAATCCGCGGTCACCGTCGAACTTATGTTGGTGCCATGCCCGGTAGAATTGTAAAAGGTCTCAAAGACGCCAAATCAATGAATCCAGTTTTTATGTTAGATGAAATTGATAAAATTGGTGCCGATTATCGCGGCGATCCATCAGCTGCTCTTTTGGAAACTCTCGACCCCGAGCAAAATCGCGAATTTGCCGATCATTACCTCGATTTCCCTCTCGACTTATCTAAAGTTTTTTTCATTTTAACCGGCAATGATATTTCCACAATTCCAGGCCCCCTAAGAGATCGTTTGGAAATTATCAATTTTTCCGGTTACACTCAAGATGAAAAATTCCATATTGCCAAAAAATACTTAATTAAAAAAGAGCTTAATGCTAATGGTCTAAAAGAAAGTAATATCGCCGAAATTAAGGATGAAACTATTAAATTTATTATTGATAAATACACTCGAGAAGCTGGAGTTCGCGGTTTGGAACGAACATTTGCTAGTCTTTTTAGAAAAGCTGCAAAAAAGATTATTGTTAATCATACTAATAAAGTTGACTTAAATGATCCGATTATAATTAAAAAATTTTTAGGCCCTGCTAAATTTACTTCAACTCTAAAAGGCAAAAAAGATGAAGTCGGTCTCTCTACTGGTTTGGCTTGGACTTCTGTTGGTGGTGAAATTTTATTTATCGAAGTCAATGTTATGCCTGGCAAAGGCCAGTTGATTTTAACCGGAAAACTTGGTTCAGTTATGAAAGAATCTTGTCAAGCCGCCCTTTCGTTTATTCGTAGTCAAGCCAAAGAATTTGACATTAAACAAGATTTTCACAAAATCGACATTCATATTCACGTCCCCGAAGGTGCCACTCCAAAAGATGGTCCAAGTGCTGGCGGTGCCATTACTACTGCTCTAATTTCTGCTCTCAAAAAAGTTGCAGTTCCTCGTGATATCGGTATGACTGGTGAAATTACTCTACGTGGAAATATTTTAGAAATCGGCGGTCTTAAAGAAAAATCAATTGCCGCTCACCGTGCCGGACTTAAAACTATTTTTATTCCAAAAGATAATGAAAAAATTCTGATCAACATTCCCAAAGAAGTAAAAAAAGACATTAAGTTCATTCCCGTCTCCCACTATTCCGAAATCTACAAAAAGATTTTTGAGTAAGCGCTACATTCTCTCCACTGTTTTTATTCCCAACAAGCCTAATCCTGTATGTAAAATACTTGCTGTAGTTTTAGTTAAAAATATTCTAAAAACCTCTTCTTTTTGATCAATAATTCTATTTTTTGCATAAAATTCGTTATATTTTCTTGCCACCCCCAATAAATATTCCGCAATCACAGAAGGGGAGAAGCGCGTCGATGCCTCCACAATTTTTTCCTCAAATCGATAAAATTCCTTAAGTAAGGCCATTTCATTATCATTAATATTTTCAGGAATTTCATTAATATTTTTTTGTTCTTTAACTTGAGTTTTATCTAAAACACTTTTACATCTGGCATAGGTGTATTGCAAATATGGACCAGAATCCCCATCTAAACTCATAATTTGATCCCAATCAAAAATTACATCTTTTCTTGGATCGCTAGACAAATCATTAAATTTAATTGCCCCAATAGCTACCGATTCAATCATTTTTCTTTTTTCTTCATTTGTTAAATCTTTTGCAACTGTACTGTTTTTAGCAACATCTTCGGCTTTTTCCATTGCTTTATCAATTACATCTGACAAATGAATCGTGTCACCCTTTCGAGTCGAAAATTTTCCTGTTGTCCATCTAATTAACCCATGAGCAATATGAACCATACCTTGATCAGGCATCCAACCCATCATTTCGGCGGTTTTAAACACCTGTTTAAAATGTAATTGTTGATCAGCTCCAACCTCATAAATTATCAAATTTGGTTTCCAATTTTCCAATCTATATTTAATTGTGGCCATATCACGGGTAAAGTATGTAGTTGTTCCATTTGATTTTTGCAACATCGCTGGCGGCATGTCATCAAATTCTATTATCGTTGCCCCCTCACTTTTTTTTGTAATTCCTTTATCAACAATTTCTTTAGTTATTCCTTCCAGCTTTTCTTCATAAAACGATTCACCATGAATAAAATCAATTTTTACATCCAACAATCCATAAACTTTATCAAATTCAATCATCGAAATATCAATACATTTTTGCCAAATTTCTTTAGCCTCCTTATTTCCTTTTTCTAATTTTACAAACCAGTCTCGACCCTCATCGATTAATTTTTCATCAGTTTCCGCTTCTTTGTGAAATTTTACATATAACTTTTCTAATTCTTCAATTGTCAAATCATTTAAATCTTTTTTATTCCACTTTTTAATTGCCGCCACTAACTTTCCATACTGAGTACCCCAATCACCAATATGATTATCACCAATGCAATTCCACCCTAAAATTTTATAAATATTATAAATAGCCTGTCCGATATTTGTCGATCGCAAATGTCCAATTCCAAAAGGCTTAGCAATATTTGGTGCCGAATAATCAATCACTACAGTTTTTCCATTTCCAACTTCACTCAATTTATTTCTAAACTCAATTTCATAATTAATACTTTCTGCCTCCTTAATTAAAAATTCTGGTTTCAAATAAAAATTAATAAATCCGGCTCCAGCCATTCCAACTTTTTCCAAAAAATCATTTCGATCAATACTATTTACTATTTTTTGAGCCAATTCTTTTGGGTTTTTTGCTTGCCCGTCGTAGCCTTGGCGAAGTCGGGCCAAAGTCATGGCAATATTCGTTGAATAGTCTCCAAAATTTACATCACTTGGATGTTCAAGTTTTATTTCTTCCTCAATTACAGATAATTTCAAATCTCTACAACTTTCAAGAATTATTTTTTTAATTTCTTCAGCAATTTTCATATTAAAAAACCTTTGATCCAACCGGTAAATCTTGGTCAGGTAATAATAAACTGACTATTTCTGTAAGCTCCCCTTGGCCGTCCGTAGCTTCAGCGGAGGAGGCGAAAATCATCGCTTCTGACAATTCACCCATAATTTTTCGTGGTTTTATATTAGTTACAAAAACAGTTTTTTTACCAATTAAATCAGCGGGTGAATACCATTTTTTAATTCCCGAAAAAATATTTCTCAATTTTTCTTCGCCAAAATCCACTTGAAGTCTTAACAATTTTTCCGATCCTTCAACTTCAATCGCCTCTTTAATTTCACCAATCTTAAATTCCACTTTGGCAAAATCATCATATTTAATTTGATCCATGCCCAATTTTATCATTCCCCTCCTTGTCAAGGGAGGGGTCAGGGGTGGGTTTTTATGTTATCCTATAAACACAATTAATTATTAATTTAAAATTTTTATGATTAATCTAGATACTTCCATTTTTAAATCTTACGATATTCGTGCTATTTACCCTACTCAAGCCGACGAAGAATTAGCCGAAAAAATCGGTCGTGGTTTCGCTAAATATTTAAATTTCCCCACCAAAGTAATCGTCGCTCGTGATGGTCGTATTTCTGGTGAGTCAATGAAAAATGCCTTAGTTGAGGGATTAATTAAGGTTGGTGTTAATGTTATTGATATCGATTTGGCTTCCACTGATTCGTTTTATTACGCTTGTCAAACTCGTGACCTTCCAGGCATTACCGTTACAGCCAGTCATAACCCAAAAGAATATACCGGTTTTAAAATGGTCAAAAAAATTCCAGAACTTTTGTCAGGCGATGCTGGTATTAAAGAAATTAAAGAATATATATTGAATAATGATTTACCTGCCGACAGTGTCACTCCAGGCACGATTGAACATCAAGATGTTAAATCTGAATTTGTTGACTATGTTCTGTCTTTAATCGACATTTCTAAAGTCAAAAATTTTAAAATTCACGCCGACACTGCCAATGGTATGGTTGGTCCATTTTTAGAATTGGCTTCTCAAAAACTTCCAACGGTAGAATTTATAAAAATGTTTTGGGACATTGACGGTAATTTTCCAAATCATGGTGGTGATCCATTGTTAGCCGCAAATAGAACGGAAATTCAATTACGAGTTCCAAGTGAAGGCAGTGATTTAGGAATTATGTTTGATCCCGATGGTGATCGTTTTTTTGTTATCGATAAAAAAGGTCGTTTTATTCCAGGTGATTTTATGACCGCCATTCTCGCCGAATATTTTATTAAAAAACATCCGAGTTGTAGTATTGTTTATGATATTCGTGCCTCCAAGGTTGTATCGGAAACTATTTTTGCTTGTGGTGGAAAACCACTAGCCAATCGTGTTGGTCACACTCATATTAAAGCTCGTATGAAACAGGAAAATGCCTATTTTGGCGGTGAAGTTTCTGGTCATTATTATTTTAAAGATTTCTTTTTGTGTGACACCGGTTTAGTAACTTTTATCTATCTTCTCGATTTCTTATCTACTACCAATAAGCCTCTCGAGACGATTATCGACGAAATGTTAGCCAAATACCATATTTCTGGTGAAATAAATTCAAAAGTTGCCGATGTTCCAAGTGTTTTAACTAAACTTGAAAATACCTACAGTTCAAAAACCATCGCCCCGATTGAGCGTATGGATGGTATGACTTTTGAAATGGGTGATTGGCGTTTTAATATTCGTTCATCAAACACCGAGCCTCTACTTCGTCTTAATCTTGAAGCCAACACAGAAGAACTCATGGCTCAAAAACGTGATGAAGTTTTAGCCATTATTAACGGATAATTTATGTGTCAGCCGTCACCAGAAATTCTAGATAATTATGCCGATGTTTTGGTAAATTTTGCTCTAAACAGTGGACGAGGCGTCAAAAAAGGTGAAGTAGTTTTTCTCCAAGTACCAGAATCTGCCAAACCACTTTTAAAATCACTTCAAAAATCTGTATTAAAGGCTGGCGCTCACGCTATTATTCAATATTTACCCGACGAAATGTCTCGTGAATTTTTTGAATTAGCCAATGATGATCAATTAAAATTCTTTCCAGCCACCTTTTTAAAAGGCCGTGTCAAACAAGCCGATCATTTTTTGATGATTTTAGCCGAAACCAATTATCACGAACTTGAAGGCATCGATCCACAAAAAATTATGGAGCGAAACCAGGTTTTTAAACCATATAAAGATTGGCGTGACGCCAAAGAAAATAAAGGCAAATTAACCTGGACTCTCGGTCTTTATGCCACTCCAGCCATGGCCCAAGAAGCCAATTTAACTTTACGAGAAGTGTGGGCCCAAATTATTAAAGCTTGTTATTTAAACGATTCAAATCCAGTTGAAAAATGGCGTCAAATTCAAAATAAATCTAACCATCTCCGTCAAAAATTAAACAAATTAGAAATCGTTAAAATTAATATAAAAGCTAAAGACACTGATTTAAATATTAGTATTGGAGAAAATCGTCAGTGGCTCGGAGCTAGTGGTAGTAATATTCCTAGTTTTGAAATTTTTACTTCTCCTGATTGGCGTCAAACCAATGGTTATATTTTTTTTGATCAACCTCTTTATCGCCAAGGCAATTTGATTAAAAATATAAAATTAACTTTTAAAGACGGCTTAGTTGTTGATGCTCAAGCTGGTTATGGTGAAAAGTTTCTAAAACAGTTAATTAAAGTTGAAAACTCCGATAAAATAGGGGAATTCTCTTTAACTGACAAACGTTTTTCTAAAATAAATAAATTTATGGCAGAAACTCTTTATGATGAAAATTTTGGTGGATCTTTTGGTAACACTCACATTGCTCTCGGTTCATCTTTTAAAGATGCCTGCTCTCAAAAAATAAGTAAATTAACACAAAAAGATTGGAAAGATTTAGGTTTTAATGATTCAGCTGTTCACACCGACATTATTGCTACCACTGATCGCATTGTTACTGCCACTCTTAAAAGTGGCAAAGAGATTATTCTTTATAAATCTGGTAAGTTTCAAATTTAAACTATGGAAAATAGTAGTGAATTAATAAATCCGAGTTTAGAAAAAAAAGAGTTTCCAACAGTTTTAAAAATTTGTAATGTTGAAAATCTTGAAGAACTTAAAAATATTTGTGCAATTGGAGATTCTGAAGAAGTTGAAGTAGGGGATTATTTTTTATTAAGAAAAAATGACAACATTACTACTTGTAGTTACGGTGCTGGTCCTTGTATTTCCGGTGTTCTTCAAACCAACGATAATAAGCTTTATATGTTTCATAGTTTTGCAGATAGATTTTTGACCTTAGAACAAAAAGAAATTATTAAAAATACAAAAAAAGGAATTATTGGTAGTGGAAATAAAGAATTATTAGATACTTTTAAGTCCGAATTTAAAAATGGAAATATTAAAGTTCTTCCACCTCCCACTGGAGGAAATTATGACTTTAATATTGTTTTTGTTAAAGCCAAAAATAAATATAAAGTTTCACCTGGTATTTATTTTTGTCATGATAATATAGAAAATACCGACCAACAATTATAAAAAATTCATTTATAATAAATCATGTCTAAAGATAAAATAATTACAGCCTCTTTAATAATTATTTTTGTTTTAGCTTTTTATTTTTTAACCAAAAAACCGAGCAGTATGGAAAATCAAGTTTCCAATTCTACTCCAACCTCAAATCCTATGCCAACTCTTCCTCCATCTAAAGTCACAGAATTAAAAATTGAAGATATTAAAGTCGGAACTGGCAGTGCTGTTAAATCCGGCGATATCGTTTCTATAAACTACCTTGGCACTCTTGAAGACGGCACAAAATTCGATAGCTCTTATGATCGAAATCAACCTTTTGAAACACAAATTGGTGTTGGTCAAGTTATTGAAGGTTGGGATAAAGGAGTTGTTGGTATGCAAGTTGGTGGTAAAAGAAAACTAACTATTCCTTATCAAATGGCTTACGGTGAAAATGGCTATGGTCCGATTCCCGCCAAAGCCACCCTCATTTTTGAAGTTGAGTTAATGTTTATAAAATAAAAAATATTTACCCCTTTTCTTAAAAGGAGAAATAGCTAAGCCAAAAGGGATCTTATTCAACCAAAAAAATGCTGGCAAACGCCAGCATTTTTAATATACTCTTTGAGTAAAATTATTTATAAATAATTTTTGCTGAAGATTTTAAATTATTAAACCAAGTGCTAAGAGCAGTATTTTTTGCTTGAGTTTCAAGTTGTTCTTTCGCTAATATTTGTAGTTCACTATCTGTCTTTCCTGTTGGTAAATAACTTTTATTTTCTTTTAAGAAAGCGTCAATCTGTTCTTTTGTAACTTCAGCACTAGGTGATGCCAATGCTTCAGCAATCTTTTGAGTACGGATTTGTGAAACAACTTCATCTTTTGTCACACCTTGTGTTTTCATTGCCTCTTCTAAAGTCGTTCCTTGAGTTTTAACTTGATCTTCGATTAAAGCCAAACCTTTATCAATTTCTTCTTGACTAATAACAATGCCTTTGTTTTTAGCTTCACCTTCTATTAAAGCATCTTGGACCATCTGACCAAGAATAACCTGTTTATCTTGTTTTTGTAATTGTGTAATATATGAATGTCTATAAATTGGTTTTCCATTCACTGTTGCCACGACCCCAAATTTAATAAAACAACCAGTAATAAAGGCCAATAAAACCAGAAAACCAATTAAGTGAATTGTTGCCATCTTAGACATTTTTTTCATTACTAGTTTCTTCTTTTCCGTTACTTTTTTAATATCAACAACCTCATTGGTAACTTTTTTGTTTGTTTTTTTGATTATTTTTTTCATATATTTCATTTATAATAGCATTTTTTAAATAATTTAAAAACAAAAAAAGGCCCTGATAACTATTTTGATTTTTACATCAACAAGTCACCAAGACACTTATTTTCTCTTCTTGTTACTAAAATTATTTAATTATTGCTGATCCGTCAGAATCCTTTATTGTTGTTACTCGTTCGCTCATAAACATATTAACTGTACTGATAATAGATTTCGAGATAAACTCATCCTTTGCTTCGGTAAATCCTGAAACAGCGACTACAAAATATTCGCCCCGTTTTAGTTCTATTGACCAACTTCCTCCCCAGACACAATCTCCTGAAGTTAATAACTCGGGATAAATAGAAGCCATTTTTGATGGTAATCCATTTTCCCAAGAAAATTTTGCTTTACCAGTTGCATTTTGTTTACGTTCTTCAGTGCTTATTCCGACTTCGTGTTCAATTAGAATTGAATCATTAAAATCAAAATCTCCAAATTGTTTATTTGGGTCAGTTATAACGATCCAAATTTTACCTCCCAATTTTTCAATTATTGGTTTGGTCAAATCAATAGCTGCCAAAATCATTTCTTTTGTAATCATACATGGAGATTTCTTTTTTTTCACACAAATCACCAATCTTTCTTTTTTATTGTAAATGTACAAGAAGAGAGCTTCAAAAAAACAAAAAATAAAAAACAATTTTTTTATCTTTATTTTTAAGTAGGGAAATTATATCAAACCAGTTCAAAAAAAACACTTTAGTGACCCCAGACCTTCAAGAGGGGGTCTGATAAACCCTGTTCAATTACTCCCGTGTAGAGAATGTAAATATTAATACAATTCTTTCATTTCCATTAGTTTTAAAAACATTTAAAAAAAATACGGCCAAAGTCTAAATTGAATGTGTAACACACATCAACTTTTGACTCCAGCCGTAATTATGTTAGTTTAAAAAACCGCAAGAACCGTCTTCAGTTCCTCATAGTTAAAAGAAGAGTCTCTTTTGGGACAGATTCCAATTGGTATTAGGCAAAATTTGCAATCATGGGAATGGTCATCCTTTTTCATCGCCATAATTTTATCCATATTACTTGGATCAGAAAAAATTTCATCCATCTCTTCTTTTGTTGGGCCAACGAATTTATTGTCCCCAATATCTCCAAAGAGATCATTCATCATTAGTATCCCCGTCGGTATCCCAAAATGCCCACCAAACATGTCAGCTATTAGCATGAGATGCAGTAGCTCATCCAAAGGATGTTGGCTGCGGTGAAACCAGTCCTTATTTTCTTTAGACTGCCAATCGGCGTATTCCACTTCTTCCATCGGCTTGCCAATACCTTGGTCGTTTATGAGCACGTGAACCACTGTACCTTTTCCAGTATCAACGCCTTTGTGGTCAATCTGGTTGCGTAGTTTTCTTTGAAGTTCATTCTGGGAGTAATTATTTTGAAGATGATTTTTAATCCCTTCTTCGCCCTCAAAATGAATCTCAATTTTTGCTCCTTTACAACTTGTTAGTTTTTCAAAAACTACCATATTTACAAACTCCTTTCATTTTCACATTTACATGTGGTTATCCTATGGACAACTCTCTAGATATAGAAATACCCACAGAGTTGCCCATAATCAGGAGTTTTATTATTTTAATGTTCTCTTATTAAGACATAAATATTTTAGCTAATTAAAAATATTATGCCTAATATAGTCCATATTATATCAAACCAGTTCAAAAAAAACACTTTGGTAACATCAGACATCCCGCAAGAGAACCAAATCATCAGCGAACTTATTTTCTATTTCAAAACCTTTGCAGATGATATCTCTAACCTAACAAATCCTATTCAATTACTCCCCGTATAGAGAATATAACTAAAAATTAGTGTTAATTGATCAACTAAAGTAAAATAACCTATGACGGAAATTGATAAATCAAATTTTGAACCAGTTAATTCTCAACTTATAAATATAGTTGAAAAAGAAAAAAGTCCAGTTAAATATCCAATAACAATGGAACAATTGAAAGATTTATTTAAAAGACAGGCTGAATTTGACGAATCAGAAGATGAACCAGAGTTACTTTCGGAATCTAAATTTGAAGTTATACCTCAAGGGTTAAATATTACTTCCTCATATACTATCTCTAACTTAGAAGGTGGTAGGACTAATCTTACAATCAAAGGTTGTTTAAATAATAATGAGAATGGATTTTTATCTGACGAAACTCCAGCAGAAATTAGTGGTGACACAAAAGCTAAACAACGTACTCTTAGTGCTTTTGGAGTAGAAGAAGAATTACCTTTTAAAACTTATTTAAAAGCCATGATTGAAGATTCTTTACAAGGTAAAGTAAGTATTAAAGAAATATCACTTCAAGATAAAAATCTAGTTTTGGAAATTGAAAAACCACAAGATTAAAAAAGTGGTGACCCTACGGGGAATCGAACCCCGATTAGCAGAATGAGAATCTGCTGTCCTAACCATTAGACGATAAGGCCAGATTAATGTAAAATTAATTAGATGTATTTTACCAAATATAGCTCTTATTTTAAGCTTATAGCTTTAACGGTGCTTTTTTCCGTTTGTTTTTGGTTTACCTTTTATTTTAACATTCCCGGCAAAATAGGTTTTAACAACGTTTCCCTAGAAACTGTTTTTTTTAACTACGACGGACCAAATTATATGGTTATCAGTAAATGTGGTTACAACAAAAATTGTATCGGTCCAAATTTTTCCATGCCTCAATCATTTGAATATTACCCAGCCCATTTGCCTGGTTATCCCATGCTAATTACCTTCATTTCTAATTTCACTTCCACTCCAAAAGCCATGCTTTTAACCACTCTTGCCGGATCGATTTTTTTGTCACTGATTTTATTTGAATTTTTTAAATTATTTATCAATGAAAAGAAAGCTTTTTGGCTTTCCACTCTTTTTATTTTTTTTCCTGCTCGTTTTTTTGTCTTACGTCAAATTGGTGCTCCAGAAACTTGGTTTTTAGCCACTATTATTGCCTCTATTTTTTATTTTAAAAAAGGCAAATATCTACCCGCTGCCATTTTTGCCGCCCTTGCCCAAAGTCTCAAAAGTCCCGGCATTCTTTTATTTGCATCATATGGAATTATTGCCATTTATGAGTTAATTAAAACCAAAAATTTTTGGCCGATTTTTAAAAAATATTTTTGTTTTATTTTAGCTCCAATTACGGTCCTTATAATTTTTAATCTTTATCGAATCCAAACAGGGGATTTTTGGGCCTATTTCCACAGTGGCGATAATTTTCATTTAAATACCTTGCCATATTTAGTTTTTATCAGCACTAAATCATGGATCAATACTATTTGGCTCGAAGATGTTATTTATATTTATTTAATCGCTATTTATGGCGTTTATCGTTTATATAAAAAATATAAATTCGATATTATT
>Ga0172379_10010236_pt1 | contig 11398 bp, 8 predicted proteins | sample GrowelOW334metaG_FD_119756 | JGI IMG/M metagenome (GOLD analysis project Ga0172379, IMG submission 119756) | Groundwater microbial communities from an aquifer near a municipal landfill in Southern Ontario, Canada - Groundwater well OW334 metaG | ecosystem: Environmental > Aquatic > Deep... | reverse complement strand
TGTGAAATATCCTTCCATATGGTTAAAATATTCTGATGATTTACTGAACTGGGAAGATAAACCAAGTTTTTTATTGCTGAGCGGACGCGAAGGAAGCTGGGAAGAAAAAATAGGAGGGAGCACCCCCCCGATACGTACGGATGCCGGGTGGCTGGTGATTTATCACGGAGTAGAACACGGAGGATTTGGATATTATCGTGTGGGCGCACTATTACTGGATCTGAACGATCCTTTGATAGTGTTGGGCAAAACGCCATCCTGTTTAATGGAACCTGAGTTTGATTTTGAAATCAACGGATATTATAAAGGATGTGTTTTTCCTACCGGTAACGTTGTTAAAGATGGAATCTTATATGTCTATTACGGAGGTGCCGATAAGTATGTCGGAGTGGCAACTTGCAATATTAACGATTTGGTAAAATATCTACTGAACAATCCCGTCAAAAAAGAAATAAAAACAATTAAAGAGAATTCATTATGCTAGATATAAACATTCATATTTTCGATATTATCATCGTAGTTGTTTATCTGATTTTTATTATATGGTGGGGTTTACGTCATGGTAAAAGTTCTGATTCACAGTCTTATTTTCTTGCAGGACGGACTATGCCCTGGTGGGTTGTAGGTTTGTCGCTTTTTGCCGCCAGTATTTCAAGTTCCACACTTGTGGGACAATCTGGTGATGCGTATGCTACAGGAATCGGCGTTTTCAATTATCATCTGACCGGCGTAATTGTGATGATTTTTTTCGCCACCTTCTTCCTTCCGTTGTATATAAAAAGCGGAATCTTTACCATCCCTGAGTTTTTGGAAAAAAGGTTTGATAAGCGTTCAAGATATTATTTTTCAGGAATCTGTATTATTGGCAATATATTTTTGGATGCTGCCGGAGCACTGTATGCCGGAGCGCTTATCATAAAATTAGTGATACCTCAGGCAGATTTGCAAACAATTATTATCATTTTTGCGCTGATAACAGCTTCTTATACTATTCCGGGAGGACTTTCCTCGGTGATAAATACTGAACTGATCCAGTCCATCATTCTTGTTATAGGTTCTGCCATACTAACTATCCTCTGTGTACGTGGCGGAGGTCTTGAGCATATTCAACAATTGTTGATGAGCGGAGACATAGGTATGAAGTTGATTCGTCCGTTAAATGACCCTTCTGCTCCCTGGCTCGGATTGATTGTGGGTATGCCGATACTCGGATTATATTTCTGGGGGAACAATCAAACCATGGTTCAGCGCGTTCTCAGTGCGAAAACTATCGACGAAGGTCGTAAAGGTATGTTGCTGAACGGTGGAATAACCTTATTAACACTCCTGATAATTGTGATCCCTGGCGTAATGGCTCAGAAATTGTTCCCGGGACTGGAAAAACCTGATATGGTCTACCCTTCAATGATTAAGGGTTTGATGCCAATCGGGTTGCTTGGAGTGATGTTTGCAGCACTACTGGCGGCACTGACATCAGCACTGAGTGCAATACTTAATTCAACATCCACATTATTTACCATGGATTTTTATGCTGCTTTCAATAAAAAAGCTAGCTCCAAGAAACTGGTGACTGTAGGCAAAATCACATCGGTGGTAATCATTATTATTGCAACATTCTGGGCTCCTCAGATCGGTAAATTCGGCTCGTTATTGAAATACTATCAGGAGATGCTTTCCTATATTGCTCCACCTGTTGTTGCCGCTTTTTTACTCGGAATTTTCAATAAACGAGTGAATGGTAAGGGTATCTTTTGGGGACTGATGTTGGGACTATCGTTGGCACTAATCCTGTTGTTTTACAAAACAGCTATTTTTGGTAATCTGCACTTTCTGTTGATTATTCCTTTCTTGTTTACAATCTGTGTAGTGTTTATGTATTTATTCAGCCTGACGGCTCCGAGACCTTCCGAGGATAAATTACTAAATGTCACTTTTACGAAAAAAGTTCTCAGGGAAAACATGGATTTTAAAAGTAAATGGTATAAAAATTATTATTTCTGGTCGCTGATTTTATTGCTTATGTGTGTGCTGATCTGGGTAATTCTTGCGTAACGGATACTCTACACAATTTTTTAAAATCAGGTCGCTTTGAACTTTATTTATATACGTATGGAAGGTGTTGTTTTTGATATTCAGCGATTCGCGTTGCATGATGGACCGGGAATACGGACTACGGTATTTCTAAAAGGATGTCCGCTTCGGTGTGTCTGGTGTTGTAACCCGGAGTCTCAGAGTTCTAAACCACAACTTGCTTTTGATGCAACAAAATGTACCGGATGCGGAAAGTGTATCAATATATGTCCTCAACATGCTATACTTGAAGATGGCGATAAAATTACAATTGATTTTAATGCGTGCGATTCTTGTGGACAGTGTGTTGAGGTTTGCACGGATAATGCATTAAGTATTTTCGGTTATGTTGCCGAGGCACACAAAATAATGCATGAAGTGCTTAAAGACAGTGATTACTACAGGATATCAGGAGGTGGATTGACTATTTCCGGCGGAGAAGCGATGGCTCAGTTTGATTTTACAAAGGAATTGCTGAAGCAGGCAAAGCAAAATCACATTCATACTGTAATTGAAACTTCAGGGTATGCAGATAAGGATAAATTCCGGCGGATAATGCCTTTTGTCGATCTTTTCTTGTTAGACATCAAACTTGTAAACAATTCGTCGCATCGCAAATATGCCGGAGTTGAGAATAGAATGATATTGAATAATCTTGATTTTTTGTATCACTGCGGAGCAGAAATCCAACTGAGATGCCCGATTATCCCGGGGATAAATGATGATCAGGAGCATTTTCGTAATTTATGCGAATTAAGTCATCAGTATAAAAACTTGAAAGGGATCGAGTTGCTGGCATATCATGATTACGGGACGTCAAAATATATTAAAACAGGAAAAAACTACGAGCTGAAGGATATTAAAACAGTGAGTAAAACTCAACGTGAAAATTGGTATGTTCAACTTGAACAAATGGGTTGCGAAAATTTAATCAGATAAAGATATATGGTAAATTTGAATGTATTAAAAGATAATATATTTTCTCTGGATATAAGCGCCGGAGAGACTATTGAAACTCTGTGGCAGTTTACAGAGACCTATAAAAAAAATCGCGGGAATAAATACATGAGGGAAGCTTATTGTACAAAAGTACAATGGCCGCTTCAGATGTGTGATGTGCAATCCGGGGATTTATTTGTAGGAAGAACCAGTGCACCCCTGATTGGCTTTATCGGCCATGAAAACAGTGGCTCCATAGGATATTACTGCAACGAGAAAGAACTAAGGAACTTTCAGCAAGAACATGCTATGCCGGATGATGACAACCAAAAAATAAACGAATTGATTGATTTCTGGAGGAATGAGGCTACAGTTGCGAAAGCTAAACAACACTATTCGAAACAAATGAAAAGTGCGCTTCCAAGTGATCTTTATTCCGAAGAATCGGGCATTGTTTTCACGCTTTGGCGTATGAGCGGGATTCTGTTGGATTATGAGAAATTAGTCAGATTGGGGATTCCGGGTCTCAGGAATGAAATAATGGCAAAACGTGAAACAGAGATTCAAGATGATTCCCGAAAATTGTATGATGCCATGCTAATCGCTCTTGATACTTTTGGTGAGATTTGTGAATTTTACTCCCGACAGGCAATGCAAAAAGCTGTTCAGACTGAAAATCCTCAGGAGAAGGCCGATTTAACCCAAATGTCTGTAATTTTAAAGAAGTTGCCAAATAACAAACCTGAAAGTTTTCGGGAAGGTCTTCAATTGTTTATTCTGTATACAGTTTTAGATGGAGCAAGGAGTTTCGGTCGGCTCGATGAAGCTTTTGCTGAATTGTATTGTCATGATATTGACGAAAAAGTAATTACAGAAGAAGAGGGTATACGTTTGTTGACCGGAATATGGCAGTTGATAATTGCCCGTAATTTCAGGTACGACAGTCGCATTATCATTGGCGGTTTGGGGCGTGTGAATGAACAAAAGGCGAACCGTTTGGCTATGGCAATGATGGAAACAACACGCCGGGTCAAAGATATTGTTCCGCAATTGGCTTTGCGTTTTAACAAACAACAGGATTCCGGACTTTATGCCAAAGCGTTGGACGTGTTAGGTGAAGGCAATACTTTCCCCATGTTGTATAATGATGACGTGAATATTCCGGCTGTACAGAAAGCTTTTAATATTCCTTATGAAGAGGCCATTCACGCCATACAGTACGGTTGTGGCGAGTATGTAATTAATCATCGAAGTGTTGGTACCCCGAGCGGTGTGATTAATATACTTGCCGCTCTGAATGTTACGTTGAACAAAGGGGTTGATCCTGTGACAGATAAACCTATTGGTATGCCGCTTGACAGGTATGATAAATACAATGATTTTTTGACATTTGATGATTTCTTCAGAGCATATAAAGAGCAGGTAGAATATCATGTAGAACCTCTTGCCGAGCATGAGAAGCTGGAATATGATTTTGCCGGACATGATGCTCCTTTTTTGTTTACAAGCATGTTGATGGATGATTGTGTTGCAAGAGGCAAAGGAGTTTTCGAAGGAGGTATCAGGTATCTGGGAGGTACGCTGGAGTTATACGGTTGTAGTAATGCCGCTGACAGCCTTGTAGCAATCAGACAATTAGTTTATGAACAGAAGAAAATAAGTCTGAATGATCTGAGAACTGTGCTTCAGAATAATTTTGAAGGATATGAAAATGAACGAAAATTGTTATTGGATTGTCCTAAATACGGGAATGATGATGAAATTGCGGATGAAATGTTTGTTAACGTTCATAACCACGTTTGTAACTTCACCCGTGCTCAAAGTGAAAAATACGGATTGCATTCCTACCTGATTGTGAATATCAACAATGATGCAAATACGCTCATGGGGGAACATACATCGGCTTCGCCCGACGGTCGAAAAGCTTTTACATTTATGAATCCTGGAAATGCGCCGGTTGGAGGAGCTGATAAAAACGGGTTGACCGCATTCCTTAACTCAGTAGTTAAACCATCGTCTGCAATTCATGCCGGGTATGTTCAAAATATGAAATTTTCCAGAGAAATGTTTACGGATTATCGGGTGAAATTTGAAATGCTCATGTCAACCTATTGGGAAAAAGGAGGAACTCAGGCGATGCTCACAGTTATCGGAAGGAAAGATCTGGAAGAAGCACTGATTCATCCCGAACTGTACCAGAATTTAATTGTACGTGTAGGGGGATTTAGTGAGCGTTTCGTGAATTTACCGAAACTCACGCAATTGGAATTATTAAGTCGCACTTTATATTAATCAAAAGTATTTAAAATTAATTGTATTTACATGAAAACAGATCAGGAAATCAAAGCTATTATTGATCAACATAGGCCTCTGAAAGGGGCCACAATACCAACAGATATAAAATCACGGCTGGGTGCCGCGCATGTTGCCGGGAAGTATTTTTTCACTAACGAACCTTTTGTAATTGAGGGAAGTAAAAAATTGTCAGAATTAGGTTATGGTGTATTGAAATTATGGTTTCGAAAAATACCTGCTGGAATTGAAGGTGCTCCTGATCACGATGCATCATGTGGTTATCCTTATAATTCTGACTGGAATGTCGGAAACAATATTACATTGAAAGAATTAGCCGAGCATCCGTATTTTGCAACTTGTTTTGATTTGCCATTCTCAACATTTGTATTAAGTGTTCAGGGGGCAGGATTACAAACTACATCAGAATCTGCTGCCGCAGAAGAGCAGGAAATGTATGAACTTGTAAGATTCTTGCTGGAAAAATATCGACACAGGGATGTGACATTCATTCTCCAAAACTGGGAAGGCGACTGGATGTTGCGTGGCGGGATATATGATGAGGCACGCTGGTCCTTAACACCTGGCGAGTTAATTGAAGTTTTAGAAGGGCAAAGGTATACGTCACCGGTACCGGCAGATGTTCCTGAACGGGTACAACGCATGTCTGATTGGTTCCGTGCCCGCCAGTCAGGTGTGAACAGAGCCAGAAACGAAGCAGGAGAAGGAAAGTGCAAGGTGTATCATGCCATTGAGGCCAATAAGGTTTTAGATTGCATGGGTAATATTCCGGGGATTGTGAGTCATGTACTCCCGCAACTCGAAGTTGATATGGTTTCATGGTCGTGTTATGAGGCACTAACTCCTGATGGAGTTGATCTTTACAAAGGTGTCGAATATATTAAACAGCATATGCAGCCGACTCAATATATGAATGGTCAGAAAAAAGTTTTTATAGGTGAAATTGGTGTCCCTGAACAACGTTATGTTGGTCTCACGGAAAAAGATCAGGTGCAAAATGCATGGGACATATATACCGCTGTTTGTTTGGCTTTAGATATTCCTTATTTAATCGTATGGGAACTGTTTTGTAATGAACCTTTAGATAGCAGGTTCAGGATGTCTAATAACATTCAGAAAAAAGAAGATTTGATGGGGTTCTGGCTTGTTCGTCCCGATAACTCTCTGAGTTTTACCGGTGAATACTTTGAATCTCTTTTGAAAAGAAGCGTGAAAATCAAATGATTCCATTTTTAATATGTTAGTTGTATTAAAATTAAGCTTTTCCTGAAAGTTGTTTAATATGAGGTTAAGGAGTACGAAATCAGCAAATTGGATATGGACAATCGGTCTGATTGCAACTGTGCCCGGAATGAAAGTTGAAGGAAAGCAACCTGAGAAGAAAATGAATATCATTTTCATCATGTCGGATGACCATACCCGGCAGGCGATAAGTTGCTATGGCAGTAAATATGGGTACACGCCTAATATTGATCGCTTGGCCAGTGAAGGTGTGAAATTCAATAATTGTTTTGTCTCGAACTCGATTTCCGGCCCGAGTCGTGCCAGTATATTGACAGGAAAACATAGTCATGCCAATGGTTTTGTCGGGAATTACTCAGTTTTCGACGGGTCGCAGCAAACCGTTCACAAGTTACTTGCCCAAGTCGGATATACATCGGCTGTCATAGGTAAGTGGCATCTGAAATCCATTCCGGTAGGTTTCGATCACTGGGATATTTTGCCAGGTCAGGGTGATTATTATAATCCGGACTTCATTAACAAAGATGGAGAATATGTAGAGCAGGGTTATGTTACAAATATCATAACAGATAAATGTATTGACTGGATAGATAAGCAGAAACAAAGTGATAAACCGTACATTTTATTTATGCATCATAAAGCCCCCCATCGCACATGGATGCCTGATTTGAAGAATCTTGGCTTATATAAAGATGTCAAGTTTGAAATACCGGATAACTTCTTTGATACGTATGAAGGACGAACTGCAGCGAAGGAACAGGATATGAACGTTGCAAAAACCATGCGACTTGGATATGATTTCAAAATGTATCATCCGCGATTGGAAGAAAAATCCGATAATTATGCTTTAAAAAAGCTGAATCCAGAAGAAAAAAAAGCATGGCGGGATTATTATAACCCGATTTTGGAACGTTTTCTTGCACAAAATCCGCAGGGTGATGAACTCTTGAAATGGAAACTTCAGCGTTATCTGCAGGATTACTATGAAACATCTCAGTCGGTTGATCAAAGTATTGGTCAATTGATTGAGTATCTGACTTTGTCGGGACAAATAGAAAATACTTTGATCATTTACACTTCCGACCAGGGATCTTATCTGGGAGAACACGGATGGTTCGATAAGCGATTCATGTATGAGGAATCGTTTTCAACTCCATTAGTAATGCGGCTACCTAAAAACTATTTTAATAAAGGTGGTTTCGAGATAAAGGATTTGGTTCAGAACATAGATCACGCGCCGACTTTTCTTGAAATAGCAGGAATAAAACCTCCTTCCGATATACATGGTGAGTCTTATTTGCCTTTGCTATATAAACATAAAAAAGTTAACCCCAGAAAATCATTATATTACCATTATTATGAATATCCTGCCCCATATGGATCCGTTAAGCGTCATTATGGTGTGAGAACCAAGCGTTACAAACTGATTCGTTTTTATAATGATATTGATGAATGGGAGTTGTATGATTTAAAAAATGACCCGCATGAGATGACGAATCTTATTAATGTTAAGAAATACGGGAATCTCATTGTAAAGCTTAAGAAAGAATTAGACAGACTTAAGAAATTATATCAAGTTCCCGATAATTATAATGAGTTGTATCAGGCTCCTGAGAATAATTAGGTGTTACACCGGTTAATCGGTAAAAACAAACATTATGTATTTAACAAATATAAATTTAATTCAATGAAACGCAGCGAAATCAATCAGATAATCGAACATGCCAAAGCTTTTATGGCTAATAAACAATTTATTCTTCCACCTTGGGCATATTGGAGTCTCGAAGATTGGAGAAATAATTGTGAAAACACTACAGAAATAATCGATAATATGCTCGGATGGGACATCACCGACTTTGGCTCAGGCGATTTTTACAAACGTGGTTTATTTCTATTCACCATTCGCAACGGTAAGTTCAAGGTCGATAATAAACCTTATGCGGAAAAAATAATGATAGTAGAAGAAGAGCAAGAAACACCTATGCATTTCCATTGGGCAAAGATGGAAGACATTATCAACCGTGGCGGTGGCAATCTGGTAATTGAACTCTACAATTCTACTAAAGATGAGAAACCGGATACCACTGATGTTGTTGTTAAAGTCGACGGAGTAAAACATATTGTTCCCGCTGGAGGTAAAGTGGTGTTGACTCCCGGTGAAAGTGTATGCTTAGAACAGGGTAATTATCACCGTTTTTATGGCCAAGTAGGCAAAGGCAAAGTATTGGTTGGCGAGGTGAGTATGGTGAACGACGATAGCAACGATAACTGTTTTTACGAAGAAATAGGTCGTTTCCCTGTTATCGAAGAAGATGAGTTGCCTATTCACTTGTTAACCAGCGATTATTCTAAATTTCTAAAATAGTGATTCATATTGACACACGAGGTTTTTGTTTAAATCTATGTTAAAAAAAATTATTGTATCCGGAGTCGGTTGTTGCTTAGTTGACTTACTATATAACAATATCAATTTTTCCAGTGAGACCTTCAAACAATATATCTCTTTAAAACGTGGTGACGGAGGCTTAACGCCCGGTCAATTAGTGTTCAACGAAGAGTTTGTGAAATTCGCAGGAGCACCTTTTGAAACCTTATTAACTAATATTACTGATGGCAGAATACCAGATAAGACAAATATTGGCGGACCTTCTATCGTTTCGTTAATTCATGCCGCACAGTTAACTGACTCTGATAAATGTGAGGTTCGCTTCTACGGAAAAGGAGGAAATGACCAGACAGGTAAATATCTAATGGATACATTAGTCAAAACACCTGTTATTTTACACGACTTTAGCTTGATCGATAACATTACCCCTTCCACGATAGTGCTATCAGATCCTCATTACGATAATGGTCACGGAGAACGTATGTTTATCAATACCATCGGTGCAGCCTGGGATTATAAACCGGAAGATTTGGACGAAACTTTTTTTCAATCAGATATCGTGGTTTTTGGAGGAACCGCAATCGTTCCGGTCATTCATGATAATTTGACCGAACTTCTGATGAAATCCAAGCAGAACGGTTGCATAACTATCGTCAATACCGTATTTGACTTCAGAAATGAAAAACAAAATCCGGATGAAAAATGGCCTTTGGGTAATAGCGATGATAGTTACAAATACATTGACTTACTTATTGTCGACCATGATGAAGCACTCCGTTTAAGTAATGGAACTACCATAGAAGCTGCTATTGCATTTTTTCTCGATAAAAAAGTACTTGCGTTCATTTTTACAAACGGATCAAATCCTGTCACAGTATATTCAAACGGACAGCTTTTCGATGTCTTGGAGCTGACGAAATATCCTGTTTCCCTGAAAATTCTAAAAGAATTGGAAACCAATAAAACGGGTGATACCACTGGTGCAGGTGATAATTTCGTGGGGGGAGTTATTGCATCGATTGTGAACCAGTTGCAAGCTGGAGTCAAAAAAATCTGTCTTAAAGAGGCGGTTTCATGGGGAATTGTTTCCGGTGGTTATGCATGTTTTTACATGGGAGGCACCTATTTCGAACAAAAAAAAGGTGAGAAACTAAACAAAATAAAACCTTATTACACATCGTATCAACAGCAAATAAATGGTTAATAAGAATCAAATTGTCATTTTTGGTGCAGGCAAAATTGGTCGTTCCTTTATCGGGCAACTTTTCGGATGTAGCGGTTACGAAGTTATTTTTATCGATGTTGATTCGCGGATTATTGCAGGGCTCAACGAAAAAGGAAGTTACCGCGTAGTAATTAAAGGCGAAGCCGACGAAGAAATCATTGTTCACAATGTGTCAGCCATATCGGCTCTCGACAATGAAAAAGTGATCGATGCGGTATCGAAAGCCGGTATTTTAGCTGTTTCAGTGGGCAAAAACGTGCTGGAACTAATTGTGTCAGTCATTGCTGCGGGAATTAAAAAACGCGGCTTAGCTGATCCCAATACACCATTGGATATCATTTTGGCAGAAAATATGCGCTCTGCGGCTGACTTTATGCGAGGTCTTTTAGTGCAAAACCTACCTTCAAACTTTGATGTTGACAAATTGTTAGGATTGGTTGAAACCAGCATTGGCAAAATGGTGCCGATTATTCCACAAGCCGAGTTGGAAAAAGATCCATTGGTGGTTTTTGCCGAAGCCTACAACTCATTGATATTAGACGAAAAAGGATTTAAAAATCCAATACCAAGCGTAAAAGGTTTGGCGCCCAAAAGCAATATTAAAGCCTGGGTAGATCGCAAAGCCTTTGTACATAACCTGGGACATGCCACAGCAGCTTACTACGGATTTGCAAAGCATCCCGATGCGGTGTATATGTACGAAGTGCTGAACGATCCCAAAGTTCAGAACTTTACACGCTCAGTCATGCTTCAATCCGCTCAAATATTACTGGTTGCTTACCCTGACGATTTTACAATGGATGATTTAAAAACTCATATCGAAGACTTGATTTGCCGTTTTAGAAACAAAGCTTTGAAAGATACTATTTTTCGTGTAGGCATGGATTTACAACGCAAATTAGGATCTGATGATCGTTTTATGGGGGCAGTTCATTTGGCTATGGAAAATAATCAGCCTTACGGGTTGATTTTGGAAGCTATGTCGTATGGTTTGCTATTCAGAGTTAAAGATGAGTTTGGAAATGGCTTCCCTTCCGATATTGCATTTTTGGAGTCGCTTGAAAAGGACTTTGAATTAACTTTAATAAAACAATTAGGTTATGGATCAGTACATGATCTGTCGGTTATAGAAAAACTTATGGTTTTTTATAAGCAGCGAGTCATTAAATGCGGTAGCATCATGAAAAGTGTGTAAATGTCAAAGTTATACTGATTTTATTTGA
>Ga0172379_10010235_pt1 | contig 11399 bp, 14 predicted proteins | sample GrowelOW334metaG_FD_119756 | JGI IMG/M metagenome (GOLD analysis project Ga0172379, IMG submission 119756) | Groundwater microbial communities from an aquifer near a municipal landfill in Southern Ontario, Canada - Groundwater well OW334 metaG | ecosystem: Environmental > Aquatic > Deep... | reverse complement strand
GATGAAGGCGAATGCAAAGAACCTCGATAAATTTGCACGTGAAGAATTTCTGATGAAAAAGAAAGATGAAGATATTTTTCTTATCATTGAGAAATAAAAATCCATCTTCAATTGTCAATATCCTATTGTCAATTGTCCATAATTTAAGAGCCAATGTTGCTGGATCTGGACATATTTAAAATTGAGAGCAAGCTAAAGCCCAAGCAGGGAAGGGTTCTCATTGCGGAACCATTTCTGCCGGGAGACTATTTCAGCCGCTCCACAGTTTTGCTTGTACAGTGCTCTGAGGAGGGAGATGTTGGATTTATCCTCAATAAACCCACGGATCTGTTGGTAAAGGATCTTTTTAAAGGTTTCCCTGATTTTGATGCCATTGCCTTTCTCGGCGGACCAGTCAGCAACGACAAACTTTTTTTCCTTCATACCTTGGGCGATAAAATTCCCGACAGCCTACCCGTCAGCGGAGACCTTTTCTGGAGCGGAAATTTTGATCATTTGACGGCCCTCATCAGTGCCGGGCTGGTCGAAGAGGAGGATGTACGCTTCTTCCTGGGCTATGCCGGCTGGAGTGCTGGTCAGCTGGCAACCGAAATTGCGGATCATTCGTGGGTAGTTATCGAACCGACGGTAGAAACGATTCTTTCTAGCGACGAAAATTTCTGGAACGATAGTGTCCAATCGATAGGAGGGAACGCTTTGTTATGGCAGAATTTTCCGGAAAACCCAGAGTTGAATTGAAGATTCCAAATTCCAGATTACAAATTACAAATCAATGACGTTTAGTTAATAGAACTCCGCAGGAGTTGCCCGCGAATAACCTCCGGTTTTAACCGGAGGAAAAGAAAGGCACACATGAAAATAAACTCTGCAGGAGTTACCCAACAATTTCAACATAAAGTTTGCAATACCTTGTTACTGGGAAACCCGGAGTCGCTCACTAGGAACACGGAGCATCACTTTATCTAGACGACATTAGATTACAAATTCAAATTTGGAAAGTATTCCCTCATTTTTAATTTTTAATCTGTAATTTTTAATTTTTAATTCTCTCCTCCCTGTCCTTTTTTGCCAATGCCGTGAGCTTCTCTGCAATCAATTGGGTCTTTGTGCTGAAATAGCGCCGGTCTTCAAGTCCCAGTACTTTCTGAATGCCATGGCAGGCATCGTAAAGAAATAGCTCTTCTGCCTGTAGCAATTCATCCGGAGATATTCTTTCCTTCACTACCGTGATAAAGCCGGCATCTTTGGCGCTCTGGATCACTTGATTCCTGATCGCACTGTTGTATCCTCCTTCCAGTTCTGAGGAAAAAATGGCCTGATTCTGATTGAGCCAGGCAAACGATCCATCCAGCGTTTCGCATACATTGCCCTCCCGGTTAAGTAAAATTATATTCGGTTGGTTAAGTTCTTTGGCCCGGTGCGCTGCACCTAGCCTGACGAATAATCCTGATGTGGCGTAACCTGAATTTGAATGAATTTCCTGAAGCTGATCCCGGAAGATCGAGAGAAGTAACCCCGGTTCTGAAGGTGGATAGTAACCTCTCGGCAACTCCTCCGCTCGCAGCAGCATATTGACTCTTGAATCGTAAGGGTAAATTTGAATCTCAATTTTTGCCGCCAGATAGAGCTTGTTTTTGTTCAGCAAACGTGATACGTCCCTGCGCAGATATCTTCCATCCGCATCAATCAATCCCGTAAGATCAGCGCCAATGGTGGCTGCAGTCACCAAAAGATGGTTGCTGACCGATTCAGCAAACAGGATTTCATTGTGCTCTGCCCTAAAAGACTCACAGAACCCTTCTGCCCGTTGCGCCAAATCCGCAACAGTAAAAACTGCATCACTTTCCTTGTGAAACCGACCGTTTAGTAAGAAGTATCCGCCTTTCATAAATGCCCCGACGGTGAAAACAGCATGGTAACAAAGTCCATAAAGAGCGTAGGACGAATAATCATTGGAGTGCAAAACCCGATAACCGCGCCCAGAAAGTGGGCATCATGACCTATGTTATCCATCTTTTTACGGCTCATGTAGAAGGAGTAATAGAGGTAGAGCAAACCAAAGATGATTCCGGGCATGGGCAATACCCCGAAAAAATAGATGGGCTCCCATGGATTGAAAAATATGGCTGCAAAAAGTACGGCAGAAACGGCTCCGGATGCGCCTACGGCATTGTAATAGACATTATTCCGTTGTTTTATCAGTGACCATAAACTCGAAAACACTACTGATCCAACGAACATCGCAAGATAATAGTAGGTCGCATAACCCCCAAAAAAGAGTTGGAAATAGTGTTCAACGACCATTCCGAACGACCATAGAACGATCATGTTTACAAGCAGATGTTCCCAGTTTGCATGCACCAAGGCATGGGTTAACATCCTGTAATATTGTTTTTTGTGGTAAACCAGAAAGGCGTTAAACTGAAATTGTTTCATGACTTCCTTGTTGGAGAAAGCCAAAAAGGATGTCAGCGAGATGATGATGACCAACATGAGGGTAATAGATGCCATGGATCAGAGGTGTAAAATTTTGTAAGTTAGTTCGCGCATAAGCTCTCCATTTTCAGTCGTTCCGCCGCGGGCTCCTTTCGACCGGAGGTCATATTCCCTTAGCAGTGACAATACCAATACGGCTTTCTGCAGCGGATAGTTTCTTCCGGCAATGAGATAGTCCTTGACAAAAAACGGACTGACACCCAATTTTTGAGCTACTTCGCTTTCATCATTCTTGTTTGCCAGCGTATGATAGGTTAAGATCTTTCTAAAATAAGTAACCAGAATTGACACAATCATCTGAATGGAGTTGGATTTCTGGTTTTCAATAAAGTAGTTGACAATTCTGTTGGCATTGTACAGATCCCTGTATCCAAGCGCTTTTTGAAATTCAAAGGCATTGTACTCTTTGCTGATACCAATATTTTTCTCCACATCATCTACCGAGATGCTGGTTCCGGGTACGGCCGAAAAAATTATTTTATCCAACTCATTGACAATTCGCTGCAGATTATTTCCTATGTGGTCGGTAATCATCTGCACGGCCTTGTGTTCAATGCCGAGTTGTTTCGTTTTGAGGTAATTGACAATCCAGTCGGGAATCTTGTACTCCCTGACCGCTGCGGATTCCATGTAAACCCCGTGTTTGCTTATTGCTTTGTATAACTTTTTGCGTTTGTCAATGGTTTTGTATTTGTAACACAATACCAGCAGGGTTGAGGGAGCCGGTCTTTCGACATAGGAAGCCAGTTCATCAATGTCTTTGATATTTTGTGCCTCTCTCACGACCACAACCTGACGGTCGGCCATCATTGGGTAACGGCGGGCAGCAGTCAGGATATGATCCAGTGTAATATCCTTTCCGTAAAGCAGCGTTTGGTTGAATGCTTTTTCGCTCTCCGACAGCACATTTTCGAGGATATAATCGCTGATCAAATCGATGTAATAGGGCTCTTCTCCCTCCAGAAAATAGACGGTGCTGTAATTTTTATTTTTTAGGTCAGTGAGGATATTGTGGAAATCCATGCAATCAGAATTTCAGGTGTTTGACCGATCTTCCGTCGTTGATGATCTCCATCAGTGCATTAATCCCAACCTCCAGATGGGTGTTCACAAACTGGCGGGTAACCTCCTTGTCGCTCTCCTGGGTTTTTACCCCGGTCGAAATCATGGGTTGATCGGAGACCAGCAGCAATGCCCCGGTTGGAATTGAATTACAAAAACCTACTGTGAAGATGGTCGCAGTTTCCATGTCAATGGCCATGGCACGAGTTTTAATCAGGTATTTTTTGAATCGCTCATCATACTCCCAAACTCTTTTGTTGGTGGTGAAGACGGTACCGGTCCAATAATCAAGTCCAAGGTCGCGAATGGTGGATGATACTGCACGCTGCAGGCTGAAAGCCGGCAACGCTGGCACTTCAGGTGGCAGATAATCATTGGAAGTACCATCGCTCCGGATGGCGGCAATGGGGAGAATCAGGTTTCCAAGTTCGCTTTTGCGTTTCAAACCACCACATTTGCCTAGAAAAAGTACCGCATCCGGCATTACGGCACTAAGAAGGTCCATGATGGTGGCTGCATTGGGGCTACCCATTCCAAAGTTGATGATGGTGATACCATTGGCGCTTGCATTAGGCATGGTTTTATCTTCTCCTATTACCGGTACTCCAAACTTCTCAGCAAAATTTTCGACATAACCTTGAAAATTTGTCAGCAGGATATGTTTGGTAAATTGGTCAAGCGCTCTTCCAGTGTATCGGGGCAACCAATTCTGAACAATCTCATCTTTCGTCTTCATCTGTTGCTTTTCTGCAAAATTACCTGCTTTTTGCATTAAGTTCGCCGAAATGGAAATAAAAATTTAGATTTAACATGAAATATCCAAGTTATAAAATTTCAAGGCCGGGATTACCGATAAAATATTTCTGAAGTATGACCCAACTAAATCTTCCATTTTACGAATTCAGGACCACCCAAAAGGATGGCAAGACTTTGATATTCGATGCCTACCGTCGAAGATGGGTTAAATTGAATCCCGAAGAGTGGGTGCGGCAGCATTTTGTGCGCTACCTGGCGGAGGAGAAGCAATATCCTGCCGCCTTGATGGCAATAGAACATTCCCTGAAGATTAACCGGCAGGATTTTCGTGCAGATGCAGTGGTCTTTTCAACATCCGGCAAGCCATTGTTAATAGTGGAATGCAAGGGTCCGGAGGTGAAGATCACGCAAAAGGTTTTCGATCAAATTGTCAGGTATAACTTCCGGTATCAGGTCGATTTTTTGATTGTTACCAATGGATTGTCCCATTTCTGCTGCAAGATCGATAAAACCAATCTGACCTACGAATTTTTGACGGAGATCCCGGAGTATGATGTGCTGATTAGTTGATTAGTTGATGTGCTGATGTGATTATGTGCTGATGTGTTAATTAGCAAATCTACACATCAGCACATAATCACATCATCACATCAACAACTGCAACAAGTGCTCATCCTTCCAAATTCCCTCATCCCGAATCCACTCTTTTTTTGTTCCGATTAATTGAAACCCTGCTTTGGCGAACATCTTCATGCTTACTTCATTGTCGGTCAAAATATTGGCAAAAATCTGGTGAAGTCCGAGCTTTTCAAAACAATAATGAACCATCAGATTCAGGGCAGAGGTTGCATAGCCTTTTGACCTGTCCTCCGGGTCATGAATCAAAATTCCAATGCCTACACGCAGATTCAGCGGATCAAAATCAAACAGATCGATCGCCCCAACTGTCTTGCCGGCTTGGGTTGTTATCATCATCCTTAGCTGTTTGGCCTCGTAAATATCTTTGTCCGATTCTCTGATGTAAATAGCCAATGTATGCTTCGAAAAGGGGGCAATCGTTTGGCTGACAGTCCAGTTGTCTTCGCTGTTTTCCCATTCGAACAGCAGATCAATGTCTTCGGGCTCCAGAGCCCTTAATGTGATCAGATCATCTTTCAGGAATAGCTTCATGAAATAATTATCAGGAGATTATTTGTTCATACAAAAGCCGGTTGACAATCGAACGTCCAAGGGTAAGTTCATCGGTAAATTCCAGCTCATCCCCGACAGAGACCCCACGGGCCAGGGTGGTGATGCGTATGTTGCTGTTTTTTAGCTTCTTGAAAAGATAGAAATTGGTACTGTCTCCTTCCATGGTTGTACTTAAAGCAAAAATTACCTCACGGATCCCGCCTTGTTCAACCCTTTTGAGCAGGGAATCAATTTCCAGATCCGAAGGGCCAATGCCATCCATGGGGGAAATAATACCACCGAGTACATGGTAAATGCCCCTATATTGCTGGGTATTTTCAATCGACATCACATCCCGGATGTTCTCTACTACACAAACAACTCCTTTGTCACGTGAGCTGTTGCTGCAAATGTTACACACCTCAGCATCCGATATGTTGTGACAGTGCAGGCAATGTTTCACTTCATCCCTGAGTTGCGTCATGGCTTCGCTGAAACGGTGCACTTCGTCCTGTTCCTTTTTGAGGAGATGCAACACAAGCCGTAATGCCGTCTTCTTCCCGATCCCGGGTAACTTTGCAAACTCATTTACCGCATTCTCGAGTAATTTTGAAGGAAAGTTGTCGATGCTCATCTTTTATAATATTCTTCTCAAAAATAGCAACTGTTGACGATTACAGATTACAAATTACAAATTAAAAATTACGATATGATTAGCATCCCCATCTAATAAATTGCATGAAGATTTTTTGTTCTACTGGAATAGTTGTAAAGCACAGACGGTTAGTGTTTTGAATCATTTTTAATTTTTAATTTTTAATTTTTAATTGCTTTAGGTTAAACCATATTGGTTCAAAGGAGTCAAAAGGTCACATCTAAAAAATTTAAATTATGACAAAAAAACTTCTTTTGGTATCATCCATAATGTGGGTGATGGTTTTTACCGCATTCGGACAAGGCCCACAAGGTGGACGACCGAACTTTACTCCTGAAAATATGGCCAAACGTCAGACTGAGATGATCGTAAAGGCTACCGGAATTGATGCTGCCACTACTACGAAAGTTGAGGCCATCAACCTGAAATATGCCAAAGAGAACGCGGCTCTTCGTGAAAAATATCCTGATCGTGAAGCACGCAGCGAACCCAGAAAATTATTAAATGAAAAGAGGGATGCAGAGTTGAAAACTGTTTTAACAGCAGAGCAGTTCAAAAAAGTACAGGAGGCTCAGGCCGAAATGCGTAGAAACATGCAAGGCGGTGGAGGTCCTCGTTAGTCACTAAAATGCTTAGATAAAAGGTCCTGAATTCATTAAGATTGAGGATCTTTTTGTTTAGCCGAAACATTGAAACGGGGAAACAGAGATTGCATTTCTCCGTTTCCCTGTTTCACCGTTTCAATTTCATCATTTCCCCAAATCTTCTTTCTTAAATCGAAACGGAAGCAACGTGTCTATACCACTCACTACCGTGATGGCAGAACTTCCGTCAAGAATGATTTCAATTGGAATGCCAGACAAATCCTCATATTCTGCCATCACCTGGCGGCAACTGCCACAGGGCTTGGCAAAATCACCCGATAGTACCGAATTGGAAACAGTTGAAACTGCAATAGAACGAAGCGCTTCGCCGGGGAACCTGGAAGAGGCATAAAACATTGCAGTTCTCTCAGCGCACATCCCGGAAGGATAAGCAGCATTTTCCTGGTTGTTGCCTGTCACCACCTCTTCATTTCCTAGTAACACCGCTGCCCCTACACGATAATCTGAGTAGGGCGCATAGGCCCTTTTTGCAGCTTCTCTGGCCTTTAGTATCAAATTCCGTGAGCTCAAAGGCAATTCTTCCAGCGATTGGTATATTTTAATTTTGAACTCCAATTGTATCTCCTTCATGCTCATCTGTTTTTATTCAACTCAAAAATAAACATATTCCTTTAACTAATTGATAATTGACTGTTGAGAGTTGACAATTGGTGCAGAAGTTATGCCAACTAATAATTATGAACTTAAGATTGTTCTAATTTTTCTGTTTTTGACCAGAATGACTTGGGACATCTTATTCCCATTTTTTTAACTTTGGTGCAAATAGAAACTCATGGGGAAAGTAGTTCGGCTGTGTACAATTGTTATAGGTTGGTTGGTTTGTGCGGCAAACCTTCTGGCTGCTTCCCCACAAGAGCTGAGCAGACAAGAGTACATCAACAAGTTTGCAAGGATTGCCGTGCAGGAGATGATCGAACACCATATTCCGGCAAGTATAACCATGGCCCAGGCCTGCCTCGAATCGCGTAACGGCAACTCGGAATTGACCAGGCAATCCAACAACCATTTCGGCATCAAGTGTCGAAACACCTGGACGGGCCCAACCGTCAGGCACAACGATGACGAGGCCAACGAATGTTTTAGAAAGTACAGATCAGCGGAGGAGTCCTTTAGCGATCATTCCGTATTTATCACTACCAGCAATAGGTATGCGTTTCTCTTTTCCTATGATATCAGGGACTTCAAAAAATGGGCCTATGGTCTCAAACAGGCTGGTTATGCCACAGACCCAGGTTATCCAGCTAAGCTGATTAAAATCATCGAAGATTTCAGGTTGTATGAATTGGATCAGTTGGATTGGAAATATGTCAAAGCGCCTGAAGACAAGCGCACCCATTTTTCCCTCTTTGGCTTCCTGAAAAAAAGGTCGCCCAACCAAAATCTACAGATTGCTTCCGGATTTAAGCTACGTCCCATTGAGAAAAGAAACAGGAGAAAAGCCTTCCTTGCCATTGAAGGTGACGACTATGCCCGCATTGCCGATGAATTTGGCAAGAAAGACTGGCAGATTTACCAGTACAATGATGCTCAATCGGGTGATGTGCCTGAAACAGGGGAACCCGTATTCCTGCAGACGAAAAGATCTAAAGCGCCAAGAGGCAATGATTTCCATGTAGTTCAGCAGGGCGAAAACCTGAGGTCTGTCGCGCAGTGGTACGGCGTGAAACTTTCTTCACTAAGAAAAATGAACAACCTCGATGATAACCAAGAGGTTGTGCCCGGGACAACATTGTCGATGAGGAAGAGGATTAGATAAAAAGGTTTAAAATGTTTGAAGGGTTTAAAATGTTTGAAAAGTTACCGGTTTCTTAGCATAGCTGAGGGGTAACCCCATAAACATTTCAAACCCTTCAAACAATATTTCAAATCCTTCAAACTGCTTTGTAGGATTCGATACCCGGGAATCCTCTTAGAAACTCCTCAATCCCCATCCTCTTTTTTCCTGCAAGCTGAAGGTCTGTTATGTACAAATACCCATTTGCGCAGGCAATTTTGGCATATTTTTTCTGATCGGAAAGGATGGCACCGGGAGCATGTTGGTGGGAACATTTCTCCAGGGAGGTTCTGAATATTTTGAGCGTGATATTCTCTTTTGAAGGTGCCGACAGTTCTGTCCAGGCTGTTGGGTAGGGGCTCAATCCCCTGATTTTATTGTGGTTGGATTGCGCATCAAGTTGCCAGTTCATCCGGCAATCTTCCTTAAATATTTTGGGTGCATGAAGCCGGTCAGGATCGATTTTCAGCCTCTCCTGTGCAATGGGTATCGCTGATCCTTCCGCCAAAGCATCAACAGTTTTCAGCACCAATCTGGCTCCTAATTCCATCAACTGATCGTGAAGCTCCCCTACTGTTTCATCGGCTGTAATCTTTACCTTCTCAAAGAAAAGGATATTGCCGGTATCGATCTCCTGCTTCAGCATAAAAGTAGTGACTCCGCTTTCGGTATCTCCTTTCATGATGGCCCAGTTGAGCGGGGCGGCTCCACGGTACCTGGGCAGGAGTGAACCGTGCAGGTTGAAAGTTCCCATGGAAGGCATCTTCCAAACCACTTCGGGAAGCATACGAAAAGCTACAACGATCTGAAGGTCGGCACGAAGGGATTTGAGTTCTGCGATGAAAGATTCGTCTTTGAGTTTCTCGGGCTGTAAAACCGGGAGTTGCCTCTCTGAAGCAAAGGTCTTAACAGCCGACTGCTGCATTTTCTGTCCACGCCCGGCTGGTTTGTCGGGAGTTGTTACGACGCCAACAACCTGATAGCCATTCTCCAACAGTGCTGACAGACTGGCTACCGCGAAATTCGGCGTTCCCATAAAGACGATGCGAAGATCTTTCCCAGTCATTGAAATGTTTGAAATGTTTATTATGTTTGAAATGTTTGAAAAGTTGCCGGTCCCTGAGCGTAGTCGAAGGGTAAACCCTTGAAACATTTCAAACTATTATCTAAGATTAGTGTTCCCTTTGGTGGCTTTGGGGTGATAGGGGCAATGTTTGCATCCGTTTCCACAGCAGTAACCACGGTCCGTCAGGTATTTTTCTGTCATGATACGGTAACCTTCAGGCGACAAATAGTAATCAATCCCTTTTACCACCTCATCGCCATATTTAATATTCTCTTCCAACCTTTGAAATGTTTGAAATGTTTGAAATGTTTGAAATGTTTGAAATGTTTGAAATGTTTGAAATGTTTGAAATGTTTAACCCTGTAAACTAAATAAACTTTTCAAACCCTTCAAACAATTTTTAATCCCTTCTATAGAGAGCTATCCAAAGAGTGGCCCATCCTGTCCCTTTTTGTTTGCAAATAGAAGGCGTTGAAAGGGTTTGATTTGACTTCTATCGGAATTGTTTCAACAACAGTGAGGCCAAATGATTCGAGACCTACCCTTTTTACAGGATTATTGGTAATTAGTTTCATCTTGCTTACTCCCAAACTGCTAAGAATTTGTGCACCTACGCCATATTCACGTTGATCCGGATCGAATCCAAGGTGAATATTGGCATCCACTGTATCCAGACCCTGCTCCTGCAATTTGTAGGCTTTGATTTTGTTCATGAGTCCGATGCCGCGTCCCTCCTGTTGCATGTAAACAATGACCCCTTTCCCCTCTTTCTCAATCAATTCCATCGCTTTATGAAGCTGTTCCCCGCATTCGCAGCGAAGAGAACCGAAGATATCGCCAGTTGCACAAGAACTGTGTACCCTTACCAGGACGGCCTCGTCGGGTTCCCAAGTGCCTTTGATCAGAGAGATGTGCTCAATTCCATTGGATTTTTGAAGGAACGGAATCAGTCTGAAATGGCCGTATTCTGTTGGTAATTTGACCTCTTCTCCCCGTTCGATAAGGGTTTCTTTGTCCAGTTTGTATGCGATTAGATCGGCGATTGAGACCAGTTTAATATCCAGTTTCTGAGCTATCTCATAAAGTTGAGGCAATCTGGCCATGGTACCGTCGGGATTCATGATTTCGACCAGCACACCGGCGGGTTGCAGCCCTGCCAGTCGTACCAGATCGACTGTAGCTTCAGTATGTCCCGCGCGTCTGAGAACTCCCCGGTTTTTGGCACGCAACGGGAAAATATGACCCGGACGTCCAAGTTCACTTGGTTTTGTATCGGGAGAGGCAAGTTTTTGTATCGTAATGGCTCTGTCGTGGGCTGATATTCCGGTTGAGACATTCTCTCCGACAGCATCCACGGATACGGTAAAGGGGGTATCATGGATGGAGGTATTGCGTCCGACCATCATCTCCAGTTCCAGCTCTTCACAACGCTCCTCTGCAAGGGCAACGCAGATCAGTCCACGCCCCTCCGTGGCCATGAAGTTGACCATTTCAGGAGTAATTTTTTCGGCTGCAGCAATAAAATCTCCTTCGTTTTCGCGGTCCTCATCATCGACAACAATGATAAATTTTCCTTCGCGAATGTCTGCAATGGCCTCTTCAATAGTATTTAATTTGATGTCACTCATAATTTTAATTAAGACAATAATTCATTTGTTTATATTTTGTTTTTTAATGGCCAAATGGAATACCCACATAATCATTTTCGGTTGGTGTGTATATTCACTCATGGCTATTTCATGTGTTTAAAATTTG
>Ga0172379_10010234_pt1 | contig 11400 bp, 11 predicted proteins | sample GrowelOW334metaG_FD_119756 | JGI IMG/M metagenome (GOLD analysis project Ga0172379, IMG submission 119756) | Groundwater microbial communities from an aquifer near a municipal landfill in Southern Ontario, Canada - Groundwater well OW334 metaG | ecosystem: Environmental > Aquatic > Deep... | reverse complement strand
TACCATAGTCATTGCCCCTCTTGGGCCTCTTAAAGTTTTATGTGTTGTTGTGGTAACAACATGAGCAAATGGAACTGGTGAAGGGTAAACTCCCGCTAAGATAAGTCCAGAAACATGAGATACATCAGCTACCAAGATTGCATTGATTGAATCTGCAATTTCAGAAAATCTTTTCCAATCCAAAATCAATGGATATGCAGTAGTTCCTATAAACATCAAGTTAGGTTTTTCTTTTTTGGCTAATTTTTCTACTTCATCATAATCAATAATTCCATCGTTCTTTGTACCAAATTGAACAGATTTAAAAAATTTACCAGAAAAGGTAATGTCTGGATGTCCGTGGGTTAGATGACCGCCTGAGGATAATTTCAAACCCATTATTTTGTCTCCAGAATTTAAAAGCCCAAACAAAACAGCAGAGTTTGCAGGACTGCCTGAATAAGGTTGAACGTTAACATGTTCTACTTTAAAAAGTTTCTTTGCTTTCTCGATTGTTAGGGTCTCAATTTCATCGGCAATTTTATTTCCTTGATAATACCTTTTATAGGGATAGCCTTCAGAGTATTTATTCATTAGAACAGAACCAACGGCTTCACGAACTGCTTTTGAGGCATAATTTTCAGAAGGAATCATCATCAAAGTTTCCTGTTGTCTTTGTTCTTCTTGTTTAATCAGTTCGGTTATTTTATTCATAAGTGTATAATACTAGATCTTCTGCCAAATTAACATACTTATGACACAAGGGGCTGAATATTTTAGACAAACAATTATTGAAACTTGTAATCCTGATGATTTAGAAAAATACAGGAATTCTCAAAGAATTATTCAGAGAGCAATTAGGGCACACATCGAATCCAGTCCTTTCGGGAAAACAGATGCCACAAGTGGATTAGGATTTGCATTACAACAATTTGCTGAATTACCTTGTTCTGTGCAAGACAAACTTGATCCAAATAATCCAATGATCAAGGCAGCAATGTTGATTGGTGCTGTTTCATTACGTGCATGGGTTTATAAAAGTAATATCAATGGACGGCTAAACCAAAGTTATGAAGATGTGTGGAGTCAAACAAGACTTCAGTCTCTTGCAGCAAAGTGTGATGAAGTACTTTTTGAAGTTGTACCCGAAACTCATGGTTCGTTTGTCGAAATCAACCTAGAGAATATGAGGGAAAGACACAAAGAGTTAAAAAAAGCAGGTGCTACAGAACATATTGTGGCAACTGGCTTAAATGCAGTAGGTAAAACTACTGCACTAAATGAATTTTCAAAATTTCTTGTAAGTTGTGATATAAATGCAAAAGTTGTAAAAATGCCACGTCCTGATGGACCATTTTCAAGAGTTATCCTACCAGCTTTAGCGGGAGAATTAAAAATCAGAAAGGACGCTTTGCAAATTGCTTTTTTAGCGGATGCAATTGACTTCGATCCAGAACCAGACAGTCTGATTGTATTTGATAGGAATCCCTTACCTTCCGAAGCCTTCGTTTATGGACCTGAAGAGATTGCAAGAACTGTTATGTCGGCACAGGAAATTAGAAAACAAATATTTCAAACATTTATTTTAGATCAACACCCAATGTCTTGTGCACTAAAAGTAGCGGAAAGATCCACAGCACCTAGAATATTTGAAGATGATGTGGAAAAAATGACCGAGCAGTTACTCAGATTTGCAAGGCTAACAGAATTACCCGGAATGCACTGGATTAATAATGACATTCCTAGGGCAGATACTTCAAAATTAGTTCCTCCCGAAAGAATTGCCGTGGAACGATTTATTGGCTCAGTTTTCTTTAGTGGAGTTCTTCAGAGATATCTATTAAAACAAGGTATATTTACTAACTATTCTAAAGCGTCGGAGTTTCTGTATGCAAAAGCTATACCTTATATGAACTAAAAGGTTCTCTATCAAGGACAATTGTGACAAAATTATATCCTTCATCAGAATCTACTTCCGATGAAATTACTTTTTTGAAATTTGAATAACCAGGGAAAAAAGTATCACAGTTAAATTTTCCTTTAACTATTGTCATGTAAAGACGGTCAGCAAATTCAATCATTTGTTTGTAGATACTTGCTCCTCCAATTACAAAAACTTCATCTTCTTTACTTTTTTTGATCCTATCTAATGCTTCTTGTATTGAATTTACAGCAAATGTATTGTTTCTTTTACTTTTGAAGTTTTTATCTAAAGAAATTACAATATATTCCTTTGCCGGCATTGGACGGCCACTTATATCATAATAATTTGCCATGGAGTTATAGGACCTGTCTCCAACTACGGTAACTTTTCCTCGTGTCATTAAAGAAAGTTTTACTAAATCCTTTTTAATATGCCAGGGAATTTTGTCGTCTTTGCCAATACCGTTTTCTTCATCAGTTGCCACAATAATACTAATTCTTGGAGATTTCATTTACTTTTTTTCTTTTTAATATCTTTAGATTTTGTATCCTTTGCAAAAAATCCACCTGAAACAGTCAATTCTGCCTTGATCGGTGGATGTGGATCATAACCTACTAAAATCGCGTGCTTTGGTCTAAATCCATCAACTGTTTTTACTTTATTATCAATTTTAACAACTGGAAATTTTTTAGGCTTTCTTGCAAGTTGCTCTTTTGCAGCAGCAAAATGGTTTTCGTAAATATGCACATCTCCAAATGTATGAATAAATTCACCCGGTTTGTATCCTGTTAATTTTGCAAGTATTACTGTCAAAAGTGCATAACTTGCAATATTAAACGGAACGCCAAGAAATATATCCGCGCTTCGTTGATAGAGATGTAAACATAGTCTTCCATTCTTGACATTTAGTTGATACATATTATGACAAATAGGAAACCTTGAAGCCTCATCGGGAAGTGCCATACCGTATAGATATTCAGGATTCCAGGAATTTACAATTAAATTATGAGCATCTGGATCAGCTTTAACTTCTTTTAATACCCATTTGACCTGATCAATTGTTCTTCCTTTCTTAGTAGGCCACCTTCTCCACATCTCACCGTAAACACGTGGTAGTTCTCCAAATTTTGACGCATACTTTTTGTCTTTTTTAATTTTTTCAATAAATTCCTCTTTGATAAGTTCGGGAACTTTTCCTTTAGACATTTTCTCTTTGTATATTTTATAGGGATAATCGTCCCAGATATGTACATCGTTATCAACCAAATATTTTATATTTGTTTGACCAGATAAGAACCAGTATAGTTCAGCAACCACACCCTTCCACCAAACTTTTTTGGTTGTTAAAAGTGGGAATCCTTCAGCCAAATCAAACCTAATCTGTGCCCCAAACTTACTGTAAGTTTTAACTCCAGTACCTTTGTCTGTCTGAACCACGCCATGTTCAACAAGCTCTCGTAATAAATCTAAATATTGATACTCTGGATGTCTTTTTGTCATTTTTTACCAGTACTACCAAAGCCTCCTTTTCCTCTTTCACTATTAGTAAGTTTTCTTGATTTAATAATATTTGCATGAGGTACTATTTGTAAAACACCCTGTGCAACTTTATCACCACTCTCAAATTTATATCTTTTTTTACCTAAGTTAACCATTATAATTTTCCATTCACCTCTATAGCCTGCATCAATTACACCACCCATAACATGTAATCCAAAATTAAAAGCTAATCCACTTTTATCTCGGAAGGAGACAAAAAAACCTTTTGGAATTTCTGAAGAAATCCCCGTAGAAATTGCTTTATATTCACCTTTTCTTAAAACAACTGATTCATTTGAATAAATATCAAAACCAGCATCGTCATCGTGGGCATAGTTTGGGAGTTTTGCATTCTTATCTAAAAGAATGAATTTAATTGTTGGTTTTTTGATTATCATTGTTTACTTGGCTGTGTAAAACTTTATTTCCATGATAACGCGGCGTTGTTCTGCTATAGGTGTTTTCAACCGGGAAAGAAAGTCTCTCAAAAGAAAATGCACAAATTTTGTCACCACAATAGATAACAACGTCATTGTCGCTATTATTTCTTAACTCTAAAGCAGCTGGGCCATTCCAACCAGGATCAAATCTTGCTGATGTTTGATGAATAACTACTCCAAGTCTTGCAAAACTACTTTTTCCTTCTAATCTTCCAATAATATCATCTGGTAAAGTTAAAATTTCTAAAGTTTCACCAATAAAAAATTGACCAGGTCTAATTGTAATAGGATCTCCAACTTTCAAATTAATTTCTTTGTACATTTCTTTATTAACCCCCAGTCTTATATCAATAACAACATCTCTTCCCATGGTAGGAATAAGAATTCTTTTACCAAGATGAAAGTCCATTGAAACTTGGTCAATATCTTTTTCCCAATTTTTACTCATATTACCGATTTTTATTTTTCCAGACTTTATATATTCTTTAATCGCCCAGTCAGGAAGAGTACCATGAACATTTTGAAGTAAATAAGAATTTGTTGAAATCATGACTATTGTTTTTTATCAGTAACAAAGATTGATGTCAATATGGAAAGTCTAAATAAAGTAACTGATTGATAAAAAATTAAAATCCTCTGGTAGAGTATTCTTTTTCTAAAAACGTGATTTCGCTGTTTTCAATAGAATCAAGAATTTCTTTAACTTCATCTACAGGTTTTTTAAGATAGTCCCAAACTTTGTTTTTATGGATCCATTTATAGGTGCCTTCTGGATTATTTCTTAAGACCCCCTTAGGGTCGATGAATTTACAAGCAAAAAATATTTTATCTTCTAAAAGATTTTTCTTTAAATCATAAATTTTATAATGCCTAACTGCAAATAATCTTGGGGTACCAGTTAACCCTGTCTCTTCTTTTAATTCTCTTTTTGCTGCTTTTAATATATTTTCTCCATGTTTAACTTTCCCTGTAGGAAAACCTTGATATCCAAAGAAGGGTGATTTTAGTCTTGTATAAAGAAGTATTTTATCTTTTTTCATACAAACCATCAAAACAGAAACTTTAGCTTGAGTTTCTATTTTCTCATCACCCAAATCCATCCTGTTTGCCAACTCTTTGCCACTAGAGGTCAGTTTATAGATAGTTCCAATTTTGTTAATAAATTTAAGTTTGAGTAGATGATCTAAATGAAACGCAAATTTACTGCCCTCTATTTTTGTTGGTTTAATCTTTGAATATCTTAAGCCATCAGAATACAATAATTTTTGAAGTATTTTTAATTGTAATGGATGAAAATCTTTCATGATTTTTTAACAAACTTTAAATTTAATCTGTACGGCTTTTTTTGAAATGCTAAATAGTGAGGGTATTTTACCACGAACGAATCAGGAACCCCAGTTTCCAAAACTACCTCAAGACGAAACCCATATTTTGTAAATGTATTAATATAAGTTTGTATTGTTCTAGATTTAAAAGTTACCTTAAGATTTCTGTCATTTGCAATCTCGCCTGGAACAATGTCCTCCTTAAGATACGATGTTTTATCCATCCACTTCATGGGGTGTGTCACAGATACAACTAGAATACCGTTTTTATTAAGTATTTTATATGTCTCTTTTGCAAGATTTTCGATATTGCTTAAATACATCAATACTAATTTGCATGTTATTAAATCAAACTTGGTATTAAAATTTGGAAATTCTTTTTCTAGATCTATTTTCAAAAAAGTTGTATTGTGACAAACTTTTCTTGCCTGATTTAACATCTCCCGAGACAGGTCAACAGCAAAAGTTTTTTGATATCTTACTTCTATCTCTTTAGTAAACCTTCCATCCCCACAGCCTAAATCCAATGCAATTCCAAAATTATCACATAAACTTAATATTGATAAAGTATTAACTAATCTTTCGTATGCAAAGTCTGCGTTTCCATCTTTTTTTACACTTTGTTCGTATTTTTGAAATAGTTTATCCCAAATATAGTTATTCATAATTATGCAAAATATGCATTTTGGGCAAGTTAAACGCGAGTATATTTAAGAAATTTAAAACAATCTAGTAAAGTAGACCTTACTAACTAGTTTTTTCTGAAGTCTCATTGTTTGCAGGTTTTTTCCAAGAAGCAAATTTACATTCAGGATATCTTGAGCAGCCATAAAACTTTCCTTTTCTGCTCTTTTTTACAATTATTTCACCTTCTTTACAATCTGGGCATTTAATCCCTACTTTTTCTAAAAACTTTTCAGTATGTTTACATTCTGGAAAAGTAGAGCAACTTATAAATTTTCCAAACCTTCCTACTCTTATAACAAGTTCCCCATCTTTACAGTCCGGACATTTTTTACCTAACTTTTCTGTTTCTATCTTTACTCTTTTTGCATCTTTCTCAACACTTTTTAATTTCTTCTCAAATGGTGTCCAAAATTTTTTCATTTCTGTTTCCCATTTTATTTCGCCTCTAGCAATTTTATCCAAATCCTCTTCCATTTCTGCAGTAAAGCCAAAATCTAGTTCTACCGGGAAATTTTTAACCAAGAACTCAGTTACGGCAAAACCTATTGTTGTGGGAACAAAAACTTTGTCTTGTTTTTCTACATAACTTCTTACCTGGATTGTAGAAATAATTGGGGCATAGGTTGAAGGTCTGCCTATTCCCAATTTTTCCAATGTCTTAATTAAAGATGCTTCATTATATCTTGCCGGGGCAACAGTAAACTTTTGTTCTGACCAAACTTTTTCTTTCTTAAGTTCTTCATCTTTTGCAACTTCAGGTAATATTACAATTTCAGAGTCAATAGGAAATAATTTTCTCCACCCGTCAAACTTCATTATTTGTCCTGAAGCCCTAAGAAGATAATTGTCAGCTGAAACATCAATTGTAGTTTCATCATAAACAGCAGGATTCATTTGACTTGCTAAAAATCTTCTTCTTATAAGGCTATACAATTTTTGAGCTCCTTGTTCCGCACTAATTGTAGATAGATCCTGTGTAGAATCTGTTGGTCTAATGGCCTCATGTGCTTCTTGGGCTGATTTGCTGTGAGTTTTATAAAAATGAGGTTTTTCAGGAAGATAATTTTTACCATATTCTTTTTCTATAAAAACCCTTGCCAAATTAACTGCATCAAAAGATAAATTTAGTGAATCGGTTCTGTGGTAAGTAATTAAACCTTCTTCATATAGTCTTTGGGCAGTACTCATTGTTTTTTTTGCACTCCAGCCAAAAAGTCTGGCTCCGGCTTGAGTTAAAGTTGATGTGGTAAAAGGAGGGTATGCGTTTTTTCTTACTTCCTTTTTAATAACATCAGAAACTTTGTAATCTGCTTTCTCAAGAGTCGTCAATATTTCATCGGCAGTTTTTTTGTTTTCTACTTTCTCTTTAACCAAAGTAACTACAAAATCTTTATTATCTATTGTTAATAGCTTTGCAAATATTTCCCAATATTCTTCGGGTTTGAATGCTTTTATCTCATTTTCTTTGTCAACAATTAACCTAACTGCAACTGATTGAACCCTTCCTGCTGATAGACCACGTCTAACCTTTTTCCAAAGAAGTGGGGAAAGTTTATAACCTACCAACCTATCCAAAACTCTTCTAGAAATTTGGGCATCAACTAGAGTCTGATTAACTTTAGAAGGTTTTGCTATAGCTTCCTCAACTGCCTTTTTGGTAATTTCATGAAAAGTAATTCTAGAAACAACAGCTTTAGTATCCAAAATATCTTCAACATGCTTTGCAATTGCTTCTCCCTCTCTGTCAGGGTCAGTTGCAATATAAACTTCTTTAGCTTTTTTTGCTTTGGATTTTATGGCTTTTATTACAGCTTTTTTCTTTTCAATTTCTTGATAATCGGGTTTGAAGTTATGTTCTATATCAATACTTAACTTACTCTTTGGCAAATCTTTAATATGGCCTCTGGTGGAGTCAACACTATAGTCACTACCCAAAAATTTGGATAATGTAGTTGCTTTGGTTGGCGACTCGACAATAATTAATTTCATGATTTTAATCATATCAGCTCGTAAGAACTGTTATATGTTATCTAAATAATCTACAATCTCTTTTGCACTTTGTACAGCAGTTGCTCCATTTTCAATCAGATAGTCGGTTGCCTCGCTGCCGGCTATTGCAAAAACTTCTACTCCTTCGTTTCCCGCGTGATTGGCGGTGGAGATTGTACCAGATCTTTGTTTCCCTTCAATAACCAAAACGGCTTGAGATAATTTAACGATTAATTGGTTCCTAGCTAAAAAATTCTTTCCCTCGGGTTTTGTACCATATGGAAAACCGCTAACCAAAGCCCCGTTTTTTACGATTGCTTCAGAGAGCAAACTATTTTCAGGAGGGTAGATAATATCAAGTCCTGATCCTAATACTGCAATCGTTCTGCCACCATACTTTAACGCGGTCTCGTGAGCAATAGTATCAATTCCTCGGGCAAGCCCTGAAACAATTGTAAATTTATTTTTAACAAGTTCTTTAACAAATTTTATTGTTAATTCTTTTCCTCTTTCGCTTGGCATTCTTGTTCCAACGACAGCCACCGCACGCTTATCTTTTTTTAACAATTTTCCTAATATGTAAATATCATTCATCTTAAAACAACCTATTTTGCTCCAAAATAATCATCAAAAATACTTCTTGCAATAGGGCCTGCGACTTTACTTCCTTCTCCTGACTTTTCTACCATTACAGTTATGATCAAGTCATCAAGTGATGCTATAAACCAAGCATGGGTCTTGTTGTCTTCATTTGTTTCTGCTGTTCCGGTTTTACAAAAAACTTCTCCAAGATCTAAATTTGGATGTTTTTCTTTCCAATCAAAAAATGTGTATCCCGTTCCGCCTACTTCACACACCTTTTGCATTCCGTCATCAACTAATTTTAAATTTTCAGGCTCTAGTTTTAGATTAACACATTTTGTATCGCCCACGATTTTTAAATTGCAAAGTCTTCCTCCATTTAAAACTGTTAAATCAGCCCTGTGAATTCCAACAGGGGTTAAGGCCAAATCCCCCTGTCCTATTGAAAAATGGTAAGTGTTTCCCAAAAACCACTTTTCGTTTTTAACTTTCTGTTTCCAATCGGGTGATGGAATGAGAGATAGTATTTCACCGGGAATATCAATCTCCGTTAATTTTGTAAGTCCAAATTTTTTCATCCATTCAACCAAATCTTCAATTCCCACGCTCGCACCGATCGTGTAGAAAAAAGTATCAGTTGAACGAGCAAGAGCACGAGTTACATCAATTTCTCCTTCACGCCCACCATACTGGGTAAAATACCAATTAGTGTATGAATAATTTCCATAAATAGAATTCACAGTTACAACTCCGGTATCGTTGTATCTAAAACTGTCATCAATCTTCCCTTCTTCCAAAGCTGCGATTGTCACCAACGGCTTAAAAATTGAGCCGGGATGATATAACCCTCCAATTGTTCTATTAAAAAGAGGCAGGTCAGGATTATTAAGTGAAGATTCGATGTTATTAGGATCAAATGACGGAGAAGAAAAAAGTGCCAAGACACGACCTTTTTTATCTGTTGCAACTACTGAACCAAGTTTTCCTTCCATGTTTTTAGCAATTACTTTTTGCAAATTGAAATCAACATTTGTTTTTACATCGTTTCCTGCAATGGGCTTTTTTGTACCAATTACTCTAATTCTTTCACCCAAACTATTAACTTCAACCAATTCTTCACCATCAACTCCAGTCAGAAGACAGTTATATTTTTCTTGTAACCCACCACGACCTACAATTTGACCTAATTTATATGGTCCTTTTTCAATACAATCGGGATTAATCTTACCCACTTCATCTTCGTTAGTTTCAGATAAATAACCAGTAATATGAGAAAAATCGGAACCCGTTAAAACTTCACCGCCACGAGCTAAAATTTTCCCCCTTTGAGCTGGAATCTTTATCCTTTCTATTCTATTTCCTTCTGATAATTTTCTGTAATAATTTCCTTTAATAATTTGGAGTTCAACAAGTCTACCTATTAATATCAAAAAACCTAAAATTAAAACTCCTCTTAAAAACCAAGAAAACCAAGACACATTTTTATTAGATGTTGCCAATGTCTGCATTATCTTGAGATTAGCATAAAGTTGCTAAATATAAAATAAAGTAGTATACAAACTCTATGTCAAAAGTCTGGGTAACAACTGGTGTAGAGGGCGGTCACCAAATTTCGGTGGAAGTTGACTCGGACGATCTCGCAGCAAAGTTAAGATTGGCACAAAAAACTGCAGAATTTAATAAAGTAAGGCCGGGACAACCTGTTGAAGATTTAACAAAAATAACACCAGGTCCAACTTCTTATGAGCGCGCTGCGACTTTTGATTTAATGTTAGAAGCCTTTAATGGCGGTGCTCAAGTCAAAATTAAATAAGCTTAATGACACTTACAAACCTTTTGTAATTCTAATTCTATTAAGAAGAACTGGATTTTCCAGAAGTTTTCCACAACCTCTTACCACACAAGTTAAAGGATCTTCAGAAACATAGACTGGCATCTTTGTCGCATCTTGTATAGCTTTACTTATCCCATGAATTAAGGATCCTCCTCCTGCTAAGAAAATTCCTCTTTCCATGATATCACTAATTAGTTCCGGTGGAGTTTCTTCTAAAACATCTGAGATTCCTGTAATTATTTCATGAATGATTGGGCCCAAGGCCTCTCTAATCTCACCATCTGTAAGTTTTACTGAACGGGGTAGACCATTTTCCAAATCTCTTCCCCTAACTACTTGACTTTTAGGTTTTTCAAAATCTGTTGCTGATCCTATTGAAATTTTTACCATTTCAGCTGTGGGTTGACCCAAAAGAAGTGAATATTTAAGCTTGACATAATTAATGATTGCTTCATCCATTTCATCTCCTGCAACTCTTAAGGATTTTCCAATTACTGTTCCGCCCAAGGAAATTACTGCAATCTCTGATGTTCCTCCACCAATATCTACTATGAAATTGCCTTCTGGTGAGTCAACTACAAGGTCTGAACCAATTGCCGCTGCCATGGGCTCTTCCACTAAATCAACACGTCTACACCCCGCATCAATACAAGCATCTGCAACAGCCCTTCTTTCCACGTCTGTAACTCCGGACGGGATACCGATTATGACATGGGGTCGTGGGATTTTTGGAATGTTTCCCCCTGTCTCATGAACCTTCTTAATATAGTAAGTTAAGATTGATGTTGCAGCATCAAAGTCAGCAATTACCCCATCTTTTAATGGTCTTATAACTTCTATTGTTGTTGGGGCACGACCTAGCATTTTTTTAGCAGAAGAGCCAATTGCTAAAATCTCTTTTGTTTTTTTATTTCTAGCTACAACCGAGGGTTCACGAACAGAAATTCCCTTTCCCTTGATATAGACAAGAGTATTGGCGGTTCCGAGATCGATCCCTAAGTCTGTTGAAAAAAAACCTAAGATTAAATTAATAGGATTTGGTATACTTTTAAAAATAGACATGATTCCTGTACTTTTTAACACATTATTCGTTTTTATTCC
>Ga0172379_10010233_pt1 | contig 11400 bp, 7 predicted proteins | sample GrowelOW334metaG_FD_119756 | JGI IMG/M metagenome (GOLD analysis project Ga0172379, IMG submission 119756) | Groundwater microbial communities from an aquifer near a municipal landfill in Southern Ontario, Canada - Groundwater well OW334 metaG | ecosystem: Environmental > Aquatic > Deep... | reverse complement strand
GGCGGATTTTTCGCGAAGCCTGCCATTTGAAGAAGCATATAGCTTTTAAAATCAATTCCAGAAATTCCTTTTTTTTCAAAATTATTCTTAAACCATTTAATTCGTTCTTTAAGAGTTTTACTTACATCGTCACCTGGAAGAATTGACGGAGCATCGGATCCTTCGGTAATTACAACCCTCCAGTCCGTAATGCGGCCGTATTCAGCATTATCACGAGTTCCCGCTCTGCGAAAAGCATTCTCCGCCCAATTTGAAACATTCGCATTCACCTGCGCCTTTCCACCTCCATATGCATCAGTCATTGGTTTATTTTTATTCAAAGCTGCTTCATATTCTCCACAGGTACGATTTGGAACAATTTGCAAAACGGGTTTTTGCATTTTGTTAATTACTTCTTTTTGTTTTTTAGTGAGTTTGGTTCTCACGATTTGTATAACCTCCTCCATTGTTGGGGCTTTTTTGTTCTTTTTAATAAGTTTTTCTGGATTGTATAAACCACCTCTTTTCAGGTTTTCCATAGCTTCACTGTATTGCTGTCCAATTTTTATCGCATCCCTTAATTCTTCCACAAAATCAAAATCACTTTCATATACCGGGAGTCTTTTTTTGAGCTTCTCTCTAATATTTTTTATCCCTTTTATCATACTCTCAAGAGCTTCGTCGGGGAGTCTCACTTTTTCATCTTTTAGCATTCCCTCAACTCCGGCGAGTCGCTCATCTATATCACTTGGCCGCATTTCCTGAAATATTTCTTTTGCTGCTGACATAAGCAAAACTTACAAATATATCTGTGAATTATAGCACAAAACAGGCAAAAATTCCACATCTCAGTATGGTATTGCCGCAGAAAATCAACCACTAAAATAAAATCTCTTTTCCGTTTGGCTTTTTGCTAATTTTCCCTTTCCAATAAGCCAATTCTCCACCAACGTAAACCATTTCCGCAACACCTTTAAAAGTGCTCCCTTCATACGGAGACCAGCCACATTTCGTAAATAAATTTTTCGTCTCAACTTTAAACTCTTTATCCATATCCAAAACCACCAAATCCGCATCAAATCCTTCTCTTATCCAACCCTTTCCATTCAGTCCAAAAATTTCGGCAGGACGTTCACAGCACAATTTCACAACTTCTTCGATTAAAAGTCCGTCATCATTTACGGTGTTCAATAAAATCGGGAGTAAAGTATCCAACTCCGGAACTCCACTTGGCGCCTTAATATACGATTGCTTCTTTTCCTCTAGCATATGCGGCGCATGGTCTGTTGCAATAATATCAATTTCGCCAAATTTTAAAGATTTCCAGACAGAAAAAATTTCACTTCTTTCTCTTACCGCCGGATTTATTTTTATCAAATTCCCCAAAAATTCATAATCATCCTCGCTCAAAATCAAACTATGCGGCGCGACCTCGCAAGTTATCGAATATCCTTTCGCGCGTTTTTTATATTTATTAATTATTTCGATTTCTTCTTCAGATGAAACATGCGCAATATGCAGATCTTTATTGTATTTCTCGGCTAATTTGCAAACCAATTCAACGGATTTCGCTGCCGCTTCAACACTATGTATTCTGGAATGAACAGCCGGATTAACCTCGCGCCCGACATATTCCGCCAAATATTTTTTTTCGTTTTCGGAAATTATTTTTTGATCCTCCGCGTGCACAACAATTAATCTTTCGCATTTTTTAAAAACATCTTCAAAATTTTTGACCCCCATTTTTCCTGTTGAATGAGCCATATATACCTTCACACCCGCTACATTTTTTGCCTTATTTATCCATTCAACATTATCTCCGGTATACCCGACATAAAGTCCGTAATTTACAAAACTTTTTCCTTTTATAGTCGCACGTTTTTTCGCCAAAGCCACTTCCCCTTTAACAGGAGGATCGTTATTAGGCATATCAAGCACAGTAGTTACGCCGCTATGTAAAGCCGCTTTTGAACCTGTCGTAAAATCCTCCTTATATTCAAATCCGGGCGTTCTAAAATGCACATGAGCATCAATCAGCCCCGGTAAAATCATTTTTCCGTTTAGTAAAATTTCTTTAGCATCTTTTACGCTTTTTAGCCTTCCACGATCTGCAACTTTGGCGATTTTTCCATTTTCAATCAACACGTCTTTTTCGCTTATCCCCGCGCTCGAAACCACTACGCCATTTTTTAGAATAATTTTAGCCATAGATTTTTTAAATCTTTCCCAGAACTTTTGCCAAAAGTGCCATTCGAATCACCACTCCATTTTTAACCTGTTCAAAATATTTCGCGCGCGAATCCAAATCCACATCAGAAGAAATTTCATCAACTCTTGGCATTGGATGAATCACGATAGAGTCTTTTTTTGCCTTCCCCATGAGCTTTTTATCAAGCACATAAACTCCTGCATATTTTTTATACTCATCTTTATTCGCGAATCTTTCTTCCTGAATTCTTGTCATTGCAATTACATCCATTTGACCAATCACGCTTCCAAAATCTTCAACCTCCAAAACTTCATGTTTGGATTTCTTAAGTTCACCCACGATCTCCTCTGGCATTTTTAGCGCTTTTGGAGCCACAAAAATAAACTTAATCCCAAAATGTTTCAACAAATCACATTGCGAATGAGGCACTCTCCCATACTTCAAGTCCCCAACCATTCCGATAGTTAATCCGCTCAATTTTCCAAATTTTTTCCATATCGTATAAACATCCAAAAGTCCTTGTGTAGGATGTTGATTCGGCCCATCTCCAGCATTTATAACAGGCGCGTCACTCCCCTTCGCCAATTTTTCAACACTTCCAACTTCCGGATGTCTCATCGCAATAATATCCGTCATTTGCGACACAACTTTGCCGGTATCCCATAAAGTTTCTCTTTTTTTTATAGAAGAACTATTCATCATATCAAAATTGCTAATAACCCGTCCCCCAAGCCTGTTCATAGCTGTTTCAAAGCTAAATCTGGTTCTCGTGGACGGCTCAAAGAACAGCGTCGCCAAAATCTTTCCTTCCAAAATTTTGCTTTGTTTTCCTTTTCGCGCATCATCAACAACCTTCTCCATTTTTTTCGCAGTCTGAAAAAGCTCAATCAGTCCATCCTTATCAAACTGCTTTGTGCTTAAGATGTGCTGTCCTTTGAAGTTCATAACCCTTGGTTAGATCGCCATAATCCTAGAGTATGGAAGCCACTATGTAAAGATTTCCTTACCTAATCTTCTCGGCAGGTTTCTATTCACCACCGCAAAGATTAAAACTAAAAGTTAAAGAAAAAACAAGATTTAAAGTCTAAATTTTCACCATCACCGCGAAGCGAAACCAGGCACTGTCGCAACGATCATCAGGATCGTAGTCACCGAAGTACGGTTCATCATCATTCCAGAAACCAAGGGAAACGCGCCCATCTTTACCGATGATTTCCTCTCTTCCTTCTCCTCTAAGAACAGACCAATTTTCTTTGTCGATTGGAGTTCCTTTTCTGATAGATTTAGACATAAGAAGCATATATTCGTTGCTGGTAATAAGTTTGGATCCTTTCTTGGCAAGATTTCCGTTCTGCCACTCGGTAATTAAATCACCAAGAATACCTTCTTTTCCATCAAGTTCCTGTTCTCCTTCCACAAACCCAACCTCCCATCCGGTTATCTTATCCGTTATCTTTGCGTCTTTCTCATTTTCGGCCCATTCCGATTCCCTATTGTTAAATACAATCTTTTTCACACTATTCAAATTCTCCGCAAATCGTTTACATGTGGTTATTGGCTTAACAAGTAGTACGGGATTCTTCATTTGGGCGATTACTTCTTTTTGTTCTTTGGTCAGTTTAGCTTGGAGTGTGCTAATGGCTTCCTCCATCGTAGGTGCTTTTTCATCACCTTTAATTGGCTTTTCAGGATTATATAAATCCCCGCCTTTCAGATTTTCCATCGCCCCATTGTATTGTTGGCCAATATTTATTACAAATTTAAGTTCCTCAACAAAATCAAAGTCACTTTCATACACCGGAAGTCTTTTTTCGAGCTTCTCCTTAATATTTTTTATCCCATTTATCGCATTTCTAAGAACATCGTCAGGGAGCTTAACTTTTTCATTCTTGAGCGCATCTTCAGCCTCATTAATTCGCTCCTGTATTTGCGCATCTTCTAATTTTTCCTGTGCTGCGGACATACGCAAAACTTACAAATATATCTGTGGATTATAGCACAAAACAAGCAAAAAATCACCTCTTAACACAAACGCCACTGAGCCTATTATCAAGATTTCCTTGCCTAAAAAATCCTCCGCCCTTAGAATGCCCGCGATAAAAGAATAAATAAATGCCAAAAGCCAAACTCGTCCTCAAGGACGGAACCATTTTCTCCGGAGAAAGCTTTGGCGCCCAGACCGGCGCCGCTGGAGAAGTCGTTTTCAACACTTCTATGGTCGGATATCCGGAAAGCTTCTCGGACCCTTCTTATAAAGGACAGATTATTACGCTTACTTGTCCGCTAATCGGCAATTACGGAGTTGGCGACTCAAACACAGATAAAGATAGGATTTCCAAAAGATTCGAAAGCGAAAAAGTACAAATCACAGGATTAATCGTCTCTGAATATTCCGAAAACTTCAGCCATTGGGACGCAAAAAAATCGCTCTCAAAATGGCTAAAAGAAAACAATGTTCCGGCAATAACCGGCATCGACACCCGCATGCTCACGCAAAAAATCCGCGAACACGGCACAATCCTCGGCAAAATCGTGATAGAAAATAAAAAAGATGTGGAATTTTATAATCCGGACATCGACAATTTGGTCGACCAAGTTTCCATAAAAAAACCAAAGTTATATAAAAAAGGAAAAAAGACAATTGTCTGCGTGGACTGCGGCATGAAAAACAACATTCTTCGCTCATTTTTAGATAGAAACATAAGCGTAATTCGCGTTCCATGGAATTATGATTTTCTCGGCGCAAAATTAAAATTTGACGGCATATTTTTAAGCAACGGCCCGGGAGATCCTGCAATTCTTTATCCGCTTCATGAAAATATTCGAAAAGCGATGTCTTTAAAAATTCCAACATTCGGAATCTGTCTCGGCACACAAATCATGGCCCTCGCCTCCGGTGCAAAAACATACAAACTAAAATTCGGCCACAGATCGCAAAATCAACCATGCATAGACCAAGAAACAAAGCGTTGCTATATCACAAGTCAAAATCACGGCTTCGCAATTGACGAAAAAACCCTTAAGCCAGGTTGGAAAGTATGGCTAAAAAACGCAAATGACAACACGGTCGAAGGCATCAAACACAAAACCCTCCCCTTCTTTTCATGCCAATTTCACCCCGAAGCCACCCCCGGCCCCACAGACACCATGCACTTCTTCGATGAATTCGTGGCCATGCTTTAAACACACTTAAGTCCTAAACAATCTCAAAATCCTTCTGCTTATGACTTTTTCAAAAACCGCAGGGAACGCAGCCGAAGTGTCAGGACAAAAACTTCCTTCTCCGTCAGGGCCATATGCTCTCTCAACAGCAGCTTTTATTTTAGGATTATTTTCAATACACCCGCCAATAATCGGTACACTTTTCCTTAATTCGTTAACAACATTTGGATCTTGTTGATTTTCAATCTCTGCATCTGAAAGGAACACGGTTAAAGCAGCTATTTTATCATAATCTCCACTTATCCTTCTTTTTTCTTTCAAAATTCTTGGAACGGCAAATTGCAAAGATTCAGCATCTTTATTGCCCTCGTCACAATTACTTAAAAGTCTAACTATTTTTTCTTTAACTTTCCCGGTAAATTCTTCATCAAAAGCTTTGATTATATACAAATCTTTATCAACCTCGGGCGTTCCTCCATTTTTATCACCGGAAGCCAGAATTTCTATGTAAATAGGATAATCCTGAGCGGCCTCTATAAGCCCGACAGCGGCAACAAGTGTCTGATTAATTCTTTCGCCAGCCATTGATCCGCTCTTGTCGATAATTATCTGCAAAACAAACCCTGCTTTTTCCGGAATATTTTTCCTGCCAAGAGGTTTTTCATAACCTGTATTATATCTTCTAAGATGCTCGCCAGGGGAATATTTTGCACCCTTGGCTCCCCATATCATTCTCGGATATGCAATCTTTGGGAAATATCTATCAAAAAGAGCTTCCAGTCTTTTCTTGATAAGCATGGCTTTTTTTAAAAGTTCGTTATATTTTTTTCTGGCATCAGGGTCGTGAATACCATCTTTTTTCTCAAGACGTGCGTTCTGTTTATTGTCAATTTCTTGATTTTCATTTTTTGCATTTTCAGCCCTTCGGGCCTGCTCCTCGGCTTCTTTTTTCTTCCCGGAAATATATTTTTCTATTGCAGATCTAATAGGACTTTGGACGTCAGGTGGAAGATTATTTATATTATCAGGATTCGCAAAAGGATCACCGCCCTCCTTCCCTAGCTGCCCACCTTGCCCCTTGCCTTTGCCATCTTGTTTTGGTGGCTCTCCGTATTTATCAATCAACATTTTCTTGGCCGGCCAAATACCGGTAAGAACTTTTTCCTTTAATGCTTGCACAAACATCACGGGTCTTGGTAGATCAACTCCAACAATTTCGTCTATAGCGGCCTTGACGCCGGGCCACACCTTAATAACATCCTCGTTTAAAGCTTCCACGTTATCCCACAATGCCAAATTTTCCCGATCCGCATCTTCTGCGTGTATTTTGCACAGAGAATACAGTTTGATTAAAAAATCCAATTGGCTTACAGGATCACATTTCTCAAGTCCTTTAGAAATATTGGGAATAATTAATCTTTTATTTTTTCTCCAAAATAAATTTTTTACATATTGCTCGTGAGGCATAAGAGCCGAAACCCTTTCCATTCGCGGATCTTCAATACAATTTAAAAGATCATGCATCGCGTCTTTACTGTAACCTTCTTTTTGCGCAATTTTCGACATTTCCCTGTCCATAGCCCAATTCGTATAAAGCGCGTGTCCCAATTCATGTCTAAGTTCCCCTAAAATAAAATCTTCGTCATCAATCGCTAAATGATGATATGGCATAGCAACAAAATAAACATGTTGATCGGAATCAACTAATTGTCCGTTTGATAATACAGTTTTTTTGGGGACTCTTGCGCATGACCATGTTTGCATGCTCGGATCAACAACAACTTTAACGTCATGCCCATAAACAGCAAACTTGGCTCTTTCCCCCAAGCGATTAACTTTTAACCTTATCTGTTCGGGCTTGAGCAATTTCGCTTTATCAAAAAGCTCCTTTTCATTTAGATCACTTTCTATGGCGACTTTGCCGTCAAATAAAACATCCTTATTTTCGGCCAAATTATTCATTGTAAAAGATTAAGCGGCCAATGATTCTTTTATAACATCGGTACCTATTTCGGCTACCATATCGTTCAGCATTTTCTGCAATAATTCATAATCCCCAATTCCTGTATCATACTTGCCGGGCATGCCTTGAAAAACGCTTAAGAAGGCCTTTCTAACATCCGGCGTTAAGGCATATTCTCCTGCAACAGTTGTAGATCCTCTAAGACTTATTGTTCTTTGCATGTTTTCCTTTTTTGCTTCACTTCTCCATTTTTGGCAAACCTTTAAAATCGCCAGAATTGCTTTAACCTGTCTGCTATATTTTTTAACAAAATCTGCATGCTCACCCAAAAGATTTACCCCCTTGCTGTTATTAACAACATCCCACAGTTTTTCAAAATCCTCATCAGAAATATTTTTCATTTCCGGAAATTCATCTTTCAAGATTAATGCCTCGTCGCAAACAAATTCTTTATCCAAAGTATTATTATCATTTAACTCTTTCTGCTTTTCAGCCTCATTTAATCTACCAATCATGGCTACCTCATCAAGTTTCGTCAGCGGAGGATAATCAACATACATATCCTGTCCAAGCGTTCTGTCTGATGTAGCTTCCGGCAAGCTTTTTACATGCGCATATCCGGCAGGATTCATGGCAAACATAATTACAACTCCTTCCGCAGCCTTATATTCGGTTCCATTGTAAACAAACGCCCTATTATGATCTCCAACTCCGTGCAAAGAAGCTATAACTTCCGGAGGCAGAGCATTCGGTTCATCAATCAAAATAACCGCATTTTTTGTTAAAAGACCTCTCGCAAGCGCTGAAGGAAATTTTATAGATTCCCCTGCCTTTAATTCAAAATGATAAGCAAGATCGGCCGGATCCATTCCTCTTGAACAAGGAAAAAAGAAAAACGGTCTTTTGGTTCTGGCAGCAAAATACTCGGCAAGATAATTTTTACCGACACCCATGTCACCAATAAGGTTTATTATTCCTTTTTTGCCTTTTATTTGCCTTGCAGCCCTATCAGCAAGATCCTTTAACATCCTTTTCATGTGCGGAGTTTCCTTAAAATCAGCCTTTTGCCTATCAACTTTTTTAACTCCGTCCGGATATCTTCTGTTGAGCATAAGTAATTGTTCTCCAACTGAAGAAATTCTTTCCAAAAGATCGTCTTCGAAGGCTTTTTCCTGCGCTGATTCGGTCTGTTCTTCGGTTTTGCCTTTTCTTAATCTGTTCAAGCGGCCTTTTTTAAAACCGTGCCTTAAAGAAAAATAAGCTCTTGCTGTTTTTGACATGTTATTAATCGTCACTCCATCAATCTTTTTTTCTTTATCAGCATCTTCAAGAATAGTTTTAATCCAACCGCGTAAAACATCCGGATCCATATTTACCTGTGAAACGATCTCGTAAATTTTTTTATGTATTTCGCCCCCTTTGGAATTCAGAATATCTTGGGCTGCTTTTTTTGAATCATTTTTTGGAAAAACATTTGGCAAAATCCTTTGCAATCTTTCTCGAACATTTTTTGAATTCAAATCCGCAAACCTATTCATTTTATCCAGCCTCAATACATCCAGATATCTTTGCATTATTGGCTTAACAAGAACGTTCCACTCGTCCATCGTAAATACACACTCAATGGGCGCCAAGTCAATTCCTTGATCTTCTTTTTTACTTCCGGGCTTCAAAATGTTACTACCCATTTCGAAGTTTACCTCCACAAATTTTTTACCATTTCTATCTATAACCCTGGGGGTAATTTCCCATAATTGATCGTTATATTTATCCCCCCTGATAACAAGAAGATTCAAAACATCCTTGTCAATCCATGTAGGCGCATCAATTTCTGAAGTCGATTCAGCCTCTCTGTTTGCTTCATCCAGAGCTTCATTTACTTGAGCTGCACTCTGAAGTTCGGAAACAAGCGCCCGTAAATCCTGCGCCTGCTCATCAACTACAGAACCGGTCAATGTTTGTAAAAAACTTCCAAGCTTGATAAGCAAATTTTCTGTTGTCATCGGCTTTTGAACGCCTTCGGTCTCGGCCGGAGCTCCTTTTTTTGCTTCTTCATCCATATGTTTTTGTTTTAGTTTTAATAATCGAGTAATTATATCATATTTTTAGCACGCGTTCAATCCAAAAATACGCACCGCAAAGCCACGGATAGCCGTGATGGAAGACGAGCTTTAGGCAAGCTCTTTTTGAGCAAAAAATCTCATAATAACATTGAACAAAAGATCAGCAATAGTGTCAGCATCGGCCGCCTCAACCAATCCATTCTTTGTTCTTGCAAGCAAAAGAAGCTTCTCTGGAGCCTCAAGGGTACCGATATCATATCCCGGCATAGACCATTCGTCCCCTAGCTGTACATCCTCGGCATCCTCAACCACAGCCATATCGGCAAACGTTTGCTCAGCTATACACTTAATCATGCCATAGTCCATCGAAACAATATCGCCTTTTCTGTATTTAGCCATTTTAAGAGAAACCCCTGCCCCGCCAAGAGTTTTTTCCAAAACATCTCTTATGGCAAGTATACTAGCGTCAATATCTTGGGCAAATCGTGTACCAAAAAGCTCGGAAAGCATTCTTTCGTCCGTAAGCATGCTGATTTTGCCCAATTTTTTGTCCACTTCAAGGTCTCCAACGGTAGCCCTAAAAAGTCCACCATTTTCTTTTGCCAATTTTTCTGCGCCTTTTTCATACATTAAAACTATACCGGTAACGGCCAAAACAACCTTCTCTCTTATAAAATTTACCTCACCTTTATCTTCAAGAAAAGAAACATCAAGTTCCGTATCTTCAGGCAAATACGTTTTCATTGTCTCAACAATGTCTTTTGTTCCTCTTCCTTCTTCTTTTGGAACTCTTAAATCAACAAAGGCCTGCCCGGGAATCATATTATAAGCTCCATCTAAAACTCCGAAATTAACAACATGGTTATATTCATACTCTTGTAAAAACTTGGAAATGGCTGCAAGTGCGTCGCTTCTCTTAAACTCCATTCCATCAATAATCTCCCCGGACATAGGAGTGGCACCGGAATGCCGCGATTTTCCCCTTATGAGCATTCTCATTGTCCTGTATTTCTCAGGGTTGGCCAATTTGGATTTTTCAACAACAACCCCATCAATATCTATCTCCCTGCGTCTGGATCCGCCTATCGCGGAAACTATGACACACGGCTGATTTCTATTCTCAAGAGTATCTCCATTTCCAATATGGACTTCTATTGCCGCTTTTAATTGTTTATCTTTCAAAAACGGATTTTTTACAGCATCTATAAATTGATCTTTTGTAAGCCCTCTTTTTTTCCTAACAACCTCAAATAAAGATTTTCCGTCTGAGCCGGAAAATGTCGGACATCTATATGGAAATTCATTTAGCGCCTTAATTCCAACTTTCCCGGAAGCCAATGCACTACCCAAAAACGCCCTTTTTGTTATGGCGCTTTTTTGCGCACGAAAAGCCGCAACGCGTAAAGAATGTTTCGGGACAATACCCTTATCAATGAATCTTCTCAACGTCTCCAGCCCTATGCCAATACCAAAAGTCCCATCATGTTCACTATCATCCATCACACTATCTACATGCGATCCAAGAAGAATTTCTTTGTCGATTTTTTTACCGGCAAGAGTTTTAAATTCCTGCCCCCTAAGCGTTGCGTAGCAATTTCCAAAAGTATCTTCTTCTACTGTCACCTGCATGCCTTTTGCTTTTGCTAAATCTTCAAGATCGTGTCCAATTTTTTTGAATTCGCCCATCGCAGCATCCTCCTCCGGAGAATAAGCCAGCGCCGTTCTCATTCCTTCATCATTAATGCCGTTCTGGGCTATCTGCTGAGCAAATTCAAGTGTTCTGTTTCCTTCAAACCTTTCCACAGAATGATCAATTCCAGACCCACTAACACTTTCGTTCATTTATATAAAATTAAATTTTGAGGCAGCAATATAACAGTTTTAAAGAAAAAGTCAACCCAGTGTAATGGTTCAATACCTTTGCATCACCCCTGTAGAATATGGACATGACATACACAACAAATCCAAACATCCCTCGTCTGCGATTGCAGGCGGCAAAATTAGTGCTCGATAAGGGGTGGAGC
>Ga0172379_10010232_pt1 | contig 11402 bp, 10 predicted proteins | sample GrowelOW334metaG_FD_119756 | JGI IMG/M metagenome (GOLD analysis project Ga0172379, IMG submission 119756) | Groundwater microbial communities from an aquifer near a municipal landfill in Southern Ontario, Canada - Groundwater well OW334 metaG | ecosystem: Environmental > Aquatic > Deep... | reverse complement strand
ATCCATTTTTCTTGCCAGAGCCTGACCATTGATACCAATGCCAAAGGTGTAGAGATCTATTCCAGCATCCGTAGCCATACTTGCGTATTTGCGTAATTTTTCCAGATATTCCGGAGGTGATTTGTTATCCATTCCATCGCTAAAAACACCAACAATCAGGTGTCTGTTAGGATCCTCTTTGCAAACGGCCATTTCAATCATCCACCGGATGACATGGTAAACGGTTTTGTATAACAGCGTCGAATGGTCGGGTGCATAGTTGGTTATTTTTGGTGCCTGTTGGGCATCAGTCATCGGAAGTAAGACAAAATATTCGTTATTGAACCCAACAATTGAGCAGAACTGGTCACGTCCATCGGGCGGATTTTTTAGCCCTTCAAGATGTTTGTTGAGACATTCCTGTGGAACGTCATGATAATCTTGCATGCTTCCTGATGCATCCATAATTAGAATGCTGATAGTGGTTGGTTTTGAAAAACCAGTTTTTTGTAGGCTCAACTTTTCACGTAAAATAGGCAATAAGTTGTCACTCATGGGCACCTCCGAGTTAGTGAAAAGAACCAAGAAATTTTATGTTATCAGTTTATGTATTTTTTGTCAATAGTGCGGGTAAAATAAAAAAATGCTAAAATTTGGTGGTATGAGCGAGACAATAAAACAAATTTATCTTTGGTATGGCGATAATGATTTTGAAATTATGGAAAAAGTTGCCAATTGGAAAGACGCTTTTGCTAAAAAGCATGGTGATTTTAATGTTGACTCGATTGATTTTGGTGGCGGGGAAAGTAAAGATCGATTGACTCTGGCCGTCAAGAACGCTTTGACTGTGAATACATTGTTCGGTTCCAACAAATTGGTAGTGATCAGAGATTTTTTTACTGATTTAAAAAAAAATCCGGAAGACGCGGTAAAAATAATTACCAATAGTTTTGAAAGTTTGCCAAAAGATTTTTTTGTGATTTTTTTCCAAACAAGCAAGCCGTTAGCCAGTTCCGTTATTTTTAAAAAAATAAAAAAAGCGGAACAGTCCGGTTTGGCGGAAATAAAAGAGTTTGTGGCTCCAAAAATATTTGAAATGGAAAAATGGATTGACGAACGAAGCAAAAAACACGGCGCGTGTTTTTCTATTGGAGCAAAAAAAGAGCTGGTTCTGTCGTTGGGGAATGATTTGTGGGCGGTGGAGCAGGAAGTTTGCAAATTGGCCAATTACAAAAATGGGCAAACGATTGAGGCAAAAGATGTTCGAGAAATGGTCAAAGGAAAATATAATGGAGACATTTTTGAGTTCATGGATGCGATCAGTTCAAAAAATAAAAAGAAAGCTTTTCAGTTGTTTGCCGATCAATTAAATAGCGGCGCCAATGAGTTTTATTTATTGACGATGTTGGTGCGACAGTTTCGAATTATTTGGCAGGTGGCCGAAGCGATGGGAATGGGGAACAGCTCTGCGGATGACATTGCGCGAGAGTACAAGATTCATCCTTATGTAGTCAAAAAAAATTTGGTTTTCGCCAAATCATTTCCATTAACCCAGTTAAAAAAGATTTATCGTTCATTGCTTGATTTTGAAATAAAAATGAAAACAACCAGTATTGATTTTGAACTTTTAATTGATCTTTTGTTGGTGGAGTTATAATAATTTTTCATTTTGAGTGAACCATTTACCGTTTGTCATTTCGGGCGATGTAAGCGTAAGCGAACGAGTCGAGAAATCTTTTTTGAAAAGTAAAAACAGAATTGGATTTTTAATTTTAGAAAAGATCCCTCCCTGCCTTCGCCGAAGCGTAGTTCGGCTACGCGCAGGCAGGCAATCGCTACACTCCGTCGGGATGACAATATGGGATGCTCGAGATGACAAGAGTGAGAGAAGTTAAAAGAATAAAATCGGCGTGGCTTTGTTATTTGGTGTTTTTGTAAAATCAAAATGATTTTTTAAAATTTGAAAATAGGGCAGTTCTTTTAACGGATTGATTACAAAACTTCTGGCAAAAAGTCGCGGATGAGGCACCGTGATTTTTTTTGTGGCGACTTTTTGCAAATCAATGAAGGAAACATCAATGTCAATTATTCTGGGGCCTTTTTCAAGCAGATGAATTCTGCCCATTTCATTTTCAATATTTTGGCAGGTAAGTAAAATTTCTTCCGGTGTTAAATTCGTAGATTGAAATTCCAAAACCTGATTAAAAAAATCCGGTTGATCGGTATAATCAACGGCCGTTGATTCATAAATTCTGCTTTCTGCAATAAATTCAAAATGTTGCGAAAGTTTTTCTTTCGCAGTTTGCAAGTTTTTTATTTTATCGCCGAGGTTGGTTCCTGTAGCGAGGATTAATGACATATATAATGTAGGTGCAGGGCTTGTCCCGAGGGGATCCCTTTGGGAACTTGCCCGTGAAATTATAAAAAAATTATAAAAAAAGAACAGCGGTGAAATCCGCCGTTCTGATTTTTTATTTGGCAATTTTGTTTAATTTTTTCATCAATCTTGATTTTTTGCGAGCAACGGTATTTTTTTTGAAAATGCCTTTTTGGACGGCTTTATCAAGTTTTTTGATCATGTCTTTTACCATGTCGGAGCTTTTTGTTTCTTTGGCATTGATGGCGACCAAGGTCTTTTTGGCGAGAGTTTTGATATCACTCTTGATGCCTAAATTTTTGGCGGCCTTTTTGATACTTTTGCGAAGATCTTTTTTAGCTTGTTTTGTCTGTGGCATATTTTACAAAAGAAAAAATTCTTTTAATTTAATTGATTTAGATGATAGCTGTGTCTATAATAGAAAAATTTACACCAAAAGTCAAGAGCTTGACATTCTTTCATTGTTTTGGTAAATTTTAGCTTCATTTGAGTTCTTTGATAATAAAATTTTAGGGGGAGGAAAAATGAATATAACTATGGAAGGTGAATTTGAAGGAATCCCTTTTGTTTTGGTTGGGATCGTTTCCGAAGATGAATTAAAAATAAAAAGTGGGGAGATGTTGTCACAGGTTTTTGGCTCAGTTTTTCAGGAAGTTGTCGCGATTATCGAGTCCGGATTGGAATATGTTTTTGATTTTGAATTTATTTATTCTCATTATCCGGTAGTTTCGTTGCAAGCGATTTTTGTTATAAATGATTTTCAGCCAGACGGTTCTGGATATGACAATCAGGTAAAATTTTCTCTTAGAGTTTCTGCCTGTCGAGATTTTCCAAAGGAAGTTTTGGAAGAATTAAAAAATCATATTTTGCGCAATTATCCGCGTTTGACAAAAATTTCTATTGAACGACAACTTTTATAAAAGGAGGCTGACATGCCGGTGATTACGATTAAATGCACAAGAGAAGTTTTTAACAGAATAGATGATGATCTTTTAACAAATTCTATTAAGAAAAATTTGAGAAAGAAAGTTTCTAAAATTAAGGAATTAGCGATTGATGAAAAAATGGTGAGCGTATTTTTTCAGATTGATGAAACTTCGGGTATTGAAGATTTCGTGGTTGTGGAAGTTTTGTTAACTGATAAACCAGAAAGGACTTTGGAAGTTCGAAATAATGTGGCGGAAGTTGTTTGTTCGTTGGTAAAAGAAGTCTTTTTAAGGAATCCAGTCGAAGTTTTTATTTTTCCTTTTCCGATGAGCAATGGTTTTGCTTCAAAAGCATAACGCAAAACGCCCCAATGTGGGCGTTTTTTATTGTTATAAATGATGCAAAGAGTTTGTTTTTTTCTATTGGATATGTTATATTATAAAAAATTATTGATTTTTTTATGTTTTTGTTGAATTTAAGAAAATATCGGCGAATAAAGATGAAAAAATTTCTTCATCTTTTAGTTTTGTTTATTTTTATTTTTAATACTTTTAATTTGTGCCCAAAAGAAGCCTTGTCCGCAAGCAGGGCTTGGTCTTTTGATTCGGGAACGGATTATTCTTTTGACTCAGAAAAGATGGAAGTTTCTGTTGGCCAAGCTCAATTAGTGGATACTGATAACTGGTATAACACAGGGTACAAATTTAGAAGAAGTATAACTATTGATAATACGGGGAATGCCAATACTTTAACAAATTATCAGGTGAACGTTGTTTTGACCGGAGAAAATTTTGATTTTTCTCATGCCCAAACAGCCGGACAAGATATCAGGTTTACGGATTCAACGGGGACAGCATTGATCCCTTATATGTTTGATGCTTATAGCTCCGAAAGTGAATCAGCTAATGTTTGGGTAAATGTTCCGGAAATAACAGCTTTAGAATCGGAAACAATTTATGTTTATTATGGTAATGATTCGGCGACTGATTTGCAAAGTGGTGCAGACACATTTGAGCTTTTTGATGATTTTGCTAGCGATCTGACTTGGGATCCTCAGGGAACGGTATTGCAAGCGTCCGAGGATTTTGATGAAAATAATGTGCATGAGCCAATAGTTATTTATGATACGGATCCGCAGATTTTAACTGATCAGACGAATGTTTTCAAAATGTGGCACACGAGCGGATGGGAGAATTCAGTGATGAATTATGCTGAGTCTGTTGATGGGGTAACATGGGTTAGATATAGTGGCAATCCGATTTTGACAGGTTTTGGGCGATCATTTGTTTTGAAACACGACGGGACTTATTATATGTATACCGAGGACGCTACTCAGGAATTGGATCTGTACACTTCGGAGGATGGGGTTAATTTTGTTTTGACAAAAAATTCGGCCATACCTCGTGGTGGTAGTGGTGCGTGGGACAATACGGCTATTGTGAATAATCATGTTTGGGTTGAGGGTGCTAATGATTGGAAAATGATTTATGAAGCATCTGGTGGTGTCAATCCTTGGGCACTTGGTTTGGCCACTTCGTCTGATGGAATAACTTGGACAAAATACGAGAGCAATCCGGTAATTGATGAAACCGGGGCGAGAGGTGGTCCTTTTGTAACAAAAATTGGTTCTGAATACTGGATGTGGGTTCATGGTTCTACAGCGGGTGTTTTGCCTACTGATTTGTATCGGTATCATTCAACTGATTTAATAACATGGACACAAGATCCTGCGGGGACTGTTTTAGCAAGGCTTACCGCAGACGAAGGTGCCGGAGGATCGGTTGGTCAGATTGCGGATCCTTTTTATATGGAGCATGATGGGGATGTTTATCTGTGGAATTCCGCTTCATCCGATGGCAGTATTCAATCGGCCGGACAGCATATAAAATTGAATATTGCGCATGACATTACTTTTGCTGATCTTGTTGCTACGAATGAGGATTATAATACGATTGATGATACTATTTGGAACCAAGTTCAGTCATCGGGATTGCGGGTAAGCTCGGGAGTTTTAATAATGTCAAAAGTAGCTAACCCATTACCGGCACTAATTTCGAAGAGTTATCAACTGACCAATGGAATATTGGAGTCACGGAATAGAAGCACAGGCGCCCCGTTTTATTCTTTTAGTACTTTTATTAGGAAAGAAACCAACACTTCGGTTAGTGCAGTTCCGAGAAATGATACCTCTATTCAAGCTCATCGACAAAGATATGATGGTTATGATAATGCCTTGTTAAGTGCATTCACTCCATTTGCCAATAGTACTTCTTCTAATGCGAGTGCTGCGTGGTTTTATGAAAGAATTACGGCAAATGGAACGACATTCTCAACAAAAAGATACGTTGATGGGTCTTTTGGAACCTTGTTAACAGAAGTTTCCGGAACGAAATCGGATGCGATTCTTAGTGGTTATATTGGGTTTACGCCATGGGGAGCAGGGGGAAATCATGAAATTGACTGGGTTCGTGTCCGGCAATATACGGCAGTTGAGCCGACGGCAACAACCGGTGCGGAAGTTTCTTTATATAGCACGACGAGTCCATCGATAACTCCTGATGTTGAAATGGCAATTCCTTTTACTTCTTTGGCTGATTTTAGTGAAACTGCGACGAAGAACAGTGGCGAAATAAAATACCAATTATCGAATGATGCTGGGACTACATGGTATTGGTATAATTCCGGATGGACGGAAACAGTCAGCGGTGTTGCGGAAGCAAATATTGCCACCGAAATTGACACCAATATTGCCACTTTTCCAAAAGGAGAGGGGAGTTTGTTATTTAAAGCTTATTTTGTGTCTAATGGCGGACAATTGGTGCAATTGGATTCGGTAACTGTCACTCCAGTATTTTCAGTTCAATATTCAGCTGTTGAAAATGGGACAATTTCCGGAACAACAGCGCAAAACGTGGATTATCAAGAAAGTGGTTCTGCTGTGACGGCTACTCCCAATACGGGGTATCATTTTACAAGTTGGAATGATGCGGTGGCAACGGCAAGCAGAACTGATAATAATATAACGGCGGATAGTTCTTTTGCCGCTAGTTTTGCTATAAATACATATACATTGACCGCTTCGGCTGGGGCAAATGGGTCTATTTCTGATAGCGGAGTTTCAACGGTGAATTATGGAACAAGCAAAACATATACGATTACTCCGGCTACGAATTATCATGTGCTAGATGTTTTGGTTGATGATGTTTCTGTTGGAGCGGTAACAACTTATACTTTTTCTAATATTGCCAGTAATCATACCATTGTCGCCAGTTTTACAATTGATACATATAATATTACCGCAACTGCCGGTGAGAACGGGGCTATTTCTCCTGCGGGGATCACTAACAAAAACTATGGAAGTAATTTGACTTATACGATTACTCCAAATTTCAATTACAGAGTGCTGGATGTTTTTGTGGATGATGTTTCTGTTGGGGCGGTGGATTCTTATGTTTTTTATAACATCGGGGCAGTGCATACAATTAGAGTTACTTTTAGTTTGATTTCTGTTGGTGGGCAAGCTTTCTTGCTTCCATTGGTTAATACTTTGGGACAATCCAGTCGTTTTGTGGACATGGGAAAAATGGTTGATGTCGGGAAAGTTGATGTCTTGGGAATAAATTTTAGCGGTTATATAAATTCGGGGATAAATTTTGAAATATCGGTTAGTAATGTTATCGGAACGGAAAAGCACAACCTCAAAATTATTGATTTTGATTTATTCTCAAAGATAATTACTTTGCAAATAAATTCATCTCCGCAAATAAAGAAAGTAAAAGTGTTGGACAGTGTCAAGGTTGATCTGAACAATGATTTGATCGAGGACATGGAAATAAAATTTTTGGATATTTATATCAATCGAGCGGATTTTTCCATTGTTGCGATACCTTTTAAGACAATGACTGTTGTGTCGGGGCCGACTTCCACGCCCATGTCAGGAAATAGTACAAAGGGGCTTTTTTGTTCGGCTGATTTGAAATTGAATATGGTTTCTGCGCAAGTGAAAGAATTACAAAAATATTTGAATGATCATGGTTTTGTTATTTCCGCAAAAGGGGTTGGTTCGAGGGGAAACGAGAGTAGCTTCTTTGGTAAATTGACAGAAAATGCTTTAAAGAATTTTCAAAAAACCAAGAATATTAAAATTACTGGTGAATTTGATGTGGAAACAAGAATGGCTGTGGGGTGTTTGGTAGAAAAACAGACATCAACGGTAATAACAAACAAAAAATTTCCACGAAACCTTTCTTTTGGTATGCGAGGAAATGATGTTATGGAATTACAGAAAATTTTAAAGTCGAGTGGTTATTTCAAGATTAATGTTTTGACCAATTATTTTGGTGATATTACCAAGATAGCATTGGTGAATTTGCAAAAAAAACTTGGTTTGGCAAAGGTTACGGGCGTTTTTGATGAGGATACCAAGAAGGCGATTAAGGTTGACTAATTTATAAAAATTCAAGTAAACAAAAAAACGCTCCATTGTGGGCGTTTTTTTGTGGGGCGAAAAATGTTTCGCCCTTACTCATTTATTGGTTTTTCGATTTTGATTGGCTCCATGTTTCCGCCAACATCGGAAATTTTTAGAATATCTTTGTCGATTTTTTTTAGTTCCGTATAAGCGTTGTTGTACATGTTAACCGTTGTGCCAAGATTGCCACCCAGTCGTTTCATCAAATCTTCGTAAGATAAAAGATGTTTACCGAGCGCTTCGACATTTTTTCTGATGGCTTGAGTTTGTTCTTCGATTTGCAAATAACGCAAACCTTGAATTACGGTTTGGAGATAGGCATAAAAAGAAGTTGGCGAAACGATAATCACTCTTTTGTCGCGAAAAGCGTATTCGATGAGGTCGCGCGTATTCACTTTTACCGCGCCAACTTGATTGACCAGCAAATCATAATAAATTCCTTCGGACGGGATAAACATAAAAGCAAAATCAGTGGTGTTTTCACCCGGCCGAATGTATTTGCTGGTTTCATCAATTCTATTTTTCAAATCTTGTTTGAAAACTTTTTCCAGTTGTTCGTGTTTGATCGGATCTTTTTCGGCGAGAATGCGATTATAATTTTCCAGAGAAAATTTGGAATCGATTGGAATAATTTTGTCTTTGACAAAAACTACGGCATCAACAATTTCGCCATCGTTGAATTTGTATTGCATTTGGTATTGGCTTGGCGCAAAAATATTTTTTAACAAAGTGTCAAGAAAATATTCACCGAGAACGCCACGCTGTTTTGGGTTTTTTAAAATATTTTCCAGACTTTGCAACTGTTCGGCAAAGCCGATGACCTGTTTGTTGGTATCATCAAGTTTGGTTAATTTTTCGGTGACGTCTTTGATAATTTGTGAAGTGGAAGAAAATTGCGTTTGCATTTGCTTTTGCATGTCGCTCTGTTGAAAAGTGAGCGACTGACGAATTTCCTTTAGTTGATCTTGCATCATGACCATGGACTGGTCGTCTTTTTTTGTTTCTTTTTTGAAAATTAAAAAATAAAGCAATAACAGCAAGACAGCGATTAACAAAATGGCTTGAAAAGTAGGCATAAGTTTGAATTTATTTTTGAATAGCTTTATTTTAGCATGTTTGTGAAAAAAAAACACCTCGACTCTATTGAAAAGCGAGGTGTTGTAAGTTTAAACAATGTAGGAAATTCCGACGATATTATGACAATGAGGACAAAGACAAACATCGTAAAAGGAATACTTTTTATCGCTGACCAATGCTGACCAAAAAAGCAATTCTGTTTCGTTTTTTCCATATCCGCAGTTGGCGCAAAGAAATTTATTTGGTTTAGCTTGGCGTAGATTAAAAAGGGTTCCTTCCTGTTCGGTGAATTCGGGGAATTGAGGACAATTAATAATTAAATAAAGTGGATCTCCAGGCCAAATTAGTCGTTTGGGATTTGCCAAGAAAAGAGCTTTGTGCAAGTGAACTTTTTGACATTCTGGACAAATAAATAAACGAAGGGGTCTTTTTTCTTGATCAAAAACTGTCGCTTGCCAAAAAATCGAATGGGACAAAAGTATTTTATCTGGGCAATCTGCTTCTGCCCAGCCGGGATACCCGCAATTACATTCGATTTTGTTTGGAGTTTTTTTCAAGACAAAAGATATTTGTTCATTTGGTTTTAAAAATTCAAGCAATGGCAGGTTGGCGGGAGTTTGAAGTTGTTCCGTTGTTAAAATCTTGTTTTCGTTATAATCGTGGCTCATTCCATTTTTAAAAACGATATTTTTTCTCATAGTAACTCCTTTTTGTTGAAAGAACAAAACATAATTAGTTTAGCAGGTTTATTGGAAAGTTAAAAGATTTTGATTGACAGTCTTTTATTTTTTTGTTAAATTAGCATTTCTGATGGTTCTTTGAAATTAAAAAAATTGGGAGGAGATAAAAATGGAAAAGCAAGTCGTTGTTTGTCAAAACTGCCAAAAGACGATTATTTTTGGGGAGGAAGATTTGTATCTTTATCGAGAACCTTATTTCGATTGGCACACTTTGTCAATGGTTTATTTTTTGCGAGTAAAACAACGGTTTTTGGATAATAAATATCCATATCTTTGGGTAACTTGTCCGCATTGTGAAAATCAGATTGTGGTTTGGCGAAAATTTTCTTTGTGTTTTGTTTTGTCAAAAGTTTTTTGCAAAAATCAATCAGTATTATGGAAAGTTAATGACCGGTTGATTGAAAAAGAGGCAGAGGAAAGTTACGAGCGTCTTTGCGCGAATTGCAAAACCACGAACTTGCTTGTGCCGGAAAAAATTATCACCGAAAATGATAGAAAATATTTTTGTTGTTTTTTTTGTCAGAGCAAACAGAATTTTTAAGGAGGCGTCGATGATTCATCAACCAAAAAAGCTTTTGGATTTTCAACGTGAATTAGAACAATTAAAAAAAGAAAATCCTGATGTTGTGCAAATTTATGAATCGATTGAAACGGAATTGAATGATGTTATTGATAACATAAATTTAGTCTTGGACTTTTTGAAGTTAGGGAAGGTTGAACAAGTGTTTCATCTTGGACATCCCTGTATGGTTTCTTTGGGTTTATTGTTTAAAAGTGGTGAAGAAAGAGATTCTTTTTTGGAAATTTGGCAAAATGAAAAAAAAATTACCAGTTATTCTTTTTGTCCAAAGTTAAATAAATTGGTAAGGATGATTTGGTTGGAGTATACGGTTGTTGGCTGGTCGGTTGAAAAAATTGAGGTATCTTGTAATCAAGAAATGTTGGGATTTTTCGAAAGTTTTTTTCCTGAGCGATACAAACAAAACGCAATTCTAATCTCTATATATCCAAATATCCAAAAAGAGAAATAGAATCATGTGCTGAAGAAGACTTTTCTCCTGGTTGGGTTTAAAAATAGTAAAAGTAATTTAAATTGAACCGACTGCAACAGTCGGTTTTTTGTTGTGTAAAAAAATCGCGATGCGGGGAAACTTTCCCGCATTTTTTTGCGTGCAAAAAACCGCGAAACTTTGTTTCGCGGCGCGATTTTTATTCTTCAAATTGAGGAAATTTCTCTTCCATTTTTTGGCGTTCTTTTTTTATGCGCTCTTCGTTTTTTTTCTGTTCCTTTTTAATTTTTCTTTCCGCTTCTTTTCTTTTTGTTCGGAGAAATTCTCGAATTTTTTCCAGTGGATCCAAATCAGAACAATAAATAATCTGGGGGTCGTTTGATTCTCGAAAGTTTTTGGTTATAAAAACCAGCAAGTATTCTCTTTGCAAATTTTCGCATTGTGTCAAAAGTTGTTGAAGTTGATTTTTATCTTTTAATTCATCCAAAACCATAATTGGCAAATCGCAATTGGCTATTGCTGATAAAAATTTTTCGAATCTGACAAAAAGTTCTATTTTTTTTCGATAGGCAATATTCGTTCTGTGATATTGACGACAAAATTCTGACACCCAAAAGTTTGGTAATGTTGGCGCAAAAATAATAATTTCCATTATGAAGCTCCTTTTGCATGGAAAGATTGAAAAGAACGTTGACAATTTTAGATTAAAGAAAATTAAAGAAAAAAGCAAGATTTGTTTATTTTCTATAAAAAAATCAGAAAGCGAACTTTCTGATTTTTTTGGTGGGCGGGAGAGGACTTGAACCTCCATACCTTGCGGT
>Ga0172379_10010231_pt1 | contig 11402 bp, 5 predicted proteins | sample GrowelOW334metaG_FD_119756 | JGI IMG/M metagenome (GOLD analysis project Ga0172379, IMG submission 119756) | Groundwater microbial communities from an aquifer near a municipal landfill in Southern Ontario, Canada - Groundwater well OW334 metaG | ecosystem: Environmental > Aquatic > Deep... | reverse complement strand
TTGGCGGCTTGCAATTGTTTTAGTTTGGATTCCAATTCACGTTCCTGTTTAAGCTCGGCTGAAGGCTGAACCGAAGTTCGCAAGTGTGAAGCCGCCTCATCCACCAGGTCGATAGCTTTGTCAGGCAGGAATTTTTCCGGCAAGTAACGTTCGGACATCTGAACCGCCGCCTCCACCGCCTCGTCAGCTATTCTCACCTGGTGAAAACTTTCATAGCGATCGCGCAAACCGCGCAACACGGCTATGGTTTCATCCGGTGTCGGCTCGGCCACCTGCACCACCTGAAAGCGGCGCTCCAAAGCCGCGTCCGACTCAATGGATTTTTTGTATTCTTCCTGAGTGGTGGCGCCAATGCAGCGTATGAGCCCCTTAGCCAAAGCCGGCTTGAGCAAGTTGGCCACGTCCAGCGAGCCGGGAGCGGCGCCGGTGCCAACAATGGTGTGTATTTCGTCAATGAACAAAATAACTTCCGGGTGAATTTTCAACTCCTCCATAATTTGCTTGAGTCGGCCCTCAAATTCTCCCCGGTACATGGTGCCGGCTACGGTTAAGCCCAAATCCAAACTAAAGATTTTTTTATCCTGCAAAAAGTCCGGCACACGGCCTTCATAAATACGTTTGGCCAAACCTTCCACAATGGCGGTTTTGCCCACGCCGGGGTCGCCGAGTAGCAGTGGGTTGTTCTTGGTACGTCTGGCCAGAATGTTGATCAGCCGTTGGATTTCGCGATCGCGGCCGATAACCGGATCTATTTTAGTTTGTAGAGCGGCCGAGGTCAGATCGGTACTGAAGAAATCCAGCGCCGGGGTGGCGGTAGCCTTGGCCGGCTCGTCTGATTCTTCCAAGGTGGCAAAGCTTTCCGTCAGATCAGGAAATTTGGAAGTGCTTTTGAGCACTGAACTGACGTTCAGCTTTAAAGCCTTAAGGGCGATATCCAGCCTGACCCACAGGGCTTTAATATCAGCCGAGTCGTCGGTTACCAGGGCGTACAGCAAATGTTCGGTACCAACGTAGTGGTGTTGATGTCGCCAAGCTACCAACACTGAATGTTCCACCACTTGTTTGGCGGCCGGAGTGAGCTGGCTTTGTAACAGTTCCGTCAGCTCTAGCTCTTTTTCAGTCTTGATGACCTTGCTTGAGCTGGCGTCAACTTCAGCCAAGCCAAGTTTGGTTTGAATTGACTTGGCCGTCAGGCTGTATTTTTCCAAAATCTCAGCCGCGATGGAACCGCGTTCCCGCGCCAAGGCTATTAACAAATCCGCCGCCGCTATTTGCGACTGGCCGTAAAGGGCGGCCGACTGTTTAGCGGCTAATAATATTTTTTGATAGTGAGTGGTGAATTTGGATAGAATATCTGACACGATAGTAAGTTTAAAAATCAAAATGATAATTTTCTATTTACAGTTTACATTTTTAGGCCATGGAGCGTAAAGCTTTTACTCGTTCGGCGATGGGTGGGTGAGTGGAAAAAAGTTTACCCAGCAAATTGGGGGCGGCCCCGAAAGGGGAGGCAAAGTAAAGGTGGGCGGTGGCTTCGCTAGCCCGACTGAGCGGTTGGCCGTCGGCGGCTATTTTTTCCAGGGCCCGAGCCAAGCCTTCGGGGTAGCGCGTAGCCAAGGCACCCGAAGCATCGGCCATAAATTCCCGTCGCCTGGAGACCGCCAGTTTTATCAGTTGGGCAATTAAGGGGGAAAGCAAGGCTAATACTAAACCTAATAAGATAATAGCGTTGCCGCCGCCTTCGCGGGACGATCTGCGGCCGCCCATAAAACGCGATGAGCGCAAGAAAATGTCGGCCAAGATAGCGGTGGTGCCGACCAAAATAGCCACCAGCGTGGCCAGGCGAATGTCGTAGTTTTTTATATGGGACAGCTCGTGAGCTATCACGCCTTCCAGTTCTTCGTTGGCTAGTTTATCCACCAGGCCTTGGGTTAGGGCAATGGAAGCATGGGCTGGGTCGCGGCCGGTGGCAAAGGCGTTCAGGCCGGCTTCGGGCATTAAATAAATTTTCGGCAGCGGCAAGCCCTGACTAATGCATAGGTTTTCTACTAGGTTCCAAACGTAGGAATTTTGTTCGCGCGTTATTGGCACGGCGCCAGCCAAGCCCAGGGCGATTTTGTCGCCGCTGTAGTAGGAGGTTAGGGCCATGACGATAGCTATCAGGCCGGCCAAACTCAAGGCCCCAAAATAATCGCCGGAATAAGCGCCCCAAGCATAACCCAAGGCCGCAATCAGCCCCAGGAATATCACAACTAGTAACCAGCTTTGACGTTTGTTGGCCGCTATTTGATCGTACATAAATTTAGTCCCTAGTTCCTGACCACTAGTGATTCGTTAGTTATCCAGTGGCTAGTGGCTAAAATTTCACTTCCACGTTGGCTTTTTCAGCCTCGGAGTCTACTTCAAAGAATTCACGCTTTTGGAATTTGAACATGTTACCCACCAGATTGGAGGGGAAAGTTTCCAGGGCGGTGTTGAGGTCGCGCACCAAGCCGTTGTAAAAGCGTCTAGCCGCTTGGATTTTATTTTCAGTGTCGCTTAGTTCGTCCTGCAATTTAGCAAAGTTTACCGAGGCCTTAAGCTCGGGGTAGGCTTCAGCCACGGCGAACAGACTCTTGAGAGCGCCGGTTAAGGCATTCTCAGCCGCTTGGCGGTCATGCTGGCTTTGCGCTCCTATAGCTTGAGCCCGGGCTTGAGTCACCGCCTCAAAAACCTTGGCTTCGTGAGAGGCGTAGCCTTTGACGGTTTGCACCAAGTTGGGAATAAGATCGTGGCGACGTTTGAGTTGGACGTCGATATCGCTCCAGCCTTCAGCCGAACGATTTTTTAAAGTTACAAAGCGGTTATAGGTGGCTACTAACCAGCCGGCTACTGCCGCCGTCGCGCCTAGTAGAATCCAATATAAAGTGGACATAAGAGGTAAGAATTAAAGGTAAAGGTTGTTAAAAGATACTAGCATTTTTAGGCTAAGAAATCAACCGGCTTAGCTAAAGACGCAGAGAGATTATATTGAGAAAATTTTTTAAGGGCTAATTTATAATTTTTAATTAGTTTGGAAAGGAAGTAAAAATTTATAATTAAAATTAGTAATCTAGCCAAAACAAAACGAGCCTGGTTCAAATGAACCGGGCTCGTTTGAAACAACAAAGTACGTGGGTCTACTTCACGTTCAGCACCTCAATACGTGAGGCGGTGAAATCAGTCTTGCCTTTAATGTTGGAGGCAGAAACTACAGTCACCTGGTCGCCGCGGGCGATGTCAGAGAGCTTGATAGTTTCCTGCTTGAACAAGTTGGCGCCGCCTTCCTTGGGGATTACCTTGGGGATGGTACGACGGATAATTTGGGTAGAGCTGTCGACTGTGACGCTCAAAGTAGTTTCTTTATCCAAATAGTTTACTATTGGTTTAGCCAACACCTTAAGCTCAGAGCTGCCGACCGAACTTACCTCACCCACGTAAGAGAAAACCTCGTTAGGTGCCGGTGGTGGGGTGGCTGGAGTTGGTTGGTTGGGAGTTGGGGTAGCGGGAGTATTGGTACCTGGCTGTTGAGCAGTTGGCTGGCCGTTGTCAGGTGTGTTGCTGCCGGTTTGATTGTCATCACCGCCGCGTGACATTAAGTAGCCAAGGATAAGTACTACCACCACTACTACCACCGCGATGATAATATTTTTTTTGTTGGCGGTACCACCCGGCATCGGGCTAGGGGTTACGCCTGGCATATTTGGCATGGGCATAGCTTTTAGATGATTAGTTGATTAAGGGGCGTTTTAGCGCCAGCGGTTTATGTGACCGCTATAAATATAGGTTTATCATACCACAACTTTGGGCCCAAGACAACTTGGGTAATGAATTTAGGCTTAGTTTACTTTGGGTTTAGATTTGACTTGTTACTAACTGTTTTATGTGCTATAATTAACACTATCATCAATAAGATTTTAATGTCTTTGGGAATTAACCACCTTTAATTATATGCTCGAGTCATTAAAGGGTTTCAGCTTAATAAGGTTCATCGGCTCTGGTTTAATAATTGTGGCGGCAGGAGCTTTTTGGTTTACCTATACCACGCCGGTGGCCGAAGCTTTACCGGCTTGTTATACCGACTATCAGCGGTGTGTAAGTGATAATTGTCCTTTTTGTGAAGCCACTTCATATTGTGGCGGCGGACAATATCAATGTTACCCCAGCTCTGGCGGCGGAGCCCCCACTCCTATCCCAGCTCCTGACCCGACTTCACCCTCTAACGGCGCAGTTTTTTACACTAATAATGCCGGTAATAATTATACGGTCAATTTTGGCTGGCAAGGCAATTGTCCGATCACTACGGCCTCGGCTGATTCCAGCCTAGCCGCCAGAGCTGGTTTGATTAGTTCAGCTCAGGCCGCCGGTACTAATACTTGCGATTCGTATTCCATCATGATTTATAAATCCGGCGTTTTGGTAGTTGGGCCAGAGGTTACCGCCGGTGAAAGTTTCAGCTACGCCCTATCAAGCGGCAGTTACACTTGGAAAGTATCCGGACGGTCGGATGATGTCTATTCTTTATGGTCAGCTGAGCGAGGTTTTAGCATTGTTTTGGACACTACTGCGCCTAGTTTAAGTCTTATTAGCGCTCCGACACTCACCAACAGCAGCGATCCGCAAGTGATAGTCAGCGCTTCTGATTCGCAAACCGGTATTAAAGAATACATAGTTCAGGTATACAGCCCTAGCCAAGTTGGGGCGGCTTGTACGCCTGGTGCTAGCGGCGTGACTTGCGGTCCGTTAGCTGGCGACCGTTGTTCCAACAACATCAATCAAACTTGTACCTCGGCTTACGTTTGTGACGGCTCACCAGTTTGTAATCAAACCGTGCATGGGACTTGTTTTGCTAATCCGGCAATAAGTTGTACTAACAATACCCAATGTGGTTCTTGCGACAGACCAGCGGCTTATAAACCAGGTCAGTTCCACATTGCGGCTTTTAGTGAGCAACTGGCTGAAATATGGAACCCAGGTGCTTGTCAGGATTACTGTAGTACCTACATTGTCCCTACCTGTAGCAATTCTGGTAGATCTTGTACTACTAACCAGGATTGTTACACTCCAGGCATCACTTGCGGCCCTAGCGGTAACCGTTGCTCTAACAATAATGGCTTAAGTTGTACCTCTGGCCCGGGCTGTTTGAGCGCGCCTTGTACTGGCGCTCGCGAGTACCGTACCACTTCCGGCACGATTAACCCTTTGTCCGGCTGGTGGCAGGGCGATGGCGCTTACAAGGTTTATATTTACGCCGTGGATAACACCAACAATATCAGCGCTCCGCAAATACACACTATGACGGTTGATACTACCGCGCCAGCCAATCCGACCAGCTTGGTGGCTACCAGTTCGTCTTGTACCACTGTGGGCAGCACCTTGTTTTGCCGAAGCACTGCCCCGTACTTAGGTTACAACTGGAACGCTGGCTCAGACGCCACTTCTGGTATTAGCGGCTACTGGATAGTATTTCAAGACTCTACTAATGGTAATTGGATATACGATACTATAACCTCAAATGTTGGTGGTACCTCTTTTGGCGTCAGTAGTCTGGTGGAAGGCCGTCTCTACTATACTTGGGTGCGGTCTTACGATAATGCCGGTAACTGGAATAGCGTGTTTTTTAGAGGTAATGACGTGGTGATTGACACTGTGGCCCCCAGCCATGATTCAGTGTCGGTTCCCAGCGCCATTTGGCGCACCGACAACAGCGCCACTTATGACATCACTTTAAAGTCCAGTGAAGCAATCTCCGGCATCGGCGGCACGTACGGCATTATGGCTCTGATAAACTATCAGGGCGAGAACGCCGGGCAGTATCGCGGTTATTTTGCCTGGCACCCCACAACTTATGTATATGGTACCGGCGACGCAGTTGCTTGTGGCGGCGGCGGTTACGCTTCTAAATACACTGGTGGCTACGGACAAGAAACCTCTGATTTATGGGCTTGTTCCACCTCCGTGGTGGGCAATCAGCGCACGGTAGTGCTGACCGTCAGGCCGAATTCAGGCTGGGCTGACTTGGCTGATAACGATGTTTCCATGTACACCAGCGATTACGCCGGCAACGCGGCTGGCTGGACAAATTTCCAAACTAATTTCATGAGCGATCACACCCCGCCGACTGGTACCGTTAATATTGCTGGCGGCGCCGCTTACACCAAAACCTCGACTGTTAATCTGGCTTTAACCTGCGCTGATGCTACTTCCGGTTGCAGCCGGATGCATATTTGGAATTATGCCAATTGCTATTATATGCCACAGGTTATTAATACTAATTATGTTAATGACTACAGTGGTTTCCCCTTAGGCAACGGGGATGGAGTCAAGCAGGTAGGTGTCGCATTCTACGACGCGGCCGGTAATGCCAGCGCCTGTATTCCTGATACCAACGGCATCACCCTTGATACCACCGCCCCCGGTGCAGGCGAGCCGATCACTATCAAGATTGGCACTAATGCGGCTAAACCCAATTTGGGCGTATGGGAAGATAATGTGAATACTGTTCCGACCGCGACTAAGCTTGTTAAAGGTATCGCCTATAACAGAACCCAGCTATTCACCAATGATAACGCTCCAACTTTTACCATTTCATGTGGTGATGGTAGTAACTGTACAGCTGCTAGTTGTGCTAGTTTGTCTGGAAGAGATAAGAATGATAATAATGTGATTGGTTATACTAGTATTTTTGGCTCAGGTAGTACTTGTGATGATACTAATGTTGGTAAGATTATAATTGGGTTACCTTCAACGCCTGGGGTAGATAACAATAGCAATAATCGATCTATTAACATGAGCAATTTTACAGATCTAGCTGGTAATAAGGGGCCAGTTGCTACACAGTTAAAACTTAAGATTCAGAATTTGCCGCCTTTTATAGGTTCTGGCTTGCCTCAATAAAAAATTATAGCCATTCTGAATAAGACGACAGTTTGAAAATTATTTTTGCAAAAACACTCATAGACTAAATTATGGGTGTTTTTGATAACAATAAGACAGCCTATTTTTGGCTAGGTTGAAATAAAATTGCTTTATAAGCATTGACAAAATGATTTTTTAGGAGTATAGTATAATGTTAAGCTGAAATCAAAAGCTTAACCAAAACAACGAAAATCAACAAATTTCTTTGACAATTTAAGGAGGTCGTTATGAAACGGCTAGCATTAGTATTATTCGTAATTGCCTTGGCCGTTTCATTCAGCCAAGCGCAATGGGTACCAGTACCAAATCCTGGTTCTGGAAATATTTACGGCATATCGTTCGCCGATACGCTTAACGGTTGGGCAGTAGGTGACGCTCAAACCATTTTGCGCACTAGAGACGGTGGTAGAACTTGGCAGCCTCAACCTCAGCCGGTGTTAGGGAACAGAAACTTTGACGGTGTATATGCTGAGGGAATTGAAGTTTGGATAGTAGGCACAAGTGGTTGGGGTAATGGTCCAGGCATCATTCTCTACAGCCCCGACAGTGGTAGTACTTGGCAGCAGCAAACTCATCCTGCCGCTGATAGTTGGTGGGTTGGTATTGCCAAAGTCGGTTCTGAGTTATGGGTGATTGGTGAAAATCATTTCAGCCTAACCCATTATGCTTTGTTGTTACGCAGTAGCAACGGCGGGCAAACCTGGCGCTTGACTGAATATCCGACTCTAGGCGGCTTTAGGGATATTTCAGTAGTTGATTCAAACCACGTCTGGTGTTCGGGTACTAATAATACCCTGGTTGAAATCCGCGATAATGGCAATACTTTCGTAAGCCATAAAGTCATAGCGGATTCAACTGCCACTTTAGGCGAAGTAAGCTTTAATCAGACTGGTCGAGGCTTTGTGCCGGTCGTTTCAAGCTTTACTTTAGCCGACAGCTCGCGTCGCACTACTGATGGCGGACAAACTTGGCTACCCTGGAGCCCCACTCCGGCTGACTTGTGGCTTAGTGGTATCATTCAGGTGAGTCAAGATACGTTTTACGTTGGTGCTAGTTATTTGGATACGCGCATCTTGCGCACCACGGATGGAGGTAATACTTATGAAGTGGTGAGTCCGATAGTAGACCAAGGTGGCAGATTCACGGGTAGTTGTAGGCTTGATAGCAGACATATGTGGATGTCAACCCCGAGTTATTTGTGGTATTACGAGTACCAGCCAGTTGCCAACCAAGCACCTCAGTTCACCTGCAGTATCAGTGATTCAGTCGCTTATATCGACAGCTTGTATAGTGTCAGTTTGACAGCAATTGATCCTGATAACGATAGCTTGCAGTATTCACTCTTGCAGGCACCGAGTTTTCTCCAAGTCGATTCATTGACTGGTGTTATCTCGTGTCGTCCGAAGGCTGGTGACTCTGGCAGTTACACTGTCAGCGCTATGGTGTCCGACGGTCGTGGTGGATATGACACTCTCACCTTCAATTTGAAAGTTGACCGTTTGACCGGAGTTGAGCAGATTGAGAACAATGTTCCGACTCAGTTTTCTTTGAGCCAGAATTATCCCAATCCGTTTAATCCGCAGACCACGATTGAGTATTCGTTAGCCAAGAGCGAGCAAGTTTCGCTCAAAGTGTACGATATGCTCGGTCGCGAAGCGGCTGAACTGGTCAGCGGGCGTCAGTCGGCTGGTACGTATCGCGCCAGCTTCAACGGCACGAACCTCCCGAGCGGCATGTACATTTGCCGCTTGCAGTCGGGCGACAACGTCGCCAGCAAAAAGATGCTCCTACTGAAGTAGGGGCGCAAGCAACATATTCACAGGTGTTGGTTCTTAGAGAGAAATCTCTACTGAACCAACACCTTATTTTTTTATTCATTAATTCCGTAGTGAAGTAATTTTGTTTTTAGGCAAACAGCACTTGACAAAATCCAGAGGATTTAGTAAGGTAAAGCGTTAAAAGTGTGAAACAAAAATGGTAAAACAGCCAATATCTTTGACAAAGAGAAGTAACAAAAATTAATCAACCATCAACCATCAACGCAAGCCCCTGTTAGGGGAAGGAGTTAAAGTGAAAAATTCAATCGCTATACTGATCGCTGCTTGTCTGCTGATTGCAGGCGCGCAGGCTCAGACGGGTAGCTGGCAGACTATTGCAATACCAGCGCCATTAAGCCAGATCCGAATGCTGGATTCATCGAACGGTTTGGCCATCAACGATACCTCGTTGTGGCGAACCGGCAACACCGGTACGTCGTGGACAAGAATAACCATCCCCACAGGTTCTTGGTCAGCTATTTACGCGCCTGACGCCAACAATATTTGGCTGGTCGGAGGGACTACCATCATTCGTTCGGCTGACGGTGGCATATCTTTTGCCGCCGTGTCAGTGCCGCCGGGGTTCACTGGTTATCAGTGGACGTCGGTTGGTAGTTTGGGTGCCGCAGTTGCTGTTGTCGGACAAGTTTCTGACACTACAGCGGTTCTAAGTTACAGCAGCGGCGGAGTGATTCAATCGCAGAGCAAGTTACCAGGGATGATTCACAAAACCTTGGTGACGGCCACCAATTCAAACTACGGTTTCATGTATGCGCAGTACAATACAGCTCATACAGTTACGGGCGGTAGTGCGTGGAATCCATCGTGGGGCGCATTTGACTTTACGGTGGAGAAAACCGGCTTCGCATTTATACCCGGCACGTTGATTGGCTATCTAACCAGTCATAAGGGTGGAATAGGATTTTTGGATGTGACCAACGGTTTCAGCTCCTGGGCCACCCGCGCCAACTTCAATAATCGTTTGTTGGCCGTAGCCGCCTGGGGTAGCATGGTTTGGGTAAGTGAGTCGGACACGGCAAGCGGTGTTTACCGTATTCATCAATCCAATGATTCAGGCTTCACCTGGGTCAACTGGACTGTGCCCAAACCGATTTACGCTTTTGCCAACGTCGGTTCGTCAGTACTGGCACTCGGTTTGGATGTTATGTATCGTTGGGTGCCGGGCGTGGCCAATCTGAAAGCAGTTATTGACTCAGTTCGTCTGGTACCATCAAGCCCGCGGTTGAACGATACGGTTAAAGTATCTTGTTATGGGCGTGATCCAGATGGCAAGTCAGTTAGCTGGCATATCATTTTCGGCAACGGCAGTAGCAGTATTTGGCAGACCAGATTAACAGCCAACAATGGTGATATGACCTCGTTCCAGTCGACTGCGGTTTATGCGGCGGCTGGTACGTATCAGATAACCGTGGAGGCAGTTGATCAGGCAGGTGATACCACCAGAGCGCCGTTTCTGATTACGGTCAGTTTGCCAGCCAACCTGCCGCCGCAGATAATTTCGGTAGTAGGTGATTCAGTGGTAACACTGGGGCAAGCTGGTAACTATACCGTGACCGGTTATGATCCGGATGGTACACGTGGATCATTCGACGCTATCTGGAACGATGGCACGCAGGCTGTTCCAGTAGTACGGCTGGTAGCAACAGTCGGATCGTCAATGCAGGTTCAGCTCAGCAAATCATGGTCCGCGACTGGAGTTTATTCGGTTCAGTTTCGGATTACTGATAATGACGGAGCGGTGGCTACCCAGGCTTTCACTGTTCGGGTACCGAGCGCGAATCAGGCGCCGGTGATCGATTCGGTGGTAGTGTGGGCAACCAAACCGTTGGTGGGAGATACTATCTTATCTACGGTTTATGCCCGCGATCCAGATGGTCGTCGTCTCGCATCTTCATTCAATCCAGGCGATGGCGGAAGTGTAACAGCTACCAACGTCATCAGTACTACAGTTGGCGCACAAGTCGGTATTCAGTTCAGTCATATTTATACAGTCGTTGGTTCTTACACCGCGACTTATACAGTGGCTGACAGCTTGGGTTACACCGCCTCGCGTACCATGTTGATTCCTATCTCAGTGCGTGCTCAAGGACCGAAGATCGTTAATCAAAACGGCCCAGCCAGCATAGGTCGGGGAGTAAGTTTCACTTTCAAATTCGCGGCTCTGGATTCCAATGGACGCAATTTGAACGGTGAAATTGTGGATTGGGGTGATGGTGCAGTTTCCGGTCCGCAGTTGCTGGTGGCTTCGTCAGTCGGTGGAATTGTGGAATTCAGTTTTTCCCACAGTTACGCCACCGCCGGTAACAAGCAAATCAGTATGAAGGTTACCGACGCAGAGGGGATGACAGATCAGGCTACCTGGACTATCTTCGTATCCACTGTGACCGGCGTTGAGATGATGGATGGCTCTGTACCCACGCAATTCGCTTTGGGGCAGAATTATCCCAATCCCTTCAATCCGGCGACCACCATCGAGTACGCCTTGCCGCGCAGCAGTTTTGTTTCGCTCAGGGTGTATAACCTGCTGGGGGTTGAGGTGCGAACGTTGGTGCAGGAAGAGCAGCCAGCTGGAAGATTTCGAGCCAGTTTTGATGGTTCGGATTTAGCCAGCGGAATTTATCTGCTCCA
>Ga0172379_10010230_pt1 | contig 11403 bp, 11 predicted proteins | sample GrowelOW334metaG_FD_119756 | JGI IMG/M metagenome (GOLD analysis project Ga0172379, IMG submission 119756) | Groundwater microbial communities from an aquifer near a municipal landfill in Southern Ontario, Canada - Groundwater well OW334 metaG | ecosystem: Environmental > Aquatic > Deep... | reverse complement strand
CCTCTTTTTTGTACTTTATATTCATCAAGTGCGGTCTTCTTTCCATAACCATTCTGGGAAACGGTGAGTAACTGTGCTTTTTCTTTATTAGCTTTCTCTATTACCTGTGCACCCACAACAAAATCATTCTTCTTTAGGCTTATTAAACGCACACCACCAGCCGTTCTACCCATTTCACGAACATCACTTTCTGCAAAGTGGATGGACTGGCCTTCACTGGTTGCCAAAATTGCGGTATCTCCTTTTCTAGATATTGAAACTGATTGCAACTTATCCCCGCCATCAAGCTTGATAGCAATAATTCCGCTTGAACGAACATCTGCAAATGATTTTGCCGATACTCTCTTTCCCGTTCCGGATTTTGTAACCATTAGTAGTGAAAGGCCTTCAATAACTTTTGATTCTTTTGGCACCGGAAGAATTGATGTAATTCTTTCGTCTTCGGAAATTGCTAGAAAGTTCACGATAGACTTGCCCTTCGTTGCTCGCTTACCCTCAGGAAGCTCAAACATTTTTAGCTGATAAGCCTTTCCTTTATCCGAGAAGAATAAAAGATCTGAGTGTGTAGAAGCTGAAAGGATATTCGTCACAAAATCTTCTTCTTTAGTATCTAAATCAATTACGCCCACACCCCCTCGCTTTTGTTTTCTGTATTCTTCTGGTTTTGTACGCTTTACATAACCTCCTGCCGTTAGGACTAAGGTTTGTTCTTCATCTGCCACCAAGTCTTCAACTGAGAATGACTTTGCTGGGTGTTTAATTAGTTTTGTGCGACGCTCATCACCATACTGAGCAATAACGTCGGCCATATCTTTTTTAATAATAGAAGAGACCTTCTTTGATGAAGCCAAAATTTCTTTGAGCTCGGCAATCAAAAGCTGGACTTCCTTCAATTCATCCTCCACTTTCTGTCTCTCAAGGCCCGCAAGCTTTTGCAGACGCATTTCCAAAATTGCTACAGCCTGCTTTTCAGAAAACTTAAACTCTTTCATTAAGGCCTGCTTAGCAGTCTCAACGTCTTTTGATTTGCGAATGAGGGCAATGATTTTATCTATATGATCAAGCGCTTTCTTAAGACCTAACAAAATATGCTCCCTGTCTTCAGCTTTAGTTAAATCAAATTGAGTGCGGCGTTTGATAACAATTTTTCTATGTTTTACAAATTCGCCGATGATATCTGAAAGCGCCAATGTTTGTGGCACGCCATCGACAATTGCCACCAAGTTGTAGTGGAAGGCGTCCTCTAGCTGAGTGTGCTTGTACAAAGAGTTCAAAACTTTTTGTGGTTGGGAACCTGATTTGAGTTCAATAACAATGCGTATATCTTTAGCAGACTCATCTCTCATATCACGAATGCCCTCAATTTTTTTCTCGTGAATTAAGTTCGCAATATTTTCAATAAGGACAGCCTTGTTCACTCTGTATGGGAGCTCGGTAATAACTATTTGAAATTGATTTAGCTTTGATTCAACAATTTCTGCAACACCGCGTACCACAACGCCACCTCTCCCTGTTGTGTAAGCGTGATGAATATCTTTCTCATTAAAAGCAATGCCACCCGTTGGAAAATCTGGACCCTTTATAAATTGCATCAAATCTTCTGTTGAAGCATCTTCATTATCTACAAAATAAGAAACGGCATTTGCCACTTCACTTATATTGTGTGGAGGAATATTTGTGGCCATTCCTACGGCGATTCCCAAAGTTCCATTTAAAAGCAAATTGGGAACTGTAGCCGGCATTACTGAAGGCTCCATTTTTCTACCATCGTAGTTTGGACGAAAATCAACAGTATCTTTCTCTATATCTTTTAAGATTTCTCCTGAAAGTTTGGACATCTTTGCCTCTGTATAACGGTAAGCAGCGGCTGCATCTCCATCAATGGAACCAAAGTTTCCTTGGCCAAGTACCAATGGGTATCGTGTAGAAAAATCCTGTGCCAACTTCACCATTGATTCATACACCGCCGCGTCGCCGTGCGGATGGTAGTTACCCAAAACTTCTCCGACTACTGTCGCTGATTTTCTGAATTTTGCTGAAGAGGTGAGCCCCATTTCATGCATAGCAAAAAGAATTCTTCGGTGCACTGGCTTCAAACCATCACGTACATCAGGAAGTGCGCGAGCTGTGATAACACTCATTGCATAATCCAAATACGACTCCTTCATTTCAGTAACAATTGAACGGGATATGATTCCCGCACCATTTCGTGGGTCAATTATTTCTTTTGGATTTTCTTCAGATTTTTTCATTTAATTGTTTTGTGTCTGTTGTTCGGTTTGTGCTTGAGATTTTATCTTTTGGTACTCAACTTGCAATGAACCCGTATCGCTTCCCTTTAGTTTTTGGACCTGACCCCCTACATTTTTCATAAAATCATCGTAGGCGCCTCCAACCTGGGCCTTAAGAGCCTGAAAGGGTGAATTACTCTCTTGTTCACTGTCGGTGGCGACAGTATTAAATCTAAACGGCAATAAAATAAATGCCCAAATTAAAAACAAAACAAAAGTAAAAGTTCCTGCAATGATTAAGGCTATAGTATGTCTCGCTCGTTCTGATTTAGTGCGAGCGGTTTCAATTGCCTTTAGTGTTTTTTCTGTAAATCCAGACATTTTATTCGACTTTCAAAACAACTACGTCACTTTCTTTCCCTTCTAAGTCTTTTTTCTTCAGTGTAAGTTTGTCTACTGGCACAGTTTTATCTTCACCCGCCTCCTTCAAAAAAGCTTTTAGTGATTTATCATCATAATGCATTGGAATTATGAGCCCTGGCTCCAATTTCACTGCCATTTTGTAACTCTCTGCTGGTGACATTACACCCTCTCCTCCAATTGGCGTGAAAAGTACATCTATATCTTCAAGTTCTTCCGCAACTTTTGCTCCCAAATCTTTATGGGCTAAAGCCCCCAAGAAACACAAATTCATATTTTCTAAATTGACTAAATAAATAGTATTCATTCTTTCTTCACCTCCATATTCAGACTTTGATGGAAAGCCCTTAACAATCAAACCGCCAATTTCATACTCTCCTGGACCATTTATTACAAAAGTTTCTTTTTCTCCGCGAGTAACACTATCTGCTCCGTTCATATCTCTATCTTTGAGGGAAATAAGGGCTACATCAGCACCAAATCTAGGGCCTTTAATTTTTGAATCCTTTGAAATCGGGTTAAAAGCTAGGGTGGTATTTCCAAAAGTAACTTTAAAAAATTCGAGGCCGTGATATGTGATTACCATGAGCCTATTATAGCAAAAACGGCCCTATTTGGCCACTGATTTTCATTACAATTTTGTAAAAAGAAAGTGTCAAATTCAGCCGAATTTGACACTTGACAAAAAACGTGTTGAGTATAAAATATAGTTTCCTCGGTAGGTACGACCTGCCTGAGGGCAGATTGTACCTTTCCACATCTCACCACATTGCCCTGGAGGGCTAATGCGGACCCGTGCACTGCTCGTTGCCTCGATCGCCCTGATCCTGGCCGCAACATCGCCGCCGCCGGTAAGCGCCGTCGGCACGAAGATCGCGGAGAAGCAGCAGTTCAAGGTGCAGCTCGGCGCGCCGGAGATCTCGACCTCCATCATGGTCACGAACTTCCCGACGCCGAACGTCGCGTTCTCGCCGGCCATCGCGGCCGCCGCCAACGCGGAGCAGAACATCGAGCACGCCGGCACGACGCTGGCGCTCGTCGACAAGGTCGCACCCAACGGTCGCGGCACCTCCATGGTGCAGTACGCCAACGGGCCGCCCATGTCGCAGTCGATGCTGAAATACACGACGGTTGAAACCACGGTGTTCGCTGAACACAACTTCGCCGACCAGCTCGGCACGCCGCCCATGGAGGTGGCGGCCGGCACCACGGTCTACGTCGACGCCGGGCGAGCAGCCTATTTGCGGCGAACCTCGTCTGCGGCGATGCTCAACCTCACGGCCACGTACAGCATGATGACGGGCACCTACGGACGGGCGGGCTTCGACCTGGCGCGCACGTAGGCTGACCCAGCCTCACAGGGTGATGTTCACGACGATCGGCCACGAGGCTAAGGACCTCGTAAGGTGACCGGCCTCGAGTCTGTGTGGATGTGGAGCCAGGGGCCCCGCTGCGAGCGATCGCAGCGGGGCCTTTCCATTTTATATATTTGCCATTTCAAACAATCTTTGTTATAATATTTTTAGATGCACCCACCCCCTCTCCTCTAGAGGCACACACGCGATGAAAATCGATTTCCGCATGACGCTGCAAACAGCGGCCATCCTTGCAGTCCTTGTCTTCTTCGGAAGACCGGGATTTCTCTGGAAAACGGTTCGTTACGAGCCCCCGGCACGTAAGCCCGTTGCTTCTGCAACGCAGACCGGCACCACGTGCGTCGTCGAGCCGACCTCGGTTGGGCTACTGGCGGTTCCCACCCAGTGGGAACCCTGGGAGCTCGTCGCCGACACGACCTGCGCGAAGTACAAGAAGTTCATCGATTCCCTCGCCACGATCAAGCGCGTGGAGTTCCAGCGGGAGTTCCGGAGGAAGAATCCGCACTAACACCTAACCGTGCGAAGGATGGCCGACCCACACTTGCGGGTCGGCCATTTCTCTTGTACTATTCCCGTGCCATCGTATTTGTTGGCTTTATTAAAATTAACCATTAAAAGCTCGCGTAATCCCCTTGGAAGCTTTGGGATCATCTCTAAAGATGTGACTCCAAAATTTCTTGGGAATCGTGAGGTTCGAAAAATGAATAAAGAATTAAAAGAAAATTCAGTAATGAATAAAATCATTGCTGACTCACCTACTCCACCAATTGCGGAGGACATAATTGAAGGAAAAGTAATTGGTATTGAAAAGGCAGCAATTTATATTGACCTGTCTCCTTTCGGTACTGGAATTATTTTCGGCCGAGACTTTTTGCAGGCTCGAGACATTATTAAAAACCTAAATGTTGGCGACACCATTGCCGGAAAGGTTGTTGGTTTCGACAACCCAGAGGGATATATAGAAATTTCTCTCAAGGAAGCAAGACAAGCACAGATTTGGGCAGAGGCAGATGAAGCTATTAGAGATAAGAAGCAGTTTGACCTTGCTGTCGTTGATGCAAACAAAGGCGGTCTTATTCTTTCATGGCAAGGAATTCAGGGCTTTTTGCCAGCATCCCAGCTAAAACCAGACCATTACCCACGTGTAACTGACGGCGATAAAGACAAGATACTTGAAGAACTTCGTAAGTTTGTCGGCGAGCACTTTATTGTCACAATGATTGCTGCAATGCCAAAAGAAGGAAAACTTATCTTCTCTGAAAAGGGCGAAAATGAAAAAACCAAGAGTGAAATGGTAGACAAGTACACTCTTGGAGATGAAGTGGTTGGCGAAGTAACAGGAGCTGTTGATTTCGGTATCTTTGTAAAACTTCAGGAAGGCCTTGAGGGACTCGTACACATATCAGAAATGGATTGGTCATTGGTTGAGAACCCACGTTCTGTTTATAAAGTTGGTGACCGCGTAAAAGTAAAGGTCATTGAAATTAAAGATGGAAAGATTTCTCTCTCTATTAAGGCCCTAAAACCAAACCCATGGTCAGATGCTGAAAAGAAATACAAAAAGGGTGATTCAGTCAAAGGCGTTGTTATTAAATTCAACAAACATGGCGCTTTGGCATCAATCGAAGAGGGTGTCGCCGGTCTAGTTCATGTTTCTGAATTTGGAACTGAAGAGAAACTTCGTGAAAAACTCGGGCTTGGAAAGGTTTACAACTTTAAGATTTCAACTTTTGATCCAAAGGAACAAAAGATGACACTGAGTTTTGTAGAAAACTAAACTACGCAAAATGTGTAAAGTAAAAGTCCCCCGCACGGGGGCTTTTACTTTCGTATTATTTGATTTATTTTTTTAATGCAGTAGGGTTGTGAAAGAAAAAAAGAAACCCACTCGGTTGAGGCCGGCTTATGAGCGACAACAACGTGATTGTGGCGGAGATATACAGAGAGACGATCACCCTCGTGGTGGCGCTCGGAGTTCTTGGCATCATGGTCATCGATGAGGATGAGATCCGACAGAACTTCGCGGCATACTGTGGAGCGCGTGGCATATTCTGGCGCCACAACCACCTCATGCATGAAGGAATGGACACGGCCTTTACGGAACTGGCCTGCCCGCTTCCCAAGATGATTTCGTCGGACAGAAGGGCGAAGGACGGAAAGATGATTTACTGGCCCACGACCTTCAGTGAAAAATTCGCAGGCACTTTTTTCCATGGCCTCGAAGACAAGGACGACGTGCTCGAGTCTGCTCGAATCTTCTTCGCAGAAGTTACGAGAATGCGAAAGGTTCGAGACGAGGGGCTACGTAGGGCCCTTCGCCAGATGCGCGTGGTAACTGGCTAGACCAGTGCACTTAATTGCCCACCCCAAAGAATCGGGGTGGGCAATTTGTTTTAACCGTTGAAATTAGTAGCAGCAGCAGAAAAACCCTCATTCAACAATGCCTCAATTGCCTCTCCTGCCCTTTTTATTTCTTTCTTTATTTCTTTTTCTTCCGCTGACTTCCACTCACCTAAAATAAAACTAATTACGGCTTTTTCGCCTTTTGGCTTTTTAACTTTACCGCCTGGAGTTAATGGCAATACACCAATTTTTAACTGAAAAAATTCGTTAGTTTTTATGGCGCCAAGAATTGATTCGGTTCCTTTATGACCCCCCGAACCCCTATTGAAAGTAATTTTCATTTTCCCAAGTCCCATGTCTATGTCGTCGTGGATAACTATTAGATTTTTTGCATCCTTCTTGCTCTTTATAAAAGACTTTGCAACTTTTCCAGAATTATTCATAAAAACGTCTGGAAGCAAGAGCATTGCGGGCTTCTTTCCAATTGAACCTTTAGCAAAATGGGTTTTTGCTTTACCGTCTTCTTTAAAGACTAAATTAAATTTTTTAGCTAGGTGCGTCACAACATCGCGCCCGATGTTGTGACGCGTGTTTTCATACTCTTCTCCGGGATTTCCCAAACCAATTACATACCACATAAACCGATTCTAACACGCAAAACTTGCCACTATATATATTGCACAGTACAATGGCGCGAACATGGACCAAAACTCTCCTAAAATCAGCCCAGAAATAGCTTCGTCTAAGCCAAAGTGGTACCAAAAAGAGTGGGTGAAAGACATCCTTTCGTTCGTAGCAATAGTCGTCTTCATAATCATTCCGTTTAGGATGTATATTGCTCAGCCATACCTAGTAGACGGCTCATCAATGGACCCTACTTTTAAAAGTGGCGAATATTTAATTGTTGACGAAATTTCTTACAGATTTGAGGAACCAAAAAGAGGTGATGTAATTATTTTCCGCTTTCCTCTTGATCCAAAACAATTTTTTATAAAAAGAATTATTGGATTGCCTGGCGAAACAGTAAAACTTACTCCTGACGGAACCACTATTATTAACAAGGAAAACCCAGACGGTTTAAAAATCTCCGAACCTTATGTAGTTTTCAATAGAACAGACACTCTGACTTACACCCTGAAAGATGGCCAGTACTTTGCAATGGGAGATAATCGCGCTGCATCTGCAGATTCCCGTCTTTGGGGTCCAGTACCACGTGCAAACATTGTTGGCAGACCATTTGTCGCCCTATTCCCAGTAGACAAAATTCGCGTTATGCCCGGTTCGCTTTCAGCATTCACAAAATAATAACCATGTTCCACAAGAAAGAAATTCCAGTTCCAGAAAATCCTGGCAAATACATTAAATTACCCCTTCGTGCATTTAGTTTGAAAGCCGATGAGGTGGCCGCCTATTTCGGGTTCACTCCCATTGAATCGATAATGCCTTCAAGGCAAGACCGCGAGTATGCACGCGAACTTCTGGAGAATGAAAACGATTCGATGCTTTTTATAGATGAAGATGTCGCTTTTGTAAAAAAATATATAAATGACAACTGGAGCGCGCTTCCCCACCCCCTTCTTTTAGTTTCTCACTCATCATTCGAAAAAAAGAAGGCCATGATTTCTCTCCGCATTATGGGCATTGCTGGCTCTGCCGGTGAAGCGCTTGCCATAAGAACAGCGGTGTCACTTTTAGAAGAGGCAGGACACAAAAACCTTTCAATTGCACTTGGCTCAATTGGAGACCGCGAATCAATGAACGACTTTGATAGAGCGGTGGCATCGTACACTCGAAAAAATACTCCACTTATGCCTCCAGAAATCAAAAAAATCTTTAAGGATAATCCCCTTTCACTTCTAACTGACAAAAAATATAAAGAATCGCCTTTTGCAGACAGATTTCCCACTACTATTGCTACCCTTTCAGCAAATGCAAGAAATCTTCTCAAGGAAGTAATCGAATATATAGAAGTGATGGACATCCCTTATATGCTAGATACTTCTCTTATTGCTCCACGTACCTGTTCCCATCACATTGTTTTTGAAATTAGGGACTCCGAGTCGGGCGAAACACTGGCAAAAGGAATGAGATTGTCCCCACTTACACGCAAAATGGGCGCCAAAAGAGAAACTCCATTCATATCTGTAATGGTTAATGGGGGCACCTCGAAGGCCACGAGAAAAAAACTAAGCGATCCAAAGTTCCACTTTGTTCAACTTGGATACTGCGCAAAGCTCTTGTCGCTTCCATTGGTAGAAAGTCTACGTCTCGCGGGCATTCCCGTAATGTTCCACATCTCGCGCGACAAACTACTTTCACAAATGGGGCCGGAGGATAAAACTCCATTTTTAATAATTATGGGCCACAAGGAAGCCTTGGATAAGTCTGTTGTTATTCGCGACAACGAAACTCGCGCCCAAGAATCAGTACCCCTAGCTAACGCGCCGGCTTATATAAAGAAAGTACTTAAGAAGGGCAAAATCTAGGTCGAAGTTTTAATTGACTTGAAGGCGCAATTTTAATGTGTTAAAGTAACGCACCTATGGCAGTAAACGTAGAAATCAGCAGAGGATCGACCGAAAACAGCCTTTCGGCTCTTCGTCGTTTCACTAAAAGGGTCCAAACCTCTGGCGTTTTAACTAAGGTTCGCTCGAAGAGATACTCTGAGAGAAACCGCTCTGAAAATGTTAAGAAAAAGAAAGCCCTAAAGCGTATTGGCAGAAAGGACGCTATTCTTGCAGACCTAAAAATGGGTAAGGTTGTTGAAAGAAAACGTGGCCGAAGATAGAAAAACTGGAATTGTAACGGTAAAAAACGGGAAAAGAAGCCCGCTCATTAAAGTACTTCCATTCGCTAAAATAGCGAAACAAATTCTTCCAAAAAAGTATGAGCTTTCAATTGTCTTAACGGACGACAAGCTTTCAAAACAATTAAACAGAAAATACCGCGGGAAAAACAAACCAGCAAATGTTCTTTCTTTTCCACTTTCAAAAAAATCGGGCGAGATATTTCTGAACATTTCTCGAATCAAAAACGATGCAGAAAAATTTGGGCTTTCTGAGAAAAATGGCCTAGTTTACATACTTATCCACGCACTCCTCCATTTGAAAGGACACGCACATGGCGATAGAATGGATAGCGCAGAAAAGAAATTTTTGAAGAAATTCAAAATTCCTCTTCCATCTCACCTAGCTCCCAATACAAAAAACAATGACAAGAAAAAACATAGCCGTAGGAATTGATATTGGAACTTTTCAAGTAAAAATTGTAGTTGCAGAAAGAGGCCCACAGGCACCAGTAATTCTTGCCACAGTTTGTGCCGAGTCAAAGGGATTAAGACACGGCTACGTAGTTAACGTTCCTGAAGTATCTCGGGCGGTTCGTGCAGCAAAAGAAGCTGCAGAAAAACAATCTGGTATTCGTATTGATAGCGCCTATGTATCAATTGGTGGTATTGGCCTAAGCGGATTTACCGCATCAGGGACAATCCCAATTGCAAGACAAGACAATGAAATAACAGAGCACGATATTGAGGAGGCAGCTCGCGCAGCTGAGGAAAATATTCCCCATGGAGAGATGCAGAACAAAACAATAATCAACAGCATCCCAATTGAGTACATTGTTGATAAAAAACCAGTCTACGGAAAAGTGGTTGGAATGGAGGGTGAAGAGCTCACAGCCAAGGTGCTTTTTTTAACATGTTTAGAAAGCCACGTTTCGGATTTGCGAGACGCTCTAGCTGATGCAGATATTGAGATTATAGATATTTCTCCTGCCCCTATTGCCGCAAGTTTTGTTACCCTCACAAAATCTCAAAAAGTCGCCGGCTGTGTGCTTGCAAACATTGGTTCCGAAACCGTATCGGTAGCTGTTTTTGAAAACAATATTCCTATTTCTTTGGAAGTATTTCCTATTGGCTCTACAAACATTACTCACGACATCGCACTCGGAATGAAGATTTCTTTGGAAGAAGCTGAGATGCTAAAGCGCGGTGGTTTAGTGAATGCTGATTATCCTAAAAAGAAATTGGATGACATTATTTCTTCTCGTCTTTCAGATATTTTTGAATTAGTTGAGGCACATTTGAAAAAAATTGGTAGAAGCCAGCTTTTACCAGCAGGAATTATTATCACCGGAGGCGGTGCTGGTATCACAACGATTGAAGATTATGCAAAAGCATCTTTACGTCTTCCCTCACGCATTGCGCACATTGAAATCGGTAATCGCGAAAAAACGATGCGCGATTCCACTTGGGCTGTTGCATACGGACTTTGTTTTTTAGGATTAAACCAGGAACAGGATTTACCTGTATCAATGGCATCAATCTCTGGAATATTAAAAAGACCAGGAAAACTCGGAAAGTCTGCAAGACATTGGTTTTCTAAGTTCATGCCGTAATAGGCACTCGCTAATAAGTTTCGGCAAACACAAATAAATTCTCCTGCGAAGAATTTTTCTATGCTCAGCGCGCCAGAGTCAAGAGCGCTTCGCGCAGATTGACTCGCCGTGCTGGCGCGCTTCCGCAATGTTTGGCGAAACTTTTAGCTCGCTTAAAAAGCTAGTAAAACTGGCTAAATAACAGCACAAAAGGGGGTGTTTGAAAAGATATTGCAAGGAAGATTCTAGCGAGTAGTATGGGCGCACAATTGTCAGAAAACTGAACTTAGAAAAACTGACAACTGCCAAATTTATCCTTATTTAAAGCCATTAATTCATTACCAATAAAATGCCGCAAATCAAACCAGAAGTAGAAGCATTCGCACGAATCAAGGTCATAGGTGTTGGAGGTTCCGGAAAGAACACCTTGAACCACATGGTCAACTCAAAAGTTAGGGGTGTAGACTTCATAGCTGTAAACACAGACGCACAGGATCTTCATCACTCTCTCGCAAAGAAAAAAATACACATTGGAAAAAATGTGACCCGTGGCTTGGGTACAGGAATGGATCCTGAATTAGGAAAAAAAGCAGTTGAAGAAACAAAGGAGGAACTACAGGAAGCATTGAAGGGCGCAGATATGGTTTTCATTGCAT
>Ga0172379_10010229_pt1 | contig 11403 bp, 11 predicted proteins | sample GrowelOW334metaG_FD_119756 | JGI IMG/M metagenome (GOLD analysis project Ga0172379, IMG submission 119756) | Groundwater microbial communities from an aquifer near a municipal landfill in Southern Ontario, Canada - Groundwater well OW334 metaG | ecosystem: Environmental > Aquatic > Deep... | reverse complement strand
CATCAAGGCGCTAAAAAAGGATGGATTCACCGCTATGGTGGGCGACGGCGCAAATGATGCGCTCGCCATAAAAAAAGCCGATCTCGGCATCGCGATGTTCGACGGCGCGCCGGCAACGCGGCAGCTCGCCTCCGTGGTTCTCACCAAGAACAGTTTTACTGAACTTCCCGGCGGAGTAAAAATGGCCGACAGTATCATTAAGAACATCGAGATATTTGCCAGTATTTTTTTCAATCAAACCTTCGCAGGATTTTTCTTTTTCGTTTGGATAAGCATTCTCGGGTATTCATATCCGATCACTCCGCTTAATGTGACGCTCACCAATTATTTCACGGTCGGACTTCCCGGCGTGCTGATCTCGTACTGGGCGATCAAACCGAAAGAAAAACCTGTAAAAGAAAATATGGATTCTTTTCTTAAACGCGTATTGCCGTTCCCGTTCGTCGCCGCGATCATACAGTCTTTTTGCGTCGTGGGGATCTATGTCATGAACAAAGATCTCATTTCGGCAGACGAAATGAGAACGCTCATGGTTATTTCCTTCGCTGCAGTCGGTTTTATTTTCTTCATGCTTGCTCCGAGAGTGTATGAAGGATATACCGAACGCGTAAAAATGTTTCAGTTCCTGTGGCTTGGAGTTATTGATCTCGTCATTTTGCTGTTCGTTTTTTCCAGCCCTCTCTTGTCGGAATTTTTTAATGTGGTTCCGGTGCCGATCGACGCTTTAAATAGCATCTTCATTTTTATCGCTATTTCTTCGGTCACGCATTATGCGTTTGTGAGCGCCTTCTTTCCAAAGCGAAAAAATACGGATTAATTTTTCGTTGCGTAAAAATTACTTTTATGCGACAGTAAAATCATACATATTCTTTGACAAAAAACACCCCCTGCTTCGCTAAAAGCGACGCAGGGCAAGAAAGGAGGTGGCGTATGTTTCGGTCTTACTTTTTAAGCTGGAAATGGGCGCCCTTTTCGTATGGAGGGGCGATTATTTTACTGTTGTTGTTTTACTATAATGTGGAAACATCTTCGCGATTAGGCGAATGGATGCAGGTTCTTGGAAACGTTGTTTCCGGTTCAAAAGAATATTCGCCGGATCAGCTTCTGGATAAATTTGTTATGGAAGCGGCAAAGATTGCATTAATTCTTGTTGGCATTGCTACTTTGATTAACCTTGTATCGAGTCTTTATTGCTGGCTGTGGTATGAAGCAACGACGTATCTGTATCTGCCAAACTGGAACAAAACACTTCGAGACGTTGACGGTCCATCACAACGGTTAGAAGTTAGTATAAAAGAGTTTGTCGGTAAATTTCTCGGTATGACAAAGGCGGTAGTTCGCTCGATTATGGTTCTTATTACCTTTGTACCGCAAATCTGGGTACTGAGTGTTCATTACAACTTTTTTTATTTTAGTGAAGTTCCCGGAAAATTGTTTTGGATTGTACTTGTCATTTGCACCTTTGGATTGGCAATTACAGCCATTTTTGGTATCAATTTGAAAAAATGTCGATATGATATTAACGATGCGGAAGCGATTTATCGAAGCGCTCTTGAATTTTTTCAACGAAACAAAAAAAGAGACGATGCTGTTTCGGAACTCACGAACAAAATGATAGAAATGAGAAAGAAAAATCTCCGCTTGTTCTACAATAAGTTTTGGTATGATCTTTGGATCGGTTTATACGCTCAATTGTGGGCGGTATTGCCGATTACCTTCTTTGGTTACAATGTATTTTCCGGATTTGTGAAATACGGTATCGTATCAAAAACCAGTTATGCGCTCGGAGAAGTGATTGGAGCGCTATCAACTCCCATTTGGTTGTATGAAGAATTTACCGCTATTAAAAGCGTTGCGCAACGGATCACGGAATTGGAGAAATCAATCAACAACCCAAAAAATTGGGAAGAAGCGAAGAAAGAAGAAGGATGGGAAGATCGCCGGCGTAAAACGGTAACAGTTGATGCCGGAGGAAGAACCGTCGAACTTTCTCGAGGAGATCTCGAAAAAATATTGGCGAATTTTGACACTTTGCCCGATAAACAAAATTAATCGATTGATAACAAGCCTTGTTCTTTATGAATGAGGCTTTTTTTTTGCATATTTTTCATATCATGTTACAATCAAAGATATGAAAAATAGAATATATATAAGCGAGCTTAACCGGCACATCGGCGAAGAAGCGGTCATTGCCGGCTTCGTGGACGTTCGCCGCGATCAGGGAAAGCTTGTCTTTTTCGATTTTCGCGACATGACAGGTAAAGTTCAGGGTGTCATTTTACCCAACAATAAAGAGGCTCATGCGACGGCTGATCCTATCCGCACCGAGTGGGTTTTGGAAGTGCGCGGCAAGGTAAATCAGCGGCCGGAAAAAAATATTCAGAAGGAAAAACTGAATGGGGATATCGAGCTGGAAATTTTGGAAATTAAAGTTTTGAACGAAGCAGAGACCGTACCGTTCGATGTTTCTTCGGACGGAAGGGAGCTTGGCGAGGATATTCGCCTGAAATATCGCTATCTTGATATCCGCCGCGATCGCATGCAAAAAAATCTCCGCGCACGCCACGCCGTCACTAAATACATCCGAGATTATTTTTCAAACAACGGATTCATCGAAGTCGAAACTCCGATCCTCACCAAATCCACGCCGGAAGGCGCGCGCGACTACGTCGTGCCTTCGCGGATATATCCGGGAAAATTCTACGCACTTCCTCAGTCTCCGCAGCAATACAAACAGCTACTCATGGTGGGCGGAGTCGAAAAATATTTTCAGATCGCGAGATGTATGCGCGATGAAGATACGCGCGGAGATCGCCAGCCGGAATTCACCCAGCTCGATATCGAAATGGCATTCGTCGAGGAAGAAGACATTATGTCGATGAACGAGAAGCTCCTGATCGAACTGGTGGAAAAATTCTACCCCGAAAAGAAAATACAGCAAATTCCTTTCCCCCGGATCACCTATAAAGATGCGATGGAAAAATACCATTCCGACCGACCGGACATTCGCAATGACAAAAATGACCCGAATTTGCTCGCTTTCTGCTGGGTGGTGGATTTTCCATTCTTTGAAAAAACGGAGGAAGGAGGGTGGACATTCACGCACAATCCTTTCTCGGCATCAAAACCGGAAGATGCGGAGAAGATCATGGAAAAGAAAGACATCGGAAGCATTCTGGCCGCTCAATATGATATCGTACTCAACGGTTTCGAGATCGGAGGCGGCAGCATTCGAAATCATCGACCTGAAGCTCTCATAAAAGTTCTTGAAATTCTCGGACATGAAGCGGAAAAAATACAAGATAATTTCGGACACATGCTTTCAGCATTTTCCTACGGCGCGCCGCCTCATGGCGGAATTGCGTGGGGTCTCGATCGATTTATGATGCTTCTTCAGAGTGAAGACAGCATTCGCGAGGTTATTGCTTTCCCGAAAACCGGAGAGGGGAGGGATCTCATGATGGATTCTCCGAGCGAGATCGAAGCGAAGCAGTTAAAAGAGCTTGAAATTGTAATAAAGACGAGGGAGCAATTGCTTGAAAAATTGAAGCATAACAAGTAGACGAGGCGTCGAAGGCGCTCATACATCATAAATCATTCCGCCAGCGGGCGGATCCTCCCGCTGGAGGAAAATCATAAATCCCGCGTATGTGGATAACCGGCAAAAAAAGCCGAGTTGTTTGTGGTAAACTATTAGTGAGTATCAATAACACATATATTTTTTATGCTTTTAAAAAGAAAAGGAGATTTGGAAACAGCAGCCATTGCCAGAGACCCGAACGCGCAATATGTCCCGCAGATACAGGTTATGCCTCAAACTCCGCCTCCGCAAGTCAATACTCAGCAAACGATGGCTCCGGCTCCCGCGCCCGCTCCGAGAGCGGAAGCGTTTACTGAAGCGCCGAGACCGGTTTCCGATATGCAAAGAATGCCGATGCCGGAGCGGACCGAGCAAAATGCCGTCGGTTCTCGCCTCGTTGCCACCAGAGAAGTTCTTCCCGCATCCTCGGAAGAAGAAGAGTTTACTCCGACGAATTGGCTGAACAATATTTTCATGGAGGCCATGCGCTTGAACGTTTCCGATATCCATATCATACCGGAGAGAGATTATACCTCGGTTCGTTTTCGCGTCGACGGAGTTATCAGCGAAGTTGCAAAATGGGATATCGACTATCACGAGATGGTACTTTCGCGCATCAAGATCATTTCCGGATTGCAGGTCGTCGAAAAAAATATTCCGCAGGACGGACACATCGAACTTTTATTCGAACAGGCGAAGACGGCGGTAGGATGGGGTCAGAAAGGTGCGTCATCTCTCAACTTCCGTGTTTCGACCATGCCGACGATAAACGGAGAGGCGGCGGTACTTCGCGTTCTTTCCAAAGAGAATTGCGTGCTGACCTTGGACCAGATCGGCCTTTCCGACAAATCTCTCTTTACGCTGCGAAAGATCCTTCAGCGAGGGCACGGGGTCGTATTGATGACCGGTTATAGCGGTTCAGGAAAAACGACGACGCTGTATGCGGCTCTGAACGAGATCGATGCCAATCAAAAGGTTATTATAACCCTCGAAGACCCGGTCGAGTATCGCGTTCCCATGATCCAGCAATCGCAGGTAAATCCGATGGCGGGCTATCATTTCGACACCGGCCTCAAAGCCATTCTTCGCCAAGACCCCGATGTTATTATGATCGGAGAGATCCGCGATGACGAAACAGCAAATATCGCCATGCGTCTCGCTATGGTCGGACGCCTAGTATTGACGACGCTTCATACCAACAGTATCGTCGGAGCTCTTACCCGCGTTTCCGACATGGGAATCACCAGATCTGTCATTGCCGCTGCGTTCATGGGAGTAGTGGCGGAGCGTCTCGTCAGAAAGATATGTCCGGCATGTCGGCAGGAATCCACGCCGCCTTATGAGCTCATGAAGATGTTCAATATTGAATGGCCGGAAGGTGATAAGGTCTATGCCGGACGAGGCTGCGATGCTTGCGGTCAAACCGGTTTTGTGGACCGCGTCGGTATATTTGAGATCATGGAGGTCGACAGAGATTTTGAGAATGTAATACTTCAAGATTCTCCAACGGAATCTCTCGAACAATACGTTAAAAAGCACGTGACTGAAACGCTGCGAGAGGACGGTTTTGATAAAGTAAGAAAAGGAATAACGACATTGGAAGAAGTTATCAGGGCGACGATATAAAATTAAGTCAAAAGTCGAAAGTCAAAAGTCGAAAGTTTTAAAACAGGACAGACTTATGACTTTTTACTTTCGACTTTCGACTAATTATTGCTATGTGGAACGTTAAAACTCCCGTTTTTGAAGGTCCGCTTGATCTATTGCTTTCCTTAATAGAGAAACGGAAGCTTTTTATCAATGATATTTCTCTTTCTTCCATCGCGGACGATTATATCGATACCGTCCGCTCTCTTCCCGAGATCCCTCTGAAAGATGTCGCCAATTTTGTTTTCATCGCTTCCACGCTGGTTCTTATAAAATCAAAATCGCTTCTGCCTTCGCTGAATCTTTCTACTGAAGAAGAAGGGGATATTGAACAGCTGAAAGACCGCCTTCGCACCTACCAGCGAATCAAAGAGCTTTCGATACATGTGAAAAATTCATTCGGGAAGAATATCATTTTTGAGCGCGAGGCGCCGAAACGCGCGATCATAACGTTTTCCCCCGGGGAAGATGTTATTCTCCAAAACATTTTTTCCGCGGTGCAGAACATTCTCATGCATCTGCCGAAGATAGTCATTTCTCCGCAAGCCGTGGTCAAAAAAATGATAACGCTTGAGGATGCCATCGGGAAATTGGTAAAGCGGATCGATCGGCATCTTAAAATGAGCTTTAAACAATATTCAGGAATCGGCAAGGAAGAAAAAGCCGTCGTTATTGTCAATTTTCTCGCAGTGCTCGAACTCATCAAACGCGGAGCCGTCGATGCGATACAAAAAGAAAATTTTTCCGATTTTGATATAGAGACAAGGGAAATTAAAACGCCGAGATATTGACGAGAATAGAAAATAGAGAATAGAAAATAGATTTGTCGCCGGACGGGGTTTGTAACCCCGTCCACGATGTTTGTATGAAAATATAAATGATAAGTAATTACGAGATTCGAAAATGGTAACGTAATTGATTTCATACAAATGTTTCGGACCGGGTTACATCCGCCAGCTGGCGGACCGCTCCGGCGACAAAGTTTGACACGTGATTGACAAAAAATCAAGAGTATGATATACATTCCTCTAGATTGGTTCATTGCCAATTCAACCAAACCCGAAAGGGTTTGCCTCCGCGTGAAGCGGAATCCTACTATTCGGCGTGAGGCTGAAGGAGTATGAAATGTCTATTATTAAAGGTGGATTGATTGCCGAAGAACGTCCTTGGATTTTGAATCACATTGACTTCAAACATAATGGCGAAATTGAAATCTATGCAAAAACGGTTGATATCGAGTTCTTTTTCTCAGGCAAAGTCTATGATAGTGTTAATCGATTGATTTTTTGCGACAAAAACGGAAATGAACTGTATTGTGCAGGTACACAAGTCAAGGATAAATCATTCGAAATTTTCGGATTTGAAATTCATAAAAAAGTTACTTGTTCAGAAACAATACAGCGTTCATTTAAAGACCTTGGAGATAAGGCAAATTATGCCGTATATGCCATAAGTGTTTATAGGGACATTTGGAACGGACGTGGAATGTATTCTGATTCGGATACCTATACGTTATACAGACTGCCGCGTGAGCCGCGAAAATTTGCTTCTTGGGCGGAATTCTATGCTTATGCGATTGAAAAAGAGCGTGAAGAAATTCGTGATTTTTTAAACGACGAAGAGTAAGCATTACTCACAGAGCAGGCTTCACAGCCTGCTCTTTCTTTAAATCTATTCTCTATTATCCATTTTCTTTTTCGTTTTTTCTGTTATAGTATACACATGAACATCGATGCGCAAATTGAGGCGGTGCTTTTTTTTCGGGCGGAACCGATGAAAATTTCAAAACTGGCTGAAATTCTTGAAAAGGATATTGATGCCGTGCGTGTAGGAATTGAAGCGCTCAAGGAGAAACTTTCAGAGGGAGGGATCGCGGTTTTAGAGAAAGATGATGAAGTATCGCTGGGCACCGTTCCCGAAATGGGTCCGGTGATCGAAAAGATGGTCAAGGAGGAGCTTTCCCGCGATCTTGGGAACGCGGCTATTGAAACGCTGACGATCATCCTCTATAAAGGTCCGATACAAAAAGCTGAGATCGATTACATCCGCGGAGTCAATTCAAATTTCATCTTGCGGAGCTTGCTGGTGCGCGGACTGGTGGAAAAGATCCCCAATCCTGAAGACCAAAGAAGTTTTCTCTATCGTCCGACCTTCGATCTTCTTACCCACCTCGGGATCAAGAAAACAGAAGATCTGCCGGATTTTGAAGAATTCAGAGAGAAAGTGGAGGAAAGTGTTAAGGAGTTTACTGAAGAAGAAAGCAAATAAAATTCATTAGAAGATCTCAGATAGTGAAAGCGATTTTTATAGCGCTTCTTTACAAAAAATTTCTAATATCCAATTTCTGATTTCTAAACGGACGTACAAGCGGTATTTTTAGACATTAGGATTTTTATTAGAAATTAGAAATTGGGAATTAGAAATTATTTATACAACAATCACAACCTTAAAACGAGTAAAATGGAAACTGGCAAGAAAAATCAAAGCATTATAGCCGTTACTGTCGTGAACATTCTCGCCGTTTTTTTTGCCGGCGCTTTTGCATTTCCCGTCTTTTTTTATAACGAAAGTTCGGCTTCCTTGCCTGTCGAAGAGATCAGTAAAACAACTTTGCCGGACCCTTTTGTTTCGTTAACTCTGCAAGCTGAATCTGCGTATGTTTATGATACCGTGACCGGAGAAACACTCTACGCGAAGAATGAGCAAGCGCAGCTGCCTCTTGCCTCTGTCACCAAAGTAATGACGGCATTGGTGGCTTCATCCGTTCCGGAAAACACACGCGTCAATGTCAGTGCCGCAGACGTTGCGAACGGAGCTGGCGGTCTCGCGGAAGGGGAAAGCTGGAATTTAAAAAATCTTCTCAATTACACGCTGGTTATTTCTTCCAATAGCGGAGCGCACGCGATCGCAGGAGCAGCCGGTGCTGTTTTTCAGGACGCCAACGGATGGAGCGGCGAGAGTGAAGATGTTTTTATTTATGAAATGAATGAAACCGCGAAGAAACTTGGCATGAGCCAAACGTTTTATTTGAACCCGAGCGGACTTGATGAAAATGCGGAACTTTCGGGCGCTTACGGTTCCGCGAAAGATATGACGACGCTTTTTGGTCATATTTTGAAGAACAAACCGACTTTGCTTTCCGCTACGACAAATGAAGCCCTTCGTTTCAATTCCCTCGATGGCGTTTCTCATCTCGCGGTGAACACCAATACCATCGCCGGAACCGTTCCCGGGCTCATGGCATCAAAAACCGGATACACCGATCTCGCCAACGGAAACCTCGTGATAGCTTTCGATGTCGGTCCAATGCACCCAGTCATTGTCGCGGTTCTCGGCTCAACCCAAGAGGGAAGATTTACCGACGTAGAAAAATTGGTAAATGCGACCATCAAAAAGATCTCGCAGGGAGAGTAAAATATAAGATGCAACAGAGTTCCGAATTTTTCGGAACTCTGTTTTTTTGATATACTTAAATAATGATATTTCCAAACGATAAAAAAATAGGGTTGGCGCTTGGGTCCGGGGCGGCTCGGGGGTTTGCTCATATCGGGGTCATTAAGGTCTTGGAAAAGTATAATATCCCTATCGACTTTGTTGCGGGTTCCAGTATCGGCGCTCTTATCGGCGGATTGTATGCGGCAACAAAAGATATCGCTTACGTTGAGGATGCTGCCGTCCGCGCGGATTGGAGAAGTATGATATCGTTCATTGATCCGACGTTCGGAAGCGGATTCATTGCCGGGGAAAAGATGCAAACCTTTATAGCATCGATCTTAAAAGACGCAACGTTCTCCACGCTGAAGATACCTTTTGCCACCGTCGCGACGAGTCTGAACGACGGCCAGCCATTTACGGCTTTTGGTGATGATCTCAACCTTGCCATTCGCGCAAGTATTTCCATGCCGTTCGTGTTTTGTCCTGTGCATCATGAGGAAAAGTCTCTTATGGATGGCGGTCTTTCCATGCCGATACCGGTATCCCTTGCAAAAGGTCTTGGTGCAGAATATGTGCTGGCTGTCGACCTTGAATCTGATTATTTTGAGTATCCTCGAGATGATGTTGCCGTAAATTTGGCGGAAGTCGGTCATGACCTGACAGTATTGCTTTCCTCTCGTTTAGCAAAAGAAGATCTGAAAAGTGCGGATCTTGTCGTCGCTCCAAAACTTCACGATATAAAATGGAACGCTTTTTTCTCGCCCGAAAAAACGAAAGATATAATCCGCCGCGGCGAAGAAGCAATGGAAAGGCTGTTGTCCGAAGCGTAGACCTTTCGGGCTCTTTCAAAAGTCGGCAGTTGTCATCCCGGGCCGGGACCCGGGATCCATGTGTTGCCGACGGACGTGGATTCCGGAATCACACCACAAGAGTATTTCCGTTTTTATAGTCGTTTTACTCCTTAAAAACTAGGTCAGTCCGGAATGACGAGATAACAAAAAACAAACTTTTGAAAGGTCTATTGTAGCGAGTGTGATTATTACTTCATTTTTTCAAAATATCCGTCTCCGTTCTTTTTGATCTTTTGGACATGAGGAACGAGAAAGATCTCGCCTTGTATGACGATATAAACGCCGGAGGGCAGCGTTTCGGCCGCAATAAGCGCTCCGCCGAGATTGAAAGGCGCGTCCGAGTTCTCGGAGGCGTTCGGACGCATGGCGCCGGTGAGCACGATCGTTTTACCCGTTATTTTTTGCGCGAGAAGCGCTCCCGTTTTTGCCATCGTGTCGGTCCCGTGAGTGATAAGGATCCTTTCGCGTTTGTCAGCGAGGCATAGATGGAGGATCCTTTCTCTGTCTTCATTCGTCATCTCTAAACTGTCCTTTTGCGGAAGCACAAAAATATCCGCGTCATCATCTGCGATCGGTTCGGTCGGCTTGATATCGATGTGCCGCACTCGTCCGGTTCTTAGTATTTTTTCTACTGCCGGCACCCCAAAGGCAAGCACTTTGCCTTCTTTGAAATCATACTTGATGGCATCTATGGTTCCGCCGGCGACGATTATTCGAAGATTTGAGTTTTTATTCTCGTTTGTTCGTGTCATATTTTTTGAACAAATAGTAAGAGTAGATGACAGATGTGAGCGCAGATAACGCTATGGGTATGATGAGGAACAGAAAGGAGTAGGGAGGAAAAAGCAAACCGAACAGTGCGAACGCGGCGGAATATTGAAAAAGTTTTCCGGCAAGCTTATGAGTTTCGTCCCACACGCGCTCATTTTCCAGCGTCCATGGCGTACGAATCCCCATGAACCAATTTTGTTTCATTTTCGGCAATGCGGCGCCGAGCATGAACCAAAGGATCGCGATCGCGGGAATGATCATTTTTCCCATGTCGAAGCGATATCCCGTATTCCAAAAGATCGTGAGCATGTGGATATAGAAGAGAAATACCGCAATACCGGCGATGACCGCATTATACTGTTTCCTGAAAAGCTCAATATTTTTTTTCAGAGGATCGATCTTCGGCAGCCAGAATAAAAGCAGAGAAATAAAGATCATCAGGACCGGGACGAAAAAAAGTCCCCAGATCTTCGACATATAGCCGTTTACATTGCCGTCTAAACCCCAGTGAGAAGCGATATTTTCCGGCAATATGGGGTAAAAGTACCACCCGATACTGAGTGATAGGGAGGTGATCGCCGTAATAAGCCAAGAAGTTTGTTTTGTTGTCATGTCTTGATTATACCACAAGAATGGTATTTCGTACACGTTGCTGGAATAAGGTTGACAAAAAAGTTAATACATGATATACTTAATGAAGTTGAACGTGCTGTTTTTTCGTTTAGCTGGCGATCAAATTATACAACATACTCGGAGAAAGAGAAATGAACAATCAATTACTGTTATTGCTCCCGCTGCTTCCGAAAGCAAAGACCAAACCGGAAGAAAGAAAAAATACGCCAAGAAGTTTTCTTTCCATCAATGGATTGGTGCTTACGACCGCTGAAGCCGTCAACCCTTACGATGTGGAAAATCAACGCTGGGATGCAAGCTAAAATAAGCGGCTTCAAGAATATGGACCTCCGGCTCGACCGGAGGTTTTTCTATTATTGGACAATTTGACTTATTTCATAACATACTGTATATCATAGTCAGGTTCTTTGTTGTAAATGATCTAAAAAGGAGGGAACGATGAGTACCTTGCGTAAAGACAAGACCGGAGCTGAAATTGAAATTCGT
>Ga0172379_10010228_pt1 | contig 11403 bp, 11 predicted proteins | sample GrowelOW334metaG_FD_119756 | JGI IMG/M metagenome (GOLD analysis project Ga0172379, IMG submission 119756) | Groundwater microbial communities from an aquifer near a municipal landfill in Southern Ontario, Canada - Groundwater well OW334 metaG | ecosystem: Environmental > Aquatic > Deep... | reverse complement strand
TTAGTTAGAAGATTATGCCAACGGTATCACTGGTAATAGTTGCTCAAGATGAAGAGCGCACTATCGGTCAAGTAATTGATGCTGCTAAAAGTCTAGTTGACGAGATCATTGTGGTCGATTCTGGTTCGACGGACCGCACCAAAGAGATAGCACGAGAAAAAGGTGCCAGTGTTCAACATCAAGATTGGTTGGGCTTTGCTAGGCAGAAAAACTTTGCAATAGAATTAGCAAAATCTGATTGGGTCTTGAGTCTTGATGCTGATGAGATACTGAGCGCTAGGCTCGTAGCTGAAATTGAAGCGCTGCTAAAGAGCCCCAGTCTGGATCAATTTGATGGTTACAAGATTCCACGCATTCTCTACATTGGAGATCAAGCAGTATCTCGTGGTGGTTTCTACCCAGATGCGCAGCTACGATTGTTTAAAAGAGGCAAAGGAAAGTTCGGTGATCGACTGGTGCACGAGGCCATCAAGATGACAGGCCCGGTTACAATGCTTACCAATCCAATGCACCACTACGCATACAAGACCGTGGAAGACTTTGCTAGTGCCATGGACAAATATGCCAAGCTGTCAGCTCAAGAGTATTTCAATCGTGGCAACTATGGCTTAAGAGCTAGCCGTCTAAGTGAACTAATCAAGCCTAGGCTTACTTTCTTGTATCGCTATTTTCTTAGAGGCGGTATCCTTGAAGGGGCATTAGGATATAAACTGACGGCCATATATAGCGACTATGTGCGCAAGAAAATAGTTTATCTAAGGCAGCTAGCTAACAGTAATAAAAATGGAAATGGAAAAGATAATGATCAAAGCTAAATTCGCAGCATCAGCCCTCTTACTCCTTTCGACTGTTAGTGCTTTGATATTACCGGCCCAGGCTGCTCCTGATGCCTTTGCTTTAGGTGTTAAGCAGTTTGCGGCCAAAACCTATCCCCTGGCCGCAGCTAACTTCAAGAAAGCTATCGCAGCTAGTCCTAAAAACGATAGTGCACGCTATTACTACGCGCTTTCTCTGCACTATAACAAAGATAGTGTCGGTGCCAAAAAAGCCTATGCCGAGCTAATTCGCATGATGCCTGATTCGAATGGTGCCAACTATGCAAGAGCCGCTTTGCAAACTCTTGATCCAGCACTCCTTCGCACCTTGCCAGCCCCGTCTCGCGTAGCACAGCAGCAATACAGTCAAATGCCTGCAACTGGTGTAGTCACCACCGGTGGCCAATCCCAATCAGGGCAGACAAGTGGCCGCAGTAGCGCCTATGACAGTATGCCTGACGAGTGTCGTGTCTATTACACCCTTGAGCACAACTGCTTTGTTATCGATGCCTATGTTAATGGAAGACCTATGAAAATGATGTTTGATACGGGAGCGGCTATTTGCGCCTTCGGTAAGAACAACTTTGAAGCGTCCGGTATTGACGTACCAACAGGCCAAGCAACGGGTGAAGTGCACGGTATTGGTGACGGCGGTGCCCAGTCATCTTGGGATGCTACTGTTGACCTTAAGGTTGGCACAATTGAGAGAAAGCGTTTTCCGGTTAAGGTGCAAAGCAATCTTGGCGAGTATCCCTTGTTGGGCCAAACTTTCTTTCAAGACTTTACCTATACGATAGATAATGGTGCACATAGTATTCACTTCGTGAAGAAGCGCAGCAATAGGGGATCTGCCTACGCTGATCCTAGTCGCGATCCCAATGCTGTTCCTTTTACACGTGAGCACAATGAATTAGTGATCAACGTCGAAGTTAATGGCAGACCGACAAAAATGTTTTTCGATACTGGTGCTGGCGTGGTAACGCTCACCCATGAACAATGTCGCAATCTTGGAATTGCGATTCCGGAGGATGCACAAATATCGACGGTTCAAGGCATTGCTGGCTCAAGTCGAGCGAGAGTATTCAACGTCACCAGTATTAAAGTTGGTGGTATCACTAAGCGCGATTTCCAAGTTTGGGTCCCCGACAGTGAAATGGCAGGCACCGGTCTCTTGGGTCAGACTTTTTACAATGACTGTCAATATACAATTGACTATGACCGTGGTTACATTCACTTTATGCGGCGCTAGGATTTTATGAAAACTAATTTTGAAAAATGTATTTCCAGTTGTCGTTTGCGCCACACACTAAAATTTGCATCAAGACTTTTCCTCGCTCAAGCGATAATCCAACTCACTTCTGTGACCATGCTGCCTGTTGTCGCTGCTCCTGATGCCTTTGCTTTAGGGGTTAAGCAGTTCGCGGCCAAAACCTATCCACTAGCCGCGGCTAACTTCAAGAAAGCTATAGCAGCCAATAGTAAAAACGATAGTGCCCGCTATTACTATGCGCTTTCTCTGCACTACAACAAAGATATTCCAGGAGCGATTAAGGCTTATGCCGAATTAATTCGCATGATGCCTGATTCGAATGGTGCCAACTATGCAAGAGCTGCTTTGGCTAAATTAGATGCGGCATTGCTTAGTTCATTGCCGATGCCGTCTCGCTCAGCGCAACAGCAGTATAGTCAGCCAAGTTCTACTGCCACTGCTGCCGCCCCGAGTGGTGCCTCGCAGATGGCTTCACAGACTCAGTTTCGCCAGAGTAACCGGGTGGCCAGCAATCCAAATGATAAATTGCCTGACGACTGTCGCGTTTATTACACTCTCGAGAATAATAGTTTTGTTCTTGACGCTTATATTAATGGCAGACCGATCAAAATGATATTTGATACGGGTGCTGAAGATTGCGCTTTTGGTAAAGATAATTTAGCCGCCGCAGGAGTGGCTGGCCCTACCGGAGCGTCAACTGGTACTGCTCATGGTGTCGGGGATGGTGGCGCTCAAGCTACCTGGGATATGAGGGTGGATCTCAAAGTTGGTACTATCGAACGCAAGAATTTTGAGATCGGCGTTCAAGACACTATGAATGGCTACCCTTTACTCGGCCAGACTTTCTTTCAAGATTTTACTTATACAATTGATAATGGTGCTCATAGTATTCACTTTGTGAAGAAGCGCAAGGCCAGCGGTTCTTCTTATGCCGATCCGGCTCGTGACCCAAACAATGTGCCCTTTACCCGCCACGGAAACGAAATCGTGGTCAATGTCTCGGTCAATGGTCGTCCCACAAAGATGTACTTTGATACAGGGGCCACATCATGCAGCTTGTCTAAAGAGCAGGTCAAACAACTAGGGCTAACAATTCCTGAAGACGCTGAAGTCATAGAAGTGGTTGGTATTGCTGGTTCTACTCGAGCCAAAGTTTTCAACGTACGCAGTATGAAGATGGGAGCAATTGAGAAATTCGACTTCCCTGTGCATGTTTGCGACAGTGAGATGGCTGGAATGGGTCTATTGGGGCAGACTTTCTACAACGACCATCAATACACAATCGATTATGAACGCGGCCTTATTCACTTCTTGCGGCGCTAGTTTGTCTATTAGTGATCTCTGCCCTAGTCCAGAATGTCACGCATCAAAGCGCGATAGCGAGCCAGATTGGTGCCGTAGTCATCTGATGAACCCTGGGTATCAGTGATTTGCAAAGGGCCTGACTTGCGCATAGCGATGTTGGTTTCTGCGTTTTCGACATCGCTTTCTTTTTTACCGAATAGCCAAGGCGCATGTTTTCTCAATGTCGGTGCGTCTAACCAACCGCGCGCTAAGAGTACTTCGTCTATGGTCATACTCATGTTTTCACTATCAGACTGAGCCAACTGGGCTTGAGCCTGCGAAATTATCTGGGCGGCAATCAAGACTTGCAGCAGATCTTTCTCGTTTTTATCGGGAGTTTGCATAGCTAATACTCAAAGACGCAGTGAAGATTCAACACTGCGCCCTCTCGTTATCTAATTTTGTTGCCTAATTAAGTAATTTCGATGTCTACGCGCTTGCCAAATCTGCTGGCGGCGGCGCGTATCAAAGAACGTAAGGCGGTAATAGTTCTACCGTCTTTGCCAATTAGTCTACCGGTGACCAGCGGATCGCAGGTCACAGCTACTCGGCAACGCCCTGGATTGAGGGCTTCCCTTTCGAATTGCAGGGCGTCAGGATCTTTGGCTAGTACCTTAAGAATGTACTCTGCCAAATCTTCTGCCGCTGTTGAATCAACTTGGGGCCTTACGCGCCCAAAGCCGCCTGGTCTGCCGCGTGAGGGGCCCTTTTTAAAAGGCTTGCTACCGTTTCGCTTTGCTGGGCGCCGTGTGTCATCCATTTTTGTACCGCTTCTCTGTCGACAACCAATTCTTTAGAACGGGGGTTGTAGTAGCCAAGCTCTTCGATTGGCATACCGTCTCTTCTACTTCTAGAGTCAACGGCGACGATTCTGTAATGCGGGGCTTTCTTTTGGCCGACGCGCTTTAGCCGTATCTTTACCACTGGGACTATCTTCTCCAAACTGTACTTATGTGCGATTCGTTATTCTAACAGCTCAATAGCTCTGACCGTATGTCTGTACTGTATATGTTGTTAACCTGGCGATACCTTTGACCCGAGAATGGGCTTAGGCTGCAATCGCGCGGTTTTGCCCGAGCTTCTTACTTCTTCTTCTTTTTCTTTTTGACGCCGTATGGACTTTGAAATCCTGGTCTGGAAGGCGAACCTGGCATTCCACCACCGATTCCAGGGCCACCCATGCCGGGGGGCATTTTGAAGCCTGGGGGCATAGGAGGCATCTTGCCGCCGCCGAAGGGGTTGCCGCCACCGCCGAGGCCGCCAAATGGGTTACCACCACCGCCGCCAAAGGGATTGCCTCCTCCAAACATGCCGGCTAGTGGGCCCATTCCGCCCATCATGGCCTTCATTTGGCGCATCGCTTCGCGCATTTTCTCAAACTCGTTTAACATTTTTCCTATCTCATTTTCTTTAAGACCAGAGCCGCGAGCGATGCGGCGTCTTCTTGGAAAGTCAATAAGTTCGGGTTTGCGTCTTTCGGCAATCGTCATTGAGTTAATGGCAATTTCGTACTTATTCATCATGGCTTCGCCTTCAGTGGCGATTTTATTTTGGTCTTCGGAGGATATGCCGAGCATGCCGCCGACGCCCATCATTTTCATGATGTCGCCCATATTGCCCATTTTCTTCATCATGTTCTGCATGTTGACGAATTGCTCGAATGAAAAATCGTTCGTAAACATATCCATGACTGCTTTTTCAGCGTCTTTTTCGTCAATGTTTTTCTGCGCTTTCTCAACCAGTGAGAGCACGTCGCCCATACCAAGAATGCGGCTGGCCATGCGGTCTGGATAGAAGGTCTCTAAGTTGTCGAGTTTCTCACCGGTAGAAATAAACTTGATTGGCTTGCCCACAGCTTCTCTTACTGAGAGAGCGGCTCCCCCTCTGGCATCGCCATCAATTTTGGTGAGAAGCAGACCAGTTAGGTCTAGCTGAGTATTGAATGTTTCGGCGACGTTGACAGCTTCTTGGCCGGTCATGCTGTCTACTACTAGAATTTTCTCTGATGGTTTAAGTAGTCGATCAATGATCAAAAGCTCTGCCATTAGCGGAGTGTCTACTTGGAGACGCCCTGCTGTGTCAAGAATTACCGGGTTGTAACCACGTTCTTTGGCTAATTCAATAGCTTTTTCAGCAATGTCTTGCACGTCCTGGCTGGCTTCAATCGTGAAGACGGGGACGTCAACTTGCTTGCCGAGGGTCTGTAGCTGGTGAATCGCAGCCGGGCGTTGCACATCGCAGGCTACTAATAGAGGGTTTTGACCTTCGCCCTTGAGCTTTAATGCTAACTTGCCGCAAGCTGTGGTTTTACCAGACCCTTGAAGGCCGACCATCATAATAATTCCTGGTGCGCCTTTGAGATCGAGAGGCACGTTCTCGCCACCAAGGATGGTGACAAGCTCATCGCTTACGACTTTGATAAATTGCTGGGCTGGAGTAACCGAGTCAATGACCTCGGTGCCAAGCGCTTTTTGTCGCACATTGCTGATGAAGATTTTGACTACCTTCAAGCTGACATCTGCTTCAAGTAGCGATTTACGCACTTCGCGAATGGCATCTTCTATATTCTCATGAGACAACTTGTCGTTGCCCGCTAGAGTTCTAAAAGCGCCTTGCAGTCGGTCTGTGAGGTTGTCGAACATGATTTGAGTTCCTGAATAAGTGGTCTAGTTTAGTGGTCCAATTTTGTCGTTACGGCCAGGTTTGATTGGGCGCGAATTTTCTCTACAGCTTCAGTTGCTTCTTGTGGATAAATCAGCCAGTATGATGTGTGATTGCCCTTCACCAGCGCTTCTACGGCAAGAGAGAGCTGAGATAATTCTTTCACTTCGCCATTGTCTGTGCGCACCACAATATTGGTTTGGGGATGGTCTGAATCGGGACGATAGTAGTCGTAAGGTACAAAGCCAGTCGATTCAACCGCTACATAATAATCAGGGTCGAAGCCAAGGCTTGAGACGGCCTGTCTTACTTGCTTTTCAATCTGTTCAATTTCAGCAGGAATTTGCGTGTTGATGCGCGATGCCTTGAATATGCGGCGATTGAGGAAACGATGAGAAAGATCGGCCAGAATTGGGTCTTTGTCTTTGAGCCAACGTTTGATGTGGTAACCCAACTGAATATCATCAAGACTAAGATACTCTTCAACTGTCAGCTTCTCACCGGTGAGCCATTTGCCTGTGGCTTCATCGATAAAGGCAATTGAGCCTGCCCCTTTGTCAATTACGTGCAAAGCACGCTTGATTAGCTTGCCAAGCAGGGCGCGAGCTGCCAAGTTTTTGCGATGGTAATAAACCTGGGCATACATTGAATAACGTGCGAACAGGTAGTCTTCGACGGCGATTTGGCCCTTTTCTCCGACCACTAACATACGGTCATTTTCTTCGTCTACTTCAATAGAGCGCAATATGCGTTGTAAGGCGAATAGGCCGTAGGCCGTTCCTGTCATGTAGCTATCGCGCAGCAGATAGTCGAAGCGGTCACAGTCGAGTTGGCTCGATACCACATGGGATACATAGGCCGGTTTGTAAGTCTTTTTCAGCACTTTGACAATTTTGTCGGCCAGGCCTGGCTCTTCAGTGTACGAATCTAATATCGAGCGAATCTGGGTATCGCCTGAAATAATCTTGCACGACCAATCTTCATGATCGTAATTGAGAATTTTTTCGGTAACATGGCTGAATGGACCGTGACCGACGTCATGAAGCAAGGCCGAGGTGAGCATCAAGGCTCTCTCTTTCTCGGCCGATTCACAACGGCTGGAGAGAATATTGCTCAGTTGAGAGGCTACATGCATAACTCCCACAGAGTGAGTGAAACGAGAGCCTTCCGCACCTTGAAATGTGAAATAAGAGACACCGAGCTGGTGGATGCGCCGCATGCGCTGAAACTCGACAGCATCAATTAAGTCGACGACCAGGCGCTCGGCTGGAATAGACCTATCAAGAACGATATCTTGGTGAATAGGATCTAGATAGGTGCGCTTGTTTGAAACTCTTTGCATGCCTGTCCGCTTTGTATAAGTGAAAGATATTATACTGGGCCTTACTATCGTTATGGTCGTTATGTGTTCCCAGATTTAGTCACAGAGCCAGCACCTAAGTCTCAACTGGCGCCCTTGCCTGAGAAAGTACTTTCTTTGGGCGACATTGTTAGTTTGACTTTCAGGCGCTTTCGACTTTATTACAAACTTTATTTCAAAGCATTGTTCTGGCCTGCTGTATTTTGCTCTCTGGCCAGCCATCTTGCCTATTTCTGTTTGCGTCACTGGATAAGCATCGCCTCTACTTCTATGTTGGCGATGGCGCCCTTTGTTTTACACATGGCTTTGGCGCTCGTGTCATTGATTATCTGGTTCTTCAGTGCCTGGGAGCTGTGTTTGCGCTCTTGCGCCTTAGTGCGCACGGTGCTTTGCCTTGATGCCACCTATAAAGACAGTTTGACTCTATTGAAAAAGCGAGCGGGCACGGTTTTCTTTGCTTGTAACTTGGCCCTTTTGCCCCCTGCCCTTTGTCTAATATTCTGGTCTGTTGTCATTGTGGCCGCTGCAGCTTCGCTCAATATTTCCCTTGGAGGTTCTGAGAGAGTTGCCATTGGAACTTTAGTTTTTGCTTTCATTGGCTTCGCTCTGACTGTATCGGTAATGATTTCTGGGCTGTTTGGCTCACTCTTACTGGCAGTCGTGACGCTCGAGCAAATATCGTTTGTTGAATCGTTTAAACGGACCTGGTTTTTTGTCAGTATGCGTATGATGCGCGGCGGCTCGTTTACTTCATTGTTGGCCGTTGCTATTGCTTTAGTTTGTGTTGTGATTGAAAGCCCAATGATTATTCTTCAAGTGATTGAACAGACTAGTCATGCCACTTTCAAGCTTTCGCAAACACCTTATTTGGTTGATATTTTAGAAACGATCTTAGAAGTGCCGTTCAATATTTTTACTTTTTCTATCTCGTTTACTGCCTACGGATTGTTTTATCGCGATCTAAGATTGCGTTTGGAAGGCGCAGATTTGCTAGCTCGGCTTGCTCGCCTGGCAAAGAGCAATGAGACTAAAGCGGAAGAAATTTAGTCGAAGAAAACCAGTAAAAGAACTTTCTTCGAAGAACCGCCGTATAAGAACTAAGAAAACTTCTTAGTTAGCGCCGTCGCCAGCCCATTTAGCATCTTTAGGCAGTGCTGGAACGTAGAAATGAATTTTTGCTGGAATATCAGGATCGCAGTTGCGGGCTGATTCAATGTCGGCCTGCAGTAATACAGTTTTGCCTAGTTGATAGAACAACGAGGCTCGGCCTAAGTAAAAGCGCGCGTTATTTGGTGCTTGCGAAATTGCTGATTCAAAATCACCCATAGCTTCATTGACTTTGTTTAGCTTTTGATAGGCCTTGGCCCGACGGAAATAATATTCACCGTTGGTAGGGTCAACTTTGAGTGCTTGGTTGTAATCAATAATCGCTTTTTTAGCGTCGCCTTCGTATACTCCTGTGCCTGCCAGTGCGCCAATTTCGCCGCGGTTTGGATCTTGATCGAGGGGGGTGACAAAGCGCTTATCTTTGGAAGCTGGTATCGTATCGTCGCTTTCCATTCCGGCATTGTTCTGAGCATCGCTATTGATGTACGGCATGCCGTTATCGTTATTTGTCATGCCTGTTCCAGCTTTGTCTGGCGGTGCAATGGCTTGCGTTGCGCCAACTGAGCCAGCAGGATTGAGAATAGCAACTTTACCGTTCTTGCTGTCACCGGCAGCGGTGCTGGAGTTGGGTGTACCCGAACCTAGTTTGCCAGTCCATCCGGGGGTGTTGTCTGCATTACTAGTATCTTTGAGACCGTTCGGATAGACGTTATTCATCGCCTCTTTGTAATCTTGAACAGCCTGGGCATTGCCTTCTTTGCTGTCAGGTTTTGTGCCTAAATCTGAATGAGGAAGGTCATTGTTAGCGCTGGCGAAATAGCGTTTTGCTAGAGATGGATCCATGCGAATGGCTGCTTCGTAGTCGATGATGGCCATAGCGTCATGGCCGAGAATACTGTGGCAAGTACCACGCAGTAGCAGGCCCTTAAGATTGTTTGGTGCATATTGCAGCGAACTATCTAGATCTTGAATTGCCAACTTGTAGTTAGCCATTTTGTAGAAACATTCGCCTCTCAGAGAGAGCGCATTAGGATCTGTCGAGTTAAGGCCGAGCGACTCGCCAAATGCTGTCGCCGCTTGATCCCAATCACCGGTCGCCATAAGAGCCTTGCCTCGATCAAAAGCCGGATCGACGTAAGCTTGAGCACCATCTATATTCATTGAAAAGGTTGCGCCAGCAATGGCAACAGAAGCAGCTACTAGAAGCAATTTACGCATGATCTTATTCCTGTCTATATTTACTAAACGATTTTAGTCACTAATTCTTTTGGTCGAAATTACTGGCAGCACCAAAGATGCTAGAGCGAAGACGATAGTGCCTGTGAATATCAATCTTGATGCTTCGTGCAACTTTTGAAACTGTTGTTTGGCACTCTCATCAGTCTTCATCAAGACTCTTACATCTTCCATTTGTGGAACGATTGCCAGTGCAAAAATGAAAGTTGAAATAGCACATACTATTGATGAAAAATAACGGGCCATGCGCCAGCGTGTACCTTTCTCGAGGCTTTTTAGATCGCCTTTGATTTCAATTGCTTCTGCGACTACCAAAGTAATAGCAAACACTAATGCAACTTTACTAAATTCGATGAAAACCGGGGCATTGGCAGCTGCCGCTTCGGCCACTGGTACGCCTTGCGCTTTGGCTGCGCTGATTAAGGTGATGGCGGCAAAAACGGTGGCAGTTGAGCCGCCGAATAGCATTGCCAGTGAAATTAGTCGGAGGATGCGCGCGAACATTTGCATTGGTATTGCTCTTTGGCTGTTGGGGGCGTTCAATTATATGTGATGTGAAATATACATTCTCTGCCACGGGCTTGGCAACGTTCTGTTGCTTTTGGTTGTCTCATTGTCTGGTTGTTGGCTGGCTACCTTGACAGCGTGACAGTAATTTGATTGAATGCTGTTATGAAGAGTGATTATAGTCAAAACGCCGAATTGATGAGCCTTGAGGAGCTATCTCAAGAGGTGGCAAGGCTTTTGAGCGACAGTGAAAGCAATTATAGTGTCAGCGTACTGACAAAAGACCAGAGAGTCTCATCGGTGCCAGATGCACGCACTATTAGGTATTACACAACTCTGGGTTTGCTTGACCGTCCTTTTATAGATGGTCGGCAGGCTCGCTATGGTCAGCGTCATGTTTTGCAATTGCTTGCCGTGAAAGCGATGCAGAGCTTGCAGGTGCCCTTGGCTCGAATTCAAGAAAAGCTCTATGGTCTGACTGAATCAGAACTTAAATCGTTGCTTGATTCGATTGCCTCTTCAAATAAAGAGCGCAAGCACTCTCAAGTAGCCATGCCTGTTGCTAGTGTTTATCGCGAATTGATTTTGGAGCCTGGTTTAAAGTTAACGGTGGCTGATGGATACCGATCGAGTCTCAGCGTAGAAGCTCTCAGGGAGCGCATTGAGATTGCCTTGAAAGTGTTGTCAAATGCAACGGAGAATTGAAATGAGTGATAGTCACAAATGTCAGAGTTCAGAAAGGATACCGTTGCTCGATGCCCAAGCAGAATCAGAATGGGGAATTCTTCCGTGCGAGGCTCGGCGCACCTTTGGCGCCTTCGAGTTCGACGGCGCTGGCCCTAGTGCTGAATTCGAATCTGAATCTGGTTCTGGCTCTAGATCTAGCAGACCGGCATTGCCTCTAGCCAGTGTGGAGGTGTCTGCCAGCATTGTTGATCGTATAGCTTCTGTCACGGTCGTGCAAAAATTCGTCAATCAGCTCAAAGAGCCGATTGAAGCTGTCTATATTTTTCCGTTGGCTGGTTCTTCATCGGTCAGCAAATTTCAGATGCAAGTGGGCGAGCGTACGATCGAAGGCATCGTCAAAGAGCGAGCCGCAGCTA
>Ga0172379_10010227_pt1 | contig 11404 bp, 9 predicted proteins | sample GrowelOW334metaG_FD_119756 | JGI IMG/M metagenome (GOLD analysis project Ga0172379, IMG submission 119756) | Groundwater microbial communities from an aquifer near a municipal landfill in Southern Ontario, Canada - Groundwater well OW334 metaG | ecosystem: Environmental > Aquatic > Deep... | reverse complement strand
CGATCGGATCACCATTGAAGTGCACAAACCGTACATCCGTCCGCTCGTCGATTTCTTCAAGATGAGAGAAAGCAGAATTTGATGAGAGTGTGTTATCGTTGTCTTCTGTATCTGGCGTTTGCCGTTCCTGCGGTCGCCCAAAATGTTTCGGTCGTTGCAACAATCGATTCGCAATCGGTAGCGATCGGCGATTGGATCCATCTTTCGGTTCAGGTGAAAAATCCTTCCGGCGCTGCGGTCGCATTTCCGGCATTGAAGGACACCATCGGCTCGTTCGACATCGTAAAACAGGATTCGTTGACGGAAACGGCGGAGAACGGTGTTTCCGTGCTGTCGAAAAAGTTTGTCATCTCGAAATATGAATCGGGCAACTATTACGTACCGCCGATCACCGTGCTGTTCACCGACAAACAGGGGAACCGCGATTCGGCAATGTCCAATCCTATTCCTGTCGAGGTCCGGGGCATCGATGTCGATACCACGCAGTCCATCCGCGACATCAAAGCGCCGCTGACCGTTCCGATGTCATTTGCCGAGATGGCGCTGTATGCCGGCATTGTTCTTGGTGCAGCCGGTCTTGCATACGGGATATACTATTATATACGGAAGAAGAAAAGAAACGGCGCGGAGATCGAAGAATCCGTTCCGAAGATTCCGCCGCACATCGAAGCGATCCAAAAATTGGAGCTTCTGGAATTGGAACACCTCTGGCAGTCGGGCCAGATCAAACTCTTCTACTCACGGGCAACCGAAATTGTCAGGGAGTATTTCGAGAAACGGTACGGCATTATGGCGCTGGAAATGACGACCGGCGAAGTGATGAAACAATTGAAACAATTTTCATTGGAACAAAATACCGGCGGAGTGATCGAACGGCTTCTGTCGGATGCCGATTTAGTGAAGTTTGCAAAGTATCAACCGATTGCTGCAGAAAATGAGGCGGTGATCGCAACCGCAAAGATCATCGTTGATAGAACAAAGCAGGTTGAAGAAGAGAATACCGTTTCTGAAGCGGTCGAAAAAACGAATGCATAATATTACATTTGCCAATCCTGAATTATTGTTGCTGTTGATCCTTGTACCGGCGATTTCGGTATGGTACTGGTACCGATTGAAGTCGAAAGAGAGCGATCTCCGTTATTCCTCGCTCCTGCCGTTCTCTTCTGTCGGACTGACGAACAGGGAGCGGCTGAGGCATCTTCCGTTCGTTCTGCGTATGACCGCACTATCACTCGTCATCATTGCGCTGGCGCGTCCGCAGTCGACATCGAAAGGGGAGAATGTCTATTCCGAAGGGATCGATATCGTCCTCGCACTCGATATTTCCGGCAGCATGCTCGCGGAAGATTTTCAGCCCAACAGGATCGAAGCCGCGAAAAATGTTGCGATGGATTTCATCAGCGGGCGGACCAATGACCGGATCGGATTGGTGATCTTTTCCGGCGAGAGCTTTACGCAGTGTCCGCTGACCGTCGATTACAACGTTTTGAAATCATTGATCAAACCGTTGAAGAGCGGAATGATCGAAGACGGGACCGCGCTCGGACTCGGGCTTGCCAATGCGGTGAACAGGCTAAAGGACAGCAAGTCGAAAAGCAAAGTGATCATCCTCCTGACCGATGGCGTGAATAACCGCGGTGAGATCGATCCGATCACCGCGGCGCAAATTGCACAGTCGTACGGCATCAGGGTGTACACCGTCGGGGTCGGCACGATCGGCGACGCTCCGTATCCGATGCAGACACCGTTCGGGACGCGGTACCAAATGGTGCCGGTCGATGTTGACGAGAAAACGCTGCGTGATATTGCCGGCATGACAGGCGGAAAATATTTTCGGGCGACGGACAACAGGAAATTGAAATCAATCTATCAGGAGATCGACCAGCTCGAAAAGACGCGGATCGAAGTCCGGTCGTACCGTCGATATTCCGAACTGTACTATTCCCTGATCTTCGTTTCGGTATTCCTGCTGATCGGCGAGATCGGATTGTCGAACACTTTTTTAAGGAAGCTCCCATAGTATGTTCCGATTTGCGCACGAAGAATATCTGTACTTGCTGTTAGTCGTTCCTGTTGTAGTGGGATTGTTTCTCTTTGTCCGTGTCCAGAGCAAAAAAGCGCAGGAGCAATTTGCCTCTCTCGGGCTCTTCCAGCGGCTTGCAGCAGAACACAGCACACGCAAAGGAGCAGTGAAAGCGGCGCTGGCGATCGCCGCGTTCGTATGCCTTGTGATCGCATTGGCCAATCCTCAGGTTGGAACCCGAATGGAGGATGTAAAGCAGGAGGGGATCGATCTGTTCATTGCTCTCGATGTGTCCAAGTCGATGCTGGCGGAAGATGTGAAACCGAATCGGCTTGAGAAAGCAAAATTCGAGATCAGGAATTTGATCGGCCGGCTGGCGGGAGACCGGATCGGACTTATTGTTTTTTCCGGCGAAGCATACACACAATTTCCGTTGACGATCGATTACAGTGCAGCGAATCTGCTTCTTGATATCGTTGATGTTGAAAGCGTTCCTAATCCCGGCACCGCGATCGGTTCAGCGATTGTGCAGACTATGAAATCATTCAATTTCGAGGATCGCTCGACTAAGGTGCTCATCCTCATCACCGACGGAGAAAATAATTCAGGCGATGCGATCGAACAGGCGAAAGCTGCCGCTGAAAAAGGGGTCATGATCTATACGATCGGAATGGGTTCCGCTGAAGGGGCGCCGATCCCGGTTTATAATGCCGCAGGTGTGCAGACCGATTTTAAACGGGACCGGTCGGGGAATGTTGTACTGACGAAGCTCGATGAACCGTCGCTGCAGGAGATCAGCTCGATTTCCAAAGGGAAATACTATCGGGCGACGAATACGCAGGATGAACTGGACATGATCTATAAGGATATTAATGCATTGGAAAAGCGGGAGATCGGGGCAAAGCAGTTCACTGATTTCGACGATAAATTTCAGTATTTTCTTTTTGCTGCTGTCATGTTATTGGCGGTCGAAGTGATCCTATCCGATAAGAAAACGGCTTGGCTTGCCCGGTACAATCCGCTGAGAGGACTGAAGAGAAGTGAAACCATTTCGTAACATACTGGCGGTTGTCTGCGTATTGTCCGCTGCAGCGAATGCGCAAAGTGTCCGTTCGCTGGTGAGCAGCGGCAACGAATTGTACGGTAAAAAACAATATTCAGACGCCGAAGCCGAATACAAAAAGTCGCTTGAGAAGGACAAAGAGTTGATGGAAGGATCGTACAATCTCGGGAATGCCGTGTACAAACAGCAGCGGTATGACGAGGCGATCCAAAATTACCATCAAGCGCTGACGAAGGCGGATGATCCGGCGGTGAAATCGAAACTCTATTACAATATGGGGAATTCGTACTTTGACGGGAAGCAGTATCAGGAGAGCATCAATGCGTACAAGAATTCGTTGAAGCTGAATCCGTCCGATGAGGATGCAAAATATAATCTTGCCTACGCACGCCGGATGATGCAGCAACAGCAGCAGCAAAAACAAAACAAAGACAAAAAACAGGACGATAAGAAGGACCAGCAGCAGAAACAGAAAGATCAGCAGCAACAGCAGCAGAAAAAGCAGGATCAGCAACAGCAGCAGCAAATGGCAAATCAGCAGAAGAAAATGTCGCAGGAAGAGGCAAAACGAATTTTGGAAGCGCTGAAGAATGACGAGAAGAAAACCCAGAAGAAGGTTCGGCAGAAAGCGCCGGTCAGGATGAATGTCGAAAAAGATTGGTAGAATGAAAGCATTGCAAAAATATCATCGGATTCTCTCCGTCATTTCAATGGTATTAGTTGGAATGACGGCTGCGGCATTTTCACAGGATTTCTCTGCCTCGGTCGATAAGAATCCGGTTGCACAGGATGAGCAGTTTACTTTGGAATTCGTCTTCTCGTCGTCGGGAGGCGGGAGTCCGCGGAATTTTCAAACTCCGGACTTGAGCAAATTCCTGATCCTCTCCGGGCCGAACCAGTCGACCAGCATGCAGATCATCAACGGCTCCGTTTCGTCGAAGCAAAGTTTTTCCTATGTGCTGCAGGCGCGCGAACAGGGAAAATTTTCCATCGGCGCTGCCACGATCGAATCGGGGGGAAATCAATACCGCTCCAGCCCGATCGAACTGACCGTTACCAAAGGATCGGGCGCGCACCGGCAGCAGGCGCAGGCGCAATCACAGCCTGATAACACGGTGCAGATCGGCGATAATTTATTCCTGCGCGCAACGGTCGACCGTTCTCGCGTATATCAGGGAGAACAGATCACCGTTACGTATAAGATCTATACACGCGTCCGCATCGTGAATTACGGCATCAACAAACTTCCGACGATGACCGGATTCTGGGGTGAAGATCTGGACCTGCCGCAGCAGGTCAGTTTAACATCGGAAGTGTTGAACGGGAAGCAGTATCAGGTCGGCGTGTTGAAGAAAATGGCGCTGTTTCCGACGCAAAGCGGAATGTTGAACATCAACCCGATGGAGATGACCTGTCAGGTGCAGGTTCAATCGAAGAAGAAATCGAACGACATCTTCGACCAATTCTTCAACGATCCGTTCTTCGGAACGACACAGACGGCAACGGTGAATCTGAAAAATGAGCCGGTCAAGATCACCGTCCTGCCGCTTCCGCAGACCAATGTTCCCGAGTCCTTCCACGGCGCCGTCGGAAAATTTTCGCTGAATGCGTCATTGAATAAAACCAACGCGAAGACGAACGAGCCGATCTCACTGAAAGCGAATATCGTCGGGACGGGAAATATCAAGATCCTCGAAGCGCCGAAAATAAATTTACCGAACGATTTTGAGCAGTACGACCCGAAGGTGAGCGAGAATATCAACCGGGACGGTTCATCGATCAAAGGGACAAAGTCATTCGAATGGCTGATCGTTCCCCGCTACCCCGGAGAGAAGAAAATTCCTTCCCTGGTCTTCACGTATTTCGACGTCGGCCAGCACCGGTACATCACGCTCAAGACTAATGAATTCAATGTGCTCGTAGAGAAGGGAAGTGCGGAAGCGCCGCAGATCGCCGGCGGATTGACCCGTGAGGATGTAAAACTGCTGAACCAGGATATCCGTTTCATTAAAACGGAAGCCGGCTCGATCCGCGAGAAAGAGACCCGTCTGATCGATCCGGTGACGGCGCTGATCGCAACGCTGCTTCCCCTTTCGGCATTCATCGGCCTGCTGGTGTACCGGCAGCGATCGCTCGATGAAATGTCCGACGTCGTTTCGTTCCGTTCGCGGAAAGCGATGAAGATAGCGGCGAAGCGTCTGCAGAGTGCGAAAATGCTTCTTACCCAGAACAATGCCGAGGCATTCTACCTGGAGATTTCACGCGCGCTGTGGCAGTACGTCTCCGATAAATTGTCCATCGACAGGGCGGAACTTTCGATCGATAATGTGACGATCACGCTGCAGGGCAAAAAAGTTTCCGAAGAACTGACAGCCAAAATACGGGAGATCCTTGAATCGTGCGAGTTCGCGCGGTTTGCCCCTGCCAGTTCGACGCAGGAAGAAAAGAACAGGATGTTCGAAGCGGCAGGGAATATCATCGTTGAAGCAGAAAGAGAGTTGGTGCGATGAAAATGAAAATGGTGATGCTGTTCTTTGTTGTGCTGACAGGCCGCCTTGCCGCCCAGCATCAGGAACTCGTGTCGATCTTTGACGAGGGAAATAAATTGTACCTCGAGAAGAAATACGATGAGGCGGTCAACCGGTACGAATCGATCCTCAACAACGGATACGAAAGCGGGGAGATCTATTTCAATCTCGGGAATGCTTATTTCAAATCCGGAAAAATCCAGAATGCGATCTTGAACTTCGAACGGGCGAAGAAATTGATCCCGAATGACGAGGACCTGCAGTTCAATCTTCAATTGGCTCATGCGCAGCTGATCGACAAGGTCGATCCGATCCCCGAACTGTTCGTGTACCGGTGGATCGATGCGGCGCTCACGATCTTTCCGCTCAATACAATGCTCTGGTTGATGTATCTCCTTTTTCTCCTCGCCATGGTGCTGTTCTCCATCTTCGTCTTTGCGCGGACGTACGAACAAAAACGGTACTCGCTGATCGGCGGGATCGCTGTGACCGTTCTGCTCGTGATCGGCACCGGTAATTTTTTGATCCAGTCATACAGAGAATCGAATACGGAATCCGCTATTGTGATGACCGATGTTGCCAATATTAAATCGGCCCCCGACAAGAACGGGAATGATCTTTTTGTGATCCACCGCGGCATAAAAGTGCGTGTGCTCGATAACGTCAATCAATGGAACAAGATCCGCCTTGATGACGGAAAGGTCGGCTGGATTCCTTCGCAGCAAATTGAGATCATTTAACATCTCGGATGGAGCAATGGGTCTTTTGATGAATTACTCTCCTTTGAATATCCCTGCAAGCCAATTTTTCTCTCCTCCCAAAATATTGAAGCCGATCGTACATAAATAGTGAAGTGATCCTGGCGGTTATTTTACAGTCAATCTTAACTATTTCGCAACAAAAACGTAGCAAATTCGTAGGGTAGAGATACACCTAAACCAGGGAGTTCTTATGAGGAAAACAGCGAATTTGCACAGAATTAATAGATTTTTTATCATTATAGCATCCTGCTCCACATTCGCCCTAGCAAACAACCCATCTCCCCAACAGGATCAACAACGAAGTTTTATCGAACTCAAAGACTTTACGAAAGAAGAAGTGAAAGGGATCGGATTTACGATTCCGCAACAACAATCCATCCATATCTCGGCAGTGGGAGGCGGACGGAAAAGTGCGTGGAAAGAATTCTGGGGAACACACGTCGGTTCAGACGACATGTATGCCGCCGGGTGGATCATCGATGCCAATACTCGGGAAGTTGTGTGGGTGATGACACGAAAAAATTCGAGCGGAAGAGATGAAAAGCGGGTGTGCGAAGAAGATATTTCTCTTAAGAAAGGGTCGTATGAAGTTTATTTTTCGGCGTACGGATTCTCCTACGGCTCGGCTTTCGATTATTCCTCGATGAACATCGATCGGCGTGAAAAGCGTGATGGCTCGAATCGGTTCGTTGAGAAATTCCTCGGCTGGTTCGACGATGATTACAAATCGCGCTATCATGATTTCATGGAATACGCGAAAGACGAATGGGGCATCGGACTTTCACAAACCGATAAGAACGGCGGGAAGATAGAACTGTTCAATGCTCCGATGAAACAGCACAATGTGATTTTTTCCGCAACCGGAATCGGGGACAATGCGTTCGTGAGGAAAAAATTATCTGTGTCGAGGGATGTCACGGTGAATGTCTATGCCATCGGGGAGGGGCGCAACAAGAATGAGGTGTTTGATTACGGGTGGATCACCAATGTTGCGACTCGTGAACGGGTATGGGAGATGAAGTATCAGAACGTGGAATATGCCGGAGGCGCCGACAAGAATATTCAGTTCAAAGGAGAGGTTCGATTACCGAAGGGTGAGTATGAAATTGATTATGTGACGGACGGTTCGCATTCGCGCGAGGATTGGAATATGACGCCGCCGTACGATCCGTTCAATTACGGGATCACGGTCTCCGTGCCGCACGAAGCCGATCAATCGGCAATCAGCGTATCCGATTTTTCCATGAACACGCAGAACATCATTGCGCAAATCACGCGCGTTCGGAACGATGCTTTTGAACAAACCGGATTCACATTGAAAACGGAAACCACGATCCATATTTATGCGCTCGGTGAAGCGGGTCATACCAAAGGAGAGCTTGCCGACTACGGATGGATCATCAATGCGAAGACCAGGGAACATGTCTGGACAATGGAAGCAGAACGGTCGTCCCACGCCGGCGGTGCATTGAAAAACAGATTGGTTGATGAAGTGATCACGCTGCCGAAGGGAAGCTATATCGCCTATTATCAAACCGATGATTCGCATGCGTACGGTGACTGGAACGATGACAAACCGTACGATGAAGAGTCGTACGGCATAACGATCACAGGCGTCGGTGAAAATTTTTCGATGAAGAACATTTCCAAATATGAAGAATCGACCTCCGACGACGTTATTGTTCAATTGATTCGTGTAGGTGATGACAGGCATGTCCATCAAAAATTCTCCCTCGATAAACCGACACGCATCCGCATCTATGCAATAGGAGAAGGGGTCGGCAATGAGATGGCGGATTACGGCTGGATCGAAAATGCAACGGATGGAGATATCGTCTGGGAAATGACCTACCGCTCAACGACACCTGCCGGCGGCGCACGGAAGAACAGACTCTACGATAAGACCATTCTGCTGGATAAAGGGGATTACGAAGCTCATTACCAGACTGACGATTCCCATGCCTTCAACGATTGGAACGATGATCCGCCGGAAGATCGCACACACTGGGGAATTACCATCTATAAGCAATAACAAGATATCATAACGAATGCGGTAAAGAAACGTCCTGCTCTGCGGGACGTTTTTGTTTTATCTTCACCCATTTTTTTTTATCTTTAACCACGTAACTTTTTGGAAACTTTTCCCTTGGAGAAATCCCTTTGTCAACAGCAGATATTTCACAACTTTCAATAGCGACAATTCGTACACTTGCGATCGACGGCGTTCAAAAGGCAAAATCGGGGCATCCCGGAATGCCGATGGGAGCTGCTCCGACAGCGTATGTGCTCTGGACCAAATTTCTCAAGCATAATCCCAAAAATCCCTCATGGCATAACCGCGATCGGTTCGTCCTCTCGGGAGGGCACGGCTCCATGCTGCTCTACAGTTTTCTGCATCTGACCGGGTACGATGTGACGCTGGATGATCTGCAGAAATTTCGGCAGATCGGGAGCAAAACACCGGGGCATCCGGAGTTCGGTCATACCGCCGGTGTTGAAATGACAACAGGACCGCTCGGTCAGGGATTCTCATCGAGTGTCGGCATGGCAATTGCACAAAAATATCTGGCGGCGACGTTCAATCGCCCCAATCACCCGATCGTCGATTATCGCATCTACACAATGTGCGGCGACGGTGACCTGATGGAAGGCGTCTCTTCGGAAGCGGCCTCCCTTGCCGGGCATCTCAAACTCGGGAATCTGATCTGTTTGTACGACGACAACAGCATCAGTATCGACGGTAAAACGGAGCTGTCATTTTCGGAAGATGTCGGACAACGGTTTGAAGCGTACGGCTGGCACGTGCAGACGGTGCACGACGGCAATAATCTTGAAAAGATTGAAACGGCGATCCGTCACGCGCAGCAGGTGACCGATAAACCGTCGTTGATCAAGGTGAAAACACATATCGGTTTTGGAAGTCCGCACAAACAAGACACCGCCGAAGCGCACGGATCCCCTCTGGGCGATGACGAAGTGAAACTGACGAAACAGGCGTACGGGTGGGATGAGAATAAATTTTTCTACATTCCGGACGAAGTGAAAGTGCATTTGCGCACGGCGATCGATGCCGGAGAAAAAAAAGAAACGGAATGGAAAAAGGAGTTCGAACAGTATAAAAAAGAATTTCCGGAATCTGCTGTGACGCTCGAAAATGCATGGAAGAAAAATTTCGGTGATGATTGGAAAAAATCACTTCCGCTCTTTACTTCCGAAAATGGAATGCTTGCGACGCGCGAAGCTTCCGGGAAAGTCCTTGCAGCGATCGCCCCACACCTCCCGACAATGCTCGGCGGTTCTGCCGATCTTACTCCGTCAAATAATACTTTTGTCAAAGGGATGGAAAATTTTCATCCTTCGAACTTTGCCGGACGGTACATTCGGTACGGCGTGCGTGAACATGCAATGGGATCGATCATGAACGGCATTGCACTCACCGAAGGGATGATCCCGTACGGCGGAACATTTCTTGTCTTTTCGGATTACATGCGTCCTGCGATCAGACTTGCAGCATTGATGGGCATCCGGCCGATCTATGTGTTTACGCATGACAGCATCGGACTCGGCGAAGACGGGCCGACGCATCAGCCGGTCGAACATTTCGCATCGCTCCGCGCCATCCCGAACATGACGGTGATCCGCCCTGCCGATGCCAACGAAACAGTCGTTGCATGGAAAACGGCGATCGAACACCGGAGCGGCCCTGTTGCGTTGACGTTGACGAGGCAGAAAGTTCCGCTGATCGATCGGGCCAAATATGCATCGGCGGAACATGCCGCCAAAGGAGCGTACATTCTTGCGGAAAATTCTCCTTCACCGGAAATTATTTTAATCGGAACCGGATCGGAACTGCAGTATGCACTCGGGGCCTATGAGCAATTAATTTCGGAGAATACAAAAGCGCGGCTTGTGAGCATGCCGTCATGGGAATTATTCGAACGGCAGCCGCAGCAGTATCGGGATTCCGTATTCCCGTCATCATGCGCGAACCGCCTCGCCGTTGAGGCCGGTGTCGAATTTGGCTGGCATAAATATGCCTCCGCCACTGTAACGATCAATTCATTCGGACAATCGGCGCCGTTCGAGGCACTCTATAAGCACTTCGGATTTACCGTGGATAATGTCCTTGCGAAAGCGAAGGAAATGCTGAAATAACATGCCGATCACTATCACCATCGATGTCATTCCGCTGCTGATCTCGAGCATTGTCTGTTTTGCATTGGGGGCCTTTTGGTTCTCGCCGGCATTGTTCGGCAGGAAATGGAAATCGCTTCGTGCCGTTCAGGATCATGAAGGCATTACACTAAGGTCATACTCCCTTAGCTTTATCGTAATAGTCATTTTGAATATTTTCATGTCGTTCATTGTCGATCTCACCCATGCCGCTACAATGTCCTCCGGCATTGTGATCGGCGTATTGATGTGGAGCGGCTTTTGTGCAACAACGGCTGCAATCCAGTTCTTATTCGAACGGAGGTCGCTGCCGTTATTCCTCATCACTTCGGGATATTCCCTTGTGCTCTGTGTTATTTCTGCTACACTGAATGCGTTATGGAGATGAAATGAAAAAATATATTTTCCTGTTAATGGTGATCGTATTCTCGTTTTCTATTTCGAAATCGAAGAAACCGTCACTCATCATCTACATTTCCGTCGATCAAATGCGTGCCGACTATATGGACCGTTACGACCGCTATTTTCATGGAGGGTTGAATCGGCTCTCTCAGGGGATCGTCTTTGCCAACGCAGATTTGAACTACGCGACAAGTGAAACCGGTCCGGGGCATGCGACACTTGGGACGGGATGTTATCCGTATAAAAGCGGAATTATTTCCAACGATTGGATCGATGAAAAATCGATGAAGGATGTCTACTGCGTTGCCGATTCGACAGCAGGAAAAGTTGACGGCATTGGCGGCGGATTCTCGCCTCGGAATCTGCAGGTAACGGCTATCGGCGATTGGTTGAAACGATCCTCTCCCGATTCCAAAGTGATCACCGCATCGGCAAAAGACCGCGCGGCGATCTT
>Ga0172379_10010226_pt1 | contig 11404 bp, 10 predicted proteins | sample GrowelOW334metaG_FD_119756 | JGI IMG/M metagenome (GOLD analysis project Ga0172379, IMG submission 119756) | Groundwater microbial communities from an aquifer near a municipal landfill in Southern Ontario, Canada - Groundwater well OW334 metaG | ecosystem: Environmental > Aquatic > Deep... | reverse complement strand
CTAAATCATTCTTTCTTTGTGTGTCTCTTGCTTTAGCTCTTGCTTTTCCAACAGAAACTAAAATCATTCCGGCAAGTATCCCGATAATAGCAATCACAACCAAGAGTTCGATTAATGTAAAGGCTTTAGAATATTTTTTCACATCCCTCCTTAAGAATATTTAGTTCAATTTATTTTATTATAACATAAGCTAAAAATAATAAAATATTATCAAAAATGTATTTGACCTAAAGCCTTGAAAGTTATATAATTATTTCAAATAAATATTTATCGTCTTGAAATCATGAAAGGATTTTATGAACAATTTAATCACGGTAGGCTTGGCTGCCCTTATAATCGGTGGAGCGATTGGTTTTATTATTCGCAAATTTACGTCTCAAAAATCAATAATCGATGCAGAGACAAAAAATCGTGAACTTTTAATTTCAGCTAAAGATGAAGCATTAAAAATCAAAGAAGAAGCTAAAAAAGAATCGGAAAAACGACAATCATATCTTGAAGAAATTGAAAAAAATCTAAGAAGAAGAGAAGAGTCTTTGGACAAAAGATCCGAAATTTTAGATGGTGAAAAAACGCAAATTACCCAAAGATTAGAGGAAGCAACCAAATTAAAAGAAGAAGCAAAAGAACTTAGAAAAGGACAAGATAAAGAACTTCAAAGAGTATCAAAACTAACAAAAGATGAAGCTCGAGATATTTTGCTTTCAAATGTTGAAAAAGAATATAAAGATGATCTAATTAGAAAAATCAAAGCAATTGAGGAATCAGTTAAGGAAACTGCAGACAATGAAGCCAAGAAAATAATTGGCGGAGCAATTCAGAGAATGTCAGGCGATCAAGCAACAGAAACAACCATTTCTTCGATTTCTCTTCCAAATGATGAGATGAAAGGCCGAATTATCGGAAAAGAAGGAAGAAATATTCAAATTTTCGAGAAAGTAACTGGAACGGATTTGATTGTTGATGATACTCCTGATACTGTTGTTGTTTCTTGCTTTAATCCGGTTAGACGCGCTACTGGGGTTCTTGCCCTTCAAAAACTGGTAGCTGATGGTAGGATTAATCCAACCTCAATTGAAGAAACATATAAAAAGGCTCAAGAAGAAATTACCCAGCAAATAAAAGAAGCTGGGGAAGAAGCTGCTTATGAACTTTCGCTTCCCGGTTTGCATCCAGACTTATTAAAAGTTTTAGGTCAGCTTAAATTCAGAACTTCTTATGGTCAAAATGTTTTAAGACATTCAATCGAAACTGCTTTCTTAGGAATAATGATTGCCGAGGAAATCGGAGCAGATGTTAATATTGTGAAAAAAGCCGGACTGCTTCACGATATTGGTAAAGCAGTTGATCACGATGTGCCGGGAGCACACTGGAAAATTTCATCTGATATTTTGAAAAAATTCGGACTTTCCGGAAATGTGATCAATGCTGTTGAAGCTCATCATGGCGATGTTGATCCAAAATCAGTTGAAGCTATTATTGTTAAAATTGCTGATGCGATTTCCGGTGCAAGACCGGGTGCGAGAAGAGAATCATTTGAGTCTTATGTGAAAAGACTTACTGATCTTGAAAACATTACCAATTCATTTAAAGGCGTTGAAAAATCTTATGCGATTCAAGCTGGTCGTGAAGTTAGAATTTTAGTTAGACCTGAAGAAATTGATGATCTTCAAGCTCTCAAGCTGGCCAAAGATATTGCTAAGAAAATTGAACAGGATATGCAATATCCGGGTGTAATTAGAGTTAATGTCATTCGTGAAATTAGAGCAACGGAATATGCAAAATAAATTTCTAATTTCTAATTTCTAATTTCTAACTAATTAATAAATGGCAGAAATTAACAAACAAAAATTTGATTTAGAAGAAAGAACCGCAAAATTTGGGGAAGAGGTAATTAGATTTGTTAAAGCAATTCCTAAAAATGAGATCACAAGTCCATTAATAAATCAGTTAGTAAGATCATCGACAAGTGTTGGTGCAAATTACTGCGAAGCAGATGATGCTGAATCAAAAAAAGATTTTACTCACAAATTAAAAATTTGCAAAAAAGAAGCTAGAGAAACAAAACACTGGTTAAGAATGTTCGTTGTTTACGATCCCAATCTAAAGGATGAGGTAGCAAAATTATGGAATGAAGCTAGAGAATTAAATTTGATATTTAATGCAATTGTTAGAAAAACAGAAAATAAAAATTGTGATTATTAATTAATTCGTTTTATAGTTAGAAATTAGAAATTAGGAATTAGAAATTTATGAATATCCTATTTATCGGTGATATTGTTGGAAGACCGTCGCGTACTATAATAAAAAAACATTTATCTGAAATCAAAAGCGAATTTGATATTGATTTTACAATTGCAAATGGTGAAAATCTTGCTTCAGGCAAGGGGATGACTGAGCTTACATACAAAGAAATGATTGATGCCGGAATTGACTATTTTACTTCCGGAAATCATATTTGGGCGAAAAAAGAATTTGTTGAAATGCTCAATTTGAAAAACTTAAAAGTTGTAAGGCCGGCAAATTATCCCGATAATGTCCCCGGTAAAGGATATGAAGTAGTGCGAACTCCGAAAGGCAAGATTGCAATTATTAATTTAATTGGTCGTGTATTTTTCGCAAATTCTTTTGAAAGTCCATTTAAAATTGCTGATGAAATATTAAAAAAAATCGATAATGTTGACGCAATAATTGTTGATTTTCATGCCGAAGCAACCAGTGAAAAAGTTTCTCTTGGTTATTATCTTGACGGCAAAGTAACGGCAGTTGTTGGAACTCATACGCACATTCAAACTGCTGATGAAAGAATCTTGCCTAAAGGTACTGCTTATATCACAGATGCCGGAATGGTTGGTCCGCTTAATTCAAGTCTTGGCGCTGATTTACATGCTTTTACTCAAGGATTTTTATATCAAACTCCGGTAAAATATGCTGTTTCTGATGATAAAGAAGTTGTGTTTAACGGTGTTGTGATTGAAACAGGTGAAAATAAACTTGCTCAAAAAATCGAACGAATAAGTAGAGTGTATAATTTAGAGTAATTTTAGGAGGCTTATGAATAAAGAAGAATTAATCAATCAATTGGCGCAAAGGATGAATGCCGATCAGAAAACTGCCCAAAACTTTGTTGAATCATTTATTTCTTTGATCCAAGATTCTATCTCAAAAGGTGATTCTGTATTTATTCCCGAACTTGGAACTTTTGAACCTAAAGTAAATAAGTAATTTGGTGCTCCCACCAAGAATCGAACTTGGATCTAGGGCTTAGGAGTCCCTTGTTCTATCCGTTGAACTATGGGAGCAATGACTACATTATAGCATTTTTTAGAGTATAATAAAATAGTCGAGAGTAAGATCATCCGTAGATCATGTAGTTCGGTTTGTCCGCCGAAGCTTGAGTCGGGATATAGCGCAGCTTGGTAGCGCGCATCGTTCGGGACGATGAGGTCGTCAGTTCAAATCTGACTATCCCGACCATTTTCCAAATCTCCACTTGATCCAGTAATTTTTTTCCAGTCCTCATATAAAGCGACTTTTGATAATATTTGTTTTAGTTACTCAACGAGTTTAATTTACGAGAAATATTGTTGTAAGCCATGACTAAGCTGCTCGTTGTATCTTTACTACCTGTATTTTTCTTATTTTAAGTAAAAAATAAAAGGATAAAATGGCAACTTGTCAGCTGTTTATTTTTTAAAAAATATGATATGATTCTTTTGTGAATGTAATTGAAGTTAAAAATCTAATCAAAAAATATAAAGATCTTACAGCTGTTAATGATATTTCTTTTGAAGTAAAAGAAGGTGAGATTTTTGGTTTGCTTGGTGAAAATGGAGCTGGTAAAACTACTACTCTTGAAATGATTGAAGGATTAAGGCGTCCGACTTCCGGCACAATCGAGATTTTAGGCAATGAACTTCACAATGGAAATAATAACACTGTCAAGGAGCAGATCGGAGTCCAGCTGCAATCCTCTGCCTATTATAATTTTTTAAATCTTGAAGAAATTTTAGATCTTTTTGGAAGTTTTTATTCAAAACATCAAGATCCGCATAAGCTGCTTAAAATGGTTGACTTGGAAGACAAGACTAAGTCGTTGATTGGCAGTCTTTCCGGCGGACAAAAACAACGATTTTCTATTGTGGCCAGCTTGGTTAATAATCCCAAAATTGTATTTTTAGATGAGCCGACTACTGGACTTGATCCGGTTGCCAGAAGGCATCTTTGGGATCTTATTTCAGATATAAAATCACAAGGTAAGACAATTATTTTGACAACTCATTATATGGAAGAAGCGGAAATATTGTGTGATCGGATTGCAATTATGGATCAAGGAAAAATTGTTGCAATGGGCGAGACTCATAAACTTATTGAGCAAACTGAAAAACCATTTAAAATGGATTTTATTTCACATAAGATTTCAAATAGTATTATTGAAAAGATTTCCAAGCTCGGAATAGTTGATAAGGTTTTGGGGAAATCAGGACACTATGAAGCTAAATTCAAAAATCAATCCGATTTAAATGTTGCTATTGGTTTGATTCAAAAAGAAGATCCGGAAAGTTTTACCGTTGGCCGAGCATCGCTTGAAGATTTATTTATAGAATTAACAGGAAAAAGAATTAGCGAAGGAGAAAATGCTTAAATTGTTTTTAACAGATTTAAAAATGATGTTAAGAAATAGACAAGCTTTTTTTTGGAGTTTGATGTTTCCTTTAATGTTTACGGGAATATTTGGTCTTTTCTTTGGTGGGAACAGTAGTATTGCCGGATCGATTGTAATAAAAAATAATAGCAAAACCGAGTTGGCGCAAAATCTTGAAAAAACACTTGTTGATTCAAAGGTATTTGACATTAAAAATGAAACAAATGTTGACACTGCAAAAGAATTGGTAAAAAAAGGACAACTTTCTGCTGTTGTCATTGTTCCTGAATCTTTTGGTGAGCTTACGCCAAATGCTGATAATAAAGTTAATATTTATTACGATCAAGGTAATGCTCAAGCAAATGCAACGCTTTCCGGAATAATTTCACAATATTTAACCGTATCAAATCTCAAGGTGCAAAATGCTAAGCCAATTTTTGGGATTGAAGAAGAAAAATCAAATCAGCGAACTCTAAATTATTTTGATTTCGTTCTGGCCGGAGTATTGGGCATGGCCTTGATGAACTCTTCAATTATTGGTATTGCCGTTGGAATGGCAAAATATCGTGAGGATAAAATCTTGAAAAGAATCACAACTACTCCTCTTAAAACATGGAAATTTATCATCAGCGAAGTAATTACAAGGCTAGTCTTAAATGTGATTCAAATCGCGATTATTTTATCATTTGGAATTTTTGTATTTCACGCTCATATCTATGGAAGCATCCCATTGATATTTGCCCTTGCAATGATGGGAGGAATATTATTTCAATTGATCGGATTTGTAATTGCCAGTCTCTCAAAAACAACTCAAGCTGCCGAAGGAATGGCAACTGCAATTACTATTCCAATGATGTTTTTATCCGGCGTATTTTTTCCAATTGATTCGCTACCAAAATGGCTTGTTGGGTTTGTTCAAATCTTGCCGCTTGCCCCACTCCTTAGAATTATTCGCGGAGTTGCGCTCGATGCTACCTCGCCGTTTGTAAATCCAATTAATATGATAATAGTTACATCATGGATAATTGTTACCTTAATTTTTTCAGCGTATAAGTTTCGCTTGGCTGAAGAATAATAAAAATAATATTATGCTATAATATAATTAAGGATAATTAACCTAGGGGTTGCTATGAATAATAATAAAATTGTTTTAGACATTCCTGCTATGACAATAATTAAAGTTGTTGCTGTTCTCGCGGGAATTGCTCTTCTTTATGTCATTCGGGATGTGCTTGTTTTGTTTTTTATAGTTCTTGTTTTAGTAACAGCGCTTTCTCCAATTGTTGATCGGTGGAGTAAAAAAATGCCAAGGCAACTAGCTGTTTCAATTATTTATGTAATATTTTTAACCTTAGTAGCAGGAGCTGTTGTTCTTATTGGTAAACCGCTTATTTTGCAGCTTCAGTTATTAACTCAAAATATCCCAGAACTTATTGCAAAAGTTGCACCAGCCCTTAAAACCTACAAAGATATCGGTCAGCTTTCTCAAGAGGGACTTTCTAGCTTAACGTCAAATATTACTAATTTCGGTTCTTCAATTGTTTCAACTACTTTTAGTTTTCTAGGCGGTTTAGTGGCAATTTTTACTTTGATGGTTTTAAGTTTTTATCTTCTTTTGGAAGAAGAGGGAGCAAAAACTTTTTTCAAATCAATAATTCCTCCCGGTAAAAAAGAGTCAGTGATTGAAGCAATAAATAAAATTTCAATTAAGATGGGTTCGTGGCTTCGCGGCCAATTGACTTTAATTGTTTTAATTGGATTATTAGATCTGGTTGGGCTTTTAATACTTGGCGTGCCGTATGCCTTAACACTTGCAGTTTGGGCTGCTTTAACCGAATCAATTGCTTATGTCGGCCCTATTTTAGGAGCAATTCCGGCCATCATAATTGCTTATACAGTAAATCCATTGCTTGGTATTTTAGTAATTGCCTTATTTGTTTTAGTACAGCAAATCGAAGCGCAGTTCTTGGTCCCAAAAATAATGGGAAAAGCCGTTGGTCTGTCGCCTGTAATAATAATTCTTGCAATTCTAATCGGGGCAAAATTGTTTGGAGTTTTAGGGGTTGTGTTGGCTGTACCGGTTGCTGCTATAATTTCAGTTATTTATGAAGAATGGCCAAAACTCAAAGGTTTGGATTAATTGTTAATAAATTAAAAAAACACTTCAAATCGTTGAGGTGTTTTTTTATTTAAATCAGAATTGAATAATTTTAAATTGAAATTATCGAACCGTAAGACCGAGTTTTCTCTCTACTATTCGAAGACGATAATCAAGCTCGTCGGTTCTTGTGATAACTGCCCTATTGATATCTGCAAGATCGGTAACTTCCTTGCTAATAATTGATATTATTTCGTTTTTATTCGCTTCCATTTTTGAGGTTAATTTTTCTTCAACATCAAAAATCATTTTTTTAACGCCACCGATTTCTTGTTTAAACACTTGCTTAACACCACCAATTTCTTGCATTAATTCTTGCTTAACACCACCAATTTCTTGCATTAATTCTTGCTTAACACCACCAATTTCTTGCATTAATTCTTGCTTAACACCACCAATTTCTTGTTTAATTTCTTTTCGTAGTTCATTTTTTGTGGTTTCAGCTGAATCTTGAACTATGATTTTTATTTGTTGTAAGTCATTTTTATCTAAAGACATTTTTTCTCCTCTTTTACTCATCATATATAAACTGAACGCTTTGTCAAATTAAAAATCAAACTGGTGGGCGGTAGAGGATTCGAACCTCTGACCTCTTCAACGTCAATGAAGCGCTCTAACCAACTGAGCTAACCGCCCTCTAATTACCATATTATTATTGCAAAAAATTATCTAAAAATCAAGGTATTGATTCTTTGTTTCTCTTTTTAAGTTCTTTTTCAATAATTTTTGAAACTTGAAGCGCAGCATCTAAACTGCCGCGATTTGTTGAAATTATTAAATCGGCATATTTTTTTGATGGTCTGATATATTTCTCATGCATCGGTTTTACCATATTCATATACCATTCAATGTTATCTCGAAGATTTGAAGTTGTAACGCCGCGTTCGGAAATATCCCGCAGCAATCTTCGAGCAAGTCTAATGTCGCTATCTGCTTCAAGATAAACTTTTAAATCCATCAATTTTCGAATGGAAGGATTACAAAGTGCCAGTATCCCTTCCAAAACCATTACTGCTTTTGGCTCAAGATCGAGATGATGGCCCGATTGATGTTGGGTTACATAATCATAGGTCGGCGCATCAACATTTTCACCTTGAATTAATAATTGCAAATGTTTAAGCAGCAATTTTTCATTAAAAGCATCAGGCTCATCCATATTGGCTCTTTCCCATCTGCTTTTATTTCTAGCATCTGAAAAATTTTTATAATATTGATCTTGAGAAATAACTAAAATTTGACCATCAAAGCGATCTTTTATTGCATCGACAACAAATGTTTTACCCGAGGCAGTACCACCGGTAATCCCTATAATATAAGGTTTCATTAAATATATTATAACATTCTACCGATTGATATCAAAAGTAATGTTATTATCTTTAAGGCTGACTTCGACGGTTTTTCCATCAGAAATATCGCCTTTGATTATTGCAAGAGATAGTGGATTTAAAATCTCATTTTGAATTACTCTCTTAAGAGGCCTTGCGCCAAATGATGGATCGTACCCTTTTTCAGAAAGTTTTATTTTGACTTCGTCGGAAAAATTTACATTGATATTTTTGCCCAATAGGCGATTTGCAACTTTTTTAAGTTGTATTTCAACAATTGACAAGATATTTTCTCTAGTTAATGAATCAAAAATTATTATTTCATCAATTCGATTTAAAAATTCCGGTTTAAAATGACTGCGAACAGTTTTCATTACTTCTTGTTCCATTACCATTCGATCAGCTTGCTCACTTTGGCGAGGCTTGTATCCAATTTGACTTGATTTCCAAGACTGTATCATTGATGAACCAAGATTTGAAGTCATTATGATAATCGTATTTTTGAAATTAACTCGTCTTCCTTTAGCATCAGTCAGCTGCCCGTCATCTAAAATTTGCAGCAAAATATTCATTACATCAGGGTGAGCTTTTTCAATCTCGTCAAATAAAATTACAGAATATGGTCTGCGTCTTACTTTTTCGGTTAGTTGGCCGCCTTCTTCATATCCAACATATCCGGGCGGGGAACCGATAATTTTTGCGACTGTGTGTTTTTCCATATATTCTGTCATGTCAACGCGAATAAGTGCCGCTTCATTGTCAAATAAATATTCAGCTAATGTTTTTGCAAGCTCGGTTTTACCAACACCGGTTGGTCCAAGAAAAATAAATGATCCGATTGGTTTTGACTCTTCTGCAATGCCGGAGCGAGATCTGCGAATTGCATCAGCAACAACTTTAATAGCATGGTTTTGGTCAATAACTCTTTTGTGAAGTTCGGTCTCAATGTTTACTAATTTTTCCATTTCAGATTTTAGCATTTTTGTAATCTGAATTCCGGTCCAGCGGGAAATAACTTTTGCAATATCATGTTCATCTATTTCTTCTTTTAAAATGCCTTCATTTTTTTGAATCAGAGCCAATTTTTTTTGCAGTTTTAATAATTTTTCATCATTTTCCGGAATCTCGCTATATCTAATGCGAGCAACTTGATCAAACTCTCCTGTTCGTTCTAGTTTTTCAGCTTCGCTTTTTTTATTTTCAATATTTTTCTTAGTGTCTCTAATTTTTGTAATAATATTTTTTTCATTCTGCCATTTTGTTTGCAGTTCGCTAATTTTTTCCTTTAAATCTGCTAATTCTTTTTCAATTTCTAAAAGTTTTGCTTTAGAATCTTTAGTTTTCTCTTGTATTAATGCTTTTTTTTGAATCTGCATTTTAATTTCTTTTCGCTTTAATTGATCCAGTTCAATCGGCATTGAATCAATTTCCATTCGAAGTGAAGATGCAGCTTCATCAATTAGATCAATCGCTTTATCCGGTAAAAATCTATCTGTAATGTAGCGCGAGGACAATTCAGATGCAGCTACCAAAGCTGAATCAGTGATTCTTACTCCATGATGGACTTCATATTTTTCTTTAATGCCGCGCAAAATTGCAATAGTGTCTTCAACGCTAGGCTCCCCTACAAGTATTGGCTGGAATCTTCTTTCAAGCGCAGCATCTTTTTCAATATATTGCTGATATTCTTTTAGCGTCGTGGCGCCAATAGCATGCAGTTCGCCTCGAGCTAAAGCCGGTTTTAAAATATTTGATGCATCAATTGCTCCTTCAGCTCCACCGGCGCCGACAATAGTATGAAGTTCATCAATAAATAATATTATTTGACCGGCAGCTTGAGAAATTTCTTTAAGCACAGCTTTTAGTCTATTTTCAAATTCACCTCTAAATTTAGAACCGGCAACAAGAGTTCCGATGTCTAAAGATATAACTTTCTTATCTTTAATGCTTTCAGGCACATCGCCAGCCACAATTCTTTGAGCCAATCCTTCAACAATCGCTGTTTTTCCAGTGCCAGGCTCGCCGATTAGAACCGGATTATTTTTAGTTCGTCTTGATAATATTTGAATAACTCGTCTGATTTCATCATCTCGGCCAATGACTGGATCGAGTTTGTTTTCGTGAGCCTTTGATGTAAGGTCAATGCTGTATTTTTCAAGCGCTTGATATCTTTCTTCCGGTTCTTGGTCAAAGACTTGTTCTGATCCGCGCACATCCTTTAGCGCAATCATAATTTTTTCGGAATTTATTCCGTTTGAAGTTAAAATTTTTTGTGTATTTGACGGCACAATTAAAATTGCTAAAAGTAAATGTTCAGTCGAAATATAAGTATCTTTTAAATGTTTTGATTGATTTTTAGCTTCGATCATAGCTTGGTTTAATTCTTGCGTAACATATGTTGCCGCCATGATCTGACCGTTTTGAGCTGCTTTTGGTTGATTTAAAATTTCTTTTTCCAGTTCTTGCGCAATTTTACTAATCGGCGCTTCGATCTTTTCAAGAATAGGTAAAATAATACCTTCTTCCTGCTCAATAAGTGCCAAAATAAGATGAGCTACATCAAGATGTTGCTGCCCTCTTTCAGAAGCAATATTAACCGCGTCTTGCAATGCTTCAGTTGATTTTTTTGTTAAATCATTAAAATTCATATTATTCTAATTCAATATTTATTTTTCTTGGTATTGTCTTTTCTTTTTTAAGCGGAATTGTAATGGATAGAATACCATTTTTCAATCCGGCTTTAGCTTTTTCAGAAATGGTATTTTCCGGCAGCCCGATAGTTCGAGAAAAAGATCCATATATGATTTCTTGTTGATAAAAAGCAGTATTGGTTTCATCGCTTGTTAGCGATTTATTTCCGGAAAGAGTAATTGAGTCATCGTCTATTGCTAGATCAATGTCTGATAAATCAACGCCTGGCATTTCAGCCCTGACAATTAAATTTTCGTCTTTAATATACATTTCGATTTTAGGAAAAGCATGGTCATTTTCTCTAAGTTTTTCATCAAAAAGATCATCGAAAATTTTATTTGAGTTAAAATTAGGCTTGTTGTTTTTTTGATAATTTTGTTCAAATTCATTATGAATATTTGTTTCTTTCTCGAAAGGGATTGAATCAATATCAAGACAAAATAATTCATCAAGAGACATTTCAAAAAAATTTGCAATATCTAAAGCTAGCTCGATTGAAGGTAAGAATTTACCTGTTTCAACAGCAATAACGGATTGACGAGAAACACCAAGATTTTCAGCTAATTCTTGCTGGGTAAGTTCTTT
>Ga0172379_10010225_pt1 | contig 11404 bp, 5 predicted proteins | sample GrowelOW334metaG_FD_119756 | JGI IMG/M metagenome (GOLD analysis project Ga0172379, IMG submission 119756) | Groundwater microbial communities from an aquifer near a municipal landfill in Southern Ontario, Canada - Groundwater well OW334 metaG | ecosystem: Environmental > Aquatic > Deep... | reverse complement strand
CTAACCTCTGGTTTAGTTAAATGTCCAATAGGAAATAAAGTATGGGCTAATTGATATTGATTAAGCTGCCATAAGAAATAAGATTGATCTTTGTTTTTATCTACACCTTTAAGTAATTCTTCTTTTGGGTGTAGCCAATCTATATGTTTCACTCGGGCATAATGGCCGGTGGCTATCATATCTGCTCCCATAGCCAAAGCTTTATTTAAAAATAAACCAAATTTAATCTCTCGATTACATAACGTATCGGGATTAGGAGTTTCCCCTTTAGCATAACCATTAAATAAATAATCCACTACTTTGTTTTTGTATTCTTTCTGAAAATCAAAAGTATAAAAAGGAATCTCTATAGCTCGGGCTACGCTCTGGGCATCTTCTTGGTCTTTGACCCAAGGACAGCCACTTTCATTTGTTTCATCTGGGGCCCAATTCTTCATAAAAATGCCAGTGACATCATAGCCAGCCCTCTTTAAAAGAGCGGCGCTTGTAGCGCTATCTACTCCTCCTGACAGAGCACAAAATACTTTTAAATGCTTACTCATCGTGTTTCCGTATTTCTTAATAAGCTATATTCACAACCACAATACTTCTGCCTATAGATACCATATTTTTTAGTCAGTTCTAATCCTTTGTTATAAGCTGTTAATTTATCTAAAGGAAAGGTTTCGTAACGTAATCCCATTTTATCAGCTAATTTATTTCCCCAATCATTGATGAATTCAGTATCTTTATAACGATTGAAGCTTAGAGTTGTAGCGATACTATCGTATCCCAATTCCTTGGCTTTTGAAGCTAAATCATTCAATCTAAAAGCCAAACACTCTTTGCATCTTTCTTCATTTTCAAAATAACATTCAGGTCCTTTTACCAAATTTCTTTTTAAATAAATGAGCCAATTTTTACTATCGTATTCTCCCTCTATTAGGGCTATGCCATAAATTTTGGCAATTTTCTCTACTTCTCTAAATCTTCTCAGGTACTCACTGGGAGGATACAAATTAGGATTATAAAAATAGAGGGCTAAATTTTCAGCCCCCATTTTTAAATCGTGAATTAAATAATCAATAATTGGCAATCCACAAGGAGCGCAACAAATATGCAAAAGCATTTTGCTCATGCTTTTACTTTATCACTAATTCAGACTCTAATCAACGGAATTTTATGGTTGTGGCTTCCCGAATTCCTGAGCAACAAAAACAACAGTTTTTCCATTATAAACTCCTTCCATAGTAGCCATACCTATTTCTGTATAATGGGGATCAATTATATTTGCCTTATGACTAGGAGATTTCATCCAAGAAGGAAGAATATTTTGATAATTCTTGAAGTTTACAGCCAAATTCTCACCCGCATAACGATAATCATAGCCAGCTACCACAAACCAATGCCATGGTGACACTCCTGTAGGACTAACATGAGCAAAATAACCATTCTTAACCATATCTTGTACTTTAAGTTCTGCTACCCTATTTAAAGCTAAATTAACTTTAAGGGGTTTGAGTCCTAAAGCTATTCTCTCTGTATTGGTAGCTAAAATCATTTCTTCTACCATTCCGGAAGAATAATTGATTGCTCTAGCTGTTGAACTTAAAGAAAAACTACCGACAAGGCTTAAGACCAAAACACTCAAAAACAATTTTTTTGTAGATAACATAAAAAAGAGAGGCATGTCTATTCGACTTATCTACCTAGCCGAATAGACTGCCCCTCCTTGCAGTTATCTTCTAAAGTAAATAAGCGACCGGTTACGCCACTGACTCCCCATAGCTTTTAGGCGTCCAATTACAAGCTATGGATCAACGTCTTCGCCTATTTAAAATTTTTAACCAAACAAAAAAGACCTTTGTGAAGGTCTCAACCATTAGCTACTCTAAAAAGTAGTTGTGATCGGTTACACCATTGGCTCCCCGCAATCTAAGGTGTCCAATTAAGGATTGCGGATCAAAACCTTCACGAGCATTAGTATATATTCCTTTTTATATATTGTCAATAGATAAACAACTTATGGCATTTTACGCAATATGAATAAAAAAACAGAGGCTATTCCTAGCCCCTGTTTTTCAAATCAGTCTATTTTCTCTTTTTTAAGACTACGGCATATAGACCACCACCGATTACTATAAGTCCCAAGAATATTAAGAACCAATTAATATTCTTCTTCCCAGTTTCATCCAGAGTACCTAAAACAATTTCTTCTGGCTTAGTAGTAGCTGTAGTCACAGTGGTAGTTGTAGTTGTAGTAGCTTCTGTGGAGGCTCCTAATACTGATCCCTCTTCACCATAATTTCTAAACCCACCTATCTCATTAGTCAGGTCAGGCATAGCCAATCCCAATTCCGGACAAACTATAAGATTAATCTTTCTTTGAGTGGTTCTATAAACATAACCAGTAGGATCATTAGAACTTTCAAGCAGTCCTACATTTACCCATGGTTGTAAGACTTCATCTTTATAAGTTAATTGGAAAGTAACAACGGCATCATAATCGTCTTGGCTATAAATGCCATCAACAGGCAAATTAAGACCAAGGTATTCGTTAAGGAAGTGCTGTAATTTTATAACCTCTTCTGGATCATTATTAGCCCCAAGTTTTATGTATTTATAAAGATATAAATCACAGGTTCCAGTAGAAGCACCCAAAACTTCACCAGTGGGTCCAGTGCTTTCTGTGCTAGCCCCCGCTACTGTACCTGCACTAGTTGTAGTTGTAGTTGTGGTTGGATTCTCTCCGGTATAGGTAGGAGATGAACCGCCGCCAGTCGTACCAGCACTTGTGGTAGTTGTAGTAGTAGTAGAACTAGTAGAAGTTGATTCATAATTAAAGAAATTAACTATTGCAGTTTGTCCATCTACTACAGTAATTGTTTTACAAGGAGTAGGAGTTGTCCAACCTTCATGCCCAGTTGTAACTTCGCAAATTTGCGTTTCTCCAACCGGTATTCCTGGTAAAGTGTAGAAACCCAAATCAGTTTCACTAGAAGAAGTGGTAGTTTGGGGATTATCTTCGGCATCATTGCAATCGCCATCTTTATTTCTATCTACACATATATTCCAACCACTCAACCCACTTTCACTTCTTTCATCCCAATCGCCATCTTTATCTAAATCATTATATTTATGTCCAGAAACCGTTCCTGTTATTGGTTCACAAGAAGACCTTACAATATCAAGCTTGTAGAGAAGGCCTGCAGGATTAGATTCTGCCGTACTTCCTTGAGATGCCCAATTTTTAACTTCAAATTTGATGCTATTAGAACCAATATGAAGATTGGTGATATTATATTCATCTTGGCCTGCAAGATTATAATTAAATTCGGTCGTATCCTCTCCTACTGGAGTATCGTTAATCCATACTTTATACGAATTATCGGTTGAAATTTTTAATGTTGCCGAAGCTGGCACACCAACAATATCGAAGCTCTTTTTAAAGACATAGGTTTCATCTTGAGTAGGATTTTCTACATTATAAGTCCTCCAAATCCAATTGGCGTCATTAATAATTGCTGTCCAACCCGTATTAAGGTCCCATGCAAGAACAGCTTTTCCAAGAAGATTATCTAGGACATCAAAGACATCATCATTTGTATTGCTTACTATCACTACATTTTCACAAATCGGTGCTGGATTACAACCACTAACAGGGTCGCATCCATACACACATTGTAGTGGGCCACTATATACACATTGGCCGTTACTACATTTATTCGTGCCATTACAAACTGTTTCATCGTTTTCACAATCAGAATCTGAATCGCATGTAGGTTCTTGACCTGTAGAAACATTAAAAGCCACGCAGTAATAAGTATTGCCAACTTGCGGGGATCTTATGTAATCAAAGTTATCATAATTCAAAACATCTTTATCACAATAAAATTCAGCACTAATATCTTGAGAAGTATTATCACCCGTAAACGGAATGTAACCTGATTGATTAATTTCTCTCACTCTAATTTCTGAACCAAATGGTTCGTTAACGGTGGCAGGGGTAGCAATATTAAAAACGTTCCAGACCCCTCCAGCAGAACCAATTATGTTATCTCCTGGGTTAACGGTACCTGCAGGAGCCCATTCAAATCCCCAATCTAAAGCTGATCGGCAATGCTCTCTATGACTAGCTAAAAATTCTGAAGCAGTGTTTTGAGTTATATCTGGTCCACCAGCCCCCCAATTAGGAAGGTCTGTTTCGTTATCACAAATAATTTTAGAAGCCTGTATTATGACATTTTTGGGCTCTGTTTGTTCTGTTTGGCAAGTAGCTGAACAACCATCCCCGTCATTTGTATTTCCATCGTCACATTGCTCACCATCTTGATTAACTTTGCCGTCCCCACAAGCAGCTTCTTTTTCACAATCGAAAGAGCAGCCATCCCCATTCTGCGTATTCCCGTCATCGCATTCCTCTCCGGGCTCTAGAAAACTATTACCGCAAACAGGAGCAATACATGTCAATTTTACGTTGTCTATAAATGTACCCAATGAATCAGGGGTACCGTAATCACCAAATTTAATGTTGGTAGTAGTATTAGCTGCGATAAAATCATAAGAATGAGATGTCCAACCAGTATTGGAAGCACCTGTTCCACTTGCAGTAATTTCATCTTTTTGAGTATCATCTATAAAAACTCTAAGGATATTTTCAGTTTGATCAGTATCTGGTCTTGGAGAAAAATCAAAAGATAAATTATAGCGTGCGCCTACGGTAGTATTTGCATTCTGGTTAATAGATACTGAGGCTGGTTCATCAGTTAAAGAACCCGCAGGTCCATCCCAATCAGTATCTAATTCTGCATATTGACTACCTTCTGAAGGCGTCCAACCATTTACACCTTTATGCAATTCCAGATTAGCTATTTCTGGCCTGTTAACATCGTTATAAGACGGGGAACCATTTACCCAATCAACTAACCACTCTAAAAGCGATGTTCCCGAAGAGAAAATATCCCAGTTAGCATCCGTGCCAACAACTGGATTTTCAAAACTGCCGTTATTTAGTAAGTTTATAGAAGGATCGCAGGTATAAGTCGAACATTGATTATCACAATTACTTGTAGTGAAACGACCACCCTGAGTTTCTACACAACCGGCACCCGTAGGACTACAATCATAATGAGTTACGGGTAATTCTGTCTGACATGTAGATGAACAGCCATCCCCATTCTGCGTATTCCCGTCATCGCATTGCTCCCCATTATCTAAATTAGAATCACCACAAATAGGGACAACCTGTTCACAAGCATCACCAATACCATTCTGATTAGTGTCGATTTGGTCGGCATTGGCAATATTTGGACAGTTATCACAAACATCACCCACCCCATCACCATCAACATCTGTTTGGGTTGGATTAGCAACATTAGGGCAGTTATCACAAGTATTCCCGTAAGGGTCTGTATCCAAATTTAATTGGTCTGCATTAGGTGTGGTGGGACAGTTATCTGAAGAATCGGTAACTCCATCTTGGTCCCCATCAGCTGGTGGAGGATTACAGCCATTAACAGCATCGCAACCATATTGGCATTGTAAAGGAGAGCCCGACACGCATTGATGTGTCGCATTGCAAGTTTCTAATCCATTACAAACTGTGCCATCGGCACAATCTGTATTTGAATTACATTGAGGTACTATACAATTGTTATTCCATATAGCCTGCCCATTGGTGTCCCAGTTTTTACCAGTATATGTATGTTCAACATTGCCATAGACTGGTGTGCATTTCTGATGAGTAACAGCAGGAGCGGCATCTCTTTTTACGGTAACTTCGGAAGAGTCAATCTCGTTGCCAGGATTAGGATTGAATGTCCCAGGAAAGTGACTTGTGTAGTCATAAAACCCAGTATGGGTATCTTCTTGGACGGACAGTTTTACCTTGGTGATATAATAATCACCAACTGGATTAATAGTAACAGTCTTACGATTATCGGAATAATCTATAGAAACTTTGGTATTACTAAAGTCTGAACTTTTTGTATAAGTAGAAGGACCATCTGCAGTTACAGCCGGTTTATCAGTTGCTGTTACACAATCTTGTCCTGTTTGCTCCCATACAAGATAAGTAAATGGTGGAATAATATCATTGCTGTGCCCATCGTGACCTTGGGCAGTAGCGTTTTTATCGACACTATTAATAGTATATGAACCAGATCCGTTAGAATGGCAAATATCAATTTTTGGAGTGACAGCCCCCGCCGTTAAAATTTGTAAAAACCCTCCATTGGACGAAATCATAGAGAAAACCATGGCTACGGCCAATACTTTTGACCAAAATGTTTTTGTCATAATAATGCTTAAAATATTTATTATATATTATTAAAATTTAAGGTCTTAAGACCTTAGTGGTTACCCCTACAACTGGAGGGTAATAGAGATAACCACTAAAGCCTTAATTTTAAATACTAAAAAATTGGCGCCTTAAGCCAACTTAAATAAACCTCCAATCCTCCCGTTTATATTCTGGATGGTTCCCTTATCCCAGAAATGCTTAGAAACTAAATCTTGCATATTTTGTATCCGACCCCATCCGCCTCCAGACAGATGGATAACAGACTATTTTAATATTCTTGATCTCCCTTAATTGAAATGACTTAAATTACTATAAATTTAAAAAACCAGCTCTTAAAATAAAGCCGGTTTTGCCATTGACTCGCCATAGTCCTAAGGCAACCAATATATAGACTATGGGTCTTTGTCTCTTTAGAACTAATTTGATTTAAATGAACAAGTTTATTTAAGAATTATTTTAGTGTTTTGTCAAGGAAGTTATCCACAGGGTAAACTTCTCTAAATCTAATAAACATGCAATTGATTAGTTTATAATTGAAAATACAGAAGAATTAATAAAATAAAAACCACTCTGGAAAGAGTGGCTTTTAATTGAAACTAAATAGATTTTAACTATTTAACAATTCTCTTGTTAAGGGACCAACGAAACCAGTAACTGATAAATTATTGGCAGTCTGAAGTGCTTTTACAGCTTCTTCTGTTTGCCAACCAAAATAACCAGAAACTACACCAGAGAAGTAACCTTTTTGAGCCAAGAGAGATTGAAGCTCTTTAACATCTTCATTTTCCATCCCGTAACCTAAGTTAATTTCAAAGATATGTGTTCCGATGCCTTTAACATTTGGACAGATAGGAAAGGTACTTATGCTTTTGGATATATATTGACTAATTAGAGATGCATCAAGACTATTCACAACTCCATCTAGATTAACATTAGCTCTTCTCTGTTGCTCAGAAGTAAGTCTGGTTAACATAATTGGATAATTAGCCACTATTTCAGTATCAGAAGAAGTAATGTAACCATCTAAATCTACATCTCCATAGCCGCTACAGGGTGATTGAATATAGGCCCCCATTATTTTACAAGCTCCATCATAGCAAGTCTCTCCAACTCCACAAGTATGGTAACTTAGCATATAAGCACTCATGGCGTTGCTATCTGGATAATTGGTTGGATTTGGATTAGCTAAACAATTATATTCTTGGACCATATTAGAACCTTGGCAATAATCTGTATAGATCCATTGACCACCTGCAGCAGTTTTTATAGTAATAGTTCCTTTCTGATACATAGCATCACCACCATCTGTATCTGTACAGGTAATTGTCGAAGTAGGATTTATTGTAATTGTAAGATTACCGGTTCCGGTTACTCCTTTTGAATCAGTAACTTTTACGTTAATTGTATGTAAACCAGATTGAGTCCATTTATAATTACCAACATTACTATCGGAATAAGAAGAAACTAATCCATCGGTGGACCACACGAATGAATAAGGATAAGCCCCACCAGTAATATTGGCTATATACTGGCTTGTCTGATTAATGGAAAGATATGTTGAACCAGAAATAAACACGGTTGGAACCGAAGCAATGCATGTTTTTTGACATGTTCCCCTACTACCTAAAATATTTGCAGGGGGTGGGCACAAAGTTAAACCAGAACAACAGTTTTGAGTAAAACCAATGGGGGTAACAGAAATACTGTCCCCCTCGGAAATGCAGGCCATAAGTGTAGTGGTAGTATTTGGAACGGTAGTAGTAGTAACAGTTGTGCTGTCAGTAGTAATCTGACACTTTCCATCTATATTCAGACAATAAGAACCTGTTGAAGGCATTACATCGGCACAATATACATTGGCCATAGACGTGCTAGCCCTATTAATACAGCTATTCCCACACCAGCCACACTGAATGATGGCGCTACTAGGAGGAATGGTGGGATTATTTTTTACTGCCATTAATTGCTGAAGTTGCGTTTGTAATTGTCTAATCATTTCCATCAACATCTGAATAAGCTGAGTATTTAAGGCTGTAACACTAGTTTGATTAGATGCGCTAGTAACAGCATTAGAAATAGCTGGAGCTCCGCCCACGGCTACTAACATAGAAGCTATGAGAACCATTCCAAAAAGAAAACTGATTTTTTTCTTTTGTTTCATATTCTTAAAAAATTTTTATTAAAAAATTATTAAAATGATTATATTACTACGTTAATAGTATAGCCCCCCCCGAAACGTGTCAAGATAAAACGAGTACTTAAAATCCAGTTTGTTAATTCGTAAATTGAAAATTGTAAGTAGGAACTACTTACCTAGGATTGTATCTAAGATATTTTTTAATTTTTTAGTGTCCACGTTCTGTTTATTAGGACGACCGCTAGTTGTAGCTCTTATCGCATCTGTATGTTTATCTGGTTTGGCTGTGAAAGAAGCAGGAACTACATTTTTGGTCACACTGTCTAAAGCTTCTATTTTCCCCTCTTTTATTTTTTCCAAGCACTCAGAACAATAGACCGGCCTATTGGCATCTGGTTCAAAGGGTACACTAATGGGTTTAGCACAAAGAGAACATTTAGTTACCCAACGAGTTTTTTCTTTTGTTGATTCCTTATTACCGCTACTTCCTCTATTTATCTCGGGGACGGGATTTTCTACATCTAATCCATAATTATAAACACTCCAGTCACTGATTATTTTTTCTACATCATCCTTGTGCCCGCTATAAAGACTCCGAGAATACTCTTTTATTTTGTCACGATTAGCAAATTTAATTCTACTAAACGGCGGAATATTAATGGCTGAAAATGGCTCCGAAACATAACCATCAACCATTAGACGCATATAGAAATTAAAGTTGGGCAAGTTGGAGATATCTATAGCACTAAATTGGCGTTTACATTCATTTTCAAAATACATGGCATCCTCTATACCTAAACGATATAGAACCATTGTGCCGACGTTACCAATAATAGCGTCTCTCACCGTATCGTTAAGCTGAGCCACATACTGATGGGCCATTATGAGATTTAAATGGTACTTACGAGCTTCAGACAAGATATTGGCGAAAGAATCGGTAGAGAAATTCTGGAACTCGTCTACATATAAATAGAAATCGGGGCGCTCTTCTTCGGGCACATTTACTCGAGACATAGCTGCTAACTGCAGCTCAGTAATGAGAATAGCTCCTAAAAGGGCAGAATTGTCCTCCCCTATCAATCCCTTAGAAAGATTAACTATTAATATCTTGCCATTGTCTATAATCTCCCTGAGATTAATTTTACTATGCGTCTGACCAATGATATTTCTAATTAAAGGATTAGAAATAAATTGACCTATTTTATTTTGGATAGCGGCCACCGCCTCTGTTTGGTATTTTTCATTATAGTTAGCAAACTCGTTTACCCAGAAAGATTTGACCATTGGGTCTTTGACGTAATCTACAACTACCTGACGATAATTCTTATCGCTCAACATTCTGTTAATACTAAGAAGGGTTGTATCTGGATACTCTAAAAGAGCCAATAAAGTATTATTTAAAATGTATTCCATCCTGGCAGACCAAACATCTGGCCATATCTTTTTAAATACCGCCATAAGTCCAGAACTAATTAAGTGACGAGACTCAGGAGTGGCATCTTCCATAACGTTGAAAGAAATGGGCCAATCCAAATCGCTAGGGTTAAAATAAACTACATCTTTGATACGCTCTTCGGGAATATAATCCAACATCAGATCTGCGAACTCACCATGAGGGTCTATTATACCTAAGCCAGAACCATTTTTAATATCGGCTATGGCCATATTCTCCATAATGGTAGTTTTACCAGTACCAGTCTGTCCGATAATATACATATGACGACGTCTATCTTTGGCCTTAATTCCAAATTTAGTGAGTTCCCCTCTAAAATTAGTCATTCCTAAGGGAATGAGTTGATCGTCTTCTACTATAAAAGATTTTTTAATTGGAATATCTTCTGTCATAAGGTTTAATCAGAAATAATAGGTAAATTAATAGGTGGTTTCCCTGTATTACTCACTAGTCTGCCCATGGAAGGTGCCTGGACGGCATTAATAGGCATATGGAACATAGTAGCCAGCTCTTCTACGTCAAATATACTTCCTTTTTTAATCATACTTCTTTTCTTACCGTTCTGCATTAGATTTCTCTTACGCATAAGATTGCGTCTCTCGGCAAACCAACTTCTGTCTTTAAGAGAAAAACCATCGCTATGAAAAAGTCCCTTTAAAGAAATATTTATATCCTTATTGGCATCAAAAGAATTTAGATTTTGAGTACTAAATTGTTTTAAATAGCTTTCTACTACAAATTTAGTATTTTTAGAAAAAATTTCTTTAGGCGCTATATAACAAGCTCTGATACCACCATTAAAACCTAACTTGGCAATCTTTTCTCCGATTTTATCAGCTACTTCTCTTTCGACTGCACTTAATTGAGTATTTTTTGGTTCTCCCTTCTTCTCTTCACTCCAAATAGGAGCTCTAAAGGCTCCTAAGAAAAGATTCTCAAAAAATTCCATAAGACCAGCTACAAAACCTAATGGTTTATTGGCCTCTGGCCGCCCCATGGCTTTGTTAATAATCTTAAGGCCACTTTCTTTCCATTTATCATCAGAAGCTTTGATTATCATCTGAACAGTTAAAAGTTCTTTGTCTTTTAACTTACTCATCATTTCGGCCACAGAAGAAAGTGGGTCTAATCTTTTTTCTTCTTTAGGATCTTCAAAATCTGGATAAGTAATCAAAGGATAGGCGCTATCTGCTTTTAAAATATATTCACCTCCCCAAAAATCATAGCTACTATTAGGAACAATTGGTGGCCAAGACTCAAAGTAATCCTTCATCACTTCTATGCTACTGGTTGGATATTGAGAATAAAATAGGGCTTTAATGTAATCTGTATACTTTTTTAAAACGCGTACGTAGAAGTACATTTGGCCACCATAGCCCACTAATTCAAAACTAAACCAATCAGGAACTGGTTCTTTTGCCGGAGCAGCATGAATGGCAGAAAAGATTTCTTCCATGGCTCTAGGTGTTTTAAAAATATCTCTACTTGGAAGAATCACTAAATTAACCCACTCTAGAGCATCGGATTTTTTCTT
>Ga0172379_10010224_pt1 | contig 11404 bp, 9 predicted proteins | sample GrowelOW334metaG_FD_119756 | JGI IMG/M metagenome (GOLD analysis project Ga0172379, IMG submission 119756) | Groundwater microbial communities from an aquifer near a municipal landfill in Southern Ontario, Canada - Groundwater well OW334 metaG | ecosystem: Environmental > Aquatic > Deep... | reverse complement strand
TTCCGTGAATAAAAGGGAGACAGCTTTATGAACGTTAAGAAACTAACAGGGAGCGCGGCTGCGTGTGCCGCGGCATTTTTAATTTTTTCATCCGGAGCCGTAGCCGCCTGGGACTTCAGCTTTCTTCAGACTAAGACTCCCTCGCTGAAAACGGATATCAATAACGGCGGCAACTCCGGAGCGGCCTCCGCCTCCGTCATAACGGCGCAAAGCGGCCCCGCGTCCGGCACAAGCTGCGCGGATTTTGAAGGATTTAATAGTCTCTATGACCCCCTCTACCGGGAAGGCTCAAAAGCTCTCCTGCAAAAAGCGCTGGACGCGGATAAGCTTAAGCCCGAACCCTGCGCCCCTGTCCGTCCGTCCTCTATGAGGGACGCTCCGGCCGACATTCCGGCTAAAACCGGACGCCCGGTCCCCGCGCTTAACAACGGCGTGAATAACTCTCCGGTTTTGCCGGTAAAAAAGAACCGGCTTATAAAAATGATCCCGGTGGACCCCGTAAAAGCGAAGTCTACGCTATAGCCCGCGTCCCTTACCCTTCGAAATCGGCGTTTGCCAATTTCCATTGCGTGCCCTTCTGATAATTCATAGAATAAGCCTGCTGTCATTTTCCTTCGGAGGCGATCATGTTCAGAGACACGGCTAATCTGTTTGTCGAGCCCATTCTGGGCGTTTGGAGGATCTTTGCGGAGTATATCCCGAATATAATAGCGGCGCTTCTCTTTGTTCTCTTCGGCCTGTTCATTGCCAGGGTCCTGAGTTCGCTCCTCGAACAGTTCCTGAGGAAGATCAAGCTGGATTCCTACACGAGTCAGATCGGGGTAAATGAGATCATGATGCGTTTCGGTTTCGGCCGTTCGCCTGTCGCCATTCTGGGCTTCATAGTCTACTGGTCGCTTATTCTGGTGTTCTTCGTTTCCGCCGCCAATATCCTGAATCTGACCGTTATTTCCGATATACTGGAACGTTTTATCGTCGGTTTTATTCCGAAGATCGCGGCCGCGATCTTTATCGCCTTCGGAGGGTTGATGTTCGCCAGGTTCATCTCCGATGTTGTGAGGAATTCAGCCACGGCTAATAACCTGCGGGGGGGAAGGTCGCTTTCCAAGATAGTTCATTTCGTGATCCTGGTGTTCACCGCGTTCGCGGCGGTGGAGCAGCTTGGGATAGAAATGAAGATCATCCGCTCCAGCATTCAGATCCTTATCGGTTCTCTTGGTCTGGCGTTTGCCATCGCCGTGGGCCTGGGCGCCAAGGACATAGCGCACGGTATAATAAGGGGCATGCTGACCGAGAATAAGGAAGAGAAATAAGGCAAACAGCTGAACTGTTTTAAAATTGAAAAGCGGCTGTGGTTAAAAACCACAGCCGCTTTTGTTTTTTTAACTCGGCCTTGATCCTTTAGCCTTTAGCCCTAATCCTTTCCCCTTAATCCAGATAATCCCTCAGCATTTTGCTGCGCGAGGGGTGGCGCAGCTTCCTGATCGCCTTGGCTTCTATCTGGCGTACGCGTTCGCGGGTGACGCGGAATATTTTTCCCACTTCTTCGAGGGTGCGGGGATAGCCGGATTCTATGCCGAACCGCAGCTTTATTATCTTGGCCTCTCTCTCCGTCAGCGTGTTAAGGATATTGGTGACTTCGCGGCGCCGCAGTAAATCCAGGGCGGAATGGGACGGCGGGAGCCCGGTCTTATCCTCTATGAAGTCCTCGAGATGGGAATCCTCATCCTCGCCGATCGGAGTGGAAAGCGAGATCGGGTCCTGCATGATCTTCAGGGCGTTCTTCACTTTGTCCATGGAGATATGCAGGTGCTTGGAGTACTCCTCAATGGCCGGGTCGCGGCCGAATTCCTGCCGGTATTTCCGCGTGACCTTCATCAGTTTTGAGACCAGTTCCTTCATGTGCACCGGTATGCGGATCGTGCGCGCCTGGTCGGCGATGGCGCGGTTGATGGACTGCCGTATCCACCAGGTGGCGTAGGTCGAGAATTTGAACCCGCGTTTGTACTCAAATTTTTCCACGGCTTTCATCAGGCCCAGGCCGCCTTCCTGTATCAGATCGGAAAGCTCCAGGTTGGAATTGACGTGTTTTTTGGCGATGGACACCACCAGCCGCAGGTTCGCTTTGATAAGCTTCAGCTTGTCCTGCAGGATCTGGTCTTCGAGGAACGTGATCTTATCGTTCAGCGTCATGAAATCGTCCGGACTTATGGGCAGCGTGCGGATAAGATGCTTTTCCCGCTCTTTTATGGCCGCGATGTTCTCCAGCGCCGCCTCTACCTCGGTGGGGTTGTAGCCCCACTTGGATTTAAAGGCGCCGGGCGTCATGCGGTTCCTGCGCACCAGTTCATGGTCGGCCCGGAACTTGTTCAGGTCGCCGTACTGCTTCTGATATCTTTCCAGTTCGGTGCGGTATTCCTTGATCTTGTGCGCCAGGTTCTTTATGCGGTTGGTGAGGCGTTTTATTTTTTCCTGGTTCAGATTCAGGTTGATAATGGTCTTTACGATCTCCTTGCGCTTATGGTCGATGATCGAGGCGATGTGCTTTTTCTGTTCGTTCGGCAGCTTGGGCTTGTTAAAGCGTTCGGTCAGCTTCGCGATCTCTTTTTCCGTCTTGGTTATCAGGTGCGCCACGTTCTTCATCTTGCGCTTCATGGCGGAGAGCTCGTGCGCGGATTTGCGGCCGCGGGGCATAAGCTCCTTGGTCGTCATCTCGTCCTGTTCGATCAGGGTCTCCCAGTTGCGGATCTCGCGCAGGGTTATCGGGGATTCCAGGACCAGCATGCGCAGTTCTTTTTCGCGCTCGCGCGAGTTGCGGGCCAGTGTGACTTCCTCGTCGCGCGTCAGGAGGGGAACCTTCCCCATCTCGGAGAGGTACATCCGGATCGAGTTGGAGACGTCCGGCGCGGCGTCCCATTCTTCCGTGTAGGCCTCGCGTTCCGCCGCCGCGACCAGTTTAAATTTCTTCCGGTCCACAACCTCGATGCCGAGGTCCTCAAGGGTGCCCATCAGCGTGTCGATCTCTTCGCTGGACATGGAGGCGTTGGTCAGAGAGCGGTTTATCTCCTCGAGCGTTATGTAGCCGTGCTCTTTGCCGAGTTCCACCAGGTCCCTTAAAGCCTTTCTTACCTGCGCCATAGTTTATCTCCTTGTTTACCGTAAGCGTAAAAACCGTAAATCGTAACTTCCGTGAAGAGTAAAGCGTGAAGCGTAAAGAGTTTACTGCACTGCATTCCTGCATTTACTCTTTACCCTTTACCCTTCACGCTTTACCGCCCTTATTCCTGCTCCGCGCTTTCCGCTCTCTTGTCAAGCCGTCCGGCTAAATTCCTGTATTCTTCAAGTTCGGCCGGCGTAAGCGAGGCTATGCGGCTTCTCAGGACTTTTTTCCTGCGTTCCAGCGCCATGCGTTTTATCATGCCGGCGGCCTTGGCCGCGTTCCGGGCCGTGTTCATTTCCGGGTCCAGTTCCTTCACCGAGAGCTGCAATATTATCCCCGCATACTCGGGGCACAATTCCGTGAGCCGGGTAATGACCTTCGTCGGAGCCTCTTCGGTCATGGTCCGCAGGGCCGTGAAAATTTTTTTTGAAACCGGGCTAAGGAAATCCGCTTCCTCAAGCTCTCTGGCGCAGTCCGTGAGAGCGGGGTCCTTCAGCAGCAGGTGCAGCATCCCGAGTTCCAGGTCGGGGGTTTCCGGAAGGGCGGGCGCGGGTTCGCCTGAAGGGGCGGCGCGGCGCGGCGCCTGGGTAAAAGCGGATCTTTTCTTCAGCTGGCGCAAAATGGATTCCTGGGTGACATCGAAGCGGGAAGAGAGTGTTTTAACCCATTCGCTCTTGAGTATTTCATCGCCTTGCTTTACCACGGTGTCCAGCAGCGATTCTATGAGCTTCGCTTTGTCCTGCGACGCCAGGGGGCCGGGGCGGCCGCGCAGCAGGGCCGAGATCCTGAACTCCAAAGGGTCCGCGGCCGAAGCAAGTTTGCCGTCGAAAGCTTCGCGTCCGTATTCGATCAGGTATTCGTCCGGGTCCAGGTTCTCTCCGAGGTCGGCGACCTTGACGTACATGCCGGCTTCCATGAAAATATCGGAAGCTCTGACGGAGGCGTTGATGCCGGCGTCGTCCGCGTCGAACATCAGGATAGTGTCCTTGGCGTACCGCTTGATGAAAGCCGCGTGGTCCGCGGATAAAGCCGTGCCCAGCGGCGCCACCGCGAAGGTCACTCCGTGCTGGTGGGCGGCTATAACGTCCATGTACCCTTCCAGGATCAGCAGGCGGCCCTCTTTGCGGACCTGGGGCAGGGCTTCGTAGATGCCGTAAAGCGTTCGGCGTTTTGAAAAAAGAGGCGTCTCGGGGGAATTAAGATACTTCGGCTGCTGCCCGTCCTCCGCTCTGCCGCCGAAGGCTATGACCTCTCCCGCGGCGTTGTGTATGGGAAACATGATGCGGTTTCTGAAATAGTCGGTAACCTGTCCGCTGTCCCTGACCGCGGCCAGACCGGCCGCGGCTATAAGCTCTTTTGAAAAACCCTTGCGCTCCAGTTCGGCGGTCAGGGACGGTTCGCCCGGAGCGAAACCGAGGCCGAAACGCTCCACGGAAGCCTTGTTTATCTTCCTGCCGCCCAGGTACAGCCGGGCTTTCTCGCCGTTGGAGGAGAACAGCAGCTTCCGGTAAAATTCCGCGGCGGCGGCCAGGACCTTCTTCATATCCAGTCTTTCGCGTTCCCTGGCGCTGAGCTGGCTGTATTCGGTCTCCTGCCACTGGATCCCGGCTTTCTGGGAAAGCTTTTTCAGGGACTCAACGAACGTAAGTCCCTCTATTTTCATGACGAACTTGAACATATCCCCGCCCTCGTTGCAGCCGAAACAATAGAAGATCTGTTTGTCCTGGCTGACCGTGAAGGAGGGGGTTTTTTCGCTGTGAAACGGGCAGACGGCCTTATAATTGCGCCCGGCCTTGCGGAGCGCGGGGATATAATCCCTCACAACATCGACGATGTCGAGTTTTTCCCTTATAGAATCTGAAACAGGATGAGAGGTCATGTTCCGGCCGCGTTTAAAAAGTGAAAACAGCCCCACACCAGCGGGTGGTGTGGGGATAAGTTTTCACAACCAGGAAGTTAATAAGACGGTCTTCTGCTCTTGCGCAGCTTGCGTCTCATCTCTTCGGATTTCTGCTTTCTTTTAAGGCTGGGGGAAAGGTAATGCTCCCGGCGCTTTATTTCCTTCAGAATGCCGTTCTTCTCGCATTCATGCTTAAAGCGTCTGAGGGCTTCCTCTATGTTCTCTTCATCCCTGAGTTTAATGAATACCACGAATATCACCACCTTTAAATCGGTTAGTAGAGATCGTTCTTTCAGCCGGGGGGCCAGTTCATCTTCCGCCCCGCGAGCAGGTGGTAGTGCAGATGGTCCACCGATTGTCCGGCTTTTTTCCCGTTATTGGAGACAAGCCTGAAATTGTCGGCCACGCCCAGTTTCTCGGCTATTTCCCTGACGGCGTACTGCAGTTTGCCCAGGAGCTCCGTGTCTTCAGGCGCCGCTTCCGAAAGCCGGGTTATATGCCTTTTCGGTATGATCAGGATATGAGTGGGGGCCTGCGGATTTAAGTCCTGGAAGGCCGCCAGTTCGTCCGTTTCATGTACGAACCGGGTGTCTATCTCGTGTCCGGCTATTTTACAGAAAATGCAGTCGCGCATTATTAATCCGTATATTTTATTAGTTTTGGGGCCATTAATCAACAGGTCTCCCATTTTGGTATGATTAGCCTTTATGAAAAGAATTGGGATGACCATTTTCAGGACGTTGCTCGCCGCCGCGGTTTTTCTGCCTGCAGGCGCCGAAGGCGCGGGCGTCCGGCCCGCGCCGGATTTCACGCTCTCTGTAATCCATGTGAATGACACTCATTCAAGGTTCGAGCCCTCCAGGACCAAGCTGTTCGTCGACCTGGAGGGGCGGCTAAAGGGCACAACCGTCTACGCGGAACTTGGCGGTTTCCCCCAGGTGGCGGAGGTCATAAACCGGCTTCGCGCCCGGGAGCCGAATCCGGTCCTTGTTCATGCCGGCGATCTGGTCCAGGGTTCGATTTATTTCAGCAAATACGGCGGAGAAGCGGATATGAGGTTCTGGAATCAGGTGAAGCCGGACCTCGCCACTTTCGGAAATCACGAGTTCGATAGAGGCGCTGATTTTCTTGCGAACATGGTTTTACGGAAAACAACTTTCCCGTTCGTCTCCTCCAATGTGGACTTCTCAGGGGAACCGGCGCTTGCCGGTATCGCTCCGGCGCCATGGATCATAAAAGAGTTCGGAAAGCAGCGGGTGGGTTTCACCGGCGCGACCCTCACGGACACCCCGTTCATTTCCGGCCCCGGAAAAAAAATAGTTTTCAATGATCCCGTGCTCCGGGTTCAGAAAGCCGCGGATGCATTGACACGGAAGGGGATAAACAAGATCGTTCTTCTCTCTCACCTCGGCTATGAGGCCGACAAGGCGCTGGCCGCCAAAACCACGGGTATAGATGTTATCGTCGGCGGACACACCCACACTTTGCTCGGGGACTGGAGCTCGGTCGGCCTTCCCACGGCGGGGCCCTATCCCACGGCGGTTAAAAATAAAATGGGGGACACCGTGCTTATCGTCCATGCCTGGGCGTGGGGCAGGATCGTAGGTGATCTGAAGGTGGATTTCGACCCCGCCGGTAAGATAATATCGTGGGACGGCGCCCCCGTTGCCGTGGTCGACAGCCGCTGGTTCCGTATTTATGACGTTCCCGATCCCGCCGGCGCGCCCAAGCGCCTGGAGCTTGTAAGGAACGGCGGCGTGGAAATAAAGGAATATAACGGGAAGGAGCTTGTCGCAGTGGGCGTCGGCCTTAAGGATTTTTATCTGAAATATTTTGCCGAACTGGAGGCGGCACTGGCCGGAAATCCGGCCATTGCGCTCACAGCCGGTGATCCCGCCGCGAATGCACTGGCCGCGGAATTCGCGGAGGGGGTCAGGGAAATGCGGGATCTCGTGGCCACCCGGGCGGGAGAGGGGCTGGAGCGCGGCCGGAACACGGGCCCCGGGCCTTTGATCGCCGATTCAATGCGGGCGAAGACCGGCGCCGGGATAGCTATATCCAATCTCGGCACTGTTCGCGCCGATCTGCCCCCGGGCCCGCTGACCGTGGCGCAGCTTTACGAAGTGCTTCCTTTCGGCGATACTCTGGTGCTCGTGAAGATAAAGGGCGCCGACGTTATGAAAATTATCGAGGATGGCATCGACCGGAGCCTGCAGGTATATGGAGAAAATTTTTCCGCAAATCCGCTGATCTATGTTTCAGGCCTTAAATTCGACGTGGATGTGAAAAAAACCAAAGGCGGCCGCCTCTCCGGTGTGCGGGTGCCGGAAGGAGCAGGCTACGGCGCTATCGATCCCGCCGCGACCTACACCGTGGTGGTGAACAGCTTTATCGCGGAGGGCGGGGATCTGAATGATACTTTGAAAAATATTCCCGGCAAGATCGACACCGGCTATATAGATGTCGAAGTTTTTCTGGATTTTGTGAAAGATAAGACCCTTGAAAACCAGGAACCCCGCATTGGCCTGAAAATTGCGGCTGAAAGTGTATCCCATTAAGTAAAATCGTGAAAAATATTTCGGCAATTTTCAGAAGGATAAAGGCTGAAGGATGAAGGAGAAGACAAGGGGAAAATTGAATTTTTTCCGCCCCTTAGCCTTTATCCTTCAGCCTTAAGCCTTTCTGTCAGAACTCGGACAGCGGGAGCACCGGTTCATTGAATTTTCGGGGGGTGGAGTCGGTCGGCAGGGTCGACTTTTTGTTTTTTCTTATCCGGACGGCCCAGACCCCGGCTTTCCGGGCCTGGATAACGTCAGAGTCGGAAACGGCGAAATAGAGCGTAAAAGATTTTTTTTCAAGAAGTTCGTATTTCCGGTTCTCGTCGTCGGCGAAATAGAAATCATCTGCCAGGTTTTTCCAGTTTTGCACCAGCGAGTCCGAGCCCGCGGGATCGCGCCGGCATATTACCGCCACTTTAAAACCGAATGTTTTCAGCAGCCAGGCCGTCAGCCACACCGCCGGTTTGGTTCGTTCCGACTTGTAGGCGCGGTTGACCGCGTTCCAATAATCCCCGGATCCCGGTTCTGTTTTCGCTTCCTGCGCGCTTTTGTAGGCTGGGGTGGAGAAGACCAGCCCGTCGTCGTATTCGAAACCGGCGCGAAGCCCCATTATCGTGAATACGCTGAAAAAAACGGCCCAGGTCGCCGCCAGGAAAGAAAATATTTTCAGCCGCAGCATCCATTTTTTTAGAAAGGTGTCCAGAGTTTGAAGCATAATGGGGACGTCAGTCGCTCCTGGTAATACGCTCGAGGTCGGGCTTCGGCGTCACGGTTCGGCGTGAAAAACACCAGCCCAGCACTTCCCGCAAAAGGCGTTTGGAATTGGCGAATTCCGTCGCGCTGGAGAGCAGGGAGTAATCTTTATCGTTCACTATTGAGTCCGGCACCGCCACCCGGTATATCTGGCCCGGTCTTACGGGTTCGCCTTCGATCATCAGCCGGTCCACCCCCGGTCCCTGCATCCGGATCTCCATGCCGGAAACGCTTATGTCCCCGGAAACCGTCTCTATCGCGCTTTTCAGGTCTTCCCCGCGTATCTTGACGAAAACCACGCTGGTGTCAAAGGGCAGCACCCGGTACAGATCTCCCGCGGTTACCGGCCCGGTCCGCAGGTCGCCGCCCAGCACGGAGTTGTTTATTATAGCGGCGTTGGACCTGGCCCAGCGTCTTATACAATCCGCCGTGAAATTGCCGAGGGGAGAGGCCGAACCCTCATACTTCAGCATGTCGGCGGAAATAGCGCCGACCCGCCTGGAAAAAAGTTTGGTTACCGTGCCGCGCTGCCTGCTTACGGTTTCCAGCGCCGCTTTGTCCTCGCCATACTTGTCCTTTTCCAGGCGTATGTCCGCCGCCCTTACTCTTACGAGGCGGCTCGTGCCCGGGTCCAGCGCCAGCTCTATTCGCGCGGCAGCTGCGAGCTTATGGGGCGCGGATACTATCCAGGTCCTGCCGATCCGCAGAGGTTTTTTCAGGCCCGGGTCGTCGGTTATCACCAGGTCCAGTCGCGGAAGCTTACACAGAAAAGAGGAGTAGAAGTCCTGCCCGGCCTGCTTCTGGGGATTGATCCCGAGGAGCAGCACGATAACGTCGGCTCCTCCTTCCTTAAGGACCCTGAGGGAGCGTTCGATTTCGTAGCTTTCTTTTTCTAATTTGTAGTTAGGAAGATAGCGCCGGACGCCGAACTTGTCCGGGTCCATGACGGTCACGGCTATAAATCCGATTCTGACGCCGCCGCGGGAAATGATCTGCTGGCTTTTCAGGAAAGACGGTTTTTTATCGGTTCGCAGGTAGAGGTTGGAGGCCAGGACCGCGCAGGAAGAAGCGCGTACCAGTTTTTCCAGATCGGCCGGAGAAAGCGTGAGGTCTTCCGGTCCCAGGGCCGATACCGCGTAGGGGACGGCGTTCATGCAGTCGGCGACCGCGGTTCCCTTAGTCAGGTAGCCTTCAGGCGTCTCGCTGAACCAGTTTCCGAGGTCCACGGCGAGCTTCGGGTTTTTTTCCTGGTCGTAAACTTTACGCAGGACCGCGTAGCCGCCGATTTCTCCCGCTTTCCCGCGGGCGTTCGGGTCCGGCCGCGCCCAGAGCCAGCCGCCGGAGCGCGCGGTGGCGTAGATCGTGATCTTGTCGGTGCGCGAGCAGGCTGAAAGGGAAAAGAGTATCAGGAACGCGGCGCAAAGCCGCAACGCCGACACGTTCCCCGCAGCTTTAGCTCCATGCCGCCTTGTCACTTCTGATCCCCCCGCTAATCCAGTTTAACGTACCTTCCGTCCGCCGGCATTTTTACCAGGGAATTCTCTCTGACGTCCTTTATCAGGATGTCCCGAATGGAAAGCATGGTGTCGTTGAGGTCCGTTCCTTCTTTGAAAGCCCTGCCGCCGGAGCCGCCGCCGGTCAGATAGTTGTTGGTGGCCACCGTGAATTCTTTCTCCGGAGATAAAGCCTTGCCGTCCCTTTCAAGTGTTACGCCGGAGGGATTGCCTTCCGGGGTAAGCCCGAATTTGACCGTCAGGCCGGAGAGCTGCATCCTCGCGCGGCCGCCGCGTAAATTGTCTTCTATAAGTTTCCGGACCTGGTCGCCGGTCATTTTCAGTTTTACCAGAGTGTTTTCGAAAGGCATGATCTGGTAAAGGTCGCGCATTTTGATAGCGCCTTTTTTCATGCCGGCCCTGATGCCGGCCGTGTTCTGGAAGGCCATATCGGCCCCGGTCTGGCGGCGCATGACGTCGGTCATCCAATTGCCTATCGGGGAATCAAGTCCGGCTTCGCCGCCCCCGAGCTCGGCCTCACTTTGTCCCAGGACCACCTCCATTGCCTTATCTACGGAAGAAACGAAGCCTTTCAGAATCTGTCTGACCGCGGGGTCTTCCCCTGTCATGTCGGTCCAAAGGGGGATGAGTTCGTCCTTGGCCCCTTTATATTTCCCGGTGGCGTCGTCAAATTCCAGATCGATTTTGCTGACATCGGTGAGTCCGTAGAAACTTTCGGCTATCAGGGCGCCGCTTTCCCTGTCCTGGTAACCTTTCATAAGGCCGAAATGATTGTGGCCTCCTATGACGACGTTCGCCCCGGCGGCCCTTGCTACCGCAAGCGTGCCGTGCCTTGCGTCTTCGGAGGTGAACGTCCATGTCGAAACGTCCACTTTCTGGCCTATATCGTCCGTTAATCCTATGTGGGCCAGGATCACTATGACGTCGGGGTTTAGCTTTTTCACTTCCCCGGTCCAGTAAGCGGCTTCGGCGGCTTCGTTCCTGAATTCCAGGTGTTTAACCAGAGCGGGCAGAGTCGAGGTCTCCGTGTGTCTGCCGGCCAGGCCGATCACCGCTATTTTTTTCCCGGCTTTTTCTATTATCGAGTAGGGTTTAAGGTAGGACGGTTCCTTCCCCGTGCTTTTAAGGTATACGTTGGCTCCCAGCCAGGGAAAGGCGGAGCTGGATACGAGAACCTTCAGGTTGTCTTCGCCGTAGTCAAAATCATGGTTGCCGATCAAGGCCGCCGAGTAGCCCAGCTGGTTCATCAGGCTTACAGTGGTCATGCCCTTGGTCAGATTTCCCTCCGGTGTGCCCTGGAAGGTATCGCCGGAATCAAGGAGCATATACGGGTTTTTCTCCCGCTTTACCAGCGAGGAAAGCGCGGCGAAGCCCCCTATGGTCCGGGTGGAATTGGCTTTGTCCCACACGGCTGGACGGGCGGAATACCAGCCGTGCACGTCGCTGGTATGGTAGATCGAGATGGTCAGCGCCGACAAACGGGACGCGGACGTTAAGATCAGAAGCGCCAGGATCAGGG
>Ga0172379_10010223_pt1 | contig 11405 bp, 13 predicted proteins | sample GrowelOW334metaG_FD_119756 | JGI IMG/M metagenome (GOLD analysis project Ga0172379, IMG submission 119756) | Groundwater microbial communities from an aquifer near a municipal landfill in Southern Ontario, Canada - Groundwater well OW334 metaG | ecosystem: Environmental > Aquatic > Deep... | reverse complement strand
GTAGTCATCCGACAGTAATCTGCGGACCAAAGCCTCGGTATTGGTGTTCTCCTCCACGCAACCTTCCTGGAACTTGTTGAACTCCTCGCGGGTTTGGCGGTCCAAGTCCTTGCGATCGACCACGAACAGGCATTTTCCAATTTCGGGATTATCCTTGAGCAGGGTTGAGGTCTTGAATGACGTCAGGGTCTTGCCGCTCCCCGTGGTGTGCCAGATGTACCCGTTTCCCCGGTTCTGCTGGATGCAGTCCATGATTGCCCGCACCGCATAGATCTGGTACGGGCGCATCATCAGGAGCTTTTGCTCGCTGGCCACCAGCACCATATACCGGCTGATCATCGCACCCAGGGTGCATTTTGCCAAAAACTGTTCGGCGAAGTCGTCCAGATGGGTTATTTTCTTGTTGGCTTCATCGGCAAACTGGTACAGGGGCAGAAACCGTTCATCTGCGTCAAAACTAAAATGGCGGGCGTTGTTATTGGCGAAATACCAAGTATCGCTGCGGTTGCTGACAATGAACAATTGCACAAAGCAAAGCAGGGTGCGCGAATAGCCGTTTCCCGGTTCATTCTTGTAATCCACGATCTGTTGCATGGCGCGCCGGGGGCTGATCGCCAGGGTTTTCAGCTCTATCTGCACAACAGGAACTCCGTTGATCAATAGCATGACATCATAGCGCTGGTGGCTGTTTTCGGTATTTATCCGGAGCTGATTCACCAGCTCGATAGAGTTCTTGCACCAATCCTTGATATTGACCAGGGTGAAATGCAGCGGGGTGCCATCTTCTCGCTCAAAAGTATTCCGTTCCCGCAGTATCCTGGCGGCGGTAAAAACATCGGCGCTGATGATCTCATCCAAGAGCCGGGCAAACTCTGAATCGAGCAGTCTGACATGGTTGAGCGCCTCGAACTTTTCCCGAAAGTTTTGCTTCAGGGCCGCCAGATCACGGATATCCTGGCGATAGGTGTACTTGAGCTCCTGAAGTTTGTTGATAAAAGCTTGTTCTATCTGGCTTTCGTTGGTCATGAGACTATCCTATACGAAATTTTTCAATAAATGAAGTCTGGCTATATATCGCTCAGTCTGCATTTTCCATAGATGAGATGATACAGGGTAGTATGAGGTAGAAAATTGTTTTCTGCCCTTTTTGATTCGCCAATAGTCCGAAAAGCTGCTAGGAATCTTGCTTCTCGAAGTCCAGCAGGAAGCGCCAGATGGGTACTACGTGTATGATGCCGGAATCGACCGTAAGATGGGTTTCGTCTCCACGGGTAACGATGGTGGCGTGGTCCAGGCCCAATTCAGACATGGCTTCGGCAAGGGCAACGGTTTCCCGTTTGTGGGTTCTGGGATCGGCCAGGGACTCACAGACCTGCACGAGGGTATGGGATTGGTCCTGAGAGCGGGTGATGAAATCGACCTCACGACCGGTTCTGGTTTTATAGTAGTAGATATCCGGTGTAACCCGTCGTAACGCCACAAAAACCAGATTTTCCAGCAGGTGACCGGAGTTGACCAGAATGCCGGAAGCAACCGACCGCACCAACGAATGGTCAATACAATACACCTTTTTCGGATTTGAGTTGGCCCTTGCAAGCGATGCATCGTAGATACGCACCGTGAACATGATGTAGGCATCATGGAACCATTCCAGATAATCCGCCACGGTCGATTTCGGCACCTTATGTCCCAGGGATTTAAGATACCCGGTCAGATTATTGATGGAGTACAGGGATCCGCTGTTATCCACCAGCCAATGCGCCAGATCGGCAACTGCCTTTGGATGCGAAATATCATGCCGCTCGACAAGATCCCGGAACAGCATGGCACCCCAGTATTCCTGATGTATCTTTATCCGTAGCCTGCTCTCGAGTCCCAGCACCTCGGGGAAGCCACCGGTTTCCCAATACTCCTCAAAGGCATTCTGGATGGTCAGGCGTTTTTTTGTTGACAAAGGGTCATGGCTATCAAGACCCTTATAGTCGAGATATTCCCGGAATGAAAACGGGAACAGTTCCCACGAAAGGGCACGGCCACGCATCTGGGTAGCAATTTCTTTCGCAAGCATGCGCGCTGAGGAACCAGTCAGGTACACCTCACATTTTTCAGTGCGCATCAAACGGTCAATGAATGGTTCCCAACCGAGCACAACCTGAATTTCGTCGAGAAAGCAGTAAACAGTTTCGGTATTCTTTTTCTCCGGGTACAACGAAAAGTAGGCTTCGAGGATAACACCTAGATTTTCATGCTGCAATGCATGCAGCCTGTCATCAAAAAAGTTCAGGTACAGGATGTTTTGCCGGGATACACCCGACGCTAGTAGTCTCTGTATGAGCTGGAACATCAGGGTCGATTTACCGCAGCGACGGACTCCGATACATATCCCGGCTTTCCCGGACACTGGCGGTATTTCAAGTCGCCTGTGTACACTTGCCGGCAGTATTGCCTCTTGGAAATCCATAAGAATTTCCCTGATTATATTGATCATGGAGCCACCTTTGGTAATGTACCACTTACCGCCCTAGCCGGTAATAATTATAGCCGATATTGCTATAAACTGGTAATAAATATTACCAGTTATATCATCAGTTAATCCCAAACGCTTTTGTACCCCTGGATTTTCCACTATCCAACGCGATATACGCATGATACCTTAATTGAATGGGCAAGCCAGAAAACGTCCGGTTTCTATGCCGGAATCAGGTTGCGTGGAAAGCGGTTTTCATTCTGATTTTTGGCGTCTCGGTTTTATGGGCTTTGGTGCTGTTCATTCCCCGGCGGGGGGATCCTGAAAAGGACCAGTATTTTTATCTGTTACTTTCCTTAGGCTTGGGAATAGACCTGCTGATCCTATACTCCGGACTCCTTCGGCGTTGGGCCAAAACCTGGATTGCCGATGGGGTCGTGTACAGTGATTATGCATCGCGGATGCTGGTACCCAGCTCCAAAAGGATGGAGTTGGCCGAAGTGCGGGAAGTGTGTTTCATTTTTAATGCGAGCCTCCACCGGAAAAAGCTTGCGTATCCGAATTCCAAAACCTTCAAACAGCTGAAGTCCCGGCTGGCTGAAAAAATCGATGCCCTGGTCACTTCCCGGCAGCTGACGGAATCCGCTTCCCTGGATGACGACAAGTACAACTTCCCTGCCTACTGCGGCAGGTTGATCCTGAAAGGCGGAGAGCATCAAACCTTACCCATCGATCTGAACGTGACCTTCTTCCGCGCCAGCCAGAAGGAAGTAAGAAAGTTCCTCACCTTCCTGCCTACAGAAACCCGCTATACCTGGCGTTTTGGAAGAGTATCCATCCCTTCAAAGGGTTCGATATTTTGAAACGGACCAAGGCATTTCAAGGCAGTCTACCAAGGACATCCGGATGGTGCTAATCCTTATCCTTGGCATTTTTACGCTGATAACGGTCACTGCCTTTGTGCTTTTTTATCGTCTGGCCAGAAAATCCAAGGAGGAGCCCTACGGTTATGGCTTCCTCGACAGATCAGGGAATGAAATCATCCCACCGATCTATGAGGAAGCCCAAGCTTTCAGCGAGGGCCTGGCAGCCGTAAGGGTAGGGGGGCTTTGGGGCTATATCGATACAGGCGGCCGCATGGTCATTCCCGCCGTGTACGGCAAGGCCCGGCCCTTTTCGGAGGGCTTGGCGGCGGTCCAGACCGACACCGGCTATTATTCCTCCCACTGGGGCTACATAAACAAGCAGGGTGAGATCTGCATCGAGCCGCGTTTCTGGGATGGCGGAAAGTTCAGCGGGGGCTATGCCCGGGTCACCCTGGATTTTCGGGACAAGGACGGCTTCGACACGCATAGCCACGGGTACATCGATCTTTCGGGCACGGTCGTGCTGGAAGACCCGGTCTGGACCACCTATATGGAGCCGACCCACTTCCATTCTGACGGACGCTTTCCGGTAGCGCTGAGCGGCGGTGTCTACGGCTTTTTCAATCTTGACGGCAAGCTGGTTGGAGACGTGAGTTTTGCGCAGATCCGCAGTTTTTCCTGCTCCCGGGCGGCGGTAGCTATTCGCACCCGCAACCCCGACGAGCTTAAGGGGGCGTTGAGCGAGTTGATGGGCGGCAGCGATGAAGGGCCTCTGGCATGGGGCTACATCGATACCGAGGGTGAGTGGATCGTGCCACCCCAGCTCGGCTATGCCGAGGATTTCCGGGAAGGTTTCGCCCTCGCCAATACCATGAACCAGTCGAAATATTCCCAAGGCGGCCATGTATTCTATGACGTCCATGGCGGCATGGTTCCGGGATCGCCCTTCTGCGGAGCGGATTCATTTTCCTATGGACTGGCGCCGGTAGTTACCGATGACTTCAGCGCTTTCTATATCGACAGTTCCGGCCAACGGGTCCTCGACCTTGAACCGCCATTGCGCCTGATTTCCGGCGGCACTTTTTACGACGGAATAGCCAAGGTGGCAATAAGCGGTGGAAGTACGGTTCCAACCGAATATTTCATGTTCAGCGACGGCAAGATTATTTTTTCCTTTCCGGCCAGCCGTTACCTGAAGCTTCAACCGGATTTCAGCGATGGCAGGAAGTGGTACGTCAGAAACGTGGAGGGGGACCCGAATATGGTGACTGCCCAGGAAGTGACAACCCAGATCAACATGACGGAAGCGGGCGAATACGACTCCTACCATGAATGGTCGCCGTCCTATGACCTGCAGGCAAAAGCCGGTGTTCTGGAAGGAATGATGGCGAATTGGGATTCGACCGAGCCCGAGGCAAGGCTGCTTATTCTGGACTTCCTCAGAAAGCTGAACAAGGACTGGATTGACAGCGCCCTCCCCATAACGGAAGTCGTTGTCCGCCATATTCACGTGCCGGAGATCACCGCCTTGGTGCTCAAGGAATTCCTGTACTCAGGCCGGTTTTGCCATCAGCTACTTATTTCCATGAAAGCCCACGGTGTCAGACAGGAAGAATGGACGGAGAAAATACGACTTCTCGCTGCTGAAAATAAATTCAGTGAGAGCAAAAAAATTCTGAAGCGCTGTAAGGTGTACGAGGGCATCCAGGAGTTGCTCGCGGAACTGTGAGTTTGCGTCGATACACGGTTGTCCTGGTGATACCTGCCATGGATTCCGATTTCAGTGCCTATGGTAAAATGACCCGTCTTCAATCCAGTCGCATGGGTTCGATCAAAAGCCTGATCCCGTCGAGAACTTCCCGCAGTCGTTCGGCTGCCAAAGCTCCGATACGTTCCTCCAGTTGCGACTTGTCCACAGTGAATATCTGGCTGATGTTCACTACGCTGCTTTTTGGCAGGCCTGCCTCTCCGGCTTCCAGCAGGACGTTGCCGGGGGCGGCGGCGCGGGATATATTTCCTGTAACCGAACAGACCACGACGGTTCCGATCCGGCTGGCATTGAAGGCGTCATTCTGGATGACAACGTGGGGGTGGCGGAACGCCGGTTCGGAGCCGACCGGATCGCCCAGGTCCACCCAGTAGATTTCACCCTGCCGGATGGTCATACTACTTGCCGTTTTCCTTTCCGTTTTCATTGCCAAGGATGCGGCGCTGGGTAGCCCGTGCGCCACGGAGGAGGTGTTCCTCATCCGCCTCGCGGTTGGCGGTGTACACCTCGTCCAGGCGTTCCTTCACCATCAGTGCCGTGTGGCGGGCAAGGTACTCCCGCAACGCCAGCGCATAGAGCCGGGAACGGGAAACGCCCATCTCGCCGGCAAGGGTATCCGCCGCAGCCCAGGTTCCCCGGTCGATCGATATGGCGGTCTTTACGGTGGAATCGTCAGTAATCATACTTATAGTATAATTATTGGTATGATTATTTTCAAGGGCATTCAGGAGGAGAAATCCATGATCAGCCTTTTCGACGAGCTGGCGGAAAAGATCCGGCAGGATCCGAGCCTTACCAGACGGAGCGGACCCAGGCAGGACATCGGTCTGCTCCTCTACACCGAACGGGATGCCATCAATCGCCTTTGGAAAGCCGCCGACCAGTGCGCTGCCCAATCTGACACCACGGAGTTGGACGGGCTGCGGGAAACCGTCGACAAGCTGCGCTACCTTTTCGGGGAGCGGAAAGATGGCTGACCCAATGCAGATTTTCATGTCCCCTGGCAGGAATGGATGGCCCATTCCTGCCCTTGTCCCGCACCCCGTCATGTATCCTATACTCTTTCCCCATGAGCCAGTTTGAACGCATTGCCTATTTGGACCGCTCACTGCGGGAAAGGGGAGGAGCGACCGTTGCGGAAGTTGCTGCCCGTTTCGAGGTCGACACCCGTACGGTCAAGCGCGATATTGAATACATGAGGGACCGCGTGGGAGCCCCCATCGAATGGGATGCAGCCAAACGCAATTACAACTATACCAAACCCTTCGATGAACTCCGCTTCGCCGACGAGAAAGCCCTCATCGTCCATGCCCTGCTGCGGGGTTTCCTGAGCAACGAGCATTACGTGCCGCTGCTTTCTCCGGAACTGCTGGAGGAGGTTTCCCGCCGCGTTTCCCGCGACTACCGCCAAGTGGCCGATCGGGTACGCTACCTCACCCCCGTCTCCGAGGAAGTCGCCCTGGAGCACTTCACCCTCGTCGTACAGGCCATGGCACTGGGGCTGGAACTGGACATCCAATACCGGGACAGCAAGGGGGCACCCAGTATACGGGCGGTGGAAGCCGAGCGGCTGGTCAACTATTCAGGCCGCTGGTACCTTCTGGCCTGGGACCCTGGCAAGGCCGATTTCCGTACCTTCCACCTTTCCCGCATCGAAACCGCCGCCCTCTCAAACCGCAAGGCCGCCTCCCGTAGCGACCCCGCCAGCGCCCATGCCCGCGACCAGGCCGCCGAAGCCTACCTTCAGGGCGGTTTCGGCATTTTCAAGGGAGGCAAACTCACGGAAGCCGCCATCCGCATTACCGGTCGCGCGGCCCCCCTCGTCGCCCGCCAGACCTGGCACCCCCGCCAGACTGTCACCGAAGGCAAGACCCCCTCAGGCGAAGCCTATGCCGAACTCCGGCTTCCCGTGGCGGACTGGACCGAACTTCTGGGCAAGGTCCTCTCCTTCGGTGCCTCCGCCGAAGCCCTGTACCCGCCCAGGTTCCGGCAGGAATGGAAGGCCGCGATCAAGGCGATGTATGTGTTGGTGGGGAAGGCTGAATAGCCCCCCTCATCAGGATTTCAGCGGACTGTCGACATAGGTTGACGGATTATGGTTTTCCATTTCTGCGGAGCCGCCTTCCTGATGTCGCTCAGATAAATCTCGTGGTGCTTGCCGGAACGCCGGTATCCGGAGCCTTCTATAAAGTGGTGAAGTTTCGCGATCGTTGGACCTTCCTCGCTGAAGGAGCCAAGGTGCATGATCTGGGCAGACAGTCCCTCGTCGAAACTTTCAAAGCGTAATCGCCCGATTGCCTCAGGATCCTTTTTTTTGACCAGAGCCGCCAACGTCTCCGTGACCAGGATGGGAGTCACCATATCGGGCTGCATTATCATCATGGTCCATTTCCAGTGAGACTTGTCCCCGCTGGAGAAAACCGACATGTCCTCAGCCCACCACAACCCTTCCAGCGGCATCACCCCGTAATCGATGGCAAGGGGGCCTTTCCTGACGGCGAATTTCAGCGCGTAGGAAGCGGCAAATAAGGATTCGACCGCCTCCGTGTAATTCCTGGACGTGTTCGGATCTCCCTCGCCATCCACCAGGAGAAAATTCAATACCGGCACGTCCACCCGTACGGCTTCCTTGGCGGAAGGATTGTACAGTTTTACCAGTTCCTTTTTCAGATCCCGCTTGGCCATCACATTCTCCTATCAGGGACATTCGGTGTCCCTTCAGTAGTCGTATGCTGTCTCCATACTAAGGAGGCTGACATGTCAGACTATACCGATAACTTCGTAAACGTGCCAATCCGTGAGAGCAGACGCGGTCAGGAAAGGGATTGGCAGGATGCGTTTGCATTTCTGGCCACCGGAGTAGGCTATGCAGCAAATCTGGCAGCCCTCATCCTGCTGGCCGCCCGCTTCCTCAAACCGGAACCGGTCGACAGTGCCACGGCGTGGCGTCTCATCGGGTGGTTCTGCCTCGCCGCCTTCATCATCGGCCTTGTGCGGCTTAGGAAAAGATAAATGTTACTGAAGGGACATTCCGTGTCCTTCTGCCCGCAATATACTGGAACCGAATTGTAAGTGACAATGGAGGCTAACATGGAATTCGACTACGACAATATCACCAGCACCACCATCCGCGACCGCCTGGCACGTCTCCCCTGGGAACGTCGTGGCGAACTGGAAGAGCTTCTGGTCCTCGAACGCTACATCCTCGACGGCTTCCGCCTGCGCGGCTACGAACACGCCCTTCGTATCGCCTGGCTCCTCCGCTACCGCCGCGATGACTACCTTACCCTCGTCCGCGAACTCGCACCAACCTGCCTCACCTACGAGCTGGAACTGCTGGAGATGGACGACTCTTTTCGCCAGGAAAAATACCGTGAATCAGCCTGAAGGGGGACCACGTTTGGACTAGACGGGAAGCGCGCGTAGACCCTTACGGCTGGGACTGGTAAAACCATTCCCGGCTCAGGGTGGAGTCCGGGAAGCGCGCGTAAGGGTTACGGCAGGGACCGGCAAAACCATTCCCGGCTCGGGTCCTCACCCGGTGCCGGTACTCGGTGTAGTGGACGGACACGGTGGTTATGGAGCAATGAATTTTCGGCGGTCTGCGGGTCGCCGGTCGTGGTTTTGCCGGTCCCTGCTGATGTGTGCGTGCGCTTCCCGATGATAAGGGGTGGGGTGAAGGCTGAAGGTGGCTGGTCCCCCTGCCTACGGGCTCCTCGCCGGCGGACAGTAGTCCGCCGGCTCCGGGGTCCTCCGGCACCCCCCGGTCCGGTTTCGGTGGCATGGTCGTAGAAAAAGTGACAATAGGGAAAGGATTCCAAATTTTCATAGCATAGGATTTAAGGGTCCTCATCCACGAAGCACTTATCCTCATCCTCATTGAGCAGGAAACCGATGTCGTTTTCAAGGAAAAGCCGTCCAGAGAAATTGAACCGAGCGGAAACCACCAACGTTGCTCAAGTGCTGGCTTAACCAGTATGCTCGTTCGGGTTTCCTGGCCAACTTTTCCTGAAAGGTTGGGAACCCTGATTTTTCGGCACTCTTTTAAAGCCATGATGGATTTACTTTGCATTTAAATTTTGATTATCCCATTTTATTCAACGATTCTGATCTTCTAATGGTTGGAAGGACACCCTTTTTCCCCCTATCCCGCTGTGAGAATCCAGGGATAGGGGCAATTTACTGAAAACCGCCAACTCAGTTGGCAACTATCATGATGGATGCCAACTTCGTTGGCGCTTATCAGCGTTCAGACCGACTTGATGATGCCCACAATAATGCCCGCTACTCCCAGTACGGCTACCACCATGGCGGCTATGAGCATGCCCTTGGCAGCGGATTGGGCATCCTTGACGAGTTGTTCCTCGCTTTTGAGGCTGATGATGAAGGATGCGCCTTTCTGGTCGGGTTTGTGTATCCGTAGACGGCCATCCTTGTCCACCGCCTCGCCCAGGACGTAGACGGAACGGCCCAGGGGCAGGGCGCTCTCCTCGAAGCGATAGCCCAGTGTGCGCCTTCCACCGGCAAGGGCGGCGAGGGTTGCGGGGTTGAAGCTGTACCGGCCAAAGCGGAGTTCGCCAGCCTGATTCTCACCGGGTCTGAACTCGGAGAATACCTTTTCCATGTCCAGCTTAGCGCTCGAAGGGTCCACTTCGATTTTTCCGGTGCTGTCGCGCACGAAGAAGGGGACACTTCTGGTGTTGTCGGCGACGGTTTCCGAGCCCCGCCGGGTCTTTTGTTGACGGTTTCCCTTGTCGTCGGTTTCCCAGTAGATTTCCTCGTATTCCCGGGTGACTTTCATGGAATAGTGGACGCATCCGGTTTGGTTAAGTTCCGATTCCAATGGGTTGTCGCATTCGATGGTGCCCTTTACTTCCGCGATCTGGTTGAAGGATCCCGGTCCGATTTCCTTGGCTACCGAGGCCGCCAAATCGGCCAACGCCGCAGCGGTGGAGGTCCCGATCCCCTTGATTTCTCCCATCCGCCTTTTTTGGCCCTGGTACCCGAAATACAGACCTGCCCCTGCGAACACCATGAGGGTTCCGATAATGATGAATGGCAATTTTCGCTCCTTTTCCGTGCCTTAAGGACCAAATCCTACCCTGACAATTCTATAGAGGAAGGCAGACTTGTCAATTTCCGCAATTATTCCGCACCAATACATGATGCAAGTTGACAAGTCCATCGGTGGAAGCTACTATTAATCTCGTGAGTTCCATCAAACGAATACTTGTCGTCCATGACGGCACGGCCGACCTTGAAAAAGTAGCCGAAGAGCTGAAAAAGAAATGCTCAGATGCATCGGTCGTTATCCGCAGCGGTGAGGATTTTTCCGCCACTGACCTCCTACCGGCTGATGCGTTCTTTTTTGGTTGTTCCTCCCCCAAACCAGCTTCCTTCGCCGAACTGGAACGGGTATTGAAGGGCATCAACCTTGCCGGGAAACCCTGCGGACTCTTTGCCCTTGCAGGGGGAAAGACCATCATGTACCTCCGGAGCATCGTAGAGGACGCAGATTTGGCCGTGAACTCCGCTACCCATGTATCAGCCAGTGTGGAAAACCTGGGTGCATGGGTGTCCGAAACGCTCAAAGGAAGGTAATCCCTACATGCCCGATACATTCGATCTCGATGCCGCCATCAGGAAGGTGCCCGATTTTCCAAAAAAGGGCATCCTTTTTTATGATATCACCAGCATCCTCGCCAATCCTGAAGCTTTCCGGCATTGCATCGACAGTATGGTACGGACCTACGCCTCCGAACGCATCGATGCCGTCGCTGCCATCGAATCCCGAGGCTTCGTGTTCGCGGCCCCCTTCGCCGACCGTCTGGGAATTCCGCTCATCCTTATCCGCAAGAAAGGCAAGCTCCCCGGCCAGACCATTTCCCGCAAGTACCAGCTGGAATACGGCGAGGCGGAAATCGAGGTGCACGGTGATGATGTCCCCAAAGGAAAACGCGTCCTCGTGGTGGACGACCTTATTGCCACAGGCGGAACCTTGCGCGCCGCCACCGAACTGGTAGTCGCGGCCGGTGCCTCCGTCGCCGGCATTTTCGGTGTCGTCGGACTGCCCTTCCTGAACTATAAGGCCATGCTCGGCAACATACCCATCAAGACCCTCATCGAATACCATGGCGAGTGAGCGAATCCCACCAGTCACCTGACAATTCAGGTGGCTGGATACCCTTGACATTTTTCCCCTTTCACCGTATCTTTCTGCCCGTCGCGAGCGCTCTGTTCGCAAGCGGCAGGACCATTCCCCGGTTGTGTAATGGTAGCACGGCAGACTCTGGATCTGCTTGTG